>Ga0180220_1002260_pt1 | contig 12688 bp, 14 predicted proteins | sample eDN5th37CBELigBY_FD_151335 | JGI IMG/M metagenome (GOLD analysis project Ga0180220, IMG submission 151335) | Enriched backyard soil microbial communities from Emeryville, California, USA - eDNA 5th pass 37_C BE-Lig BY (version 2) (version 2) | ecosystem: Environmental > Terrestrial > Soil >... | reverse complement strand
CAAGGCGGTCTGGGCCGGCAGGAATACCGTGTCGCCCGCGACGCGTATCTGCTCGCTTGGGCCTACCGTTATGGCGATCTGCGAGTCGACGAGCTTGCGGAGATCGGCGCCTGTCCATTGCGCATCCGAGAGAACGGCATGCGCCGAGGCGAGGGATTGCAGCCGACCCGTGAAGCTCGCGATGAAGGAGTCCATGTTCGCTTGCGTCCGCGCGGTTTGCGCCGCGAGCGATTGCACGATGGCCAGCATGTTCTTCACGCGATGATCGAGTTCGGCCACCAGCAGGTCGCGAATGATGTCGGCCCGGCGGCGGTCCGTGATATCGCGGTTCGTCTCGAGGACGAGGTTGCGGCCACCCGCCCTGATCAGCTCCTGCCGACTGTCGACCCATACCTCCGAGCCATCTTTGGCATGGTGCAGGATCTCGCCGCTCCACTCGCCTTCGCGCTTGAGCTGGAGCTCGAAGGTGTCGAGGCCCCTCGGATGCCGTGTCGCAAGAAGACTGTGCGTCTGCTTCCCGAGAGCTTCGCTGCGACGATACCCGTAGAGCTCCTCGCAACCCTTGTTCCACAGCATGATGCCGTCCTCGGGGCTCCACACGAGAATCGCCTCGTGCGAAAGCTCGATGACCCGCGCAAGCTGCCGCAGGCGCTGGCTGAGAGAGCGCTGCTCGGAAACGTCGGTATGCGTTGCGCACCACAGGACGACCCTCCCCTGGGCATCACGCACCGGCACTGCCCGTGACAGGAACCATCGATAGCTGCCGTCGGCCGCCCTGATGGGCAGCTCGTCCTCCCACATCTCGCTATGCTTGAACGCGTAGTTGACTCGTTCCACAACGTACTCGACGAACTCCGGGTGGTGCACCGCGCGCCAGCCGCCGCCCCTCATGTCGGCAATGGTGGTCCCCGTGTACTCGGTCCAGCGCTTGTTGTACCAGAAGATGTTTCCGCTCGCGTCCGCCATCCAGGCAAGTTGCGCCATGTTGTCTGCAAGGGCCCGAAAGCGCTGCTCGCTCGTCAGCAGCGACTGCGCAACGGCCTTCTGTTGCGTGACATCGCGCGACACGCATAGAAAACCCTCGAGTTCTCCTTTGGCATCGCGAATGGAGCTGACGGCGACATCCCACCACTTGATGGCACCCCTGCTGGTCGGGCAGACATCGGTGAAGCGGGCGACCTCGCCCCGCCGGGCCGCCGCCAGCGACGCTATCGCGTTCTCCTTGGCGCTCTCCGGCCAGAGATCCACCCAGGCCCGGCCCAGCGGCGCGCTGGCGGCATCGAGCTCGAGCAATGTCAATCCGCAGCCGTTGATATACTCGATCGTTCCGTCGCTCGCGATGAGCTTCACGCAATCGGTGGACGACGCAAGCATCGCGCTTCCGACCAATGCCTCGATCTGAGTTCGCCTGCTCACCCGCAGCGCCTCGGCTCTCTCTCTCTCTTTCTGCGTCGACGAAATGACCGACGCGGGCAATGCCCGATGTTTTCCCGTCTCAGGCAGGCATCCGGCAACACCTTCAGGGCCGCTCCCGTTTGGAGGCGCGGAGCAGCCCTGCGGTCGTCAGGAAATGAGGATGGACCCCAGCTCAGGCGGCCGCATCGCCGAGCGGCTCGCCCGCTCGAATATCGAAGAACAGCGCCTGGCTCATGACAGCCTTCACCATTTCCGGGCGGAATGGCTTGGTGATCAGGAACGTCGGCTCCGCACGTTCGCCGGTGAGCAGCCGCTCGGGGTAAGCCGTGATGAAAATCACCGGTACGCTGACATCCGACAGGATATCGTTGACGGCATCGATGCCGGAGCTGCCGTCCGCGAGCTGCACATCGGCGAGAATGAGCCCGGGACGTGACTGGTGCGCCATCTTCACGGCCTCGCTGCGCGTCGGAGCGATGCCGACCACTTCATGGCCGATCTCCGTCACGATCGTCTCGAGATCCAATCCGATCAGCGGTTCGTCCTCGATTACCAGCACCCGAGCCGAGATCTGCTCCGCGATCTCGTGCCCGGCCTGGTCCACCAGCACCCGTACCTCGGCTTCGTTGCAGTCGAGAATCTCCGCAATATCCTTCGTCGAAAACTCCTCCAGCGCAGCCAGCAGGAACGCCTGGCGCGGCCTTGGCGTCAAGGTCTCGATGCGCCTGTCGGCGATCGAGCCGGGCAACGGGTCCCGCGCCTCGGCCGTACGATTGAGGGGCAGCGATTCCCAGATTTTGCGGAAGGCCCGATACGTCGCGACCTTCGGGGAAAGATCACTTCGGAAAAGGCGATGGTCGGCGACGAACGCCTCGAGCAGGGCAATGACGTAGGCATCGCCGCGCTCCTGCGATCCTGTCAACGCTCGGGCGAAAAGACGCAATGACGGAAGCTGCGGCGCCACAAGGTCCGCGATCGGCATGGTCATGCAATGCAACTCCCCACTTGCAGCTGATGGCTGGAGATCAGAACGCGCTGCTTGCGGCAAGGGTTCCGGCAGTTCAGATAATATTTTACGGCAGGTCCGTCGCCGCCGTCAGCCCGCACTTGCCCGCGTACGGCTCGCGTCGTCTACAACAACACCCACCTCGTCCATTTCATTGACACCCAGCATCTCGGCAAGCTTCGACCTGGCCCGATTGACCCTGCTCTTGATCGTCCCGACCGCGCAGCCGCACATCAGCGCCGCGTCCTCGTAGGCAAAGCCCTCGGCACCGACCAGGATCAGCGCCTCCCGCTGCTCAGCGGGTAGCGTGGCAAACGCTTTGGCGAAGTCGATGAGGTCCATGTGGCCGGACTGCTCGCCCTTCACGCTGAGCTGCAGCGCCATCTTGCCGTCCGTGTCATGAATCTCGTACTTGCGCTTGCGCCGCTCCGAGAGGAACGTGTTACGCAGGATCGTAAACAGCCACGCCTTCAGGTTTGAACCCTCGGTGAACGAGGCACGGCTGCGCCACGCCTTGACCAGGGTCTCCTGCACCAGGTCATCGGCTTGATCCGCATTGCCGCACAACGATCTCGCGAACGCGCGCAGGTTCGGAACAAGTTGGGCAAGCTCCTTCTGCAAGTTCGTGGAATCGGGCGCTCCACTCATTCAGATCGCTCCGTTTTGGCGAGGCTTTCCAGCAGCAGGGAGAATTTGTCCGGCAGCGGCTCCGACAGTATCTCCCCGTAGACCCTGCGGAGGTGCTGGCCGATTCGACCCTGCGCCTCACGTGGCAGAACAACGTGAGGCTTTTCTTTCGGTCCGTTCTTTGCCGCACACGCGTCCACTTCCGTTTCGCCTTTCTGTTGCAGGGGATCTCTCTGTCCCGCGCTGTTGCCCGCCTCTATCCCTTCGCCCTCTTTGCTCATTGCTCGTCCCCGAAACAACCCCGACTTCCGGCACGCACACCGGCCTCACTGTCAAACGCACGCCACCGTCCAACGGTTCCGCCCTCGTCCGCAATGGAACGGCTGTCACATGTTGCCAGACTACTCGGCAGGTTGCATAGCTGCCTCGGCGCCTTTCGCATTGTTTGTGCCATCTGCATTGTTCGTGCCATTCCGCGACAAAATCAGACCGGCGGCCGCCACCGCGGCGATCAACGGCAGGTTGCGCATCACGGAACGTAGGACGAACGGTAAAGCAACCGGTCCGACGGCCGAAGCAACCGTGGCCAGCACGTCCCGATCCATCGCTTCCAGGAGCGGCCTCTTCTCGGTCTGGTCTTTCCCGGCCGCCGACGCGTCGTTCTCTTGTTGCCCATTCGCATCGGTTGTCGAGCGGTCCCGGGCGGCAACGACGATGCCTACGACTGCCCCCACCAGACAGAAAGCACCTGCAAGCAATAAATTGCCGGTCACCAGACCCAAACGGTCATAGGCATAGATGGCGAGAGCAGCCGTACCGAACCCCGCCGCGACCAGGAAGGGAATCGCCACCAATGCCCGCGCCACCATATTGGCGATCGCGCTGTCGACCGTCGCCTCGGCATACCTGAAAAGCGATTGCAGCATGCGGGTTCCTCTTGCCTGGCGCGCGACCGTCGCTGCGGATCGTCAGGACTTCCAGAGCGCGCCGAGCACGAAGCCGAGCGCTGCGGCCACTGCGAGCGTCGCCATGGGCTGATCCTTCACCGATCTGTCGACGGCCGTCTTGAGGTTGCCGGCAACCTCCTGCACGCGCTCGCCGGCCTCCTTGCCTTGTTCCGCCACGTGGCGGGCCGTTTCCTCCGCGGAGTGCATCGCGCCCTCGAGCGTATCGCCCGCCTTTGAGGCCAGCTTCGATGCCGTGTCGCCGATCTGCGCTCCGGCTGTGCGCACGCGCTGCTCGACGTCACCCGTATGGCTCGCGTAGCCCTCTCTCGATGTTGTCATGGTGGTTCTCCGCCTTTCGTGAATGTCGCTTCAGGGAGTCAGGATGCAAAACGATCTGACCTTATTCCAGTTCCGCCAGCAGCGTCTCGGTTCGGATTGGCTGCTCGCGACTATGCTCGCCTGATAAAGCCGACAACCAGCGAAATAACGAACAGCACGATCGCCACCCAGAAAAGAATCCTCGCACCTTCCATAGCCGTACCAGCGACACCGCCGAAACCAAGAAAAGCCGCAACCAGAGCGACCACCAAAAACGCGATTGCATAGTAAAGAAGATTACTCATTTTCGGCAGCTCCTTGCTCGAGTTGTGTTGCTTTCGATGAACAGCGCCAAACCATCGATTGTTCCCGCGTCGGACCAAAAATTGCGCAATCCCGACGGCATTCCAGAGGCCGGCATTCCGGGCGCTCCATGATGACGCCGAACCTGCACCTCGTGCGACCTCGCGATGGACCGGCTCCAACATCACTGGGAGCGCAAGACATAGCCAGAGCGACGCACACGTCTGACGATGAGGCAAATGCGGCGATAGCGCCGCGCATCTGCGCATGACAGGCAGAAGCAGCAGCAGCATTGGACCATGCGGAGGCGGGAGCGAGGGCTCGGATCAGGCATTCTCGGGCACATCGAGCGCGGAACGCATTTCGAGAAGAATTCGTTCCCGGCCCGCGAGATGAAAAAAGGGCGGCTCGAGCATCTCGAGCCGCCCATTGCAAACCGAACGGTGATCGAAGCGCTATTTCGCGACCTTCGGCAGTGCCTTCACCTGATCCGCCGCCATGTTGAGCATGACGCGGTCATCGCCGAACTTGAATTGGCCGGGCATCAACTGGATGCGATGCTCGCCAAGGCCCAGGAAGCCACCCACGTCGGCGTAGAGCTCGGTGACCTTGCCGGAGCTGTCCCTGCGGATCTCGGCAACCTCGCCGACATTCTTGTTGTCGCTGCTGTAAACCGTCTTGTCGATCCAGGCCCTCGCCTGCTGATCACTCAACGTCATACCGGTAGCCGCATCGTTTTTCGGTGTCACGGTTGTCGTCGACGGCGCCGGAGTCGTGGCGGGCGGAGTGGTCGTCGGCGGCGTCGTGGTCGTTTGAGCCAAGGCGGCCGAGCCGACGAGCGTAGCGGCGAGTGCGAGCGGAAGCGCTTTTTTCACGGTCGTTCTCCTTGCAATCATTGACGATGAGAGCCCCCTGTCGGCGCTCGCAAGGAAAACAAAGCGCATATGCTGTTCGTTCCAGCAGAATTGAGGAAGCGTTTAATATTCCACCTTTCAAACGCAATAATCCAAGTCGAAATCAATGAAACGGCACAACACCAAGGCACCACCCGAAGCGGCCTTGCGGCGATCGAGGGAACCCCGTTTGGACGGCAGCGTTATGCGGCAGCAACACCACCATCGATAAATGGAGATACGCATGAACTGGGATCGCGTCGAAGGCGCCTGGAAGGAATTCCGTGGCAAGGTCAAGCAGAATTGGGGCGAGCTGACCGACGACGAGCTCGACAAGATCAACGGCAAGCGCGAGGAGCTCGAAGGCCAGATTCAAAGGCGCTACGGCTACGCCAAGGATCGCGCGCGCAGCGAAGTCGATCAGTGGCTGAAGAACCTGTGACGCCTGGGGCGGGAAGGCACCTTCCCGAGCTTCTTCTCGTGGCCGGACGGAAATCTCCGTTCGGCCCTTTTGATCGGCGGCCAGCAATCAAAAGATAGCGTTCTGGTTATCCGATGCCGGCGTCGAGGAGTCCGCGGCCAAACTTGCCCACGCTAGGCCGGCCAAAGCCGCCGCGTCGCGATCTCGGCGCCCTTCACCAGTCTTTCGAGCTTGGCAAATGCGACCTTCGGATCGACCATCCGGTCGCCCGCAAAGGCAGCAAAACCCGAATCTGTCGACGCGATGATGCGGTCCCGGCCGACGACGTTCGCGTACCGCTCCAGGCGACCGGCCACGACCTCCGGATGCTCGACATAGTTGTTCGTCACGTCGATCACGCCGGGCACCAGCACCTTGTCGTCCGGCAGGCGGATCGTCTCGAATACCCGCCAGTCGTGCTGATGCGTGGGTGTCGCGGCCTCGATCACGATCTGGCGCGGCCGTGCCTTCAAGATCACCGGAAGAATCTTCTCGAGTGCAATATCGTGCGTATGGGGTCCCTCGTAGTTGCCCCAGGACACGTACATTCTCAGCCGCTCCGGCGGCAGCCCCGCGAGGGCATGATTGAGCGCCTCGACCTGCTCCTCGGCATGATTGAGGAAGGCCACGTCGCTGGCGTGCTTGAAGATCGTATGGCGTCCCATTGCCAGGTCCGGGCAATCGATCTGAAGGTCGAAGCCGGCGGCCACGATCGCCTCGTATTCCACCCGCATGGCCGCCGCGAGCGCCTCAAGGTAAGCGACATGGGTCGGGTAGTGCCTGTTGGGATGAAAGATCGCGATCAGCCCGGGCGACGCGGCCGTCAGGAACGCGCCGTATGGCTTGTGCTTCGCAACCGCTGCCCTCATGCGGCCGATATCCGCATCGAGCGGCTTCCGCGTCCGGATCGCAACCGGAGCCGTGCACATCGGTCGGTGAAACCTGTGCGCACGTCGGCGCCGCGCCTCGACCGAGGCCGCGGCACCCGGAAACTCCTCGAGATCGGCCGGCACCACGAGCGGACTGTCGCCGGAGAAGCCGGTCAGGCGATGCTGGATGTAGCTCGCGTATGTGAGCTTCGAGAACTCGCCGTCCGAGACAATATCGATCCCGATCCGCTTCTGCCGTGCCACCTCCACGTCGACGGCCTCCGCAATCACCGCATCGAACAGCTCCGGCGAAACCGGCGTGCCCGCCTCCTCGGCCTCGACCACGTCGCTCACCATCTCCGATCGCGGCAGACTGCCTACATGCGTCGTGAGTATGCGGTTGGGCGCGCTCATGGCGGAATCACCTGAAGTTGGCTCTGGCATATCGGAACATGCCGGGAAGCTCCATCACGCCCATTCTAGCTGCCGAAATTGACGACTTGAACGCGCCGGTTCTCGTCGGCCGAAGGATTGGCGGCGTTCTTGAGCTGCTCCTCACCATATCCGATGGCGAGAAGTCGCCGCTCGTCCACCCGGAACTGAGTGGAAAGGAATGTGCGGATCGCATCCGCCCGCCGTTGCGAAAGCCGCAGATTGTAGGCACTGCTTCCTTTCGCGTCGGTATGGCCGGCCAGAAGGAAGCGCGTGTCTTTCAGCGCGTCCGAGGTCAAAGCCTTGCCGAGCTCGACGAGAGTTGGCACCGCTTTCGGGCCAATTTCGGCCGAGTCGAAATCGAAATAGATCGTGAGATCGATGGCCGGCCGCGCCTCGGCAATGGCCGCGACCTCTTTGCGTTGGCCTTGCGAAAGGCCTCCGGGCGACACGAAGAACTGATCGACCCTCGGCTCGATGGGCGTACCGACAGGCTCCGTCACTTCCACGGCCGCGGCTGGCGATGCCGCACCCGGGACAGCGCTGGCGCGGCCGCCTGGAGCCGATAGTCCGCGTGTGCGCCCCGGCGCGGACGGAGGCTGACCGGTCTTCAACCGCTCGATGATCTGCTCGGCGGTGGGCGGAGTTTGCGCCGCGGCAACGTCAACGAGATGCAGTATCGCAAGGCATGCGATCAGAAGGCATAGTGTTCGACGGATCATGTTATTGCAACCCGGCCAAAGCAGGAATGTGACGCGACACGGGCTACAATTTCGCATCATCGCGAGCGCCGGCCAAGCGCATAACCGCCACGAACACCAACGCCAGCTCGGTGGAGCCCCGCGTCTTACGGTCCCCTCCCCCAGGGATGCGAAGCAGGGTGCGAAAAAGACGAGAAGGACCGATGACCGACGAAACCGGCTCCGCCTCCCCCGTCTCCGGCACCGCGACGTCCGATCCCGGCGGTAGCTTTATCGCCCTGCGATCCGGCCTCGTCATCCGCCACTATATCATCGAGGAGGTCATCGGCGCCGGTGGCTTCGGCATCACCTATCGCGCCCGGCACGAGCGCCTGACTGCCAAGATCTTCGCTCTGAAGGAGTTTTTCCCCCGCCAGTTCGCGGCGCGGCAAGGCACCCACGTGATCAGCACGCCGGACGGCGACGGCCTGTTCCGCTGGGGACTGGACCGCTTCCTGAAGGAGGCCGAGGCGCTGGCCAAGTGCGAGCATCCAGGCATTGTCGATGTCGTCGACTATTTCGAGGAGAACGGCACCGCCTACGCCGTCCTCGGCTATATCGACGGGCAGCAGTTGGGCCAATGGCTCGACGCGCTCGGCCGTCCGCCGACCCAGGCGGAGATCGACCGCATCCTCATGCCGCTCCTGGATGCCCTCGAGGTCGTGCACGGTGCCAGACTGCTGCACCGCGACATCGCTCCCGACAATATCCTCATCCGCCGCGACGGCATGGGTATTCTCCGCCGGAGCAATATCACGGCATAGCCGAGTTGCAGGGGCCGTGGACCGACATCTATGCGGTCGCAGCGACCCTCTATCGTGCACTTTCCGGACAGGCGCCGATGGATTCGAGCCGGCGAGGCGCGTTGGGCGATGGGCTCCGCCCGCTTGCCGAGATGGCGACGGCGGACTACCGGCCGGGCTTTCTCGCCGCGATCGACATTGCCCTCGATCTGAAGCCGGAACGGCGGCCACAATCCATCGCCGAATGGCGGGCCGCGCTGCTGACCGACATACCGACCACAACCCCGCCATCGTTGTCGCCGGCATCCATCGCATCGGCCGCCGATGCACGGCCTGCCGCTTCGGCGGAAATGGCCGATGCCGAAGCACGGACCTCGGATCGAGACAATGCCGCTAGCGCGTCTTCCGCCGCCATTGCCCCGCCGCGACGTGGCCCCATCATCGCGGCGCTCGCGCTTCTGGCGCTCGTGTCGGTGGGTGCCGCGGCGTGGTGGCGAGACGGCGGCACGCCGCCGTCGCCTCCCGGCCCGGAGGCACGCGCGGAGGCCGCGTGGCGGCCACTGGCGGAGGGCTCCGATGCCGCTGCCATCGAGCGCTTCCTCGTCGCGCATGGATCGACCCGGGTTGCCACCGCAGCCCGCAGCAGATTGACCGCGTTGCGGGACGAAGCGCGCCGGAACGAGGAGGCGAGGGCAGCCGCGGGTCGTGCCAAGGCGGAAGCAGAAGCCCGCGCCGCCCGCCAGCGCCAAAAGGACGCCGACTGGCAAACCTGCCGCGATGCACCCGTCGCGGCGCGCGCGACGTCGTGCGCGGCCGTGATCCAAAGCAACGACACGCCGGCGCGGCGGGCTGCGGCCCTTCATCTGGTCGGGGTGGCCGAACGGAACGGCGGCCGCTATGATGAGGCCATTGCGCGCTTTACGGAGTCGCTCGCGCTCGTTCCCGGCGACGCGCAAGTCCTGAACGACCGCGGCATCGCGCATTTCCTCAAAGGCGGAGCCGCCGATCGCGACGCTGCCATGCAGGACTATGACCGCGCGATCCAGGCCGATCCCCGTCATGCCGAAGCACTGAACAATCGTGCCTGGAGCCTGTTCCAGGCCGGCCGCGCCGCGGAGGCACTCACCGACGCCAATCGCTCCATCGAAGCCGCGCCGACGAACGGGTACGCATATGACACGCGCGGCCAGATCCTCGAGGCACTCGGGCGCAAAGACGAAGCCGTCCGGGATTTCAAGCGCGCCTTAAGCCTCGATCCGTCGCAGGAGGCAAGCCGTGCCGGCCTGGCGCGCCTTGGAGCCGCCGGTCCGTAAGGGGATGCCGCCGGGGGCGGCCTAGCCGTGCGAGCAACGCGAGTTTGCCGTCGCGATCTGCGCCAGAAAAGTGCTTGCTCGGCCCCCGCGAAACCACGACAGTCCTAAACTACGACAGTCCTCAGGGTGAGAGGATCGCCTGCTGATCCCGGGTCGACAGCATCGGAGCGTTGATGCCAGCACAGCACCTGATCATGGTCGGCCACGCTGCCCTCGATCGCGTCTATCGTGTCGAGGCCTTTCCGCGCGAGCCGACCAAGGTGCGGGCGATCGAAGCGATCGAGGTCGGCGGCGGCATGGCCGCCAATGCTGCCGTCGCCGCCGCCCGGCTCGGCGCCAAAGTGGAACTCTGGAGTCGCGTGGGCGATGACAATGCCGCGGCCATCATCAAGGCCGGCCTCAAAGCGGAACGCATCGACATCCGCGCCGTCGAAAGCTTCGAAGGCTCCCGTTCCTCCACCTCGGCGATCATCGTCGACGACCGGGGCGAGCGCCTCGTCGTCGGCATGCGCGATACGGCGATGCCCTCCAGCACGAGTTGGCTTCCGCTCGAACGCATATCGCAGGCCGCCGTCGTGGTCGCCGATCTTCGCTGGCTCGAAGCGACACGCGTCGCGTTCGAGCATGCACGCAAGTCTGGCGTTGTGACGATCCTCGATGCGGACCTCGGCGCCCGCGAGGCCTTGCCCGAGCTTCTCGCGCTCGCCGACTACGCCATCTTTTCCGCTCCGGCATTGCGCGAGCTGGTGCGAGACGGCGACGATGCCGACCGCCTTGCTGCTGTACTGAGGATCGGCCCCCGACATGCCGGCGTTACGCTCGGCCGGGATGGCTATCGCTGGCGCGAAGCGGACGGCGCACAGGGAGCGCAGCCCGCGTTCATCGTCGATGCGGTGGACACAACAGGCGCGGGCGATGCCTTTCACGGAGCCTTCGCCGTCGGCCTCGCTGAGGGACGCAATACTGCTGAATGCGCGCGCCGTGCCGCCGCCGTCGCCGCCATGAAATGCACCCGCCTCGGCAGCCGCGCCGGCCTTCCAACCGCCGATGAATTGGAGGCCTTTCTCGCAGTCCGGGGATGATCTCGTTCCGTGGCGTCGAGGTCGCGAGCGTACCTGCAGGAGGGCGGCGCCTGAACGACAGGCATTCGAGAGCATATGCCGCGGCAAGCAGGCTCGTTTTCGCCACCGATCCGCTGTTCTATGCAGCTTCAGGGACACGATTCGCCGAGGCTTGGCACGTTCATCGGAGGCCTCGCGGTCAAAAGGGGGTACGGATACATGCACGCCTCGTCGCGGGTACGGGCCGCCGATACGGCCGACATGCAGGTTGTCCCCACGTGCACCGAGCAGACATCTCCGCAAGCCTCTGCCATGCGGACCCTGGAGATCGAGGAGCAGGGTCTTTCGGCGCTGCGAGCGATGCTCGGCAACGGGTTGGGCGAGCGCTTCGAGAAGGCCGTCACGATGCTCGCGGAGGCGCGTGGCCGCGTCATTGTCACCGGCATCGGCAAGTCGGGACACATCGGCCAGAAGGTGGCTGCCACGTTCGCGTCGACGGGGACACGGGCTTTCTTCGTGCATCCGACCGAGGCCGCGCACGGCGACCTCGGCATGATCGCACGCGACGATGTGATCCTCGCGCTGTCCTGGTCCGGCGAGACGGCGGAGCTGTCCGGTATTCTGAACTATTCCCGCCGGTTCAACGTCGGCTTGATCGCCATGACCTCCCGCCGGGATTCGGCACTCGGCAAGGCCGCCGACGTCGTGCTCGAGCTGCCCCGCGCCAAGGAGGCTTGTCCGCACGGCCTGGCGCCGACCACGTCGACCACCATGCAGCTCGCGCTCGGCGACTGCCTGGCGATCGCGTTGCTGGAACGCAAGGGCTTCACGGCCCATGATTTCCGGGTTTTCCACCCAGGCGGATCGCTCGGTGCCCAGTTGAAGCACGTGAGCGACCTGATGCACAAAGGCGAAGCCTTGCCGCTCGTGCCGCTCGCAACGCCCATGAGCGAGGTCATCGTCACGATGACGACGAAGAGCTTCGGCTGCGTCGGCGTCATCGACGACGGAGGCCAACTCGCCGGGATGATCACGGATGGCGACCTGCGGCGCCACATGGGCGACGGCCTCCTCATCCGTCGCGCAGTCGATATCATGACCAAGCGCCCGAACACGCTTGCGCCCGGCACGCTGGCCTCCGCGGCCCTGGAGCAGATAAACTCGCTGAAGCGCACGCAGATGTTCGTTGTCGAGAACGGCAAGCCGGTCGGCATCGTTCACGTGCACGATCTTCTCCGCGCCGGCGTCGCCTGACGGCGACCGTCGGCGAGGCTTCCGGTCAGGGGAAATGGCATGCAAGTCGTAATGTGCGAAGCCTACGGCGGCCCTGAGAGCCTCGTCGTAAAGTCCGTGCCATCGCCCGTTCCCGGGGAAGGCGAGGTCAAGATCCGGCTTCGCGCGCGCGGCGCGAGCTTCGCCGATGTCCTGCGGATCGCGGGGCAGTACCACGTCAAGACGCTTCCCCCCTTCATTCCCGGCGGCGAAGCTTCTGGCGAGATCGTCGAGCTCGGAGCCGGCGTCACGGGCCTCGAGGTCGGCGACCGGGTGCTGTGCGGCGGC
>Ga0180220_1002259_pt1 | contig 12698 bp, 10 predicted proteins | sample eDN5th37CBELigBY_FD_151335 | JGI IMG/M metagenome (GOLD analysis project Ga0180220, IMG submission 151335) | Enriched backyard soil microbial communities from Emeryville, California, USA - eDNA 5th pass 37_C BE-Lig BY (version 2) (version 2) | ecosystem: Environmental > Terrestrial > Soil >... | reverse complement strand
CACCCTTGGCGATGTTGCGGGTCTCGGTCGCGGTCAAGGTCACCATGGTGCGCCTCCATCTGATTACGTATGTGTTCAGATACTGCCATCGTCGCAGGTCAGATGCAAGCCCTGGGTTTGTCGACCATGTCGCAGTAGCGTCGCGGATACAGACCCAACGAGGAGGCACCATGCCCACACGCCACGCACGCACCGCCTGGGACGGCAGTTTCGAGGAAGGCTCCGGACAGGTCGAGCTGAGCAGCTCCGGCCTGGCGACGTTCGAGGTCTCCTTCCCCAAACGGGCGTCGGAGGACGGTGGCGGCGCGACCAATCCCGAGGAGCTGCTCGCCGCATCCCACTCGTCGTGCTACTCGATGCAGCTGTCGGCACTGATCGGTCAGGCCGGCGGCACCGTCCACTCGATCGAGACGACAGCGGCGGTGACGCTCGGACCTGATCCCGACGGTGGGTTCCGACTCAGCGGCATCGCGCTGACGGTCCGCGCCGAGGTCGACGGACTCGACGACGCCGCCTTCGCCGACGCCGCGAACCAAGCCAAGTCCGGGTGCCCCATCAGCAAGGCGCTCACGGGTGTCGACATCACGCTCGACGCGGCACTGGTGACCGCCTGACCCACCCCTGAAGCGGCGGCGCGAGGCGGCCGATCGCGCAGGTGGCCGTGATTTGCGCCACGCCGCCACGACCTCGGCCGCGACGTGCCGTCGCCGACCACGCGAAGGGACCCGCCCGCGTCCTCGGCAAACGCCGGATCTGCCGGTCCGATCCGGCTGAAATCTGCCGGAACGACACCCGAGACCTGCCTGCCGTCGCGATCGCCCCGGGGGTAGGCTGGATCGCGACTTCATTCCGCGCGCTGACTACACATGGAAGAGGCGATCGAGGCCGTGGCCGAGACCTCCCAGGACACCCCCAACTCACCGGACTTCGGCACCAATCAGTGGCTGGTCGAGGACATGTACGAACAGTTCCAGGCCGACCCCAGCTCCGTCGATGCGTCATGGGCCGAGTTCTTCCGCAACGGCGGCGCGCCGAGCGGCAGCAACGGGACCACGCCCGCCGCTTCCACCACGACCACCGCCCCCGCGTCATCGACCCCGAAGCCGACACCGGCTGAGGGGTCGCAGTCCGGCGTTCCCGAGTCCACGTCCGCGGTCGATGCGCCCAAGAAGGTCGAGGCCGACCCGGCCCCTGCCACGCCGGCGGCCGAGAAGGTCGCCCAGGAGGCCGCCCAGCAGCCGGCGGCCCCGGCTCCGGCGACGAAGACCGCTGCTGCGCCGTCGCCCACCGATCCGGGCGAGGTGGACAAGCTCGTGCTGAAGGGCGCCGCCGCGCGCACGGCGCAGAACATGGACACCAGCCTCACGGTGCCCACAGCGACCAGCGTCCGCTCGGTCCCCGTCAAGCTGCTGTTCGACAACCGCACCGTCATCAACAACCACCTGGCCCGGGCCCGAGGTGGCAAGGTCTCGTTCACGCACCTGATCGGCTTCGCCGTCGTCAAGGCCGCCAAGGCGATGCCGGAGATGAACACCGGCTACGAGACCAACGAGCAGGGCAAGCCCGTCCAGCTCAAGCCCGAGCACGTCAACTTCGGCCTCGCGATCGACCTGCAGAAGAAGGACGGCACCCGTCAGCTCGTCGTTCCGAGCATCAAGGCCGCCGAGACCCTGGACTTCGCCGGCTTCTGGACCGCCTACGAGACGATGGTCAAGAAGGCGCGCGACAACAAGCTCGAGGTGGCCGACTTCCTCGGCACGACGATCTCGCTGACCAACCCCGGCGGCATCGGCACCAACCACTCGGTCCCCCGGCTGATGGCCGGTCAGGGTGTCATCGTCGGCGTCGGCTCGATGGACTACCCGCCGGAGTTCGAGGGCGCGTCGGAGCACACCATCGCGCAGATGGCGATCTCCAAGATGATGACGCTGACCTCGACCTACGACCACCGCGTCATCCAGGGCGCACAGTCCGGCGAGTTCCTCAAGCGCATCCACCAGCTGTTGCTGGGCGCCGACGGCTTCTACGACGAGATCTTCGCCGCGCTCAAGATCCCGTACGAGCCCATCCGCTGGGCCCAGGACATCGCCGTCAACCACGACGACGAGGTCCACAAGCAGGCTCGCGTCCTGGAGCTGATCAACGCGTTCCGCGTCAACGGTCACCTGATGGCCGACACGAACCCGCTCGACCACTCCCCCCGCAGCCACCCCGACCTCGACACCGCGTCGCACGGGTTGACGCTGTGGGACCTGGACCGCGAGTTCCCCACCGGCCCGTCGTTCGGCAACGGCAAGCGGTACATGAAGCTGCGCGAGATCCTGGGCATCCTGCGCGACTCCTACGCCCGCACCACGGGCGTGGAGTACATGTACATCCAGGACCCCGACGAGCGTCGCTGGTTCCAGGAGCGGGTCGAGCGCCCGCACACCAAGCCGCCGCGTGAAGAGCAGCTGCGCATCCTGCAGAAGCTCAACCAGGCCGAGGCGTTCGAGACGTTCCTGCAGACCAAGTTCGTCGGCCAGAAGCGCTTCAGCCTCGAAGGCGGAGAAACCGCCATCGCCCTGCTGGACGAGATCTGCGAAGGCGCTGCCGCCGACGGCCTCGAAGAGGTCTGCATCGGCATGGCTCACCGCGGTCGCCTCAACGCGCTGGTCAACATCGCCGGCAAGAGCCCCCGCCAGGTGTTCCGCGAGTTCGAGGGCAACATCGACCCCCGCACGGTCCAGGGCTCCGGTGACGTCAAGTACCACCTGGGTGTCGAGGGCGAGTTCACCGCCGGCAACGGCGACAAGATCAAGGTCTCGATCGCGGCCAACCCGTCGCACCTGGAAGTCGTCGACCCCGTTCTCGAAGGCATTGCACGAGCCAAGCAGGACCGACTCAACCGAGGCGAGGAGTTCCCCGTCCTCCCGGTCCTGGTCCACGGCGACGCGGCCTTCGCCGGCCAGGGCGTGGTGTTGGAGACCCTGCAGCTGTCGAAGCTGCGTGGCTACCGCACGGGCGGCACGATCCACGTCATCGTCAACAACCAGGTCGGCTTCACCACCGCACCGTCGTCATCACGGTCCTCGACGTACTGCACCGACGTCGCCCGCAGCATCCAGGCACCGGTGTTCCACGTCAACGGCGACGACCCCGAGGCGTGCATTCGTGCCGCTCAGCTCGCGTACGAGTACCGCCGCACGTTCAACAAGGACATCGTCATCGACCTGGTGTGCTACCGGCGCCGGGGCCACAACGAGGGCGACGATCCCAGCTTCACCCAGCCGCTGATGTACGACACGATCAACGCCAAGAAGTCGGTGCGCAAGCTGTACACCGAGGCGCTGGTCGGTCGTGGCGACATCACGCTCGAGGAGGCCGAGGCGGCGTTGGCCGACTACCAGGCCCAGCTGGAACGCAACTTCGCCGAGGTCAAGGAAGTCGCCGAGGAGCCGGCGTACACCCGCACCCCGGACTACCCCGAGAAGCCCGAGCACTCCGGCGAGCTGGTCACCGCGGTCTCCGCCGAGACGCTCAAGGCCATCGCCGATGCCTACACGGCAGTGCCCGAGGGCTTCACGGTGCACCCGAAGGTGCTGCCCCAGCTGCAGCGTCGCGCCGCGTCGATCACGGCCGGCCCCATCGACTGGGGCACCGGCGAGATCATCGCGATGGGCTCGCTGCTGGTCGACGGACGCCCGGTCCGGCTGGCCGGTCAGGACTCGCGTCGCGGCACGTTCACGACACGCTTCGCCACCGTCATCGACCGCAACACCGGCGACGAGTGGACGCCGTTGAGCAACGTCAGCGAGAACCAGGCGACGTTCTACGTCTACGACTCGCTGCTCAGCGAGTACGCCGCGCTCGGGTTCGAGTACGGCTACTCGGTCGCGCGGCCCGAGGCGCTGACGATGTGGGAGGCGCAGTTCGGCGATTTCGTCAACGGCGCGCAGTCGGTCATCGACGAGTACATCAGCTCCGGTGAGACCAAGTGGGGTCAGAAGTCCGGCGTCGTGCTGCTGCTGCCGCACGGCTACGAGGGCCAGGGCCCCGACCACTCCTCGGCCCGGCTCGAGCGCTTCTTGGACCTGTGCGCCGAGGACGCCATGACGGTGGCGGTCCCGTCGACTCCGGCGTCGTACTTCCACCTGCTGCGCAAGCACACGCTGGAGGCCGAGCACCGCCCACTGATCGTGGCGACTCCCAAGTCGATGTTGCGCAACAAGGCAGCGGTGTCGCAGCCGGACGACTTCACCTCGGGCGCGTTCCGACCGGTCATCGGCGACGGCGACGTCGACGCCACGCAGGTCGAGCGGGTCATCGTCTGCTCGGGCAAGGTGTACTGGGAACTGGTCGCCGAGCGCGCCAAGCGCGAGGAAGGACAGTCCCGCACCGCGATCGTCCGCCTCGAGCAGGTCTACCCGCGTCCGGTCGAGCAGCTGCGCGAGGAGGTCGCGCGGTTCACCAACGCCACCGAGGTGCGCTGGGTCCAGGAGGAGCCGGCGAACCAGGGCCCGTGGCCGCACGTCGCAATGCACTTCACCGGTCAGCTCGGTTCGCTGCCCCTGCTGCGCGTCTCGCGACCGGAGTCGTCCACCACGGCGGTCGGCTCGCACTCGCGCCACGTCGAGGAGCAGCAGACGCTCATGGCCCAGGCCTTCAGCTGAGTCGGTCCGCCGGTACTCGTGCCGCACGGCAACACCTGAGCGTTCTCACACGTCGGTGGGCGCGGCGGTGAAAAAGATGTCACCTGAGGACCCCTCACGCGTGACATGACGGTGACGACCACTTCCTAACGTCACGGGTGTGCCATCGACCGGTGGCGCACCCGCACCGTCCTCGGGAGTGGTCCACACCATGACGTACCTGCTGCCCCACCAGTTCGTCGGCACGATGATCGATGCCGGCGAGGCGAAGATGAAGATGGCGACCCGCGACACGCTCGTGCGCGCCTTCATGGCCGGCGCGCTGTTGTGTCTCGGCGCCGCGTTCGCCGTCACCGTGAGCGTGCAGACCGGCGTACCCCTCGTGGGTGCGCTGCTGTTCCCGATCGGTTTCTGCATGCTGTACCTGCTCGGCTACGACCTCGTGACCGGTGTCTTCGTGCTGGCTCCCCTGGCGTGGATCGATCGCCGCCCCGGAATCACGTGGCGACAGGTCCTGCGCAACTGGGGGCTGGTCTTCCTGGGCAACGCCGGAGGCGCTGTCACGGTCGCCGTGCTGATGTCCATCGTGTTCACCTTCGGGTTCTCCACCGCCCTGGTGCGTGCCGTCATCGTGCGTCTGGGTGAGGACGCCCGGGGGATCGACACCGCGGCCGGTCGGCTTCGGGTGCGCGCCACCTCGGCCACGCTCGACCACACACCCGTCCGACTGTCACCGAGCAACCTGAGCGTGCTCCGTCTGCTCGCCTCGGACCCGGGTGTGGTGTTCTCCCGCGAGGAGGTGCTGTCGGCACTGCCGGGCGATTCCACGACGAACCACGCCGCCGAGGTCGCGGTCGCCCGGCTCCGCGACGCGATGGGCGATCCCACGTTGATCCGCACCGTGGTCAAGCGCGGCTATCAGCTGGCGCTGGTCGACGCCGAGGAGACCCCGTGAATCCGGTTCTCGTGGCGTGCAGTCACGGCACGTCCGACCCAGCCGGACAGGAGACCATGCGTTGGTTGCTCGCAGCCGCCCGGCGCGCCGTGCCGGCCTTCCCGGTCGTTCCGGCCACCGTCGACGTCGAGACCGAGCTCCTCCTACCCGATGTGCTCCGGCGACTGGATCGGCCCGCAGTGGTGGTGCCGCTGCTGCTGTCCCCGGGTCACCACGTCCACCACGACATCGCTCGAGCAGTGGCCGACCGGGCCGATCGCGTGGCAGCCGCACCGCTCGGTCCGGCACGCGAGCTGACCGACATCGGCGTACGGCGCCTCCGTGGGAGGCCGGTGCCCGATCCGGCGACGTCGTCGTGCTCGGCGCCTCCGCATCGAGCGACCCGCGCGCCATGGCCGCAGTCGACGACGCCGCGCGACGTCTTGCTGAACGATGGGGAGAGCCCGTCGCAGTCGGCCACGTCGGGCGGTCCGGGGTCCCGCTGCGCGAGGTCGTCGCGGCCGTCCGGCGCCCGGGTGACGAGTCGTGGTGTCGAGCTACCTGCTGGCTCCGGGCCACTTCCAGACCGAGCTGGCCCGGGCCGGAGCAGACCTGGTCACCCGGTCGCTGCTGCAGCCGTCACCGGACCAGGCACTGGTCGAGCTGATCGTCCGACGTTTCGAGCAGGCCGCTCGCCGGGTCTCATGGTGGCGGGTCGCAGCCGGTTGATCCCGACCGTTGCACAGCCGTGCAGGTCTGCTCAGGAAGCGGGCCGCGTGAGGACGATCTTGCCGAACGCCTGACCGTCCTTGACCGCGGTGATCGCCTCGGCGGCCCGCTCCATCGGCAGGATCTGCTCGACGAGCGGTCGGGTCCCGGTGTCGGCCATGAATCGAGCCAGGGCATCGAGCTCCTCCCGGGTACCCATCGTCGACCCGTGCACCTTGATCTGGCGGAAGAAGATGTGCTGCAGCTCGGCAGCTGTCGCGTCGCCCGACGTGGCGCCCGAGATGACGATCGTCCCGCCCGAGCGCACCGACTTGACCGAGTGGGACCACGTCGCTCGACCCACCGTCTCCATCACGGCATCGACCCGCTGCGGCAGCCGCTCGTTGGAGGCGAAGGTCTCGTGAGCACCGATCTCGAGCGCCCGCTCACGGCTGCGCTCGTCACGGCTCGTCACCAGCACACGGAATCCTGCCGCCCGCGCCAGCATGATCAACGACGTCGACATGCCGCCGCCGGCACCCTGGATCAGCACGGTGTCACCGGGTTGGAGGTCGGTCTGCGTGAACAGCATCCGGTACGCCGTCAGCCACGCCGTGGGCAGGCAGGCGGCCTCCTCGAACGACAGACCTGCAGGTTTGGGCACGACGTTGCGCCGCGGCACTGCGACCAGATCCGCGAACGAGCCTTGATGCCGCTCCGAGAGCAGCGACCGGTCGGGGTCGAGCGTCTCGTCACCGGTCCAGTCCGGTGTGCTGATGACGCCGTGCACGATGACCTCGTTGCCGTCCTCGTCGGTGCCGGCGGCGTCACAGCCCAAGATCATCGGCAGGTACTGCGACTCCAGGCCCACGCCACGCAGGCTCCAGACGTCGTGGTGGTTGACCGAGGCAGCACGCACCCGCACCGTCGTCCAGCCGTCGGGCACGGTCGGCACGGGCCGCTCCCCCACGATCAGGGCGGCGAGTGGGTCGTCGCGGTCGGGGCGTTCGACGTAGACCGCGAACATCGACCGATCCGTCTGCATGGGTCGGATCAGTACGGGCGGCGGGCGACACCCTCGCGACGAGCGGTGTCGGTGACGGCCTTGGACACCGCGGGAGCCACGCGAGCGTCGAACGGCGACGGGATGACGTACTCCTCGGTCAGGTCGTCACCGACGAGGTCGGCGATCGCGCGGGCAGCAGCCAGCTTCATCCCCTCGGAGATCACCGTGGCTCGCACCTGGAGCGCGCCACGGAAGATTCCGGGGAACACCAGGACGTTGTTGATCTGGTTGGGGAAGTCCGAACGGCCCGTGGCCACGACACGCGCGTACTTGTGCGCGATGTCGGGATGCACCTCCGGATTCGGGTTGGCCATCGCGAAGATGATGGCGTCGGGCGCCATCCGGGCCACGGCCTCCTCGGCGATCGTGCCACCCGAGACACCGATGAACACGTCGGCACCGTCGAGGGCGTCGTCGATCGTGCCCGGCTTGGCCCAGTCCTTGGTGTCGTCGGCCAACCACTGCTTCACGACGTTCAGGTCGTCGCGCTCATGGTGGATCACGCCCACGCGGTCGGTGACCGACAGCTTCGTCACGCCGGCCGATCGCAGGATCTTCGCGATCGCCACGCCGGCCGCGCCGGCGCCGGAGATGACGACCTTCAGCTCCGACAGGTCCCGGTCGGTCAGGCGAGCCGCGTTGATCAGTGCCGCCAGGGTCACCACTGCGGTGCCGTGCTGGTCGTCGTGGAAGACCGGGATGTCGAGGCGCTCGATGAGCCGACGCTCGATCTCGAAGCAGCGCGGGCTGGAGATGTCCTCCAGGTTGATGCCACCGAACGTCGGCGCCAGGCGCGCGATGGTGTCGACGATCTCGTCGACGTCGGTGGTGTCCAGTGCGACCGGGATCGCGTCGACCCCGCCGAACTGCTTGAACAAGATGGCCTTGCCCTCCATCACGGGCATCGAGGCTGCTGGGCCGATGTCGCCCAAGCCGAGGACGGCCGTCCCGTCGGTCACGACGGCGACGGTGTTCGAGACCCACGTGTACTCGTGGGCGACCTCGGGGTCGGCGTGGATCGCCTCGCACACCAATGCCACACCCGGCGTGTACGACATCGACAGGTCGTCCGCGTCGCGCAGCGGTACCGTCGCAGCCACCTGCATCTTTCCGCCGCGGTGCAGCGCGAAGATGGGGTCGGTGGGGTCTGGGGTGTCGATAGGCATGTCGATGTCCGTGGCAACCATGGGGTTCGTCTCGTCGGGGAAGCTCGCGTCTCGCGACGGTCCGATCGGGACGTCAGTACCGAGGTGCAGCTGCGGGTGAATCAGCGGGATTGTGCCCGCCGTCCAGTCTCTCACACGTCGTCGTCAGCGAGAACCGCGGAGACCGGCGGTGAGAGCAGGATCACCAGGACGACGACTGCCGGCACCGCGACGGCCAGCGCGAGCCGCGGTTCATCCCTCAAGCTCGTCGCGACGAGTGCCTGCAACAGCTGTGTCACGATCAGCGGCGCCCGTGCGCCGCGGCGCCCCTGCAGCAGCAGCCACATCGCCACCAGCTGACCGATGCCGTAGGCCGCCAGCAGCACGGCGATGCCGATTCCGCTGACCAACCGCTCCGACGGCGTGTCCCTCAGGTCCAGTGCCGCCAGCACCAGGTAGACCGCCGACTCGGCCACCACGATCACTGCCGCGGTCATCAGCAGGACGCGGGCCGTGCCCGACGGCTCGCGGCGCCCCGATGGCAGCGGCGGCTCGACGGACTCGTTCACACCGAGACTCTAGTCGGGACCGCCTGTGACGAGAACGACAGCCTGACCTGCGCGTCATCTCTTGTGAGAGCCCCCAAAGACTGGAACCATAGTGGAGTCGGACTGCGAGACAGGCTCACAAGGCCTGCTCACAGTCATGTTTCGAACAGGGAAGGAGTGAGTCCCATGGATTGGCGCCATCGATCGGCGTGCCTCGATGAGGACCCAGAGCTCTTCTTCCCCATCGGCAACACCGGCCCCGCGATCCTCCAGGTCGAGGAAGCCAAGGTCGTGTGCCGCCGCTGCGATGTCCGCGAACAGTGCCTGCAGTGGGCGCTGGAATCCGGGCAGGACCACGGGGTGTGGGGAGGCATGAGCGAGGATGAGCGTCGCGCGCTGAAGCGCCGCAACGCCCGCGCCCGCATCCGGACCGCCTGAGCCGGAGCGAAGCCACCTCGGTCCTTGCGGACCAAACGGCCGCGCAATCAGAGAACCCCGCTGTGTTCCTCCCCGGAACGGGCGGGGTTCGACGTCTTCACGGCCCCTTTCACAGCTGTAGTGACAACGACACCGTCGTGCCCCGATCGCTGGACTCGAAGTCGATCGAACCGCCCAGCTCACTTTCCACCAGCGTCGTCACGATCGACAGACCCAGGCTCGACGACCGGTCGAAGCCGTCCGGGAGCCCGCGCCCGTCGTCGCTGATCCGCATCTTGAGGCGATCGCGGATCCGGTTGACGGCGACCGTCACGTTGCCGCGCCCGTCAGCGACTCCCCCGACGAACGCGTGGTCGGCCGCGTTCTGCACCAGCTCGGTGACGACCAGCGCCAGCGGCGTCGCGATCTCACCGGGCATCGGACCGAACGAGCCGATGCGGGAGGCCTTGATCTGAGACGAGCCCATCGAGCCCAGGTCGATCACGCTGCGCAGCAGCCCGTCGGCGACCTCGTCGAAGTCGACCACGTCACCGAAGCCGCGGCTCAACGTCTCGTGCACCACCGCGATCGACGCGACACGACGTTCGGCGTCGGCCAGCGCTTCCTTGGCCTCGGGCAGGTCCGATCGCCTGGCCTGCAGGCGCAGCAACGCGGCAACCGTCTGCAGGTTGTTCTTGACCCGGTGGTGGATCTCGCGGATCGTCGCCTCCTTCGAGATCAGCTCGCGTTCGCGCAACCGCAGCTCGGTGACGTCACGCAGCAGCACCAGGCTGCCGGCCCGTCCTCGCGGGTCCGACAGCGGAATGACGCGGGCCATCAGCGATGCGCGGGCGTTCTCCAGATCGGTCTCCCCGCCGTCGTCGGCGTCGAACAACCCCAGCGGTCCGCGGTCGGTCGGTCGGCGATCGACCAGGTCGGTGGCCACCTCGCCCAGGTGTGATCCCACGAGATCGCCGACGAGGCCCAGGCTGCGGAACGCCGAGAGGGCATTGGGACTGGCGTAGACGACCTTGCCGACGCAGTCGGTTCGCACGAAGCCGTCCCCGACGCGCAGCGAGTCGGCCAGCTCGGAGCGTCGGCCCGGCAACGGGAACTGCCCTCCGACGATCATCTGGACCAGCGTTTCCGCCGCGTCCTTGTAGGCCGATTCCAGAGCGCTCATCGAGCGCCAGACCGACAGCGCGGATCGACGCATGATGACCGCGACGGTGCTGCCGTCACGCTGGACGGGGATCGCTTCGAGCCGCATCCGGCTCTTGGGTTCGGTCGTGGCCACGACCGAGCCGGTCGCGAACGCCTCCACGAGCACGGTCGGCGAGTGCCCGCTCGGCACGAAACGACCCGCGATGTCCTCCAACATCGACGTCGGACCCGTCGTCGGACGGATCTGGGCTGCAGCCCACCACCCCTTCGACTCACCGTCGGGCACCCACAGCACCAGGTCGGCGAACGACAAGTCGGCCAGGATCTGCCAGTCCCGGGCCAACGCGTGCAGCCAGTCGATGTCGGCGTCGGCCAGAGCGGTCTGGCTGCGCGCGATTTCGTCGAGGGACGGCATAAGCCGATTGTTCCCTACTAGGCTGACCACGTGTCCGAGGCGTACTGGCGATCGGTGATGCGGTCCGGCATGGCAGTGCCGACGGACCGTGATCTCGACGACGCCACGGTCGAGCTCGTCGAGATGTTGGGCCACCCCAATCCAAGATGGCGCGACGACATCGCCTACCCGCTGTTGACCACGTGGGTCGCCAACGGCGTCTACGACGACCTGCTGACCGGTCTGGGAGACGGGATCGTGCCCGGCCTGCGTTTCGGCCTGGGTCACGACGGCGACCTGTCGGTGCTGCGCCGCTCCTACAGTGCGCTGATGCTGGCCGAGATCATCGGCCGCGACAACAATCAGCACCTGATGACGGCCCAGTCGGTGCTGGAGTGGGGCGACCACGCCACCGCCTGGTACGTCCGCGAGCAGGACCATCGCGGCTGGATCCCTGAACACGGGTGGGCCAACGCGATCGCGCACGGGGCCGATCTGCTCGCCGCGCTGGCCCGCTCGCGCCACTTCGGCCGATTGGAGCTGACGGTCCTGCTCGACGTCATCGCCGATCGCGTGTTGACACCGACGTCCTACATCTGGCGTCACGGCGAGGAGGACCGGCTCGCCTACGCCGTCATGACCCTCCTGCACCGCAACGCGCTCGACCCGGGGATCGTCGAGCCCTGGCTGGCCCGTCTCGGCGACGGCATCAGACCGCCTCGGACCCGCGGCCACCTGGCCGCCGAGTGGCCCAGCCCGTCGGTGCGCAACACCTCGTCGCTCCTGCGCGCACTGCACCTGCAGCTGGCGCTGGGGGTCCAGGGTCGAACCGATCTGCACGCCGACGCCGAGCTGTTCGCCGAGCAGCCGGCCCACCGGGCCGACCTGCTGCTTGCCGTGCTCGACCAGATCAGGGCCGAGCAGCCGTGGCTGTACCGACCCACGACGCGCGCGCGTCCGCTGTCCTGACCGCGCTCGTGCGGCGTCACTACCGTCGAGTAGGTTCAGAGCATGAGTGAGACGCAGAACACATCGACGTCCGAGCACGTCCGCGAGGGGCACCAGTCACATGATGCCCGCGAGGGGCACCAGTCACATGATGCCCGCGAGGGGCACCAGTCACATGATGCCCGCGAGGGGCACGGTGGCGTGCACGCCGTCGACGTCGCACGAGCCCACGGTGTCGAGACCATGTTCACCCTGTCCGGTGCCCACGTCTTTCCGGCCTACGACGCGGCCGTCCACGCCGAACCGGCCATGCCGATCATCGACGTGCGTCACGAACCGTCGGCGGTGTTCGCGGCGGAGGCGACCGGCAAGCTCACCCGCCGCCCGGGCCTGGCGGTGCTGACGGCGGGGCCCGGCGTCACGAACGGGGTGTCCCCCGTCGCCCAGGCGAGCTTCTCGGGCTCGCCGCTGGTCGTGATCGGTGGCCGCGCTCCCGCGAACCGCTGGGGCACCGGCAGCCTGCAGGAGCTGGACCATCCCCCGATCTTCGAGTCGATCACCAAGCTCGCGACGACCGCCCACACCGTCGACGACATCGCTCCGACGCTGGACCGGGCCTTCACGGCGGCCGGGTCGTCGCACCGCGGGCCGACGTTCGTCGACATCCCGATGGATCAGTTCTTCTCGCCTGCGACGGTCACGAATCCGTCGTACGCCGCACCGGTGGCACCCATCGAGCCCGA
>Ga0180220_1002258_pt1 | contig 12699 bp, 13 predicted proteins | sample eDN5th37CBELigBY_FD_151335 | JGI IMG/M metagenome (GOLD analysis project Ga0180220, IMG submission 151335) | Enriched backyard soil microbial communities from Emeryville, California, USA - eDNA 5th pass 37_C BE-Lig BY (version 2) (version 2) | ecosystem: Environmental > Terrestrial > Soil >... | reverse complement strand
ATAACCGGTTACGGCCTCGGGATGGGTTTTGCCGGAAACCGGATGGGTGTGCAGCCATTGCAGCTGGTCCTTGATCGCCTGCTCCGTTTTCAGCTGGATTTCCTTATGGATCGTCAGCCACACGTCGTTCCCTTTGACCGGCGGCACGACGTCGACCACCTCCTCCGGAATGTTGGCGGAGCTGACCGACACGACCTTGTAGCCGTTTTTCCCTCTCAATTCGTCCTGAAAGGAAAGCTCGATGCCGTCGAAGCCGACAAGCTCGTCTTTCGTATACGTTTCGTCCGGTTTCGTTCCGTCTTTGCTATCCTGCCGCGCCTGGTCGTACGCTTTCAGGCTTTCCGTCCGTTTGAACGATTTGACGTAACCCACGGTCTGCACCGCAACCGTCTCCGGATCGTAATGCCTTAACGTCTCTTCGATGATTTCGATGCCCGGAAACTCGGATTTATGCTCCATGAAATATTGAATTTCTTTTTTGTTGAGGTCCATTTTAATGCGCCGCGGCGTATACCCGCTGTCCCGTTTCGATTCGAGGTCCATCGCCTCGACCACGTCTGCTTTGGTCATCGGCTTGGTCCCTTGATTCCCGAACTTTTTGAACGCGGCCGCCATCCTCTCCGCTATATCTTCGATTTCGGGACGATTTTTCTTTCCTTTATCCGAATTGGCGTTGTAATCCTTCATCAGCGTAATATACAGCGATTGAACCGGCTGCGAATAAGCCAGCTTCACTCCGGAGGCGTCGCGGATGTTCCCGCGGTCCGGCGGCAGCGGAATGTTTTTCGTATTCTGGTTCGCCTCTTTTTCGGTCAGCGTCGGCGCTTCCACGAATTGGATGACGGCAAGCCGGACAATGACGACGCAAAAAATGATAAACGTGCTGAAAAAAAACATGTTGATGCGCAGATTCAAGCTATTTTTGCTTTCCTGTTCCCATTCCTCCGGCGATTTCCCGGACATGAAAAAACGCAAGTTTCTCTCCCCCTTTTTCCTGCGCCATTACCCTATCATGCTTATGTATTCCGAAGTCCCGCTCTTATAAATTTTAACATATAGATCCATTAAAAGGAAAACCCCTCGATTTCTTTTTTACGCTGTTATGAAAGCCGCAATTTGTCAAATTTATATTTCCCGGGTCATAAAGAAAACCTCAATCGACATCCTTTCGCAGAAGTCGGACCGTGCTTGAGCGGTCAGTGGGTTCCTTATAAATATTGCTTCGCTGATCTTTAACGCTATATTTTCTTAAACGAAAACCAGCTGGAGAAAGGATTCGTTCAATGCTTGGAGAAAAACGCGAAGAAGACGGTTGGGGGCATTGAGCAGGCCCTTGCAGGAGCATGGAATGGAGGGAGTCAGCCAGAGTTACGGGCCAGCACGTCAGCTGTTACAAGTTATATGCCGGCATGTCTCCGATCGTTTGAACGAAAAGCCAATCATCGCTATTCAGCCATATACCGCAAGCCATTTTTTCAATTCGCGTTTCATCATTTCGCGATACTGCACGGGCTCGATAATTTCCGCCTCGCATCCGAATTGGGACAGCCAGCTCATAAATCCTGAAACATCTTCGACGGCAACGTCGATGACGACGCTCCCGTCCTTCTCCTCCGTCCGGGCAAGAGGAACGATCGATTCCCTTTCCTTGTACTTGGGGATCGCCGCAGAGGTGAGCCTTATCTTAAAAGTTACCGGTTCTTTCTCTTCATTTCCTCGGAAATGCTGATGCCATTCTTGCTGTAAGCTGGTATGTACTTTGATAAAGACGTCATCCAGCACGACGACCCGCGCAAAATATTTTAACCTGTAGGTATATAGTTTCCCCGTATTGTGATTGCGTCCCACCAGGTAAAATCGGTGCTGCCAAGGAACAAGGATATACGGATCGATTTTGCCGTACAAAAGCTCGTTTCGCTCCGGAACGTAATATTCCGCTTGAATGATTTGCTGCGACAACGTCGCAAACAATATAGGAATGAGATATTGCGACTGTTCCTCCGCCGCCGCTTTTCCGATTCCCTTTGTCAAGAGATTGTCCCCCACCTGAAGCTCGGTTTCCAGACGATCCGCTCTTTGTTTGTTTTGGGCTGCCATCACCTTTTCATAAGCTCCTTCAAATTCCCCGGGGAGCAAAGGCTTGATCTGATGCATCACCTTAGCGAGCGCCGCAAAGGCTTGAACCTCCTCTTCGGTCCAGTCGAACGGATACAAGGCAAAGCTGCCGATAAAACGGTAACCTTTCCCGTATCCAAGATGGGTGATGGGTATATGCATGGCGCTTAACGCTTCCATATCGCGATAAATGGTCCGTTCGGTCGTACTGCATCTCTCCGCCAGCTCTCTGGCCAAAATGCCCGGTTTGGCTTGAACGAGAGTAATGATGCGCATTAATCGAATCAATCTGTCCGTCATGTGGATTCTCCTAGCTCGAATAGTAAATTAGACTCACATCCATTTGCATCATGTAGTCCATTCGACTTGCGGCAAAGTGAATCCTGCCTGAAAAATCCAACCCCGCTGGCGGCCCCAGACGCAAACCTCAGAGGCTTCATGAACACGGGTTTAACCATTTTTGATCTTCAGAGCCTTTTCATTCCGGTAAGTCCCGACATAGTGCTCGCTGAGCTGATAAAGCATGTCCGCCTCTTCCAACAGCCGTTCGTCCGTATGGCGGGCCGCTTCGATCAGCATTTCGTCCCCTTTTCGGCGCAGCAGCCATTCCCCGCGTTCAACGTTCCCGTGCTCGAACAATCCGATGGCTTCCTTTAATATGCTCTGGGTTTCCAGCAGCATCACGTGTTTCCTGACATGAAAGCTCTCCGGCTGCTTCAGCAGTCCGGTATGATACGTATAGCTCATATATAATTCCTTTACGGGAAGTTCCTTAATGCGTTCCTTGTTTTTTTCTTTGAATTTCCATTGAGCAGACAAAACGCCATGCATGCCGGCACTTTGGGGCGGAAGAGCAAGCTCGATGGCCAGAAACTGCTTCACACCATCATACAGATGACCAAGAGGAATCATTAGTGATTGACCCAGGTTCTTCACGGCCTTCGCTCCGTGGATGCGGACCAAGGAAACTTGCGGTTCAAGCCATAAGTGCAGCTGCACGTCTTGGGCGATCAGTTTGGGCGTATTTCTTCGTCTTGATTGGCGGAAGGATCCCCCATACCACTCAACCAACAAAGTGACTTTATTGGAGCCGCTTGCAAGAATATGACTGCGGTTCCATGTAAAATTTTCCTGAATACCTGAATGCATGGATTTCACCCCTTTTCATGTCATCTTTATATCGTACCAAGTTTGGTTGACATCATCGTGTCATGGAACATATGTTCGTACGATATTTCTTTCATGTTAGCATAATTTCAACAGCCAGCGAACATTTTTTGGCGATTTTTAATTCCCCCCCATCCTTGCTCAGATGCGCAAAAAGACCTACTCAATACCCATTATAGTATATAAGAACTACACAAAAATAAATGTCGAAATGTGTAATTATGGGTTGAAATAAAAATATAATTTTGGCGGACGCGCAGCAAACTTCGCACTTTCGGCCCATTTCCGCAAAAACGCCAAAAAAAGCCCGAAACCCGCCAGATTTCGGACTTTTACGCATGGTTATGATATGATGTAAAAAAGGCTGGTTCATTCGGATGAACGACAAACCGGGCTTTTAGCCTGCCGCCGGCCCGGAACTGCAATCGGGCGTCTTTTCGGCAAGCGGCAGCGCCGCTACCGGCGCAAATGTGACTTTGTCGATCCACAGTTCCTTGCCGACAGGTTTGCCGTTCACCGTGATCCGCATTTTTTTGTATTGATGTTCTTTTTCCATAACGATCTTCTCCTTTTTTCGTTTGACGAATTCTGCGAAGCGAATCTTTCGCAAGCGACCGCATCCCTTCCGGGAAGCACGCTGTCTATGTGCAGCATGTACAAGCTTTATGTAGGCATAAATTAAGGATTCGGATGCATTCTTTAAACACGCAATCCGCATCTTCCGATATGTTTTTAAACGGGTGAACCGGAAATGAAACAACCGGGCTTGTTCCATTTTATGCTTCAGGTGGTGTAATCATGAAAAAAAGAAAACGGCGTTTCTATTGGGCCGTGCCGCGGACGGCCGTCATCTGTCTGTTTCTCGCCTTCGGCCCTTTTCTTTCTGCACCGGCGGCAAGCGCCAACTATTTTAACGATTTTTACAACGGGGTAGAGAAGTTTTCCGGACTGCCGGGAGAGGTGAACGAGCTAAAGGAAAGTTACAAGCAGACGCTGGACGAGCTGGACCGGGCCAAAGAAAGCGCGAAGGCATTCGAGGAGCAAAACGCGAAGCTCATGGAACAAAACCGCCAGCTTGCCCAAACCGTCGGCGAACTGAAGGAACAAAGCGATCTGAAGGACGCCAAAGCCCGCAAATTCAAAGCGATGCTGATCGCCGTCATTTTGCTGGTGGCGGGATATTTTATCGGGGGCCGCGTGCTGAGGTTCATGATGAGGCGCTCCAACCGCAGCGTGCGGCGTTAGCCTCAGGATTAAGCCAGAAAGGGGAAACCATTTTTGAATATCGACATCCGGGAATCCGGAGGAGGGATCGGCCAAGCCGTTGATTTTTCGCTTCGTCCCGGCGAGACGGTGCATATTCTTCATCCCGAGCAAATCATTACGTACCGGGGACCTTCCGACGGACGGAGCGACCGATTGATGAACGTGAAGGGCATGTACCGGAAAAAGAAGCTGCTCCAGGCGGATCTAAGCGGCCCGTGCGCATTTACGGCGGCCCTGCCTCCCGGGTTTGCCGTCAAAACCGTGGAGCTTCGGGAAGGCAGCGATTTGCTGTACGATTTCCGCAATATTTTCTTTTACGGCTCGGGCATCGAAATGCAGAGCCGGATTTTGCATATCAAAAACATGCTGATCACGAAAGATGCGGTCAAAATGAAATTTTCGGGCACGGGAACCATCGGGCTGCTGACCGAAGGCGCGGTGTACGAAGCCGAGCTACATCCTGACGACCCGCTGTACGTGGACGCCCACAGCCTCGTCGCTTATCCCGAAAACGCCAAGCTGGAATTAACCGTCTACGGCAACACGCTGGCCAGCCAGCATATGAACTATCACTGGAAAATGACGGGCAGCGGCACGGTGCTTTTCCATGCGGGCCCAAAAGGGAGCCGCCTGCAAAAAGAGATGGACCAGGACAATATTTTCAAGCGGATTTTGCGCGAAGTGATCCCTTTCGGAGGGGTCATCATCAAGTAAGGGGGTATACGCATCCCCTTTTTCTGTCATATAATCTCCTTATCCATTCGATGAGAGCAGGAGGTACATATGTCAGTTCCCACCGCAAATGCCGCCGCACCGCAAAAAGGACGGCAGCCTTTTGCCGGCACCGATGCCGGCGCAACCGTCTTCCGCATCCTGATTGCGATCAGTCTCGTTCATTTGTTCAACGATTCGATTCAGTCCGTTATTCCGGCGATCTTTCCGATTTTGCGTTCCTCGATGCATTTGAATTACACGCAAATCGGCTGGATTTCCTTCGCCATTAATTTTACTTCTTCCATCATGCAGCCCGTGGTAGGCTGGTTTGCGGACCGCAAGCCGAAGCCGGCTCTGCTGCCGATCGGCATGGGATTTACCTTTACGGGCATGCTCCTTCTCGCCTTTGCGCAATCCTACCCGGCGGTGCTGCTCGCCGTCGTTTTTGTCGGCCTTGGTTCCGCAGCTTTCCATCCCGAGGGATCGAGAGTGGCCCATATGGCTTCGGGCACGCGCAGAGGATTGGCCCAGTCCATTTTCCAAGTGGGTGGTAACGCAGGCCAGTCCCTCGCTCCGATGCTGACGATGTGGATTTTCATTCCGCTCGGATTGTTCGGATCGATCTGGTTCACCCTCGTCGCCGGAGCAGGCATCGCCGTCCAGATATACATCGCCAGATGGTACGGCGGCAAGCTCCGAAGCGGGGCGCAGGTGAAGAAAAAGGCGCAGGCGCGCCAGCTGAAACCCGAAGTTCGCTCCAAGGTAAGATTTGCGATCGTGATGCTTGTCGTGCTCGTTTTCGTCCGTTCGTGGTACAGCTCTTCGATCAGCACCTTTTTCCCTTTTTATTTGATCGATCATTTCGGACTCAGCGTCGACGACGCGCAAATTTTCATTTTTCTGTTTCTCGGCGCCGGGGCCGTAGGCACCTTCTTCGGCGGTCCGATCGCGGACCGGATCGGCAAACGAAACGTCATTTTCGCTTCCATGGTCCTGGCCGCGCCGCTGGCCCTGCTCCTGCCGCATGTCGGATTATGGGGCGTCGGCATTTTGCTTGCGCTGCTTGGTCTGATCGTCTTCTCAAGCTTTTCGGTCACCGTCGTTTACGCACAGATGTTGTTCCCCGGCAAAATCGGCACCGTATCGGGGCTCATTACGGGCCTCGCGTTCGGATTGGGCGGACTCGGGGCGCTTGTACTCGGCAAATGGATCGACCTGGCCGGCGTCAATACCGTCATGGCCATCTGCAGCTTCCTGCCGCTCCTCGGCATCCTGACGTTCCTGCTTCCTTCCGACCGGCAGCTGGACCGCTGGTCCGGCGAAAACGAAGAAACGAAATCCTAAACCGCGTTCCTTAGGGCCCTTAACGATCCGAATCGTCAAGGGCCCTATTTCTTTCGTTCAGCCGCGCCAAAATTCTGCGCTTGCGGTACAGCATCTTTCCCGCTTCGGCCACGTCTTCGATCGTCCCTTTGTTGCTGATCGAGCCGAAGACCATGCCAGCCACCGGGATGAGCTGAAACAGCTTCTTCATGCCGAAACTGTCCCGGTACGTTTGCACGACCTCGCGCCAGCCCTGAATTTGGGAAAAGACCTGCAGCTCCTTGTCCTCACGCTCGAACAGCGCAAGCTCTTCAAGCACCGCCTTTTTTCCGACGACGTCGGCGGAAGCGAACTGCAGGCATTTGACGATAAAAATCCGTTCCTGCTCCGTCCGCGGATCATAACCGTAACAAAGCGCGATTTCCTGCAGCACCTTCAGCGATAAACCGAGCACCATCGGTATGTCCGCGGCCAGCGTAAACACGCCGCCGACGCCCGTTGCCGCGCCTTGAACAGCCGCAAATTTGACGCGGCCGCCGATCAGCTCATCCGCCGTCCGATCCATGATTTCAAGCGGAAAGGCTCGTGCCTTTTCAAGCGTAAGCTCCTCCTTCTGTGCGTTAAAACCTCCTTCTTCCGGCAAGCTACCGCCGTTTTGCAGCCGGGCCTGCTTCTCAAGCTGCTTTAGCACGCTTTCGGGCTGAACGAGGTATTGGCCGCCGGTCTGCAAAAACCTCCCCATTTCCCCCAGCAAATCCCCCAGCTTGTCCCGAATCAGCTTCGGGGTAACTTTGTCCAGCAGCATAAACGGAAGGCGGCTCAGCTTCTCCCAAAAAAAGACCTGCTTTTGCTCCTTCTCCCATGCCTCGATTTTCCGCAGTTCCTTCTGCAAATACAAATCGTCTTCCATTTTTGCCATCGGCAAACGCTCCTCTCATCAACCGGCCCATCCGTCAAGCGAAAATAACTTTCGGGTACGGCACGAACATTCAGGAAATACTGAAGCCTAAAAGGCAGTTAAATCAAAAGGCCTTCCCGTTCCTTAAATCGTTTGATCAAAAACTCGCTGTGAACGCCCGTGATGCCCTCCAGTTTTCGGAGTCTGGCGAGATAGCGCTCGACGTGTTCCTGATCGTCCATCAGGGCGTGGACATGCAGGTGCGGGCCGCCGCTCATCTGGTATACGCTGGTGATCTCTTCGTCGGCCAATAGCTGCTCGGCAACGCTTTCCAGCCGGCTCCACTCCACGTCGATGTTAAAATACACGGACATATTTTTGCCTGCCTTAATCGGATTGACCGTCACGGTAAATTTGTCGATGATCCCCTGTTCCATCAGATGATTGACCCGCTCCCGGACGGCCGCGCGCGTCAGATTGACGAGCCTTCCAAGCTCGGCGTGGCTCAGTCTGCCGTTTTTCAGCAATTGTTTGAGGATCATCTCATCCTTTTCGTCCAAATGTTTAAACCGCATCTAATCTTCCCCCTCTTTCTTTTAGGTGGCGGCTTTGGATGACAACCACCGTTATTTTACAATGTAATTAATAATTCGATAAAAACATCCGATTGTATATTAATTATTTTACAATCGTTGTATAATAAACCGGTAATCGATTCGATTGTCAAATCAATCTACTCCCTAGTTTACAAGTATTACGGAGTAAAATGCAATCGGGTTCATTTTTATAGAGAGGAAGGTGTTCTACCTTGGTCATGTTTTCTTTGGAAATCCTTCTGATCTCCATTTTGGCCGGCATCGTCGGATCCGTTTTGGGGCTGGGAGGAGGCATTATCGTAACACCAGCCTTGACGCTGCTTTTCGGCGTCAGCATCGAGCATGCGATCGGAGCCAGCATTATTTCCGTTATCGCGACGTCGAGCGGATCGGCGATCGCTTATATACGCGACCGGATCACCAATCTTCGCGTCGGCATGTTCCTTGAAATCGCCACGACGGTCGGCGCCATCACCGGCGCCTTTATCGGGGGACTGATCGCTCCGAACCTGCTGTATATCATTTTCGGCCTTTTGCTCGTCTATTCGGCGGTCAACATGATCAAAAGGAAAAAGGGCGGGCAGCAGGAGCAGGTCAGCATGCATCCCGCCGCCGCCAAACTGAAACTTGGAGGCAGCTATTACGACAAGGCGGCGCAAGAGCAAATTTCTTATAACGTAGGAAACGTATACGGAGGTTTCGGCGTCATGTACGGCGCCGGCATCGTATCGGGATTGCTCGGAATCGGCAGCGGCAGCTTTAAGGTGATGGCGATGGACGTGTTCATGAAACTGCCGCTGAAGGTATCCACCGCGACCAGCAACTTCATGATGGGAGTCACCGCCGCAGCCAGCGCGGGCGTATACCTGCTGCGCGGGGACATCGATCCGCATATCGCCGGGCCCGTCGCGCTCGGCGTGTTGGCCGGCGCGACCATCGGGGCGCAAATCATGCAGCGGATGAAGAGCAAAACGATCCGCATGCTTTTTATCCCGGTGCTCCTCTATGTCGCGTTTCAAATGATTTATGAAGGAGTGGGACTGTAGCATGAACGAAAACAGCGAAATTCAGGATGTCGAGCTTGCCGTCAGCCGCTGGCTTCGCATCGGCGTCATCATCAGCGCCGGCGTAATTATCCTTGGTCTCATCGTGCTTTTTATACAGGGCGGAAGCGGCTACCCCGGCGACACTTACCCGCACAGCCTGCCTGAGATTTTCCGCGGCCTCATCGAGTTCAAGCCGTATGCCGTGATTACGGTGGGATTGATGCTGCTGATCCTGACCCCGGTGCTGCGCGTCGCGATTTCGATCTGGGTTTTCGTGCGGGAAGGCGACAAGCTGTACGTCATCATTACGTCAATCGTTTTGGCCATTTTGATTGTCAGTTTTGCCCTCGGCAAAGCCTAGGTAGAGGAAAAAAGTTACCGTCAGCATAGGAGGCAGCGGGTCAAGCCTCGGCGCTGGCCCCTAAACCATGTCATAGCAAAAAGCAGAAGCGAATCTTCTGCTTTTTTTGTTTTTCTTCGTCCATTTTGAGCCGGCGCGGGAACTGCAGCCCTTCGCCGAACATAATCTACTGTGAGTCCATTAAGCGTTTTACACGGTGCGAATCAAGGTTTATGAAAGGAGTGCTATACCCCATGCGTGGAAAAAGCCGCAATGGCTCCGCCCATCGACGTAACGCTTCCCTTAATCAACGCGCTGCCAAAGAGCTTGCCCTGGTTGCGGCGGTTTTGTTTTTGATCGCAGCCGTCATCAGCCTTTATCTGGCATGGCTGGACTTGCGGGTAGGCGGCACCGAGGAGATTCTGGTGTAATTCCAAGGGTTGTCCCGGACTTCTGGTCACTCCTGCGGCACGTCTGCTTTCGGGAAAAAGACGACTGCCTCGGTTCCGATCCCTTTGCCGCTCTTGAATTCGATCCGTCCCTGCATCGCCTCGATGATTCTGAACGTGACCATGAGTCCGAGGCCGGTTCCTTTGGTTTTATTGGAAAAGTAAGGCTCCCCGAGCCGCGCAAGTTCAGCGGGCTCCATGCCCTCGCCGTTATCCCGGATATGAACGGCGACTTCATGGGCCTGGGCGTATGCCCAAATGTGGATGTGCCCTTCCTCCCGCAACGCCTCGATGCTGTTTTTGACGATGTTGATAAATGCCTGTTTAAACTTCGAAGAATTCCCTTGAACATATAGGCCTTCCGGAATTCTTGACGTGATTTTGCTCCCCTGGAAATTAGCCATCGGAACCAGAATCCCCTCAATGTGACGGAACTCATCGGCCAGGTCCAGTAGTTGAACCTGGTCGATTTCCGGTTTCGCGAAGGTAAGAAAATCGGTGATGATGCTGGAAGCGCGGTCAAGCTCCTCCAAGGCAAGCATCAGATATTCCTTTTCCTTGCTCCCCGACTTTTTCTCCAATAATTGGAGGAAGCCGCGCGTCACCTGCAGCGGATTGCGCACCTCGTGCGCGACGGAAGCCGCAAGCTCGCTGATGATTTCCATTTTCTCCGAACGCTGAAGCTCGCCATTGAACCTTTCAAGCTCCTTGGAATAAATGAGAATCTGCTGATGGTTTTGCGCGAAACGATGGCCAAGCACGGCGATCAGCGCGATCGCGAACCCGAGGACTCCCCATTTCCACCAAAACGGCTCGTATTTCCCGCCGCTTGCCAAATAACAGATCATTTCAACCAAAATGGTGACGCCGAACACGGCAAATCCCAACGTAAAAATCAAAGCGTTCCGGTTTCCTCTGGCTGCATACCCGATAGAGCTTGCGATGAGCAGAACGACCTGCACAATAATCAGGTAACCGAGCACTTTGACCGAAAACAGGTCGTAGATGCCGATGATCCGGTCGTGAACGGCAACGTTTATCGTCAAAAGAACGAGGCAAAAAGCCGAATAAACGATTTGGAATTTCCGGAAATGCCGGATCAGATGCTTATACCCTGTTCCGACCGTTGTCTCGAAGAAAAAAGTCGTCGCCGGGAGCAGCGTCAAAAGCGCCGTGTCATAAATGACCAGGAAGCATAGTCCATATCGGCCGAACAGGCTGTACAACAGCGGGGAATAGGTCAGGATCAAAATGCCGGTCGCCGTCAGCACGGCCGTCAGCGCCAGCCAGGCGACCAAATGGCTTTTGCGCATGAACAACACGGGGATCAGCATCATGACGCCGAGAAATACCATGGAGCTGCCCAAAATCAGATCGTCCAAATTGGATTTGACATACTGCTTAAGCAGAGAAAAATAATCCCCTGCGACAACCTCCCCGCCGATTCCGATCCGGCTCCTTTCCTTTTCCGATACGATTTGGACGAACAGCGTTTTTCCCTCGTCATCCGGATTCAATGGAAGCAAAATTTTATGAACGTCGTACATATAGCTTCGTGCCTGCTCGTAAACTTTGCGATCGTCCAGGTAAATCGCGATCCGTTCGCCGTAAACCTTCTTCAGAAGCAATGCCGAAGCGCCTTCCGGAAGGCCGGGCACGGTCGTCCGGTACCATGCCTCTTTGGTGTTGCGAACCCGCTGGGGGAGCTCGCGCAACGAATCGAGCCGCTGCCAGCCGGGCCCTTCACGGCCTGCGGCCGAATGCGGCGAGTTCCACTTGAACTCCCACTCCCACCGGGCGGTCTCCTCCCCTGAAGCCGAAGCGGACAAAGACGTAAAAGGCAGGCAGCCGAACAAATACCCTACGATGAGGACCAGCATAATGAGGACTTTCTTCAACGACATTTTCATAGGACACCCCAAAATGGTTTGAATAATGCGACGCCAACCGACAATTTCACTGGGTATTCCGCAAAATCTCTTTGGATTCATTATGTTCGATCCGGATATTTTGTGCAATTTCGCGAAGTTGGGAACATCCGGTAACTCCCGGGAGAATGTCGCATTTTAATGCCTGGGCCAAACTTAAGGTTTATTTCAGCCCGTTTCGGGTAAGGGTAAATATGAACAATGACCATGAAAAGGAGACGAACCCTGATGCCCGAACCATACAAATCCGAAGCGGACTGGACCTATGAACGTTATCAAAATGCCGGGGACCATCCCGTAGAAGACGGCCTGCCGGCGGACGATTTGCGCGAGGTGAACACCGAAACGGTGCAAAGCATCTCCGAAGAGCCCGATCCGGCCGATGTGGAATTTTATGTCCGTTCGGACATGAGCCCCGGGCTCGGCGGACGCCGGGAGACATCTCCTGAGCAAGCGGTTGAGCCGGATGCCGGTGAAAGCAGCGATGAATATACGGAGCTTGAAGACGTGCCGGACGCGGACGACGTTCAAAAGGACAGCCCGATCGACCCGGCGGCGACCATCGAGGATATGCACGGAACCGACCTGATCAACGGATTTGACGGGGACGAGACGGAATAACGCGCCGACGGCTTTTAAAATACGCTTGGAGCAAACAGAACATGAAAAAACGGCCCCTATAGTAGAGGCCGTTTTTTTCATTTTTAAAAGCGGCTTTGCCTTACACGAATCCCAGCACATGGACCAGCGCAAAGCCGAGACAGGCAAGTATGACGGAACCTAATACCCCGGCTGCAAAAGGTTTTACCCCGTTGCGGCGGAAGAAGGCGAAATCCACGTTCAAGCCGAGTCCCGCC
>Ga0180220_1002257_pt1 | contig 12702 bp, 6 predicted proteins | sample eDN5th37CBELigBY_FD_151335 | JGI IMG/M metagenome (GOLD analysis project Ga0180220, IMG submission 151335) | Enriched backyard soil microbial communities from Emeryville, California, USA - eDNA 5th pass 37_C BE-Lig BY (version 2) (version 2) | ecosystem: Environmental > Terrestrial > Soil >... | reverse complement strand
AAACGCCGCACGGGGGGGGCGATTACTGGATTTGATCACCACCGACGGCTATCCCGCCTACGCGGAGGCCATCCTGAACGCCTACGGGGAGACGATCACCCCACCGCGATCCGGCAAGCGGGGACGCCCCTGGGTCCCCTACAAGACCGCGCCGGCGGGCTTGACCTACGCCGTGGTGGAGAAGACCCGCGAAGGGCCGGGTGGTCGAGATCGCCACCCGGGTGGTCTTCGGCGCGATGGGCGCCGTGACGGCGGCTCTTGGGATGTCGCGCGTGAGCCGAGCGATCAACACGTCGTTCCTGGAGCGGCAAAACGCCACCGACAGGCACCGCAACGCCCGGAAGGCTCGCAAGACGCGCCGATTCTCGAAAGACTGGCGATGTCATGAGGCCATCACGCGTCTAAATATTTGCTCCAATAACTTCGGCTGGCCGGTAAGGACTCCGCCAGTCCGAGACGACTCGGGCCGTCGTCAACCCCGCAGCCCGGCGATGGCTGCGGAGTTGGCCGACCACGTCTGGACGACGGACGAATGGTTCTCCATGCCAGCCGTGCGGCGCTGTTAGGCCACGAGGCTCTCGCGACGGTTGGTTTGATTTTTGGGAACGGGGGCTCGGACGTCGCGCAAGGTGGCTGGCGGCCGAGGCTTTCAACGGCCGTCGATGGGGGGCTATGATGATCGTTTCGCCGGGGCGTAGACGCCCTGGAGCCGACGTCGTGTCGTCCGGCTGGAGACCGCGCGCCTTGAGACCTGGAATCATCGCGAGGTGTTTATGATCGTCGCTTTTGCTCGATCGGCGAGTCGGCGCTTGCCGTTGCGATCCTCAACGCTGGCCGGCCTGTTGGTTTGTCTCTATCTTGGCGGCGGATCGGCCCGGGCCGCCGCCGACGCCGGCGCCGGCGCGGTCGACGCGCCGAGGTTTCCCGCGGCCCGAGCGATCCGGGACGCTCGGTTGTTCGTCGCGCCCGGAAAGGTCGTCGAGGAGGGAACGCTGGTCGTTCGCGACGGTCTGATCGAGGCGATCGGACCTTCGAAGGAGGTGGAGATTCCGTATGACGCCGAGATCATCGACGGCAAGGGACTGGTCGTCTATCCGGGCTTCATCGACCTCCACACGACGGCCGGCCAGCGTCCCGGAGTGGAGCGCTCGGCGACCGGCGGCGGCAAGCCGGTTGAGCTTTTGGAGACGACCCTCGCCGCGACGCCGACCGGCAACCGCAAGGGGTTAACCCCGGAGTTCCGGGTGGCCGACGTTCTCGACCTCAACGACGCCTTGGCCGGCCCCCGGCGCAAGCTGGGCTTCACCAGCCTCTTGTCCGCGCCCGCGGGGGCCATCGCGACCGGCCAAAGCGCCCTGGTCAGCCTGACCGGCGAGCCTCGACGCGAGGCTCTAATCAAGGCTCCCGTCGCGCTGCACATCCAGGTCGCCCCGCCGCGCGGCTCCTCGACGCCGTCAGGCTCCTCCGGTTCGCGCGAGAGGGGAGTCGAAAACCCCTACCCGCGCGTTCTGATGGGCGCGGTCGCCCACTTGCGCCAGGCGATGAGCGACGCCGAGCATCATCATCGACTGTTGGAACACCAGCGATCCGGCGGCGTCGTTCGAACGGCCGCCGACCCGGCGCTTGAGGCTCTCTGGGAGGCCCGCGCGAAGCGGTTGCCGGTTTGGTGGGAGGCCGAGACTCGCGACGAGATCCACCGGGCGCTCGACCTGGCCAACGAGTTCGGGACCACGGCGGTAATCGTTGGGGGGCGCGAGGCCCATAAGGTCGTCGATCGCCTGAAGGCCGAGAAGGTCGCCGTCGTCCTCCGGCTCGATTTCCCCGAGGCGCCCAAGGTCCCCACCGAAGCCGAGTACCGCAAACGCTCCGACGCCGATCAAGACGAGCCCCTGCGGGTTCTCGCCGATCGCAAGACGAAATGGAAAGAGCGGGTCGCCACCGCTTCGGTTCTGGCCAAGGCGGGCGTGCCGATCGCCTTCGGAACCGAGGGGATCGAGAAGCTTGAAAACGCGCCGAGGCAACTGCGGGCGATCCTCGCCGAAGGGTTGACCGCCGACCAGGCCCTCGACGCCCTGACCCGTTCCGCCGCGTTCGTGGCCGGCCTCGACGGCCGGATGGGAACCCTGGAGCCGGGCAAGCTGGCCCACGTCGTCGCCTTCTCGGCCCCGTTCCAAGAGGAGAAGGCCAAGGTCAAGCTGTTGTTGATCGATGGCCGGAAGTTCGAGATCAAAACGCCCCCCGCCGGCTCGGGACGGTCGGAAGCCCGTCGCGCTCCGGACGGTCCCGACGAGGAGGCGGAGGAGACGAAGGAATCCGAGGACCAACCCGCCGAACCGGAAGAGAAGAAGGAGAAATCCGAGGAGAAGCCGAAGGCCGAATCGAGCCCCTTCCGCGACGTCGCGACCGAGTTCGACGCCGACCGCGCGCCCAAGATCAAGACGGGGGGGAACGTCTTCATCAAGGACGCCGTGATCCTGACCGTCACGAAGGGGACGATCCCCCGAGGGTCGATCCTGATCGAGAACGGCAAGATCCAGGCGATCGGCCCCGATTTGGAGGCGCCCGAGGGGGTGACGGTCATCGACGCCTCGGGCCTGGTCGCGATGCCCGGCATGATCGACACGCACTCGCACATCGCCGTCGCCGGCGGCGTCAACGAGTCCTCGCTGTCGGTCGTCCCCGAAGTTCGGATCAAGGACGTGGTGATCGGCGACGACATCGCGATTTACCGGGCCCTGGCCGGCGGAACGACGATGGCCCGCATCCTGCACGGTTCGGCCAACACGATCGGGGGACAAGACGCGGTCATCAAGCTTCGTCATGGCCGGGCCGGGCGCGACCTGATCCTGTCCGACGGTCCCCAGGGAGTGAAGTTCGCCCTCGGCGAAAACGTCGTCCGCTCCACGAGCCGGTTCCCGAACACCCGCATGGGCGTGGAGTCCGTCATCGACGGGGCTTTCCAAGAAGCCCGCGCTTACCAGGCGGCCTGGAGGGCGTACTCTCGGAAGGTCGCCGAGCAAGGCGAGGACAAGGCCGGCCCACCGCCTCGAAGGGACTTCCGGCTGGAGGCTCTGGCGGAGATTCTCGACGGAACGATCAAGATCCACGGCCATTGCTATCGGGCCGATGAGATCATCATGCTCTTGCGGACGGCCGAGAAGCACGGGGTTCGCGTTCAGTCGCTCCAGCACGTTCTCGAAGGCTACAAGGTCGCCCCCGAGATCGCCGCGCACGGCGCGGGCGCTTCGACGTTCTCCGACTGGTGGGCGTACAAGATCGAGGCCTTCGACGCGATCCCGCACAACGCCTCGCTTCTCGAACGCGCGGGCGTCGCGGTCAGCATCAAGAGCGACAGCGCCGAGCTGATCCGACACCTGAACCTCGAAGCCGCCAAGATGGTCAAGTACGGCGGCGCGACCGAGGAGCGGGCGCTCGCCTATGTCACGATCAACCCCGCCCGAGAGCTGGGCCGAGCCGATCGGGTCGGTTCGCTGGAGGTCGGCAAGGACGGCGACGTCGCCCTGTTCAACGGCCACCCGTTCGACGCCTTCTCGCGATGCGAGATGACCCTCGTCGACGGCGAGGTCCGCTTTCAACGCCCCTCGGCCGACGACAAGCTCGTCGCTCGCCCCGGCGATCATTCCAAGATGCCTCGAGCGTCCGAAGAGGCCATCCACCGCGACGTCTCGTTCACGCCACAGCCCAAGAACGCCTACGCCCTGCTTGGCGCGACGCTCCATCCGGTCGGCGGCCCGGCGATCGAAAACGGCGTGCTCGTCGTTCTGGATGGCAAGATCGCCGCTCTCGGCCCCGAGGGGACTCCGGTCCCGCCCGAGGCCCAGCCGATCGACCTGAAGGGGCTCGACGTCTGGCCCGGCCTGATCGATGCTGGGACGACGATCGGCCTGACCGAGATCGGCAGCCTGAGCGAGACCCACGACTACGCCGACGCCAGCCGTTATCAGCCCGAGCTGCGGACCAGCACGGCACTTCGGGCCGACAGCGAGCTCATCCCCGTGACCCGGGCCAACGGCGTGCTCGCCGCCTTGGTCGAGCCGACCGGCGGGACGATCTCCGGCCAGTCCGCGCTCATCAAGCTCGACGGTTGGGCGCCGCGCGAGATGGTTCTCGCCGATCCGGTCGCGCTCTCGGTCAAGATCCCATCCCACGTCCCCCGCTCCTCCGGCTCGTCGCGCGGCTCGGGAGGCAACGACGCGAGGGCCCGAAGACAGGAGCAGATCGATGAGCTGAAGCAACAGTTCGAAGACGCGAAGCTGTATGACCGAGTCGTGGCGACGGCGGCCGAGAAGGGAGACCCCGCGCCGGCTCCCCTGCCCCGTCTCGCCGCCCTGGCGCCCTACGCCAAGGGCGAGAAGCTGGTCATCTTCCGCGCCGAGCATCGCAACGAGATCCTCGACGCGATCGCCCTGGCGCGCGAGCTGAAGCTCAAGGCGGCGATCGCCGGCGCGTCGGAAGCCTGGAAGATCGCCGACCAAATCAAGGAGTCGGGGCTCTCGGTCATCATCGGCGGGGCGCTCAACATCCCTCGATACGACCACGACCCCTACGATTCGGCCTATGCCAACGCCGCGAAACTCCACGAGGCGGGCGTCCCGTTCGCCATCCGGTCGAAGGAGGGCGGAGCCTCGTCGGCGACCAACAGCCGCAACCTTCCTTTTGAAGCGGCGACCGCCGCCGCCTTCGGTCTTCCCGAAGACGTGGCGCTGAGGGCCATCACGCTCTCCCCCGCCGAGATCCTCGGCGTCGCCGATCAACTCGGCTCCCTCGAAGTCGGCAAGCGGGCCAACCTCGTCATCACGGCCGGCCACCTGCTCCAGCCGACGACCCCGGTGTTGTCCTTGTTCATCGACGGCAAGCCGGTCTCGACCGCGAACCGTCAGACCGAACTGCGAGACAAGTATCAGCGCCGGCTCGACGAGGTGAAGGCCGGCCGCGCCCCGCTGGGGCTCGAACGTCCCGTCCCCCCCGCGAGCGACTCTCGCTGAGTAACGCGCCAGCCGACCGCCCGAGACGAATCGGGCGGTCGGCCTCTGGAATCGAACGCCCGGAGGCTGGCTCGCCCCGCTCACCTCTCAAGATTATGTCTCAGGCCACGGCGACGTGATCCGTTGCCCAGTCGGCGGACGTCCGGACGCGGGATCGCCGCGTGGCGCTGGTCGGGACGCCGGCGGCCGGGCGCGGGGCCGGCCGCGACAGGGCCACTTGGAGCAGGATCGTCGCCGCGCGATCGGCGTGTTCGCTCATGGCCAGGTATTCATCGACGCCGAGTTGAAAGAACGCCGTCGCTCGTTCGGCGTCGTATTCCTCGGCCACGATCGCCACGGCGGCGGGACTCTCCAAGATCGAGTTGGCCCAGAGAAGGGAGGCCAGTTGCTCGGGCGACGGTTCCGCGTTGTCCCCGCGAACCAGGATCAGGCGGGGCGTCGCGGCGTCGAGCAGCCGCGCGGCCTCTTCGACCGAGTCGGCCACGACGAGCCGACCCCAGCCCATCCCGTGGAGGGTCGGACGCATTTCGGCCAGCCAACCGGCGTCGTTCGTGACCGTCAAAATCGTCGTGTGTCGCATGTTTGCGTCGCTTTCAAAAAATGAGGGCTTCTCGACGACCCCGGTGGATCGTCGATCGTCGCGTCTTCGCGAAAGACGCCCGCGTCTCGCCTCGTTTTCAATTAAGCGTCGGGCGCTCACCAGTGGCACCGGGAAACTCGCGTCGCGGCGACACATTTTTTTGTTAAAAATGGCTGTGTTGCCGGAACGCCACAGTTCCTCCAATCGCGGGAAATTTACGACGCCGATCGCGCGAACGCAAACTCTCCGTCCCGCGTCGGCTTGCGGTTGATTGGCGTAACGCGTGGACTCAACACGAGTTTCGCGGTCCGCCGGCCGCGGAGGAGGTCGCGCGGGATCTTTGGGCCGATCGGTGGACGCGGGGACGCCGTGTGATTTCAAGCAACAGGATGTGGATATTAATAAACATGGCGTGTTATCCGATTAAGCGTGAACTCCGGTGCCCCCTTGATTTTCGGAGCGGTTGACTCACGTTCCGCCCGGCGGCGATCGTCGGGGCTGGGCGCTTGCTCTGAACCCCTCCGTCGGGGACGATCGGGCGTCGTGAACCGCGACCGATTTGGTTCGGGGAAATCCGAAGGAGCGAGAGGTCATGATGATGGGACGGTTTGGATCGAGGCGATGGGTTGGTTGTTGGAGGGCGTTGATTCTGGGCTCCGTGGCCGCCTTGATGGTCGGTGGGGCCGGAGTCGCCCGCGCCGAGGAGCCGACGAAGGCGCGCGGGTTGGATATTTATTTCGTTGACGCCCTTGGAGGGGCGGCGACGTTGTTGGTCACGCCCGAGGGCGAGACGATCTTGATCGACAGCGGCTGGCCCTCGTCGAGGCATGACACCGCCGCGCGGATCGAGCATGTTCTTAAGAAGGTCGCCGGTCGCGATCGGCTCGACCATCTCGTGTCCACCCACTGGCACATGGATCATTACGGCGGGGTCGAGGATCTCGCCAAGCGGGTTGAGATCGGGCGGTATTGGGACCGGGGACTACCGGAGGACGGCGACCCGGAAATTGGCTTCCCGGACGGTCCCAAGGACGACGACCCGCTGGCCGTCGCCTACCGGGCCGCGTCGAAGGGGAAGCGGACGGTTTTGAAGCCCGGCGACTCGCTTCCGCTTCGGGGCGACATTTCGGCGGTCGTGCTGGCGGCCTCGGGCCGGGTCGTCTCCCCGCCCGACGACGCGCCGGAGAACCCGCTCTGCCAGTCGGCCCCGGCCGATCACGCGGAAGACCGTTCGGACAACGCCCAGAGCATGGTCTTGAAGTTCCGCTCGGGGAACTTCGACTTCCTCGTCTGCGGCGACCTGACCTGGAACATCGAGAAGAACCTGGTCTGCCCTCGCGACCTGATTGGGAAGATCGACCTGTATCAGGTTACGCATCACGGCCTGGCCATCTCGAACCACCCGATCCTGCTCCAGACGATCGAGCCGATCGTGACGGTCATGACCAACGGCCCTCGCAAGGGCGGGGACGCCGAGACGGTGCATCGGCTTCGGAAGATCCCGTCGATTCAGGCGGCGTATCAACTCCACCGCAACGCCCAGACCGGCGACGACGACAACACCGACCCCTCCTTGATCGTCAACGACGACCCCGCGGGCGGTCGGTTCCTTCGCGTCTCGGTTTCCCCCGACGGCTCGACGTTCAAGGTTCGGATGGACGCCGACGGACCCGAACGGTCGTTCGAATCGCGCTGAGTCCCGAAGCGCCGCCGTCGATCATCGGCGGCGGCCTTCCCCACTGGATGGAGCATCAACCGCATGATGAAGCACCTCGTTCTGATCGCGGCGGCCTCGCTGCTGGCCCCGTCCGCGAGGGGGGACGACGCCGACCGCGCCCCCATCTTTCCGTATCCGATCCACAAGACCGTTCTGGACAACGGTTTGTCCGTGATCTCGGTCCCGTTCGACTCGCCGGGGATCATCGCCTATTACACGGTGGTTCGAACCGGCTCGCGCAACGAGGTCGAGAAGGGCCTCTCGGGGTTCGCCCACTTCTTTGAGCACATGATGTTTCGAGGGACCGAGAAGTACTCGCAAGAAGAGTACAACGACGTTCTCAAGGCCCTGGGCGCCGACTCGAACGCCTTCACGACCGACGATTGGACTTGCTATCACATGACGATCCCCGCCTCGGCGCTGGCGACCGCCGTGGAGATCGAGTCCGATCGGTTCCAGAACCTCAAGTACGACGAGCCGGCTTTCCAAAAAGAGGCCCGCGCCGTGCTTGGCGAGTACAACAAAAGCGCGTCGTCGCCTTTCTTGAAGCTTGAGGAGACGATCTCCGACACGGCTTTCACGAAGCACACATACAAGCACACCACGATCGGTTTCCTGGCCGACATCCAGGACATGCCCAACCAGTACGCCTACAGCAAGGTGTTCTTCGATCGCTGGTATCGCCCCGAGAACTGTTCGATCGTCGTCACCGGCGACGTCGACCACGACGCCCTGGTTGAGCTGGCGAAGAAGTATTACGGCGAGTGGGCCCGGGGGACCGAGACCGTCGAGATTCCCGAGGAGCCTCCCCAGACCGAGGCCCGCTCGGCGTCGTTGACCTGGCCCTTGCCCACGCTTCCCATCCTGGCCCTCGCCTATCACGTTCCGGCCGCCGACCCGACCAATCCCGACGTGGCGGCTCTGTACGCGCTTCGGGAGGCCGTCTTCGGCGAGACGAGCCCCTTGTACCGGACCCTCGTGCTCGACGAGCAGAAGGCCGAGACCCTCGCGGCGTTCGCCGATCCCCACCGCGATCCCCACCTTTTCACCATCTTCGCGCGCGGGCGCAAGTCCGAGTTCATGCCCGAGATCCGCGAGCGGATCGCCGAGGCCCTGGTCGACGCCGCGAAGACCCCGATCAGTTCCGAGCGGCTCAAGACGATCCAGTCGTTCCTGAGATACCAGTACGCCGCCGGGCTCGACAGCGCCGACGCGGTGGCCTACGCCGTGGGCGAGTCGATCGCCATGACCGGGCGGCCCGATTCCATGAACGAGCTTTACGACGCCTTCGACCGCCTCACTCCCGCCGACCTTCAGCGCGTGGCGGCGCGCTACTTCGTCAAGACCAACGAAACGGCCGTCACCCTGGAGACGGAGGAACCCAAATGACCACTCGCTTTCGCGGAGCGGCCCTCTCCATCCTCTTGATCGGTCTCGTGGGATTGGCGCGCGCCGACGAGCCGCCCAAGGCGTTGATTCTCCCGGCCGACGGCCCACTCGCGTCGTTCCGGTTCCTCTTCCGAGTCGGCTCGCAAGACGATCCGAAGGGCAAGGAGGGCCTCGCCGCGCTCACCGCCGCGATGGTCGCCGAGGGAGGAACCAAAACCCTCCGATATGAAGAGGTGCTCGACCGCTTCTATCCGATCGCCGCGGGCTTGAACGGCGTTTGCCTCAAGGAGTTCTCGGTCTTCTCGGGAACCGTCCATCGAGACAACCTCGACGTCTACATCCCGCTCGCCACCGAGATGATCTCGGCCCCCCGGTTCGCCCCCGAGGACTTCGAGCGGCTCCGCGACGAGGCGCTCGACTACGTGACCAAGACCCTCCGGGCCAACAACGACGAGGAGCTGGGCAAGTGGACGCTCCAGACCATGTTGTACGAAGGGCGCCCCTACGGCCGGCCCGACCGGGGGACCGTCGAGGGCCTCAAGGCCATCACGCTCGACGACGTGAGGGACTTTCACCGCAAGCATTACACGCGCGAATCGCTCTGGATGGGACTGGCCGGGGCCGTCGATCAGGCGACCGCCGATCGCGTCGAAAAGGGGCTCTCCCCGCTCTCCCCAAGCGCGACCGAAGGCCCGCCGGCCCACCCGCCGCTGAAACCCCTCGACGGGCTGGATGTCCTGATCGTCTCGAAGCCCGCCGAGGCGACGGCGATCTCGCTCGGCTTCCCAATCGACCTGACCCGGGCCGACGACGACTTCTACGCCTTGGCGGTCGCCAACTCGTACCTGGGCGAGCATCGCACCTTCAACGGCAAGCTGATGCAAGACCTGCGCGGCAAGCGCGGGTTGAACTATGGAGATTATTCATATATAGAGGACTTCATTCAAGAGGGGCGAAGCACCTTCCCGATCCCCAACAATTATCGAAGCCAGCAGTACTTCTCGATCTGGATCCGCCCCGTGCCGGTTGACAAGGCCGTTTTCGCCCTTCGCGCCGCGCTCTGGGAGCTTGATCGCCTGATCGAGGCTGGGATGAGCCCCGAGGATTTCGAGGCCACCCGCTCGTTCCTTCTCAACTACAGCAAGCTCTGGGTCCAAACGCTCTCCAGGCGTCTCGGCCACCAACTTGAAGGACCGCTCTACGGCCGCAAGGACCTGGTGACCGAACTGGCCGAGCGGCTCCCGAAGCTGACCGTCGAAGAGGTCAACGCCGCGGTGCGCAAGCATCTGAAATCCCCGGGAATGCGGGTCGCCATCGTCGCCCCGAACGCCGAGGAGCTGCGCGACCTCATCCTCTCGGGCGATCCCACGCCGATCACCTACGACACCGAGGGCACCCCCGAGGACGTTTTGGCCGAAGACAAGGAGATCGCCGTCTTCCCACTCCGCGACGCGAAGGTCCGAATCGTCCCCGTGGAGCAAATGTTTGAAAAGTAGCCGTTGGCGGCGAGGCTTTTCCAGGGCGCGACGGCTTGCCGCCGCGCCCTCATCGTCGTCGGTTCCAGGGCGCGGGCCCTCGACGCAACTCCTTAATCACGCATGATTGGGCGGAGCGCGGCGGCGTGTTGATTTTAGATTAAACGCCTTGGTGCTCGAAGTCGCTTTCTCAAGGCGTCCTTGACCTCCTCGTACGCCCCCGGTTATTTTGGGGAAGCTTAATTAGGGCTCAGCCTCCTTGGAGCTTAAAACGGTTGTTAGGATCCGCGATTCGTCTCCGTCGCGTCCGCGCGAGCGTCGGGGCTTCGGGTGGGGCGGCCAAGTTGGGCGAGGCTTCGAGCCGCCGGCGGTTTCCACGCCTAAGCGGAACCCGTTTTGGGATTTCATTGGAGGAACAATTGATGCTGCGCCAGTCTCTGTTCGCCGTCCCTCTGCTTCTAGTGTCGTCCATGGCCTCGGCTGGGACCATGATCACCTCGGGGTCGGTTGAGTTCCAGGAGACCGACTTCAACTCGGTGCCGGTCTTTCCGGACCTCGCGAGGTTCGACACCAATCTGGGGACCCTGAGCTCGGTTCTGGTCGAGTTTTTCGGCGAAGCCACCTCGGAAGTCACGACGGTGAATACGTCCAACGAGGAGGGGTGGTTCAGAAGCACCTCGGATTTCGTTTTCAGCCTCGGCAGCGCCGACTCGGATGTCGGCGCCCTGTTGGGCGCCTTGGCCTTCTCCGGGGCCACGTCCACCGGCGCTCTGCTCAACATTACGGCCGGAGCCACGCACGATTTCGGCGTGCTCAACTTTAGCGGCGGCTCATCCGCGACCTTCTCGGCGCCAGACGAACTGAGCGCGTTCGAGGGGCCCGGTGTTCTGGAAATTGGCGTCTCGACCTTCGCCCTGGTGTCCAACTCCAACATCAATGGGAATTTCGATACCCAAGTGGTGTCGAACGCCGGCGGCACGGTGAAGATCACTTACACCTACGACGCGCCGCCCGTGGTCCCCGAGCCGTCTTCGGTAATCATGCTGGGGCTGGCCGGCGGGCTCGTTGGCGCCGTTCTGCGGTTCCGCAAGCCTCGCGCGTAAGCTCGCCGTCGACCGGGATTCGACCCTTCCGAACCGGGCCGGCTCTCACCCCACGGGGCGCGGGTCGGCCCGCGCCCGTTTGGTGGAGTCTTGATCTCGCGCCGGGGCGTCGTCCCGACCCGCGAGGGGGGCTATCATGGGCGGGAATCGCGCGCCATCCCCCCGGTGGCCGCGCCCCGACACGGCCGGGCGAAGCCGCTCGGCCTCCCTCGATCGACCTCTGGAGGACTTCCATGCTCCGCATCCGTGGTTTGGCCGCGATGCTCGCCGCCGCCGGCCTGATCGGCCTCGTCTCGCTTCCCACATGGGCCCAGACCGAGGCGCCCCCCGCCGCCGAGGCCGAGACGAAGGCAGAAGCGCCGGCCGATCCGATCGCTCGCATCAAGGAGGAGGGCGAGAAGCGTTCGCAAGTCATGGAGACCTTGGGGACGCTCACCGACATCATCGGCCCGCGCCTCACCGGCTCGCCGGCTTTGAAGCGGGCGAACGAGTGGACCCGCGATCGGATGACCGAATGGGGCCTGGAGAACGCCCACCTGGAGACCTGGGGGCCGTTCGGCCGGGGCTGGACGCTCAAGCGGTTCTCGGCCCAGGTGATCGAGCCTCAGTGCGTGCCGCTGATCGCCGTCCCCAAGGCGTGGTCCCCGTCGCTCGACGGCGTTCTCACCGCCGAGGTGATCCACTTCGACGCCAAGACCGAAGCCGATTTTGAAAAGTACAAGGGCAAGTTCCAGGGCGCCATCGTCTTGATGAGCCCCGCGGTTGAGATCGACGCCCGCTTCGAACCCCTGGCCCGGCGCAGGACCGACAAGCAACTGCTCGACCTGGCCGACGCCCCCGAGCCCGACGCGCCCCGCGCTGGTCGACCGAGCCAATCGCCGCCTCGCTCCCCGGCGAAGCCCGACGCGTCGAAACCCCTTTCGCCGGTTGAGTTGTTGGCGAAGAAACGCGAGTTCCTCGCCGACGAAAACCCCGCCCTGCTGATCGAGCCGAGCCGCAAAGGCGATGGCGGCACGGTGTTCGTCCAAGCGGCCGATGTCTTCGGTCCCTCCCCCGACCCGAGCGAAGAGGGCGGTCCTCCGAGGCGGCCTCGTCCGTGGTTGATGGACGCCAAGGTGATCCCCCAACTGGTGATGGCCCAAGAGCACTACAACCGCCTGGTTCGGATGCTCGCCGCCGGCGAGACGATCAAGATGGAGGTGGAGTTGGCCGTCGAATACCAAGATGAAGACTTGAACGGATACAACACCATCGCCGAGATCCCCGGGACCGACCTCAAGGACGAAATCGTCATGCTCGGCGGGCATCTCGACTCGTGGCACGGCGCGACGGGCGCGACCGACAACGCCGTCGGCTGCTCGGTGGCCATGGAGGCCGCCCGGATCATCAAGGCCTTGGACCTCAAGCCCCGCCGCACGATCCGAGTCGCCCT
>Ga0180220_1002256_pt1 | contig 12706 bp, 11 predicted proteins | sample eDN5th37CBELigBY_FD_151335 | JGI IMG/M metagenome (GOLD analysis project Ga0180220, IMG submission 151335) | Enriched backyard soil microbial communities from Emeryville, California, USA - eDNA 5th pass 37_C BE-Lig BY (version 2) (version 2) | ecosystem: Environmental > Terrestrial > Soil >... | reverse complement strand
GGCTTGTTGCAGATCTTTGGGTTCGAACAGGTCGACGGGTAGACCGCGCTCGTCACAATGTTCGCAAGCCCTGATCCCGCCTTCGCAATATGCGTCGTCGAGGTCACGTTGCCCCGCGCATCATAGGCATAAGCAACGGTATTGCCCTCAGGTGCTTTCACCGTCTTCAACAACCCCTCAGGGCAGTTCGTCTCGCTCGCGCCGCAATAGCTGTATTCCGTCGTCTGGCCGTTTACGACGCTCGACGTCACCAAGCCGGCGCTCGTATAGGCAATCGACCGCACCAACGACGAAGAGCCGGTAACAGTGGTCGTACCGCTGCCATAGACGTACGTATAGTTCTGCCCACCCGCAACCACCGCGCTCGTTACCTTGTTGCCCGTATACCCATAGGTCACCGCATCGGCGCTCGCACCCGGGGGGCGAATGCCTGTCAGCCTTCCAGTAGAATTATAGGTGTAATTGGTCGATCGCCCCTCGGGATCGACAACCGCGGTTCCACTGAACGTCACCTGTGGCCAGACATTCGCAAGCGTACACGGTTCAGTCGGCGAGCAATATTCCACCGCGTTGTTGATCGACTGGATATTCGCGATCGCGAGCCATTGGTTGGCTAATGCTGCACTGAATGTGGGCGCAACATAGTTGAACTTGAGCTGAAATCCCGTGGAGCTCGTAATAGATGCGAGCCGCCGATAATAATAAGTTGTTCCTACATACTGCTCACACCCAAGAGGGGGGAACGGCACCATGCATTCCGGTGGGACCGGAGGCTGATAGGTCCAGTTTGCTGTATTATAGTGGTATTTCCATTCTGTACCGTCTGGAAAAGTGATTTTCAGGGGATATGCGAGACCTGAATCCGCCGGGTAAAAATACTGCCCATAGGCCGCGCTGGCAAAAGGGGTGAATTCGATTTGCGTCCCGTCCGGCGCGACAAACTGCGTCCGGGTCGAGTTCAACGTTGCGCCACTCTCTCTCACAGGCTTATAGCCCGAGCCGCTAGACTTGAACGCAATTGTTCCGCCCATAAACGACACGACTGGATTGCTCGTGCTGCCACTCATTGTGGGCACTTCGCGATATCGCCAGCCAGTGGACACCCATTGCTGTGAAAGCTGTAGGCCACGATGGTCATTCGGTCCAATGGAAACACCTGGTCGAACGGCCAGTAGACCGCCCGAGATCAAATCAACATTCAGGGCGTCTACTGATGATTCGCTGGGCGGGGCCGGAACAAGCTGGGCCGCCACAGGCGTCGCCAACAAGGCGACCATCGCTAGGACCAAGCACACGACCCCCACAACCGACCTGTTGATCATAACCCCTCCCCAAACCAAATATCAATCTGTTGCGAGCGGTAGCACCGCCTACTTTTGGCGCCGGGCACGCTCCAAGGCGATTTGCTGTCCAATATCGATCCGTTCGACGAGGGGTTTCTCGCGATCCTGCTGCGCCCGCAACACGTCGATTTCCCCACTGCCGGGGAACGCACCGATATCGAGTGCGACGCCGTCAATCGGTGACATTGCCCCCCGCCCCGCCGCCAGCGCGATCTGGCCAGTCAGGTCCTCGATCAACGGTTCTCCATTTTCCTGAATCGACAAGAGGAACACCCGCCGCTCATCGTCTTGATACAAATCGATCAAGGTCGCGCCCAAAGCGTCATTTGTGATCGCTTTGAAACGTGTCGCAAGCCTCAGTGGGAAGGCGCGATCGCCGCACTTCGCAATTAGTTGTAATGGTATCCGCTCGCCTGCGGATCTCGAAAAAACCGTGCAGGAATCGGAAGAACTCTGTCGCGAGCCTAGAGTCACAGCCTCTTGAGCCGTAGCAGTGTGCGATAGAAAGACTGTGTTCACGAGTAAGGAGAGCATCAAAGCCAATGGCCAAATGTGGGGGCCTTCGGGCCAAACCCGCCAATTGAGGCCAAGACACACCCGTTTCGCTTTCGGCATCATCTACATTTCCCCCCACCTATATCGCAGCTCCACACAAGAAATTTGATCCATGCCGCACATGGCAACATAGATTGCTTCTCTTTACGATATTAAGGGCCACCCTCCCCGATTCCTTGCAGAGATTTCATATCTCAATGAGGAAGTCCAGAGGACAAAATGCCATTTCCCATCCACATTGAACTACAGGTCTATTGAGCCCTACCGCCGACTTGACCTCGAAGGTCCCTGCCGGCGACAAAACGTCTTGCGCTCCCTCGTATTTTGAGAGACGCTGACTTCGTAAGAGGAGGGGGAATCAGCATGTCATGCAAGGCTATTGCCGGCTTGGGTCTGGGCGTTGCGACGCTCTTCGCCGCCAGCGCCGTGTTCGCCGCCGAGACCATCACCTACACCTACGATGCGCGCGGCCAGCTTATCAAAGTGGTCAGCACCGGCACGGTGAACAACAACAATCAGGTCTGCTATAAGCTGGACAAGAACGGCAATCGAACCAACGTCAAGGTTAACGTCGGTTCGACGCCCACCTGCCCCTGAGCGCGCACCATGATGAGCGATCCGCAAGGTTCAAGCGTTCTCATTGGCGCCGTCAACTGGCTTCAGGGCACACTGCTTGGCACGCTGGCGACCACCGTGGCGGTGATTGCCGTGGCTGCGGTGGGTTTCATGATGCTGACGGGACGCATCAATTGGCGCCATGGCGCCGTGGTGATCCTGGGATGCTTCGTTCTGTTCGGCGCCGCCAGCATCGTTGCCGGCATTCGTGCCACGGCAATGGGCGGCTAAAGCCGGAGGGAATATCATGGCCGGCGAACTGCGCCGCGATACGCTCTTCACGGCGCTGACACGGCCACAGATGTTTGCAGGCGTCACCTATAGCGCCTTCATCATCAATGCCGTAATCGCATTGGAGCTTTTCCTCATCTTCAGGAGCTTCTGGGTCCTGCTTGCCGCCTTGGCCGTTCATCTGGCCGGTATGGTTGCCTCGCTGCGCGAACCGCGCTTCGTCGACCTCTGGCTGACCCGCGTGCGCACCTGCCCGCGTGTCAAAAATTACGCATATTGGCGATGCAATTCCTACCGCCCCTGAACCGCGACGCCGCCAAGCGCGAGAAGCCGGCAGGGGCCCATCTCCCTTACGCCCACCATGTCGACGGGCGCACGATCGCGCTACGCGACGGCCTTCTCATGCAAACCATCCACCTGGGCGGCCTGCTCTTCGAAACCGCCGATAGCGACGAGCTCAACTATCGCGCTGATCTGCGCGACGCCATGCTGCGCACCTTGGGCTCGTCACGCTTTGCAATCTATCACCATGTCATCCGGCGGCGGGCGGACGTGGCGCTCGATGCAATCTACGCGGACGATTTCTCGCGCCAGCTCGACGCGCGGTGGCGTGCCCGCCTCGCCGGCAAGCAACTCTATGTGAACGACCTGTTTCTCACGGTCCTGCGCCGGCCACTCCAGGGCAAACTGGGATGGGCGGACTGGCTCGCCAAACTGTTCGCGTCCAAGGAGGATGGCCGCGAATCCGTTCTCTCAGCAGAAAAACGCGCGCTCGATGCCGCATGTGAGGCGTTGATGGCCGCGCTCGGCCCCTATTCCCCGCGGATGCTCAGCATCTACGAGACCCCGCAGGGCTTTCGCTCCGAGCCGCTCGAATTCCTCTCCTGCCTGTTCAACGGCGAAATGCGGCCTGTGGGTCTGCCACATGGCGATCTGGGCATGCACCTGCCCTGGCGGCGCGTGAGCTTCGGGCAGGATACGGCTGAGCTTGGCGCCACGGGACCATTTGCACGCAAGTTTGCGGGCCTTGTCTCCATCAAGGATTATCCGGCCCAGACAATGCCCGGCATGTTCGACGCATTGTACCGGCTGCCGTTCGACATGCAGGTCAGTCAGAGCTTTGCCTGCGTCGATCGCGCGCAGGCGCTCGGCCGCATGGATCTCGCCCTGCGGCGCATGCGCTCGGCCGAAGATGATGCGCTGAGCCTCCGGCAGGAGCTGGTCCAGGCGAAGGACGATGTCGCAGCGGGCCGCGCGGCCTTCGGCGAGCATCATACCACCATCGCCATCCAATCGGAGGATCTTGGTGCCCTGAACAGCCAGATCGCGGAGGTTATCGCTCTGCTGGGCGATCTCGGCATCAACGCCGTGCGCGAAGATATCGCGCTGGAGCCCGCTTTCTGGGCGCAGTTTCCCGGCAACTTCAAATATATCGCCCGCCAGGGCCTTGTCTCCACGCGCAATTTCGCAGGACTTGCCAGCCTGCACAATTTCCCTGCCGGGCGCGCGCACGGCAATCATTGGGGCGATGCCGTCGCGCTGTTCGAAACCACCTCGGCTGGCCCTTATTTCTTCAACTTCCACCAGAACGATCTGGGCAATTTCACGATCATCGGCCCATCCGGCTCCGGCAAAACAGTGGTGCTCAACTTTCTGCTTGCCCAGGCCCGCAAATTCGCGCCCCGGATCATCTTTTTCGATAAGGATCGCGGCGCCGAGTTGTTCATCCGCGCGATCGGCGGCCAATATGATCGCCTTCGTCCCGGCGAACCCTCCGGCCTCAATCCCTTGCAGTTGCCCGACACGCCGGCCAACCGGCAATTCCTGCATGATTGGCTCGCACTTCTCGCTGGCAGCCTCGACACCGAGGAAGCCGAACATGTGCGTGACGCCATCGAGGCGAGCTATGCGCAGCCGCCCGAACGACGGCGTCTGCGCTATCTGGTTGAACTGTTCCGTGGCTATGGCCGCCCGCATGCCGGCGATCTCCACGCACGCCTGCGGCCCTGGTGGGGGAATGGGGAGCGGTCCTGGCTGTTCGACAACGCACAGGACCATACGGATCTTTCCGCGCGGACGGTGGGGTTCGACATGACCGCGATCCTCGACGATCCGGTAACGCGGACACCCGCTCTCTTCTATTTCTTCCATCGCGTGGAGGAGCGGCTGGACGGTACGCCGTCGATCATCGTGGTGGACGAAGGCTGGAAGGCGCTCGACGACGAGGTATTCGTGCGCCGAGTCAAGGATTGGGAAAAGACGATCCGCAAACGCAACGGCATCGTCGGCTTCGCGACGCAAAGTGCACAGGACGCCCTTGAGAGCCGTATCAGCAGCGCCATCATCGAGCAGGCCGCTACGCAGATTTTCATGGTCAACCCGAAAGCCCGTGCCGAAGATTATATCAACGGCTTCGGCCTCACGCGGCACGAATATGAGCTTATTCGCACGATGCCGGACAGCGCGCATTGCTTTCTCGTCAAGCACGGCAAGGAGAGCGTGGTCGCGCGGCTCGATCTGAGCGGGGAGCAGAACTTGCTCACGATCCTCTCGGGCCGTGAGAGTACGGTGCGCCTGTTCGACAGCCTCGTCCAACAGGACGGCACGCCGCCAGACAACTGGATGTCTCTCCTTCTTCAGCAGGCAGCCTGAATCATGCCCTGCCCGTCCGTCACCACCGGCGATGAATTCCTGATCCAGATGCTCTCGCATCTCGACTGCCAGGCACAAAGCCTTGGCAGTTTCGGCTACCAGTCGCTGGCAACAGCCGGTTCGCCCGCCTCGCTCGCCCTCACTGCGCTTTTGACCCTGTTCATCGCGCTCTACGGTATCCGGCTGCTCTTCGGTCTGGGCGGAGGGCCGCGCGATGTTGTGAACGGCGTACTCAAGATCGGGATCGTCCTTACCATCGCAGTGAGCTGGCCCGCATGGCGCATCGTCGTGCACGACGTGGTGCTGCATGGACCGGCTGAAATCGCCGCGACCGTCATGCTCCCCACCCTGCCTGGATCATCTGGCTCCTTCACGCAGCGGCTTCAGGGCATCGACACGGGTATCGCCGCGCTCACCGCCATCGGCGCCGGTCGACAAACCGGTGAAGTCATCGACAGCGGGCAGCTTCGCGGTTTTCGCGCCATCGCGCTGGAAGACGAAGCGGGCTTCGGCTGGTCACGAACCATCTATCTGGCATCGACCATCGGCTCCCTCGCCATGTTGCGCATCGCCGGCGGCCTGCTGCTCGCGCTGGCACCGCTGTTCGCAGGCCTGCTGCTCTTCGATCTGACACGCGGCCTGTTTTCGGGATGGCTGCGCGGCCTGGTTCTGGTCGCGCTGGGTTCATTGGGTATGACCGTGCTGCTCTCGATCCAGCTCGCCGTCATGGAACCCTGGCTCGCCGATGCGCTTAATCGCCGTAATCTTGGCTATGCCACGCCAACCGCGCCAACAGAACTGCTGGCGCTTGTGGGCGGCTTTGCGGCTGCAACGGCCGGTCTTCTTTTTCTGCTCGCCAAAGTTGCTTTCCAGACCGGCTGGATCGGCCAGTCCGCCGTCATACCCTGGGGGCAGGACACACGACCTCGCGACCCGGCTCTCTCAACCGGCAGTCAGCCGGTCAACGATTTTTCGACGCCGTCACGCGCAATCGCGATCAGCCAGAGCATCGCAACCACCGTAAGGCGCGAGGACCGGGAGGTCGGCGCCCTCGATCCCGTCCGGCTTGGCGGTCTTCCGCAAGCCGGCGGCCAGGCAGCGGCGCTGGCCGGACATGGCCTGGCGCCGTCCACACCTCTTGGCAGCGGCTACCGCCGCGACCTGCGAAGTGGAACCCATTCGCAGCAAAGGCGGGATAATCGCAGATGACGGACATGAGCGACGACCGGCTGGACGCCTATTATCGGAACGCGCAGAGCTGGGCAGAGGACCGGCAGAACCTGGTCGAGCGATCGACCCGCACGGCGTGGATCATCGCGGGAGTTGCCGCCCTTGTGGCTCTCCTCGAGGGGCTGGCGCTCTTCATGCTCATTCCGCTCAAACGCGAAGTTCCCTATACGCTGCTCGTCGACCGGCAGACCGGCTATGTCCAGGCCCTGCGACCGCTCGATGTCGAGACGATCACACCCGACGCGGCGCTGACCCGCTCCTTCCTGGTGCAATATGTCATTGCTCGCGAGAGCTTCGACAGGGACAGCCTGCAGAACGATTATCGCAAGGTCGGCCTGTGGTCGGCCGGCGAAGCGCGCGACCGCTACGCGGCGCTGATGAGTGCGAGCAATCCACGCAGCCCACTCGCCACGCTTCCACGCCAGGCTATCGTCTCTGTCCAGATCCGCAGCGTGTCGTCCCTGTCTGCCAGGACCGCGCTGGTGCGCTTCTCGACAACGCGGACTGATCCCGGGGCCCGCTCACAACCGCCGCAGCACTGGACGGCAGTCATCTCCTACCAATATTCGAACGCGCAGATGAGCGCGGCCGACCGTCTCGTCAATCCGCTGGGCTTCCAGGTCACGCGTTACCGCAAGGACATGGAGGCCCTCCCCGAAAGCACGGAAGCCTCGGCAGCTCCAGGCGGGACGCCGGCACCGGAGCCGGCAGGATGACGTCGCGCCTCCTCTCTCTGCTTGCGCTCACCCTGAGTTCCAGTGGAGTGGCGCAGATCATTCCGATGGCGTCCGAAGACGAAGCGCGCCTGCAAACGCTGCGCTATGATCCAGCCCAGGTGGCCCAACTCGTCGCCTTCCCTCAAACGAACCTGACGCTCATGCTTCTCCCCGGCGACCGGGTCCAGCGCATGACCCTCTCTGACCGGAATGCATTCGACATTACCGTGACCGGGAGCCAGGATAGCCTCAACATTCTCCCGACACGTCCTGATGCCGCAGCAACACTGCTGATTGAGACAGCACTGCGTCGATACCAGTTCGATATCCGAACCGCGAATGATGCCGCCGCCGCTTATGTCATACGGCTCGTGCTCAATGCGCCCTCGCCCGCACCGGCCCCGCTCCCGCCTGCTTTCGAGATGCCGGCACCCGTCGATACCAGCTACCGTGTAAAAGGAGAGAAGGCGCTGCGTCCCACACATATGAGCGACGATGGTGAGCGGACATATATCGAATGGGGCAAATACCAGGCGCTGCCAGCCGTGTTCGGCATTGGTCCGACCGGGCAGGAAGAGGCCGTCAACGGCTATATGCGCGATGGACGGTATACCATCGACCGTGTCTATCCTGCCCTGGTCTTCCGCATCGACAAGAAGCAGGCCAAAGCACGTAGACTTACCGATCGGAGCGGCGAATGAGCGAGGATCGGCCGGGCATGAATGGAGGAACCGACGTCCGTCCCATCGTGCGAACCGCCCCCAGTGGCAATCGCGCGCTCTGGATTATTGGGGGCGGTCTCGTGATCGGCGGGCTTCTCCTGTTCAACGCGCTCGAAGCACGGCGGCAGAATATGATGGCAGCCACCGAGCGGCCATCGAACGGCTCCAGCGGACTCATCGCACCCCCACCGCCGCTCAATCTCCCGCCGGATTATGATGTCGTTGCGTCGCCATATCCGAATAGTCCCGGACTGCCCGCGAACCTCAGCCAACGCGCCCGTCCAGCGCCCACACCTCAGATTGTGACTCGTGTCGTCGAGCGGGTCATACCTGCAACGCCCCCGCCCCTGCCGCCCGCGCAGCAGCCATACATTCCGCCGATGCCGGTGGTGGTCGAGAGTCCGGCACCGGCCGAGCGCGGCGATATCGTCGCCGCCGGCCAAAGTGACCGCGTCATGGCCACACGCCTGCGTAATCCCGCGCTCACCGTACCGCAGGGCACCATCATCGCCGCCGTTCTGGAAACCGCACTGGATTCCACCCGCCCTGGTGCAGCGCGCGCCGTCGTCTCGCGCGACGTCAAGAGTTTCGACGGCAGCAAGGTGCTCATTCCGCGCGGTAGCCGGCTCTACGGCGAATATGCCTCCGACATGGCCGCAGGACAGAAGCGCGCGCTGGTTCGCTGGCGTCGTTTAACCCGTCCCGACGCCGTCATCATCGATCTTAATTCCCCCGCGGCCGACCCCTTGGGTCGTGCAGGTATCGGCGGCAAGGTCGACACGCATTTCTTCGAGCGGTTCGGCGGCGCCATTCTTCAGTCGGTGCTCGACATCGGCGTCGCCGCCGTATCACGCTCTGTGACCGATTATCCGGTTGTCGTCGCCCTACCCGGCAGCAGCACCCAGATCAGCGGTGTCCAGCCTCAGCAGGTACAACCCACCTTGAAAGTGCAGCAGGGCACCAGCGTCTCGGTCTTCGTGGCCCGCGATCTGGATTTCTCGACCGTTGACCGCTGAAGCCGCCACCCTGCCCCGAGGCTTTTATCTCGACAGCCTGCTCGCGCCGCTGTCTCCCTGGCTCACGCGCGCAGATGTCACCGACATCTACATCAATCGCGAACAGGAAATCTGGGTCGAAACTCTTGGCGGCGCCATTGAGTGCCACGCCTGTTCTGCCCTCACCGAAACGGTCCTCGCCCGCCTCGCACGGCAGATCGCCGCCGCCAGCGCACAGGGCATCAATCGCGAGCATCCCCTGTTGGCAGCAAGCCTGCCGGATGGTTCACGCGTGCAGGTAGTCGCGCCGCCCGCTGCAAGAGGTGGCCACGTTCTCGCCATCAGACGCCATATCGCCGCCAGCCTGTCGCTGGACGACTATGATGCGGCCGGCGCGTTCGATGCTGTCAACAATACTCTTCCCGATCTGCTCGCGGACCGTCGACATGCCGCTGTGCCGTCCGAGGCGATCGGCGAAGTGCTGCGCGGCGCCGTACGCACCAGGCGAAACATTCTGATCTCCGGTGGCACATCGACCGGAAAGACCACCTTTCTCAATGCCCTGCTCCGCGAAATCCCGGCTGAGGAACGCCTGATCCTCATTGAGGATACGCCTGAACTTGAGCTCACCCATCGCAATTCCGTGGGCTTGCTGGCCGCGCGCAGCGCGCTGGGCGAGGCAGCGATTAGTGCCGAAGATCTGCTCATCGCCGCGCTGCGCATGCGTCCGGACCGCATCATTCTGGGCGAGTTGCGCGGTAACGAAGCATTCACGTTCCTGAGAGCCGTCAACACCGGCCATCCAGGCTCAATGACCACGCTTCATGCCGACAGCCCATCCCGCGCGATAGAGCAACTCGCCTTGCTGGTGCTCCAGGCCGGATCGCGCCTTAGTCGTGAGGATGTTGGTCATTATGTGCGCGAGAGCATCGATCTGTTCGTACAGTTGGACAGGCAAGCCGGCCGGCGCCGAATCTCCCAAGTTTTGGCGAGGAGCTGAGGATTACCCCTTCCCTATTTGATCCGCCCGCGCAGTCTGTTTTTGAGGCCAGCGCCGAATGGCTGACACAGCTCCTCACCGGCAGTCTCGTCATCAGCCTGTGTGTGGTGGCAGTGGCATTCATCGGCTTGACGCTGATGACCGGGCGACTGGCCATACGACAATCCCTGCGTATAACTCTGGGATGCTTCTTGCTTGTCGGTGCACCAGCTATCTCGTTCGGCCTTCAGGGAGCTTTGAACGGCACGGCTCCACGCGTGTCAGCCACCGAAGTCATCAATCGGGCGCCGGCCGTAGAACCTCCGCTGCCCCCGTCAACCTATGACCCTTATGCAGGGGCCTCGCTTCGACCACAATAATTCCAGAATGTCTCGTCGCTCCCCTATCATCTATTCTGGTTGGCGTGATGACATACTGCTTCTGGCCGGATCGCGAATCGAACTGTGTACAGTGCTCATCCAGAACAATTTCGAAGGCGGACGACGAGCGCCAGAAGACGACCTAGGCGTTAATCAAAGCAGCCATGACCCGGCAGTTAAGGCTCAGGTAATACATAATAGACCGGTTGTTTCGCTATGGACTCTTTTAACGTGATATGAAATCATTAAAAGACTCGGGGAGGGTGCCCTAGATCGTAGAATCTCAATCTATGCCGATATGGTGGGTATGGAGGGGCTACTTAAGTGCGGCGTGGGGAGAGGTCGTAGATGGTGTCGGTGGCAGCACGATTGCAGCTTCACGAAAGTTTGGGTGACAATCGCTTTCGACGATCTGTGCTGTTCTTTTCCGTGATCGCGTCTCTGACTTTCCTTTCTTCTCACGGTCGCGCGGAGGATAGCGTTGCCGCGGCTGAGGCTGAAATCTGCCGTATTTTTTCCGGGGTACTCGACGAAGGGCATGTCCAAGAACTTTTTGCCAAATGCGGCGAACATGCGCTGGCGCTCGGGCCGGTAAGCGACTTCAAAACGGTCTCAAATGTGGACTTGGGTGCGACGCTTGTCGATGCGCGTCACGGAGGCGAGCGTCGCTTGCTATTGCTTACAATCCAGGAGGGAGGTCGACCGTTGGTGGAGGATCTCTCCGGCCAGATAGCACTGGCCGCGGGTCGTGGCCCGATGTCTTCGATCGCCGACGTTGAGATCGATCTCGAGAGCTTTGCCCAAAATGGTGACATGGATGTGAGGCAACAGGCGGAAAAACAGTCAAGGAAGATAGGTCGCATTGATCTGCGACAGCAGGTCGTACGCGAACGGGACCGTCGCATGGCGGAGAGGCGTGTGGAGCAGTAAGAAAGAAAAGTTACGATTAGGCGGGGGGAAGGAATGGCGCTTGAAGGAAATTGGCGGGCCTTGGCTCGCGCGGCTGTTTTAGGAACATTTCCGACTTTGTTGTGTTTGCTAAGCTTGCCGGCAAATGCGCAGTCCGTACCGCCGCCACCCAATCCGTCAAGCATTGATGAGAATGGCATTGACCTTCTCACCGGAAAAGTTGTTCTTTATACGCAAGATATATCGATTGGCCCTGACGACCATCGAGGCCTTCGATTAGCGCGCCAATATGTATCATCAGGGTGGAGATTTGCTGATCTGCCAGTGATGAGCGGTAGCACGATCGCTCCCGTTGTTACATTCAATGGAAAATCCATTCCTTTCAAAACCGTTGGCAGTGCGTACGCTCCTGAGTTTCCTGATGGATCTACACTAAATTCAAGTCGGAGTTTATTTACTGCGGGAGATGGAACTGTCATAGAATTTGGATTGGCAAGCTACCCCTATCCTATGGTAGGTCCTCACGGTGGGCTTGGCACCAAAATAACTTATCCAGATGGTACGGTTTGGAATTTCCATTATAGAACGGATGGGCATTACTCCACTATTCCCGGATGCTATATTGATCCTTATGGTAATCCTTGCATAGGATATTTTACCTTTGCGAGGCTATCTTCCATTACGAGTTCGACGGGATATCAGCTTAAAATAGCTTATCAATCTGACGTTTCGAGCCAGGCAACGCATTTCCAATGGATTAAGCCTGTGCGGGTTACGGCTATAAACAACGCCGTCGAATACTGTAATCCAGATTCATTTTCCTGTTCATTATCCAATCAATGGCCTGAAGTTACCTATTATTCAACAGATTTTTTCAATCGCGTTAATAGCGTGACCTATCCTGAAGGAAGGGTGGTTAATTATAGCTATGGCAGTAATGGTATATCCGGCATTCGCCCTGCAGGGGCTAGTGTTGATACAGTTCAGTACAGTTATGATACAACTATATATCACAAGATAAATAGCGTTACCAAAAATGGGAGCAGCTGGGCTTACCAATATGGTACGGGTACAGCTACGGTTACTGATCCGTTATCAAACCATCGAGTGCTATCCTTTGATAGCGTTGGTTTAACAACCGCTGTTGCCGCAGATGGAAAGACCACCAAATTTACGTGGTGTAACGGAACTACCTGTCCATCAGGCCTGCTCTGGAATGTAGAGAAGCCAGAAGGGCAAAGGGTTTTATATACCTATGATGCGCGGGGCAACGTGACCTCGACGACGCATATTGCGAAGGCGGGATCAGGGCTTGCGAACATTGTGACGAGCGCGGTCTACCCGTCGACCTGTTCGAACCCAAAGATCTGCAACAAGCC
>Ga0180220_1002252_pt1 | contig 12720 bp, 11 predicted proteins | sample eDN5th37CBELigBY_FD_151335 | JGI IMG/M metagenome (GOLD analysis project Ga0180220, IMG submission 151335) | Enriched backyard soil microbial communities from Emeryville, California, USA - eDNA 5th pass 37_C BE-Lig BY (version 2) (version 2) | ecosystem: Environmental > Terrestrial > Soil >... | reverse complement strand
TCGCTTTTGCTCGGCTACCTCTTCGCCTATCCCATCTCGGCCCAGATCGCCCCGATGCTTCCCGGACCTCCCGAGGCCACCCGGGCGATGGCGATGGCCGGGGCCTACGCGGTCGTCTCGGGCGGCGTCTTCGCCGCGGCCTGGATGGTCCGGGGCACGATCCGCAGGCTGAGGTTCGAGGCGTATGACCGGCATCTCGGCATGATGCTCGGCGGCGTTGAGGGCGTGGGCGTCGCGATTTTGCTCACCCTGCTCACCGTCAGCATCGCCCCGAAGACCCGCGGGCCGATCTTCGACAGCCCCAGCGGCCGGGTGGTCGGCGGCGTCGTCAACGCGCTCGGCCCCGTCCTTCCCGGCGAGGTTCGCAAGACCCTTGAACCCTTTTGGAACGGTCCCTCGGCCGAAGCCCAAGTCGTCGCCGACGACGGGGCCGTCGCCGACGCGGATCCCGACCCCGAAATCCAGGCCCGGGCGGAACTGGATCCCCCCGCGCTTCCGCCTCTGGAATCCGTCCCGGCCCTTGACGACGCCGTCCAGCCCGCCTCCGCTCCGGCGGTTTCAGGCGCCCAAGGCCAGCCCCAGCCCGCCCCCCGAGTCCCCGGCCCGCCCCAGCCGCCGACGGCGCCCTCGCCCCGGTCGGTCCTCGACGCCGTCGTCGAGCGCGGCAAACAAAACGCCGAGCGGTTCGTCGTCGAGACGCTCGACTCCGACCCGGAGCAGAAGGCCGCCTCGTTCCGCGAGCTGATCGAGAAGGACAAGGCGCGCCTCCAAAGCGCCGTCACGGACGTTGTGGGAGGCACCGCCCAGAACCTGACCAACCAGGTCTCCGAGGCCGTCGACGCGACCCGGCAAGATCTAACCAACCAGCTCACCGGCGCGGTCGACGCGACCCGGCAAAACCTGACCAACCAGGTTTCCGAGGCCGTCGACGCGACCCGGCAAAACGTGTCGAGGCAGGTTCAGAACCAGACCGGCCAACTTCAAAAACAGGTCCAGAACCAGACCGGCCAACTTCAAAAACAGGTTCAGAACCAGACCGGCCAACTTCAGCAACAGGTCCAGAACCAAGCCGGCCGGATTCAAGGGAAGGCCAGGGAGCTTCAAGGACAGGTCAACCGAGCCCAAAACCAGATGAATCAAACCCAGGAACGGGTGAATCAGGCTCGTCGGCGGTTCGAGCGCGAGGTCGACGGCGCGATCCAACGAGGCCAACAGCAGATCGGCCGAGCCGTCGAAGGCGCGATCAACCAGCCGCTTCAGCGGTTGGGCGTTCCCGAACCCGCCCCGGCGCCGGCGCCGGCCCCCGTTCCCGCGCCGTCGAGGATCCCGCAACCATGAGCGACTCCTGGGAGATCCGCCTGGAGGTCGGCGATCGGCCCATCAACCTGACCCAGGCGCTGAAGCTGGCGAACTGCGTCCAGAGCGGCGGCGAGGCCAAAAACCTCATCGCCGCGGAGGCCGTTCGGGTCAACGGCGAAGTCGAACTCCGCAAGCGAAGGCAAATGGCCACGGGGGACGTCGTCGAAATCGAGGACGGCCCCCGGATCATCCTCGCCTAAGCGCCGAGGGCTCGCAAATCACGCCGATTTCGGCGCGCGGTTTGCGGCGTTCTTGGACTTGAATTATCCTTATCCAAAACCGATGCGACGCCGGGACGGCGTCGCGCCCAGCCGGACGGAGCCGACGCCCAATCCCCCGCGAGGTGGTCCGTGCCGGCGACGTCACGCGCTTGTTCCCCGCGCCCGATCGCATCGGGCGCCCTTCCATCAATCACGCGACTCATCAATCCCAACAGCGGCCCAACCCATCTGGCCGAATTCTCGAAGGCCGTCCGGGCCGGCCTGACTTCGACGCCGAAGACCCTCTCCTGCGAGTATTTCTACGACGCGGAAGGCTCGCGGCTCTTTGAGGCGATTTGCGAGCTTCCCGAGTATTACCCGACCCGAACCGAGGACGCCCTGCTCCGCGACCACGCCGATGAGATGACCGACGGCCTGGGCGCCCATGCATGGGAAGCGCGTCTCCCGGCGATCGTGGAACTGGGCAGCGGCAGCGCGACCAAGACCCGTCGGCTGATCGCCTCGGCCCTCAGCCATTGCGACCGCCTTTGCTACGTCCCGATCGACGTCTCCGCCTCGGCCCTTGAAGAGTCGGCCGCGAGCCTCTCCGCGCGCTTTCCCAGACTTCAACTGACGGGGTGCCTGGCCGATTACCAGCGGGGGCTTGAGTGGGTCGCCCACCGGAACGACGGCCCGCGGCTGATCGTCTTCCTCGGCTCCAGTCTGGGCAACGCCGAGCGTCCCCAAGCCGTCGCGCTCCTCTCCCAAATCGCCCGAACCATGCGGCCCGAGGATCGCTTTCTGCTCGGCGCCGACATGGTCAAGGACCGCGCCATCCTGGAGCCGGCCTACGATGACGCACTGGGGGTCACGGCCGCCTTCAACCGCAACATCCTGACGCGAATCAACCGAGAACTCGACGCGGACTTTCAACCCGACCAGTTCGACCACCGCGCGCTGTATTGCCCCGATCGAGGCCGGATCGAAATGCATCTGGTCAGCCGGCGAGCCCAAACCGTCCGAATCTCCGGGGCCGACCTCGCCGTCTCCTTCGCCCCCGGCGAGACGATCCACACGGAGAACTCGCACAAATACACCCGCGACCAATTGATCGAGATGGCCGCCGAGGCCGGCTTCGAAGAGGAGCGGGTGTGGACCGACTCGCGAAACTGGTTCCAGGTTCAGCGGTGGCGGCGTCGGAGTTGAGCGCACGGACGGTCATCGGGCGCGTTCCCTCCCGTTCCCGGGAACGAGAGGGAGACATCGGGGCCGTCGCTTAATACGACGGGTTGTCCGGCTGGGCCGCGTATTCCCTCCAGACTTCGACGGCCTCGTCGCGGAGGATCGTCGAGATGGGAAATTGGCGCGCGGGGGCCGGGCGGGTGAATTGCTCGTAGAGGAAGGCGTCGTCGAAACCGCCATAGGTCGCGGCGTCGTCGACGGTGGAGGCGAAGACGATCCCGTCGAGCCTCGCCCAGTGGGCCGCGGCCAGACACATCGGGCACGGCTCGGACGAGGCGAACAGAACGCAGCCCTCCAGCGTTCGCGACTGGATCGCCGCGCAGGCGTTGCGGATCGCCTCCATCTCGGCGTGCCAACTCGGGTCGTGATTCGCGACGACGCGGTTGGAGCCCTCGCCGATAATCTCTCCCCGGCGATCGACGACCACCGCGCCAAACGGCCCGCCGGTTCGCTCCTCGACCCCCGCCTTGCGCGCGTTGGCGATCGCCCGGCGCATGAACGCCTGGGATTGCTCGGGGGCGAACCGTTCAAGCGGATCTCGGAAGCCGGCTCGATTCTCGACGCCGCGCCGCCTGGGGTGGGTCGCCCAAACGCCGAGTCCGAAGCCCAGGGCCCCGGCCAGCGCGAGCGACGCGGCCCGCGCCATGGAGTTTTCGCGCGGAGTAACGTGATCGGACGGAATCATGGGCGCTCCTGATCGCGTGGCGCGCGATCTCCACGGGAGGGCGAGGCGGGCAATGCCCGCCCCACGGAAACCCTCCGCTCGCGAGGTCATCCGCTAGGACAATTTGGCGTCGCCCGCCTTGGCGCATTCGAGTTCGGCGATCGACTGGACGCCCTCGGGCAGCTCGGCCTCTTCGTAGAGCATGTTGGGGATGCCGTCGTTGATGGCGTAGCGGAGGCCGCAGCGGGTGCAGACCAGCGTTTCGCCTTCCTGACGCAAGGGAGCGCGGCCGAGGGGACAAACCAAGAGGGCCAGCAGTTCTTCCTTAAGCATGGTCGAGCGTCCTTGTTTCGATGGCGGCCAAACTCTCTCGGATGGGATGTCTCCAATCGCATCCGGGCCCAAAAACGTCCGGGCGCATTATGTCGATTCGGCCTTGCCGTTGGAAGACGGACCCTCGACGGCCTGGTTCTCGTTCTCGTCGTCGGCTTTCCGGTTCCGCTCTTGAACCGCGCGGTGGATCTCGGCCTGGGCCTTCTTGAGCCGAGGGGGCCAGGCGAAGGTCGGCGCCTGGGACGGATCGTAATCGGCCAGGTGCCCCGAGAGGCGGGTGGCGGGCTTGGTGTAAACCAAGGCGGTGTCGCCGAAGACCTCGCGGCAGAGCGCGGCGAGGCCGGGATCGTACTCCAGCAGTTCGGCCCGGGTGTTGACGTGGTTGTGGTCGGAGTCGTTCTCGCGGTTGTTGTCGAACCACGACTGCACGCCCTCGGCGAAGTACTCATGGTGGTTGACCGCGGCGTAGGTCTTTTTCCAGAGGCCCCGGGCCATCGCCTGGTCGTAGGCTTCCCGCGCGCGCCGGTCGAAAGTCGGGTCGATGTTGGCCATGCCCCGCAGATGGATGTTGTGCGCGAACTCGTGGATCAGGATGTTCTCGGTCGCGTAAGGATCGCCGGGAAAGCCCAACAGGTTCTCCTCGGCGCACGAGCAATAGGGGTCGGTTCGACTCCCTCCAAGCCCCCGGGCGCGGGCGTCCCAAAAGTCCTTGGCGTCCACGCCGTCGATCTTCGATCTCCCCCGTCCCAGGAACTCGTGCTCGGGCAGGTCGGTGGTGAACTCGTCGTGGGCCATGACGCAGAGCCGCGAGCCGCTTTGGATCATCGCCTCGCGCAGGTCGGGCCGCTTGGCGAGCATCGCGTTGACGAGGAACGCCGCCTCCTTCAAGGCGTGGTCGCTCACCCGCTCCGAGCCGACGATCGGATATCCCCCGGCGCTGATGTACTTGGAGTAAAAAGGAGGGACCGCGGCCCACTTCGGCGGTGGGATCACCTCGCCCTCCACAACTTCGACATCAACATCGGCCGAATCCGCCGCCCCGCCCTCCGTCGACGGCTGAAATCGGAACGCCTGCGCGAGCGCGACGGACTCGACCAGCGCCTCGGCGCCGTTGTCGTCCACGACGGCGAAGCGGTGGCCGATCGTCGTCGCGATGACCCTCGACTCGCCGGGGGCCACCTTGCCGTTGGAGACCCGCTCGGCGTCGGACTTCAACCAGAAGACTTCGATCGGCCCGGAGCCTCCGTTGATGATCTGAAGCTCGGGACGCTCCGCCGCCCGAATCTCGTCGACCGCGACGAACGGGAACGTGACGACTGGAAGCCAACATCGAGCCAAGACGCGCCAAAGCCTCTTCATGAGAATCCCAAAGCCTCCTCAACCACCCGGTTCCCCCGCGCTCGGGGCGGGTCTATCATGGCGGGACCGAATCTCCACGAAGGCCGCGAAATCGCCGCCTTGACATGAAACGCAGCACTCGTCCGGATCGCCATTATGACCCGATACCCGCGCCTCGTCTTCGCCCTACCGGCCGTTCTCGCGCTGGTCCCGATCCTCGCGTCCCACGCCTCCGCGGACGATCCGGCCCTCGCGGCGCCGACGGTCAACCTCCAACCCGGCCCCGAGTACGCCGACGACACCCGGGCCTTTCAAGGAATCCCCGGCCTCGAGCGAGCCCGCAACGGCCGGCTTTGGGCGCTCTGGTACGCCGGCGGCGCGGGGGAGGGAGGAGAGAATTACGTGGCGCTCGTCACCAGCGGCGACGACGGCGAAACCTGGTCCGGGCCCAAGCTCGTCATCGATCCCCCCGCGCCGGTTCGGGCCTACGATCCCTGTCTCTGGCATGATCCCTCGGGGCGGCTCTGGCTCTTTTGGGCGCAATCGTACGAGTGGTGGGACGGCCGCGCCGGCGTCTGGGCCATCACGACCGAGAACTCGGGCGACGAGGCCCCGCGGTGGTCGGCCCCCCGCCGGCTGGGCGACGGCATCATGATGAACAAGCCGACCGCGCTCGAAAACGGCGCCTGGCTCTTGCCCGCCGCCATCTGGGAGCGCCCCTCCCAATCCGATCCCGCCCATCGCCACGACCTCGCCGACCAGACCGGGGCCAACGTCTTGATCTCGAAGGACCAAGGAGATTCGTTCGCCCTCCTGGGTCGGGCGCTCGTGCCGAACCGGGTTTTCGACGAGCATTCGATCATCGAGCGGCGCGACGGCTCGCTTTGGATGCTGGTCCGCGCCTCGTATGGGATTGGCGAGAGCGTCTCGCGCGACGGGGGGCGAACCTGGAACGAGGGGCGTCGATCCTCGATTCCGAACGTCAACTCGCGGTTCTTCATCAAGCGCCTCGCCTCCGGTCGGCTTTTGCTTGTGACCCACCGCCCCCCCGACGGCAAGACCCGCTCGCATCTGGTCGCCCAGGTCTCCGACGACGACGGCGAAACCTGGCGTGGGGGACTGTCGATCGATGAACGCCCCGGCGTCTCGTACCCCGACGGCGTTGAGGCTCCCGACGGCCGGATTTACCTGATCTACGACTTCGAGCGAACCGGGAGCCGGCAAATTCTGATGGCCGTCTTCAACGAGGACGACGTGATCCAAGGGGAGTGGAACTCCCCCTCGGCCCGCCGTCGGATCGTCGTCAACCAGGCGACCGGCCCCCGCCCCTCGAAGTGAGGGGCCGCCCGCGCGACCTTGCGTCGCGGGAGCGGGGGGGGGATGATGGAGGAACCTGTCCAGTTGGCCCGGACCGAATCGGAGCCGGATCGGGCCGTTCCATGGGTTCCGTCGCGGGAGAGGCGCTTTGGATCGAGCGGCGAAGTATGCGACCTCCTCTCTGGTGATTCTGGCGGTCCTGGGGGTGATCGGGGCCGTCTATCTGTTGAAGCCGATCCTGGCGCCGATCGTCTTCGCGCTGGTCTTCGCCTGCATCTTCTCTCCGGCCGCGGGCTTCTTCCGGCGCTGGTTTCCCTTTGGGCCGGTGGGGGTGCTGAGCTTTTTCGCGCTGTTCGTGGTGGGGGCGATCTACCTGGCCAGCCTGACGGCCGAGAGCCTGACGCGCGTCGCCCACACGGTGCCGGCCGACATCGACCGCCTGTCCGGTCAGATCAGCCGTCGGATCACCGAGCTGATTCGCGAGCAGCCGTCGCTGCGGGCGATCCTTCCCGAGCCGGGGACCATCGACCGGCTCGGCGACACGAACCGGGCGTTCGTGATCGAGAAGCTGAGCCTGGGGTTTGGCGACCTCACCATGTTGGTCGTCCAGACGTTCATCGTGCTGGTCTTGGTGATCTTTCTCTTGATCGAGAGCGAGATGCTCACGACCAAGGTCTTGCGGTTCTTCGCCCACACGCCCGAATCGGCCCGGCGCGCCCGGTTGGTTCTGGAGCAGTCGACGCGGAAGATCCGGGCGTATTTGATCGCGCGGACCATCATCAACCTCGGCGTCGGCGTGGTGGTGGCGGGCGGGCTCTGGCTCTTGGGGATCAACTTCGCCATCCTGCTGGGGCTGTTCGCGGCCGTGACCAACTACGTCCCGTACATCGGCCAACTCGCCGGAGGCGCCCTGCCCACCTTGATCGCCCTGGGGCAGACCGGCTCGCTGGGCGACGGCCTGATCGTCGCCGCAATGTACCTGGCCGTGCTGGGGATCGACGGCTACATCGTCACGCCGCTGGCGATGGGCAAGTCGCTCGACCTCAACGGCACGACGGTCTTGATCGCCTGTTTGTTCTGGGGCTACATCTGGGGCTTGTCGGGCCTGATCCTCGCCATGCCGATCACGGTGAGCATCAAGCTCGTCTGCCAGACGGTTCCCGACCTGAACCGTTGGGCCGAGCTGATGAGCGTCGAATGGCGATCGCCGCCGTTGGACGAATCGCCCAGCGCCTCGACGCGCGGGAAGCCCGGCGAATTCCAAGAGGCTCCCGCCGCGGCGCCCAAGACCGACGACGTCACGGTCCTCTCCAACGCCAACTGAACCCGACTCGATTTGATTTCTCCAACCGAGCAAAGGGGGTTTTCCCGTGAGACCATCAGGCGCCTCGCGTCGCGCGTTCCTGGAGGCCGCGGGGATCGCGGCCGGTGTTGGCTCGTCGGGCCTGGCCTGGGGATCGTCGGCCGAAAGCGATCGGCCCGCCCCCGAGCGCAAGCCCCGAATCGCCGCGTTGGCGTCGACCTATTTTTATCTCTCGCACGCCTATCACATCGTCGGCCGGTTCCTCGACGGCTTCCCGGTTTACGACGGCGGCCCCGGCCGGACGGCCGAACAGAACCTTCACCGGCCGCCGTTCGAAGTCGCCAGCCTCTACATAGAGCAGATCGACGACGACACCGACCTGGGCCGGGCCAGGGCTCGCGAGGGCGGGGTGAGGCTCAGCCCGACCATCGCCGACGCCCTGACGCTGGGGACCGGCAAGCTCGCCGTCGACGGCGTCTTGCTGATCGCCGAACATGGCGACTACCCCCTCAACGAACGGCTTCAAAAGCTCTACCCGCGCGGGGCCTACTTCCAACAGGTTCTCGACGTCTTCCGCGACTCCGGGCGGGTCGTCCCCGTCTTCATCGACAAGCATTTATCCTACAGTCGGGTCGAAGGCCAAGAGATGGTCGACCAGGCGAAGGCCCTGAACGTCCCCCTGATGGCCGGCTCAAGCCTGCCGATCACCTGGCGCCTGCCCGAGTTGGAGATCCCCCTCGGCCGGCCGATTCGAGAGGTCGTCGTCGCCTCGCGCGGGAACCTCGAAATCTTCGGCTTCCACGCCCTTGAGACCCTTCAGTGCATGGCCGAACGGCGCGACTTGCGGGGCAAGCCCCAAGGGGTGGCGGCGGTCACCTGCCTGGAGGGAGACGCCGTGTGGGAGGCCGGCGACCAAGGCGTCTGGTCGTGGGATCTGCTCCACCACGCCCTGGGACGGAGCCACACGGTCAACCCGGGAGACATTCGACGGAACACCCGCGAGTTCACTCCCCCCAGCGTTCGCGACGTGGAGACGATGCTCGGCCATCCGGTCGCCTTCGTCGTCGAGTACGTCGACGGCCTCCGCGCCACCGCGCTCATCCTCAACGGCCATGTCAACGACACGACGGTCGCCGTTCGGACGGCCGATTCCTCGGGTCGCGAGACGATCGCCTCAACCCTGACCTACCTGCCCGCCCCCCCCGGCGCGAGCTTCTTCAACCCCCTGGTTCTGCGGATCGAGGACTTCCTCAAGGCGGGCCGCCCCCCCTACCCCGTCGAGCGAACGCTCCTGACCGGAGGCGCGCTCGACGCGGCCCTCGAAAGCCGACTCCTCGACCACGCCCGAATCGAAACCCCCGAACTGGCGACCATCGACTACCAAGCGCCCGCCGACTCGGGCTTCATCCGTTCCAGCCTCACCGACCCGACGCCGAACCGATTGTAGAGAGGCGCCGCGGTTGCCTCGGGGCCGTCCGATTCCGTTCCTTGGGAGCTTGGGAGACCGCGGCTCCCAAATTGAGGCCGGATTGCGTCACTACATTTGTCGTGTTACGCTTGTACGATTGATTCCATAATCTTCTTGAGAGTCGACATCCATGAGGCGAGGCGAAAATGTCGTTCAATGGAAGCCGGCATGCAATGCAAGATGGCTCGCCGCGGCATTTCTCGCGTTGGCTAATGTGGCGATTACGCTGACTCCTTTTTGGGAGTCCGATTTCGCGGGTCACTGGTTCGCCATTGCAATCGTGGATTATCTCGTAATTTGGAAGGTCGTTCTTCGCCGCCCGCTGGGCGCGTTTAGCTACATATTTATAATCATATTTATACACACATATGGCGCACTGACGAATTTGGTGGTTGTTGGTCGCCTCCCTTCAGCGCGTTCGATAACGCGATTCCACCAATACGTCACGGGAACCCGCGTGGATGGCGACGCGCTTCTTCGAGTTATCGGTTTCTGGTTGTCGGGAATTTACGGCTTCGCGGTGGCGTTGGCGGCGGGCCTGTTGGCTCGTAGGCTGGAAAGACGTCGTGGCTGGGGCATCGCGGTTTTTGTAAGAGGCGCCTTGCTGGGACTATGCGTCGGAGCCGTATTTGCAATCCTTGAGCGAGAGACGTTTGGGCCTTCCGGCGCGTGTTGGGTGGCGGGGAACCCCTCGCCATTCAGCTATAAGGCTTTCGCGATTCGCGCCTTCGTCATGCTATCCGGCGTCGCCGGCGGCGTGATCAGTCTCAAGCGTTTGCGACATGATCACGCCGCGAAGAGCGCGTTTGCTGACATCCGGTAAGACATCGAGGCGAATTCGCCCGTAGTCTCATCGAGGAGCCTCCATCCATGGACCTCAACCACATCGTTCCGACAAAACGGGCCTGGTCGCTGTTTGAGGAGTTCAAGGCGTTCGCGTTCAAGGGGAACGTGATCGACTTGGCGATCGGCGTCATCATCGGGGCCGCGTTCGGCAAGATTGTTGATTCGCTGGTCAAGAGCATCATCATGCCCTTGATCAGCGTCGTCCTGCCCGCCCAGCAGAGCTATCAGGACTGGACCTGGACAATTAACGGCAAAGCCATCCCCTACGGCCAATTTCTCGCCGAAGTCGTCAATTTCGTGATCGTGGCCGCCGCGCTGTTTTTCTTCGTGGTCAAGTTCCTCGGCTGGCTGATGAAGACGAGGAAGGAGGAGGCCAACGCGCCCCCGCCTCCCGCGCCACCGACCCCGGAGCAAATCCTCTTGGCGGAGATTCGCGATCTCTTAAAAGCCGAGGCCCGTCCGGGACGGTCGGCCGGCGACCCGACCCCGCCAAGCGTGTAGAATCGTCGGTCGTGGCCGAAGTTCCGTCCCGAATTTCCCGGAGAACGTCCATGCCTCCTCTCCGCTCGTTCGCCGCCGCCGCGGTGGCGCTGACGCTGCTGATTTCGGCCGCTCGGGCCGCCGATCGTCCCAACGTCGTGTTCATCCTGGCCGACGATCTGGGGATCAACGACCTCGGTTGTTACGGCCGTGAGGAGCATTCGACGCCCCATCTCGACGCCCTGGCGGCGCGTGGGGCTCGGTTCACGTCGGCGTATTGCGGGTTGTCGATCTGTTCGGCGTCGCGAGCGGCCCTGATGACCGGAAAGTCGCCCGCGAGGCTCCATCTGACGACGTACCTCCCCGGCCGACCCGACGCCCCCTCGCAGAAGCTCCTGCACCCGGAGATCAACCAGGCGCTGCCGTCGTCGGAGGTCACGCTGGCCGAGCGCTTCAAAGACCTTGGCTACGCGACGGGACTCTTCGGCAAGTGGCACCTGGGCAACGCGCCGGGGTCGAGGCCGACCGATCAAGGCTTTGACGAGGCGTTTCAGCCCCCGGCCAACACCAAACCGTCGGCCACCGAGGGGGGCAAGGGAGAGTACGCCATCACCCACAAGGCGATCGAGTTCATGGAGCGCCACAAGGACGAGCCGTTCTTCCTGTACGTCGCCCACAACACGCCCCACATTGTCCTGGGCGCGAAGCCCGACTTGATCGAGAAGAACCGCGACGCCTTCCATCCAACCTACGCCGCGATGATGGAGACCCTCGACGACACCGTCGGCTTGATCCTCGACGCGATCGAGAAGAACGGATTGTCCGAAAACACGATCGTCGTTTTCACCTCCGACAACGGTGGGCTCCACGTCCTGGAGGGGGGCGACGTCCCCACGCACAACACCCCGTTCCGCGCCGGCAAGGGATACCTTTACGAAGGGGGCCTGCGAATCCCGTTGATCGTCGCCTGGCCCGGCCGCATCCCCCCCGCGACGATCGACGAGCCAACAATTAACGAAGATTTCACGCCGACATTCATGGAACTTTGCGACGCCCCCGCGCCGACCGAGCCGGGCCTGGAGGGCGTGAGCATCGCGCCCTTGCTTTTGGGAGGCCCCGCGCCCGCCCCTCGGTCGTTCGCGTTCCACTTCCCCCACTACACCAACCAGGGAAGCCGCCCCGCCGGGTCGATCCGCGAAGGAGACTGGAAGCTCATCGAGAACTACGAGGACGGAAGCCTGGAACTCTACAACCTCGCCGACGATATCGGCGAGCGCCACAACCTCGCCGCCGAGCAGCCCGAGCGGGCCCTCGCCATGCGGGCGAAGCTCGACGCCTGGCGAACGGACGTCGGCGCGCAACTCAACACGCCGAACCCCAACCACGACCCAGCCCTCGCCGCGCCGCTCTACCGCGATTTCGACTCCTCCGCCGTCCTCCCCCGCGCCTCGGCCGTCGAGACCGCCGAAATCTTCCGGGAATGGCGCAAATTGATGAACGCCGCCGTGGCGAAGCCGTAGCGCGGCGGTCGGGGATTGATCCTCGTAGGGGCGGCCCCCCGTGGCCGCCCTCCGGCGATCGGCATGGGAGGCGCGCCGTTCCTCGAGGGCGGCCACGGGGGGCCGCCCCTACGGCTTGACCTCCGCTCGGGGAACATCCTTGAACCGGCTCGATTCGAAGATTTTGATCCCTCGGGGGGTCTCTCGGGTGAAGATGGCCGCGGCGCCGGGGGTTTCGTCGACGAGCTGGAATCCCTTCTCGGGGCCGAGCAGGTAGACGGCGGTCTCCAAGGCGTCGGCCGAGGCGCCGTCGGGGGCGATGACGGTCACGCTGGCGCGGTCTTCGACGGCCATGCCGGTGACGGGGTTGATGATGTGGGAGTATCGCCGGCCGTCGATGATGACGAACCGCTCGGCGTCTCCGGCGGTCGAGACGGCCTGATTGCTCAGGGACAGGTAAATTTTCGGCTCGACCGTGCTGGGATAAAGCGAGGCGACGCCGATGGTCCAGCCGTCGGCGTCGGGGGGCGGATCGCCGACGACGACGTCGCCCGCGCCCGCCACCAGCGCCCGGGTCACGCCATGGGCCCGCAGAACGTCGATGGCGGCCTGCGCGGCGTAGCCCTTGGCGATGCCGCCTACGTCGAGCTTCATCCCCGGTTTCGTGAGAT
>Ga0180220_1002251_pt1 | contig 12725 bp, 8 predicted proteins | sample eDN5th37CBELigBY_FD_151335 | JGI IMG/M metagenome (GOLD analysis project Ga0180220, IMG submission 151335) | Enriched backyard soil microbial communities from Emeryville, California, USA - eDNA 5th pass 37_C BE-Lig BY (version 2) (version 2) | ecosystem: Environmental > Terrestrial > Soil >... | reverse complement strand
TGCGCACGCAGCCTGCGTAATCACCGTCGGCGAAAGCCAGCGCCGCGCGGCAGATCGCAGGAACGACCGGGCCAGCAGCCAGTGTTCCTTCCTCGACAAGACTGGTCAGCGCGTCGATGCGCGTTGCAGCAGCGGTCCTGTCTCCGGTCGCGGCCGACAAAAGCCCCATGTGCGCATCGACGAACGAAAACCCGGCCTTTGGAAACTTCCCTTCGGAATAAACCTTGGCATCTTCCCACAAGCGCACGGGCACGTCGTAGCCGTAGGCCCGCAGCCGCCAGAGCAACGAGACGGCATCCGTCATGATGTTAATGGGCAAGCCAAGCGAAACTGAAGGTTGGACGTGCCGCTCGTAGGTGGCGAGCGCACCATCCGGATCGTCTCGCTCCAGGGCCGAGAGCGCCGCATGCCACGCTATATGGCCGTGGAGTGTGCCGCTGCGATCATAGGTCGGCAGCCAGCCTGCGATCAGCGCTTCGGCATCCTGCCCTGCGCCTTGCTCGAACATCGCATGCGAAAGCGCATGGGCCCCATTGGCGTTCGCGCGGCGCAGATCAAACCCTCGCTGCGTCAGGTCTCGACCGTGGCGGACGTTGCCATTCTCCGCATGAGACCAGCCGCGATAGGTCAGGAACCACCAGTCGTCCGTGGTGAAGTGAGGCGCTATCCGTTCGCAAAGATCGACGCGCGCCTGATCGTGGTCGGCCATGCCAGAAAATGCGAACAGCCCAAAGGCGCCAAGCGGCAGGGAGAGGACGAGTACGTCACGAGGCCACCTTTCCAGATGCGCGAGCGCGCTATCGAGCGCCTTTTTGGCCTGTCCCGAGACTGCAAAAGAAAGGGTGGCAATGTGGCTCTGCTCACGTGTCGTGCCGTTGCGGCCGGCAAGTTCTGCTGCCGCGCCAATTCGCGTCCTGGCCTCCGCAGGTTCCGCGCGGATCGCATGCAAACGAGCAAGCGCCGCCTGCGCGAGCGCAAAATCAGGATCGGCCTCGATCGCGCGCAGCAATGTCTCGAAGGCACCGGGCCAGGCCGAGAGCAACAGGTCGATGCCCTCTCGATAGAGCCGCGCGGCCTCAGCGCTCGACGTCGAGATCGGGAGGCCGCGGCTGTCGGTGTGCGCCATGGCGAGCTCCTGAAGGAACTGATGTTGCAGCCGCCATGGGGCGGCATTTGTTCAATGGATATCAGCTTGACAAGCGCCAATCTTTCGATGTTTGGTCATAATATATCGAATATCAGACAAATTGAGCGGTCATGCGCTGGTCAATCGTTGCCGCGCCGCCGGACGCATCTCCACCGCGTCCGATCACGATGCGCGCACAAACCATCCCTCCGCGGCACCACTTCCCCGAGCACGCGCATGATTGGCACCAGCTTGTCTATGCCGTTGATGGCACCCTGACTGTCTCTGCGGATCGACGAACGTTTGTCGTTTCACCCGATCAGGCCGTGTGGCTGCCGACGCGCGTGCACCATTCGGTCGCCTCTTTGCTTGGTGCCGAGTTCCGCAGCCTCTGGATCGCCGATGAGGCCGGCAGCACACTTCCCGAAGATCCGACCGTGCTGGTCGTCTCGCCGCTGCTGAAAGCCCTCATCGTCGAAGCGGCAGAAATTGATGGCCTGCGCTTTACCGACGGCTACCCCGATCGGATCGCGGCGATGATCCTCGACCAACTGGGCAGGGCTCGCAAACTCGCTGCGGGCCTGCCTTGGCCAAGCGATGGACGCCTCCTGGCCCTGTGCGAAGCGCTGTATCTCGATCCGTCAGACGAGCGGACCGCCGAGGACTGGGCCAAGGAGCTCGGCATGTCGCCCCGCACGCTGACGCGGCGCTTCGAGACGGAGCTGGGCTCGACGCTGCGGTCCTGGAAACGGAGATTGCGGCTTTTCCGGGCTATCGAGCTTCTCGGCGGTGGGATGTCTGTGACTGCAACGGCCCTGGAGCTTGGCTACAGTTCACCGTCTGCCTTCATCTTTGCCTTCCGCTCAGAATTAGGCTGTAGCCCGCACATTTATGTGACGCGGAAAGCGGGTAGGCATTTTCCTCGCTAAGGCCGCTCAGTGCTGCGCGGCAGTCGTGTGAGTGCGGCTGATGGCCGAACGAGCAGAGCGAGTGAGACATGGGCAGCCATCTCTGGCAAGTCCGACATCCTTGAGGCGTTGGCAGGGCGGGACACGAGGCGGGATACATGGTATCCTCCACCATCCCATGCCTCACCGAAAATCATATGGGATGTGGTGAGCGGCAAGATCGTGCAGAGCGCCCGATACTTGCCGCCTGCGACCGATCTCGATCACATCCGCTGGCGGTTGAGCTATGGGCGTATCCGATTGGATCGCCGTCTTCTGCCTTAGGCCAGTAGCGGTCATTTGCGCAGTGTCTGCTTGCACGCCACTTTCACATGCCGCGGCATCAGTGCTCAACGATCTACGGCTGCACACGGTTTGCTGATAGGTTGGCAAGGAGCGTTTCGAGTTGCTCGAATTGCTCTGCTATTCCGCTGGTGCTTCCCGAGGCTATGGCGTCATCGCGCGCTGCCCTGGAAGGATAGTGGTCTTGCATCACCACCGTCGTCTCGCCATTCGCTTCGTCGAAGGTGAGGGTGGTGACCGCCCCACCGCCTTCATCGTTCGTCCAGACCAGCCGCGCCGGCGGCGTGACCTCTATGTACCTGCCGAAGCAGGCCATAGGCTGCTCGGAGGAGGGATGGCGAAACTCCAGCCTGTACTCCCCTCCCGTGCGGATATCCATGGCGCAGGACAGCAGCGACAGGCCACACGACTTCGGCACCCACCATTGTCGAAACAGCTTGGGGTTGGTCCAGGCCTCGAACACGAGGCGCGCAGGCGCTGCGAAGTGCCGGGTCGCCACGAAATCGCGCTCCGAGCTGGCGTCGACGACGGTCTTGCCGGCCCTGCCCTGCTTCCCCTGCACGTGCCTTGCAAAATTGTCGAGGATGGCCTGCCAACCGTTGCGCTGCTGTTCGATCGAATGCGAGGGCTCGCTATCGAACGTGATGCGGACGACGATGCCGTTTGCGCCAGGCACGAAATCGACCTCGGCATTGCGGTCGCCGAAGGCATATGCGATCCGCTTGTGCTCAACGATCTCCGTATAGATGCCGGCAAAGTCGAAACCCATGCTGCCGTCCTTCGCTTCCATGCGGGACGAGAAGGCGCCGCCTTTACGCAGGTCGACCGTCGCCTTGGTCGTATGCCAGTCGTCCGACGCGGCGTTCCACTGCGCGATATCGGCGGGATTCGTATAGGCCCGCCAGACGTCCTCCAGAGGCGCTCTGACGATGGTTTCGACTGTAATCCTCATGGGTTGCCATCCTCTCTCTATATGGTTCCTTCCGAGGACGTACGAGCCCGGCCAAGACCGACACCGGCAACAGAAAAATCGGCGGCACTGGGTCGGCCGCGTCGATCCGGTTGACGGAAGGCAACTTCCGCTCCAGCTCTCCGAAGTGACATCGTCGACAATTGGTGCCATCGACGCGACCGCGGTCGACGGCTTGTTCAATCGCTCGCAGCGGTCGCCGACGAAGTCGTCGCGGGCCTCGATGAACGGCAAGGTGCCCTGCTCGACGTTATCAGTCGAGGAGCGCCTTACCGTTCCGACCCCTGAAAGAGATCCAGGATCGGCACGCTGCGCGCCGTCCGGGAAACTCACGGTCGGGTATTTCGCTTGGAGAACGTCATCCCGGGTGGCGCTCGGCGTGGCCTCATGCCTTGCGGACGGCGCGCGCGGCCCGGATAGGGCCTACGCAACCGCCTCCGTTCGACGGCGTTCTGCACGGTGCGACCGACAACCTGACGCCGGCATCTTTCAGACAGCGTGATCCCTACCTAGATAAGCTTCGGAGCCAGCCTGCGGGGGGCTCCAATTGATACGGATCACAGCCGGACGGGCCGCTTCGGGGCAAGTCATGGCGGGTGGAGGAAGGCGATAATGAACATCGAGAAATACACTGATCGGGCCAAGGGATTCATCCAGGCTGCTCAGAACCTTGCCCTTCGCGAAGGACATCAGCAACTCACGCCCGAGCACCTGCTGAAGGTGCTGCTGGACGACACCGAGGGCATGGCCTCGGGGCTCATCGACAAGTCGGGCGGCGATGCCAAGGCCGCGCTGACCGCGATCGAGCGCGCCCTGCAGCGGCGGCCCAAGGTCTCGGGCGGCGGCGCCAGTCAGGTCTATCTGTCGCAGGAGCTGGCGCGTGTCCTCGACCAGGCGGAGAAGATCGCCGACAAGGCAGGCGACAAGTTCGTGACCGTCGAGCGGCTGCTGCTGGCGATCGCCATCGAAGGCTCGTCGGAAGCGGCGCGCGCGCTCAGGGACGCACGGGTCAACCCGCAGGCTCTCAATCAGACGATCAACGACGTGCGCAAGGGACGGACCGCCGATACCGCGTCGGCCGAGGAAGGCTACGACGCGCTGAAGCGCTATGCCCGCGACCTCACCGAGGCGGCAGCACAGGGCAAGATCGATCCCGTCATCGGCCGTGACGAGGAGATCCGCCGCACCATCCAGGTGCTGTCGCGGCGCACGAAGAACAATCCGGTGCTGATCGGCGAGCCGGGCGTCGGCAAGACGGCCATCGCCGAGGGCTTGGCGCAGCGCATCGTCAAGGGCGACGTGCCGGAGAGCTTGAAGGACAAGAAGCTCCTGTCGCTCGACATGGGCGCCCTCATCGCAGGCGCCAAGTATCGCGGCGAGTTCGAGGAGCGGCTGAAGGCCGTGCTGCAGGAGGTGCAGGCCGAGGCCGGTAAGATCATCCTGTTCATTGACGAGCTGCACACCATCGTCGGCGCCGGCAAGACCGAAGGCTCGATGGATGCAGGCAACCTGCTGAAGCCGGCGCTCGCGCGTGGTGAGTTGCATTGCGTCGGCGCCACCACGCTCGACGAGTACAGGAAGCACATCGAGAAGGACGCGGCGCTGGCGCGGCGGTTCCAGCCGGTGTTCGTCAACGAGCCGACGGTCGAGGACACCATCTCGATCCTGCGCGGCCTGAAGGAGCGCTACGAGCTGCATCACGGCGTGCGCATCACGGATTCGGCCCTCGTCTCTGCGGCGACGCTTTCGAACCGGTACATCACCGATCGCTTCCTGCCGGACAAGGCCATCGACCTCGTCGACGAGGCGGCCTCGCGCCTCAAGATGGAGGTCGACTCGAAGCCCGAGGAGCTGGATCGCATCGATCGCGAGCTGATGCAGATGAAGATCGAGCGCGAGGCTTTGAAGAAGGAAAGCGATCAGGGCTCCAAGGACCGCCTGCAGAAGCTCGAGAAGTCGATCGCCGAGCACGAGGAAGAGTCCGCTGCCATGACGCGTCGCTGGGAGGCCGAGAAGGGCCGCCTCGGCGAAGCCCAGAAGCTGAAGGAGGAGCTCGACGGGCTCCGCACCGAGCTGGCGCAGGCGCAGCGGCGGGGTGACCTCGCCCGTGCCGGCGAGCTGGCCTACGGGCGCATCCCGGAGATCGAGAAGAAACTCGCGGCGATGGAGAAGGACGAAGGCAAGGGCGGCGTGATGGTCGAGGAGGCCGTGACGCCGGACCAGATTGCCGCCGTCGTCTCACGCTGGACCGGCGTGCCGGTCGACAAGATGCTGGAGGGCGAGAAGGAGAAGCTGCTCCGCATGGAGGAGGCGATCGCCAGGCGCGTCGTTGGGCAGGAGGAAGCGGTCAAGGCCGTCTCGACCGCGGTCAGGCGTGCGCGTGCCGGCCTGCAGGACCCGAACCGGCCGATCGGCTCGTTCATGTTCCTTGGGCCAACGGGCGTCGGCAAGACCGAGCTGACCAAGGCGCTCGCGGCGTTCCTGTTCGATGACGACAACGCCATGGTTCGCATCGACATGTCCGAGTACATGGAAAAGCACGCCGTCGCGCGGCTCATCGGTGCGCCTCCGGGCTACGTCGGCTACGAGGAAGGCGGCGCGCTGACCGAGGCCGTTCGGCGGCGTCCCTACCAGGTGATCCTGTTCGATGAGATCGAGAAGGCGCACCCGGATGTCTTCAACGTGCTGTTGCAGGTGTTGGACGACGGTCGCCTGACCGACGGCCAGGGTCGCACGGTCGACTTCCGGAACACGTTGATCATCCTGACGTCCAACATCGGCGCCGAATATCTCGTCGCGGTGAAGGACGGCGGCGACATGACCCAGGCTCGCGAGCTGGTGCTGGCGGAGGTGAAGACCAAGTTCCGGCCGGAGTTCCTGAACCGGTTGGATGAGATCATCGTCTTCCACCGGCTGCAGCGGAACGAGATGGGCCGCATCGTCGACATCCAGATCGCGCAGCTGCAGAAGCTGCTGTTGGATCGCAAGATCACGATCAGCATGGACGAGGCGGCGCGGACCTGGCTCGCCAACAGCGGCTATGATCCGGCTTACGGCGCACGCCCCTTGAAGCGCGTGATCCAGAAGAACGTCCAGGACGTCCTTGCGGAGAAGATCCTCGCGGGCGACGTAAAGGATGGCGATAGGGTTGCGTTGACGGTGCGGGACGGGCACCTCGTGCTCAACCCAACCACAGCAAAGGCTGCGGCCTGACGAGTTTTCCACCAAATTTGCACTCGACCGGCAGAATGTGGGCGGGGCGGCGAAGGTCGTCCCGCCTCTTTTTGTTAAGCTCCCGTAAGATATTGACCTTCGATACTGCCGCAGAGATGACGATTTTCAAATACAACCTTGGATCGATTTCCAGGGCTGGAGGGTTGTGCACACGTGTCTGGTTGACTGCTGGATCTTCAATGACGACGCTTAACAGCGTTAAACTTGCGAATCAACTGCGAGCTGTGGAAAGGGATAGCGGCAACTACGAGCGGCGGTCCATGCTTGCCAAGCAAGAGAGTGCGTTTCTGAAGGACATTGAGAACTCGGTGCGGCAGCGTACCGGCACCATGCTCGTGCGCCATCCGACGAGCGTGACCGTGAACGCGTCAGGGCCACTTGGCTTCCGGATGTCGGCCATGGTGGAGGATGGCAGGTTTACACTCTATTTTGATGACTGGTTCGAGGAATTCGAGTGCGAGGAGATCGCACGCGACATCTTCGACGCCGCGCTCAAGGGCGAGGCTCGGCTGAAGGTGGACATTCTGTCCGGCCGACGCTGGCGCTGGACGCTCGAGCGGCTTGACGCCTCCGGCAATTGGCGCTCCGAGGGCTCGATTGGCCATGTGATCTGGCGATTCTGGGGACGCCAGTCCAGCATCTATCTCCGCAACGAGTTTCCACCGCTTGAGCTTCCTGCAGCCGAGGGTGCGGATGGCGAGCCGATGCAGCGCGCAAACTGAACGGCATTCCCACACGCGCGGCGAGCACCCCTCGGGCATCCCGCGCAGGATGTGTCATGAGGTGCGCTACGCTTCCGACTTGACGCCTTGCCCAGCTGCTGCAACGACGGCATCGCTCGCGGACTCGCGGCCAGCTCCCAAGGCCCGGCGAGGCGCGTGCACGGCAACCACCGGTTCCACCGCCTGGGACGCAGACCCGGGCCTCCCGTTCTGATCGGTCTTGACAGGCTCGACCTCGACCGTGATCGGCCGGTCGGCATCCGCTTTGCGGATGCGCGGCCCGGGGTCGCCCGCATTGCCCGCTTGAGAGGCGCTTGCCGCGACAGTTGCGGCCGTGGCGGACCGATCAGTGTCATCGGCCATCTTGCCGGGAGCCGGCGCCGCTCGCGTCCCGAGCATCACCAGCTCTTCGATTTTCTTGAGCGCGAGGGCGGCATCGCTCTCGCCGGTCGCCTCGGGGGGCACCTTCCACTGGAAGGCATCGAGGGCCCCGGTCACCGGAGAGACGGGGCCCCAACGCTCGGAGACCACGCCGTCCGCCGTCCACGCTGGATCGCGCGGGGCATCCGCGGCGCGTGCCAGCCACTCGCGAACGCGCCCTGAATCGTTGTTCTCCTCACCCTCGATACGCGCCATCAAGGTGCACACGCGCTGCGAGAGGCCGTCCTCCAGGAGCGGCTCCAGCGCCTGACGCGCCTCGTGCCAGTCGCGCGCCTCGATCGCCGCCGTGGCGAGTGCGATCTGCGCTTCCGCCGAATGCGAGCCGAGATGGGCCAGCCGCTTCACACGGACGAGGCGGTCGCGCGGGCTGTCGCCTGGGCGCGCAAACGCGTAGACGAGCGCCAGCTCCGGATGCTGGGCCAGCTTCCACGTGCGCTCGATCACCTTGGCGACCTTTGCCGTCGCGCCGCGCGCGGCGTGCTGGCGTCCCGCAATGGCAGCCGCCGGAATGAGATCGGGCGCCAAAGCGTGGGCCTCTGTCGCCAGCGCCAGCGCCTTGACGCTGTTGGTGTCCTCCAGCTCCTGCGCACGGGCCGTGAGCAGCACCGCGCGCCGGCGATCCGCGACGCCCTTCTCGAGATGGCCATATTTCTTGGCGGTGGCGAGCGTATCGAGAGCCTCGTCCCACCGGCCCTCGCGGCACTGCAGATCGAACAGCGCCTCGATCGGCCAGCCGAGGCGCGGATTGAGCCTCAGTGCTCGCTCGGCGAACTGTTGCGCGGCTTCCTCCTCGCCCTCGCGCTGGGCCTCCAGGAACAGGCCGCGCAGGCCGAGCTGCTCCGTATCGGGCTGGCTGAGCATGGCTTCGAAGATGCGGCGCGAGGTGGCCCGGTCGCCCGAAAGCTGCGCCGCCTGGGCGCGGAGAAGCTGCGTCAACGGCTCGTTCGGCAGGGTCTTCCGCGCCTGGACGGCGTAGCGCGTCGCCAGCGTCCGGTCGCCGGCGCCGATGGCGATCATGCCGCTCGACAGCGCATCGAGGCCGCGCTCCTGGCGTCGGCGGGTGAAGAAGTGGCCGAGCATCGCGGGGCTCGACCAGATCTGGCGCAGGAGCGACCAGGCGAAGATGACGAAGGCCAGAAAGAGCGAGAGGATCACGACCGCACGGAACACGCTGGTCTCGACCTCGTAGCCCTCCCAGTTGATGACCATGCTGCCCGGACGGTCCGCAAGCCAGGACATGCCGGTTGCGACCGCTGCAACGCCCAGGAGATAGAGAACGATGCGGATCATGATCAGCCCCTCTTCTGGGCGGCGGGCGCCGCCGGGGCTGCCGGACCACCGGCACCGAGGGAGGCCTTCAGGGCGTCATCGATCGACTTGAGCGCGGCATCGACGGTCTGGCGTGCCTCCACCTTGGCGATCCATTGCGTGGCGATGTCCGGCCTGTTCTCCAGCGCCTTGGCTTCGGCCAGGACATCGCCGAGCCGGCCGGCGTCGAGTGCGTCCTCGATGCGCGCGACCACGGCCTCGGCGCTCCTGTCGTCGCGCGCATGCGTCGTCTTGCGCACCCGCACGAAGCTCTTGGCGCCGGACAGCAGGCGATCCATCACCGTGCCGTCGCCCTTCTCGGCTTCGGCATCGAGAATGGCGTGCGCGACCGGGCGGAACGAGCGCGTCAGTTCGACGAGCGTGGGCACGCCTTGCGCCCGGTAGGGCTCCAGCGGGCGCAGGTCGATGCGCGAGCCGGAGACCTTGGCCACTTCCGCCAGCTCGCGGCTGTAGGGCAGGCCGCGCTCCATGGCGCGCTTGAGATTGCCGAGCTCGAGCGAGAGAACGATACGCTCGGCCGTGGCGTTGCGCTCGTGCTCGCTCTTCACCACGGACGTCAGGTTGCGCTCGAGGCTCGAAAGCTGCGTCGCCAGCGGCGCGACCGCGGCGCTGACGTCGGCCGGCTTCGCGGCGGCCTGGATGCGGGTATCGAGATCGCGGCGCACGCCGTCGAGGGCAGCGGCGACTTTCGCCGTCTCGTCCTGCGCCGCCCTGAGCGAAAGCTGCAGGCGCTCCGTGCCGGTCTTGACCTGATCGATGTCGGTGGCGAGGCGGTTGGTCTCGCCCTTCAGCGTACCGACCTCGCGGTCGAGCCGCTGTGCCGCCGAGCGGGCGGCCTCGCTCGCTTCGGCGACAGGCGCCAGGCGCTTGTCGACATCACCTTCGACCTCCTTACGCAGCGCCCCCACGCGGGCCGAGAGCGCGGCCTCGAGATCGGCGATGCGCCCGGTCAGTTGTGCGAGCTGGGGAATGCGGCCGGCGCGGTCTGGCTCGGCGGTGGCAGCCGCCGCGAGCTCTTTCAGGCGCTGCTCCATCGCGACGAGGCGCGCGCCGACGTCGGCGATCGGCGGCTCCTTGGCGAGCCGCGCCTGAAGATCGGACGCGGCTTTGGCGGTGCCCGATTGCTGGTCTCGGACGGCCGCGAGCTGCTGCTTCAGGTCGGCGATCTGCTTGCCGTTCTCGGCGGCTGCCGCTATCGCGCGCGCCGGGTCGTTCTCGGGCGACGGCTTGGCCGCGGCGGCAGAGATCTTCGTCTCCAGGTCGGCAATCCGCTGCGCGACCGTGGGCGGGACCGGCGCTGGCGGGGCGATGCCCATCCGCTCGAATGTCTGCTGCAGCGACGGGCCGACCAGCGGCGTCGCGAGCAGCGCCAGCGCTGCACCGACGACACCCGCCACGAGATGGCTGCCGAAGCCGCCCGATCTCGCGGCCGGCGGAGGCACGGGGGCAGGCGTCGCGGAGGCTGCCGGCTTTGACGTCGTGGCAGAGGCTGCCGTGGCACCGCTCGATCCGGCCGCCGGCTTCGCCGAGGTCCGCTGATCGGCCGCTGCGGCCGCCACCTTGCGCGCCGTTTCGGCCTGCCCTTTCGGCATCGCCGCTTCCGGCGCCTTGGGGCCGCTGGCTTCGCCCGGCTTCGGAGACTGGGCTCCCGCCTTTGCTGGATCGGCCGGCACTTCGACCGCCTTCAGATCGATGGTCGCGTATGGACGCTTCGCCCCACCCTCTCCTGTGGTGCGCTCGCCGGCCTTTGCGGACCCTTCCTTCTGGCCCGGGCCGTCTTTCTTATCGGTCATCGAGGCTTGATCCTCTGCCTTTACGCAAACCATTGGCCCGGCAACGCGGCGCATCCGCCCGCAGCCGCCGGACGGCTGGGAAAGCCAAGCAGTTTCCTGCGCTAAACCGCTAATCCCCTCTATTTGCCGCAGCGAGATCAACAAGGGCAAGCATTTCTTCGAGCGTAGGCTGCCTCGCGCGCTCGACGTTGATGCCGGACAATTGCGATAGGCGCCGAGCGACGGCGTCCGACAGGCAGAGATGCTGCATGTCGCGGACTGCGCCCTGGAGAGCGTGCTGACCCACCAGCCGGACCCAGATCGTTGCCGCATCCGGCGACATCAGCATGATGGCATCCACGTACCCGCCCCGCACGGCCTCGATTACCCGGGACGGCAGCGCGGCCGCCGGCTCCATCCGGTAGACGATGCGGCTTTCGGCCCGGACCCCGAGCTGGCCCAGCTCCGCGGCGAGATCGTACGCCATCCGCTCGCCCGCGAGATGCAGCAGCAGGTCCTCCGCGGGATCGACCAGCGAGGCGACCAGCGGCCCGAGCCCGGCCGCGGTTCCCGGCCCCCTGACGACCCGCGCGAAGCCCATCCGGCGGGCCTCCTCGGCCGTCGCAGCGCCTACGGCGAAAACCGTCAATGCCCTGGCGGCCGGGAGCGCGTCCGAGCCGACGATGGCCCGCAGGGCGTTGCGGCTCGTCGCGATGAGGCCCGTCACGCCGTCCAGGTCCTCCGCATCGAGACCGAGCGGCACGAACGACGAGAGTGGTGCGGCCTCGGCCGTATGGCCGCGCTTCTGCAGAAGGCCGATGAGCTTGATGCTGTCCGGCTCCGGCCGCGTGACCAGAACGTGCATGTCAGTTCCCTCGCAGGCCTTGGCGGCGAAACACGGTCAGAAGTTGAAGAAGTCGGGGCCGCCTCTCGCCTTCAACTCGTCGGCCGCATCGATGGCGAGCGCGAGACGGTCGGCAATGGCCCCGCGCCGCGTCGTCTTCAACGAAACGCTCCCGTCTGGCGGAAGGATCTCGCCGTTGAACGCAATCTCGTCGCCGTCGATGCGGGCGAGCGCTGCAATCGGCGTGCGGCACGAGCCTTCGAGGCGGCCGAGGAAGGCGCGCTCGGTCTCGACGGCGAGCGCGCTAAGCCGGTCGTCGAGTGGCGCCAGCAGGCGCGCGGTCTCGGCGTCATCGGCCCTGACCTCGGCTCCGATCGCCGCCTGTGCAACCGCCGGCAGCATGGCATCGGTCTCGATCCGCTGCGTGATCCGGTCCTCTTGGCCCAGCCGCTTGAGGCCGGCACAGGCAAGGAATGTGGCATCGGCCACGCCCCGCTCCAGCTTGGCGAGCCGCGTCTGGACATTGCCCCGGAACTCGATGACCTGGAGGTCCGGTCTGAGGTATCGCACCTGCGCGCCGCGCCGCAGCGAGGACGTCCCGATGCGCGCGCCCCGCGGCAGCGCGGACAAGGATGGCCAACGGAGCGAGATGAACGCATCGCGCACGTCCTCCCGCGGCAGGATAGCCGCGATTGCGAGACCCTGCGGCAGCTCTGTCGGCATGTCCTTCATCGAGTGCACGGCAAGGTCGATCTCGCCGCGTAGCAGCGCTTCCTCGAGCTCCTTGGTGAAGAGGCCCTTGCCACCCGCCTCTGCCAGCGGGCGATCCTGGATGCGATCGCCCGTCGTTCTGATAATCACCAACTCGAACGCGCTTTCGGGCAGGCCGTGGGCCGCCATCAGCCGGTCGCGCACCTCGCGCGCCTGGGCGATCGCCAGCGGCGATCCTCGGGTGCCGATACGAGCTGTCCTCGCTTGCAAACTCTTGCTCCTGGAGTATAGGCGGGTGCAACCGGGCCGAGCGTGGGTGCATCGGC
>Ga0180220_1002249_pt1 | contig 12741 bp, 16 predicted proteins | sample eDN5th37CBELigBY_FD_151335 | JGI IMG/M metagenome (GOLD analysis project Ga0180220, IMG submission 151335) | Enriched backyard soil microbial communities from Emeryville, California, USA - eDNA 5th pass 37_C BE-Lig BY (version 2) (version 2) | ecosystem: Environmental > Terrestrial > Soil >... | reverse complement strand
GCGTGCTGCGGCACGTGTTCGTCGCCGAGGACGAGGGCGAGGCGTGGCAGAAGGCCGAGGCGGCGTTCGTCGACCATTACGACAATTTCACGTGGCTGTGGCGGCAACACGGCGTGGACCAGCCGCCCCTGCCCGACCTGCGCCGACTGGTCGCCGACCATCTGTTCTTCGTGGGGTCCGTCGATTCCGTCATCGAGCAGGTGGTGAGCGTCGTCGAGGCGACGGGCGTCAATTACCTCGCCGGTGCGTTCAGCTGGGGATCGCTCCACGTCGACGACGCGCTCACGTCGATCGACCTGTTCGACACCCGGGTCATTCCCGCGGTGCTGGAGCAGCTCGCGGGCTGACCCCGCCGCGTCGTCGTTCTTCGGTCGCCGAGATTGCGCGAACGGCGGGCTCCAGGCGGGCGTGGCGGTGATTCGCGCAATCTCGACGGCCCCGCGCGGGCGCTACCCTCGTCGAAGGAGGTGGGGATGGGACGGCACGCCGAGGCGATCGCCGAGGGCGTCGCGATCGCGAACGCTGCTGCGCGCCTCGCGATCCGCAACCACATCCTGGTCGAGACGATCGGCAACGACGAGCCCTACGACCCCGAGCGCGAGCGTGAGTTCGCACGCGAGACGCTGCTGGCGCTCGCCGCCGAGCAGCAGGACGCGGCCGAGCGCACCCACCGCCTGCGCAAGCGCGCATGGGGCAAGTTCAGCGAGTCGTACGGCACGCACGACTACCGCGACCGTGACACGCGCAACCTGCGCAAGCGCGAGAAGCAGTACGCGGGCGTCGCGAAGGAGCTGCGCCGCATGGCCGACGACCCCGCCACTGTGGACGAGCTCATCGAGAAGGCGCGCGACGCCGCGTGGGGCGACGTCGAGGCCAACTTGCAGCGCCGGCTGCGGGTGGAGGGGGCGCATCCGGAACTCGATCCCGACTACGAGACGATGCGCGAAGCACGGATGCAGGCACTCCGGCTCGTCGACCTCGCGAAGCTCGCCGCGCACCAGCGTCGCAAGCGCGAGAACGCCTCGGAGGTGGCGTCTGAGCTCGCGGAGGAGTCCGTCGAGGGCGCCTGACCCGGGCGGGCCGGCCCGATTTCGCCAGCCGCCGGGCGTGCGGTAGGCTTGTCGACTGTGCGCGCGAGCGCACGAGCGCCCGTAGCTCAATGGATAGAGCATCTGACTACGGATCAGAAGGTTAGGGGTTCGAGTCCCTTCGGGCGCGCACTGTGTTGAGACAGTAAGGAAGAAGCCCCGTGCAGGGGCTTTTTCTATATCTGGCCCTCTGAGCCAGGCCGTGGCTCACTCGTCTGTGGAGCCCGCCGCCCGCACGAACCGCTCCGCCACCTCCCGCAACGCCTCCGCCAGCTCCGGCGAGTCCACCACCTGGAACTCCACGTCGAGCATCCCGAGGTGCAGCGCCAGCATCCGCGGATTGTCCGATCCGACCGTGAACTCGCACCGGTCCGGCCCGTGCTCCACAATCCGCAGCGAAACCGGGATGCGCGCGCGAACATGATCCGCAGGCGCATGCGCGACCACGCGCGCGCGGAATCGCCACATCGCCGTCGCGATCCCGCGCGACACGTGCGCGGCGATTGCGTCGTCGGGCGGCAGCGGCTTCGGTGTGAAGCGTGGGCCCACCGGCATCCGCAATGTCATCCGGTCGACGCGGAACGTGCGCCAGTCGTCGCGCTCGACGTCCCACGAGAACACGTACCAGCGACCTCTGCCGCCCACGAGTCGATAGGGCTCCACTCGACGCCGAGTCGCCGAGCCCTCGTGACCCTCGTAGTCGAACCGCAGCTGCTCGGTGTTGCGGCACGCGGCCGCGATCGTCACGAGCGTGTCGAGGTCGACCGCGTCACCGCGCCCGGGCAGTGGCAGCGAGGCCGTGCGCAGCGACTCGACGCGCTCGCGCAGCCGTGAGGGCAGCAGCCGCTGGATCTTCGTGAGCGCGCTCACCGACGCCTCGGCCACCCCTTCGACAGGCGAGGCGGATGCCGCGCCGAGCGCCACCGCGACCGCGACGGCCTCGTCGTCGTCGAGCAGCATCGGCGGCATCGTCGCGGACTCGCCCAGCCGGTACCCGCCCGCGATGCCGGTCTGCGCCTCGACCGGGTAGCCGAGCCGACGGAGTCGATCGACGTCGTTCCGTACCGTGCGGGTCGTCACGCCGAGGCGCTCGGCGAGAACCGGGCCGGTCCAGTCGCGCCGGATCTGGAGCAGCGAGAGAAGGCGCAGCAGTCGTGCTGAGGTTTCGAGCATCCGCCCATCATTTCGCAGAACGCGGAAAGGAATGTTCCGCATTGAAGTCTAGCCTCGGGGCAACACAACCGATCCAGATCTGAGGAGAGACCGATGAACGAGCAGATCCGCCCCTTCCGCAGCCCGGTCGGCGAGGCCGACTGGCACGACCTGCGCGAACGCATTGAGCGCACGCGATGGGCGGACGAGTCACCCGCCGAGGGGCGCGAGCGCGGCATCCGCACCGGCGAACTCCGCGAGCTCGCCGAGTACTGGGCCGATGAATACGACTGGAGAGCGGCGGATGCTGCGCCGGCCCGCACCCCGCAGTTCGAGACCGAGATCGACGGGCAGCGCATCCACTTTCTGCACGCCCGTTCGTCGCGGCCCGATGCGCAGGTGCTGCTGCTCACGCACGGGTACCCGAGCGCGAACGTCGAGTTCCTGCGGGTCATCGGGCTGCTGACGGAGCCTGAGGCGGGGCCGGCGTTCCACATCGTGGCGCCGTCGCTTCCGGGCTACGGGTTCTCGACGCCGCTCGCCGGTGCGGGCTGGACGATGGCGCGCATCGCGCGCGCGTGGGTCGAGCTCATGCGACGGCTCGGCTACGAGCGCTACGGGCTGCACGCGGCCGACATCGGCGCCGGCGTCGCGAACTTCGTCGCGAGCTTCGACGCCGAGCACGTCACCGGGCTGCACGTGGCGACCGATCCGGAAACGGCGGCGCACACCGCGACGTTCATCCCGGGCATGGTCGATGCCCTCGACCGCGATGACCCTGTCGACAGGCTCATCCTCGAGCGGATGGAGGAGTTCCAGACCGACGGCTCCGGATACCTCGCGATCCAGAACACCCGACCGCAGACCATCGGCTACGGGCTCGTCGATTCGCCCGTTTTCCTGCTCGCGTGGATCGTGGAGAAGATTCAGGACTGGAGCGCGATCGAGGTCGACCGCGACACCATGCTCGGGATTGTGAGTGCCGCGTGGTTCGGGCGGTCCGGGGCATCCGAGGCTCACGTGCTCTACGACCAGGCGCACTCGCACGAGTGGGGCGGACAGGTCACGGTGCCGCAGGCGGTCGCTGTGTTCGGAGCGGATGCGACCGTGCGCAAGGTCATGCGCCCCGCGGACGACACCCGCTGGACCGAGTACGCCGAAGGCGGCCACTTCCCGGCGATGGAGCTCCCCGAGGTGCTCGCGGCCGACCTGCAGGAGTTCTTCGGGGCGCTGCGCTCCTTCCCGTGAGGCCGATGCTTCCGCGAGTGCACGACTTGGCGTCGATTGAACGACTTCGGTGCTCGCCCAACTCGTGCGCTCGACGGCAGGTCGTGCACTGGGCGCGCTTCGGGTGCACACCGCGCTGGCGCTAGCGTGATCGGGTGCTCTTCGCGCAGCTGCTGACCGTCGTCCTCATCCTCCTCGCGATCTTCCAATTGGTGCTCGTGTTCGGAGCCCCGCTCGGCCGCTTCGCGTGGGGAGGGCAACACCGCGTGCTGCCGCCGGGGCTGCGCGCCGGGAGCCTCGTCGCGGTCGTCATCTACGGCGTGATCGCGCTGGTCGCCTGGGACCGCGTCGGGATCATCGACGTGTTCCCGGATGCCTTCGCCGAGGTCGCGATGTGGGTGATCTTCGCCTACTTCGTGCTCGGCACCGTGATGAACGCGATCTCGCGGAGCAAGCCGGAGCGCTACACCATGACGCCGGTCACGGTCGTGCTCGCGGTGCTGTCGTTCCTCATCGCGATGGGTTACTGACCGGTCAGCCGAACACCAAGTACGCCCCCGGCTTCCCCGGCTCCCGCAGCTCGAACCGCACCGTCAACCCGTCGCCCTCGAGCAGGTCGACCTGCCGCACGTACCGCTCGCTTGTGACGTACCCGGTTCGCTCGAAGCCCCACTCACCGGCGAACCAGGTGCGGAGCGCGGCGAGCAGGTCGCGGTGCATGCCGACGTCCGCTCGCGAGGGGCGCACCCAGAAGTACACGACCGCGTCGAAGTGCTCCCAGCGGTCGTCGCTCCGCGGCGACACCTCCGCCTTCGTCAGGAACGTCGCATCGATCGGGAAGACGTACACGCACCCGAGCGCCTCGGCGCCCGCGGGATCGAGCACCGTGTAGGTGAACGCTCGGCGCTCGGAGTGCCGGCGATCCAGGTCTTCCAGGTCGGCGCGATTGGCCTCGACGGTGAAGTCGTCTTCCGGCCACGATGTCTGCTCCCACAGGCGCAGCTCGTCGCGGGTGTCCATGACCGCGGCATGGTCGCGCTCGGCGTCGGAGGCGAGGATCGGGCGCAGAACGAAGTCGTCGGTGCGCAGGCCTGCCGGCACGGGCGTGTTCGGGTCGAGGAAGGGCATCCGCTCATCTTTCCGCACTGCGCCGGTGCGCGGTCATTCGCACGCGAGCCCGTCGCCATCGCCGTCGCCTCCGTTCCCGGTGCGGATCGCGAACCACTCGTAGATCGCCGCCTGCGCGGGATCGTCGCGGCTGAACGGGCCGATCGGATGGCCCACGTCGTTCCGCTTGAGCTTCGCGCACGACGAGTACTCCTCCCACCAGCGATCCGTCAGCGGTGCGAACGCCGCAGCCTGGCATCCGATCGTGATCACCGAGCCGTCCGGGCCGACAGTCGCCCGCTGCGCGGCGTGGTAATCCTGCTCACGCGGATGCGCGGGGTAGCCGTCGCGGGAGTCGTAACGCGCCACCGCATTGCCCGACTCCAGCTGCAGCATCCCGAGGTCGATTCCTGACGGGGTCGTCGCGTAACGGATGAGGCGGCCGTACCGATCCTGGTCGTTCTGTCCGGCCGGCAATTCGAGAGTCACCGCGTCGTCGGGCGCGAGCACACTCGAGATGGCAGCGGATGCCTCGTCGTGGCCGCACTCGCCGCGCTCCGGCGTGTCGATCCCGATGAGCCGGACGGTGCCCGCGCTCGTCTCGATCGTGTCGCCGTCGATCACCGCGACGAAGGTGGCGATCGCCGCGGCATCCGACTTCCCCGAAGGTTCGGCGGCATCGACGCGTGCCTGCGGTACGCACGCCGACAGCCCTATCGCCGTCGAAGCGGCCGCGACGAACGACACCACGATCTGTCGGACTCGCACCCTCGCTCCAAGCCTCTCGGTCCGCCGACCCCACACCGTCGACGGCAACGGCCCCATTCTCGCCCGAGTCGGAGACAGGATATTCACAAACAACCGCTTGTACAAACAACCATCAGTGGATAGAGTCAGCCCGTGGCGCACTCAGCAGCAGTCCTCGACGACGCGTTCCACGCGCTCTCCGATCCGAACCGGCGCGCGATCCTCGGTGTCATCCGAGGGGGAAGGCGCGCGGTAGGCGAACTCGCCGACGAGCTCGGGCTCTCGCAGCAGAACGTGTCGCATCACTTGAAGGTGCTCGACCGTGCCGGGCTGGTCACTGGCACCCGTCAGGGCACGCGGCATCTGTACGCCCTTCGACTCGAGGGACTCGCCGTCGGCAAGGCGTTCTTCGACGAGTTCTGGCCCGAGCGGCTCGCGGTGCTGAAGGAAGCGGCGGAGAGGCGGGAGCGCAATGGCTGAGCACAGGAGTTCCATCGAGATCGACGCCCGGCCCGAGACCGTGTTCGAGTTCCTCGTCACCGAGGACGGCATGACGGCGTGGATGGGCACGCGGGCGCAGCTCGAGCCGGTGCCCGGTGGGGTGTTCGCCGTCGACATCGCCGGCTACCGCGCGCGGGGCTCATTCCTCGAGGTCGACCCGCCGCGCCGCGTCACCGTCACGTGGGGCTTCGTCGAGAGCCCCGAACTGCCGCCGGGCACCTCCACCGTCTCGTTCGAGCTCACCCCGCTCGGCGACGGCACCCTGCTCGAGGTCATCCACACCGACCTGCCCGACAGCGAGGTGCCGGGGCACGCCGACGGGTGGGCGAACTTCCTGCCGCGGCTGCGGCTCGCGGCATCCGGGCAATCCGTGCAGACAGACAGCTGGACCCCACAGAGGAGAGGAACACCATCATGACGACAACAGCGATCGAGGTCGTTCGGAGTTACCACGCCGCCTGGACGAGCGGCGACATCGACCGCGCGATGACCCTCGTCTCGGAGGATCTTCGCTGCTCGGCGCCCGACCCCCGCGTCACGACGAAAGACACGTGGCGGCAGTACCTCTCCGGCTTCGCCCCGCGGCTCACGGGCACTCCCGAGCTGGCGCAGATGACGGATGCCGCCCGGGTGGCCCTCTGGTACTACCCGCAGACCGAGACGACGAAGTCCACGCTCGCGAGCGAGCTGTTCGTCGTCGAGGACGGGAGGATCGCTGAGATCCACCTGACGTTCGACCGCCTCGGTTACGCGCCCCCGACCGACTGATTCTCGCCGACGCCGCGAATCCGACGGTGCGCAGTCCGTCGGGCACCGCGCGGTTCGGGCTCAAGAGGGGCATTCCCATCCTGCCCGGCATCCGTCGCCGATGGGCGCCCCTCAGCAGGGAGGCATCCGTCAACGACTGCCGACCACGAACCCGCCCCGCGACTCGCCCGCCGGAGTCCCGTCGAGACCGAGCGTCCGTCCATAGCGCCGCTCGAGAGCGGCCACGGTGACCTCCTCGGTGGCCCACCCCGCGGCCGAGAGCACCTCCGCTGGGTCGGGCGGGTCGGCGCGGGCGAGCAGTTTGTCCATCGGCATACCGGTCGCCTGAGCCATCTCCTCCAGTCGCCGGCGAGACTCCGGAGTGTCCTCCAGAGCGGGCGCACGCTCGATCACAGCCGAAGATCCACGGCCGGACAGGTGGACCACATCGTCGAGCACACCGGCTTGATCGTGCGCGCTCAGGTAGGGGAGTAGCCCCTCCAGGATCCACATCGTCGGCCGGCGCGGGTCGAAGCCACGCGAGACGATCCTGCCTGCCCACGACTCCGTCACGTCGGCGGCCACCGCGACCCGACGACACTTCGGCACGGCTCCGGTCGCGCCCATCACAGAGTCGACGAGCGCGATCACGTCGGCCGAGTCGAGCTCGAACACGGTCGTGTCCGCCGGCCATTCCAGCCGCCACGCGCGCGTGTCGAGTCCGCTGCCGAGCACGACGACCTGACGGATGCCGCGAGCCAGGACCTCGTCGTCGATGAACCTCGTGCGCAAGCCGATATACGACGCGCCCATCAGGATCGAGCGATCCCACAGCGGCAGGTCGGCCGCGGCATCCGGCCACTCCGCGGGGAAACGGGGTCGTGACGCCGGATGCGTCGACCAGCGCCGCCGCCCACGGATCGCTCACGAGCGAGTCGGACCGCTGCGCTTCGGGAGAGCGCGCGGCCGCGACCGCGACCGCGGTTACACCCACTCCGTCGACAGCCACACCTCAATGTGGCGCTCGCGAGCGCCGGCACCTGCGGGTTCGGCCAACCGCGAACACGGGACGTTCGACCCGCTGCGCCCGCCTCCGTCGCCCCACCATGAAGGCAGTCGAGCCTCGGGAGGGGTCATGGCCGGAGACCGTCGGAGCGTCAGGGTCGTGGAGTCGAGCGGACCCTGGGCCATCTTCTTCCTGCTCGCCTACATCGGCGCCGCCATCTACTTCGTCTCGAACTCGGACGGCTCGTTCTGGGGCGTCATCCTCGGGCTGCTGCAGGCGATGGTCTGGCCGGTGTACCTCGTCTACTTCGGGCTCGACGCGCTTCTTCCCTGAGCGAACGGGTCATTGACGCGCACCTCGTGCGGCGCAATGCTGAACCAGCGCATTCGGCCCTGGGGAAACGAGGTGGTGTTCGTGACGATCTCTGCACGCGCGAGCGAGGCGAAGTTCGCGGTCGATGTGGTGACGGCGTTCTTCGGCCGCATCGAGGCGATCGAAGATCCGGATGCGATCGATCTGACGTTCGGCAATCCGCACGAGCTCGCGCTGCCGGGGCTCGTCTCGGCGATGTGGGAGCAGGTCGACCCGCGGTCGGACGACTGGTTCGCGTACAAGACGAGTGAGCCCGAGGCGCAGGAGGTCGTGGCATCCGGTCTCTCGGTTCAGCTCGGACTCGACTTCGAACCCGCCGACATCGCGATGACGCAGGGTGCGTTCGGCGCGATGTCGCTCGCGCTCGCGATGCTCGCCGACGCCGGCGACGAGGTGATCATCCCGCTGCCTGGGTGGTTCTGTTACGAGCCGATGCTGCGCGTGGGGAACCTCGTCCCCGTGCGGGCGCCCCTCGACCCTGAGACGTTCGACCTCGACGTCGACGCGATCGCGCGCGCGATCACGCCCCGCACGCGAATCGTGATCGTCAACTCGCCCGCGAACCCGACGGGGCGCGTGTACCCGAAGTCGTCATGGGACGCTCTGGCTGCCGTGCTCGAGGAGGCGTCCGCGAGGAACGGCCGCCGGATCTGGCTCATGTCGGACGAGCCCTATCGCCGCATCCGGTTCGACGACATCGAGTTCGCGAGTCCCGCCGGGTCGTATCCGTGGACGGTGATCGACTACTCCTACGGAAAGGTGCTTCTCGCACCGGGTCAGCGGCTGGGCTACCTCGCGCTGTCTCCGCTCATCCCGGCAGCCGAGCGCGAGGAGCTGCGCGACGCGCTCATGCCCATCGGCCTCGCGATCGGGTGGGGGTTCCCCGACGCGATCATGCAGTACTCCGTGCCCGCCCTCGAGACCGTCTCGATCGACATCACGGAGTACACGCGCAAGCGCGACCGGCTCTTCCAGGCTCTCGCGGAGGCATCGTTCGAGGTCACTCGCCCGGAGGGCACCTTCTACCTGTGGGGTCGCGCGCCCGGCGGGGACGCGGTCGCGTACTGCGATGCGCTCGCCGCGCGCGGCGTGCACATCATGCCGGGCACGCTCTTCGACCAGCCGCACCACTTCCGGATCTCGCTCACCGGCACGATGGGCATGATCGACGCGGCCATCCCGCACCTCGTCGAGGTGGGCGCCGAGCTGCGCGAGGCGGCGGTGCGCGCCGGGTGAACCTCCGCGTCAGGCCCGCGCGCTGCGCCCGGTGAAGTGCCGCCGACACCGCGCCTGGTACGACTCGATGCCGCCCACCTGTTCGCGCGTGGGAACGTTCGGGTCGCCGACGTCGCCCGATGCGAGCCGCTGGTGGAACGCGGCATCCGCCCCGCACACCGCGCACACGGCGGTGAGCTTCACGACGTCTTCGGCGATCGCCATGAGTGACGGCATCGGCTCGAACGGACGCCCGTCGAACGTGACGCACAGACCCGCGACGATCACCGTGAGGCCGTCCGCGACGAGCGCGTCGACCGCGGGCACGAGGTCAGGACCGAAGAACTGCGCCTCGTCGATCGCCACGAGGTCGAGGTCCGCTCCGCGCACCGACGCCGTCAGCTCGTCGACGCTCGACACCGCGCGCGACGGCACGCTGAGGCCGGAGTGCGAGCTGACCTGTCCCTCGCCGCGGCGGTCGTCGAGGGCGTGGCTGATGACCTCGACCGCGAGGCCGGCGATCTGCGCCCGGCGGACCCGCCGCAGCAGCTCCTCGGACTTGCCCGCGAACATCGGCCCCGTCACGACCTGCAGCCGAGGGTCGTTGCGCGTATGCATGGCGCCACCCTACGGCGGGGTCACGACGCCGCGCGTCAGCGCGGCTGCATCCGGATCCCGCCGTCCATCCGGATCGTCTCGCCGTTGAGGTAGTCGTGCTCCACGATCATGCGCACGAGCTGCGCGTACTCGTCGGGCCGCGCGAGCCGCTTCGGGAACAGCACCTGCTCCGCCAGTGACGCGCCGACCTCTTCGCCGAGCGCGGCGAGCATCGGGGTGTTCACGATGCCCGGCGCGATCGTGTTGACCCGGATGCCGGACGACGCGAGGTCCCGCGCCGCCGGGAGCGTCATGCCGACGACCCCGCCCTTCGACGCCGAATAGGCGACCTGCCCGATCTGACCCTCGAACGCGGCGACCGACGCGGTGTTGACGATGACTCCGCGCTGGCCGTTCTCGTCGGCGGACTGCTGCGCGATGACCTCGGCCGCGAGGCGCATGACGTTGAACGTCCCGATGAGGTTCACCTCGATCACCTTGCGGAATGTCTCGAGGTCGTGCACGCCCTTCGACCCGCGCAGGCGACGGGCGGGTGCGATGCCGGCGCAGTTGACGACGATGCGCAGGGGCGCGGCATCCGGATCGATCCCGTCGAGCGCCGCTTGAACCTCATCGGCGCTCGTGACGTCACCCGCGACCAGCTGCACACCCTCGTGCGGCTCGGCCTTCTCGATGCCCTGCGGCAGGTCGAGGGCGATCACGGATGCCCCGTGCGCGGCCAGGCTCGCGGCGGTGGCGGCTCCGAGTCCCGAGGCTCCGCCGGTGACCAGGGCAGTCGTGCCGTCGATTCTCATGTGTCTCCTCCGTTGCAGATGGCGTCAACGCTACCGATCGTTCAGGATCGAAGAGGAACCCAGCGCAGCCCCCAGAGCGAGGAGACCCCGCAATGATGCAAGAAGCCGTCATCGTCGACGTCGTGCGCACGCCCGCCGGCCGCGGAAAGCCGGGCGGGGCGCTGTCGTCGGTGCATCCGGTGGATCTCGCCGCCCACCTGCTCACCTCGATCCTCGAGCGCAACGGACTCGACTCGCGCCAGATCGACGACGTCATCATGGGATGCGTCAGCCAGGTCGGCGAGCAATCCCTCAACATCGGGCGCCAGGCCGTCCTCGCCGCAGGCTTCGACGAGACCGTGCCCGCGACGACGATCGACCGCCAGTGCGGATCGAGCCAGCAAGCGGCGCACTTCGCCGCCCAGGGGGTCATGGCCGGCGCCTACGACATCGTGATCGCGGCGGGCGTCGAGTCGATGAGCCGCGTGCCGCTCGGCTCGAGCGTCGCCGGTGCGGAAGTCCCCGCAGGCATCCGGGCGCGCTATCCGGATGGGCTGGTCAACCAGGGCATCTCGGCGGAGCTCATCGCCCACAAGTGGGGCTTCACTCGCGACGAGCTCGATGCGTTCGCCGCCGAGTCGCACCGTCGGGCGGCGGATGCCGCGGCCCGCGGCGACTTCGACAGCCAGGTCGTCCCGGTCGAGGTCGACGGAGAGCTCGTGCGACACGACGAGACGATCCGATCGGGCACGACGGTCGAGGGCCTTGCCGGGCTGCAGCCCGCGTTCCGCACCGAGAAGGCCGTCGCGCGCTTCCCCGACCTGGAGTGGAACATCACGCCGGGCAACTCGTCGCCGCTCACCGACGCCGCCTCCGCCGCGCTCATCATGAGCGAGAAGAAGGCGAACGAGCTGGGGCTCACGCCTCGCGCGCGGTTCCACGCGTTCGCGGTCGTGGGCGATGACCCGCTCATGATGCTCACGGGGCCGATCCCCGCGACCCGGCGCGTGCTCGAGCGCTCGGGCCTGGGCATGGACGACCTCGACGCCTACGAGGTGAACGAGGCGTTCGCGTCGGTGCCGCTCGCATGGGCTCGCGAGGTCGACGCGGATACCGCGAAGCTCAACCCGTGGGGAGGGGCGATCGCCCTCGGGCACGCGGTGGGCGCATCCGGCACGCGTCTGCTCGGAACTCTCGTCGCGTACCTCGAGGCGACGGGCGGACGGTACGGGCTGCAGACGATGTGCGAGGGCGGCGGACTCGCGAACGCGACGATCGTCGAACGCCTCTGACGGGCGGACGGGGCGCGTGCCACACTGACCCCGTGAGACTCGTTCAGATCGCGCAGCACGCCGACGACCTGGATCGCGCCGCCGAGTTCTACACGGCGTTGCTCGAACGCACGCCGACAGCGCGGTTCGACCCACCGGGACTGCTGTTCTTCGACCTGGACGGCGTGCGCCTGCTGTTCGATCGGAACGCCCCGTCGTCGCTCATATACCTTCACGTCGAGAACGTGCACGAGACGATCGAGCGCCTCGACGGGCTCGCGGAAGTGGTCGAGAAGCCGCACGTGATCTTCACCCACGACGACGACAGACTCGGCCCCGCGGGGCACGAGGAGTGGCAGGCGTTCGTGCGGGATTCCGAGGGGAATCTCGTCGGGCTGGTGTCGTTCCAGCGGCCCTGACCGCGGCCTCCGGCCGACCTCCTGTTCGCTCTGGGCGAACGCTTTCCGAGTTAGCACTCGCTTGTGTCGAGTGCTAATCTGGTAGTGGTTGAGTCGAGTCGACTCAACTTGAATGGAGACACGAGTGAACGAAGAGAAGGAGGGACCGATGGCAACGTTCGACCCGTTCCGCGATCTCGACCGGCTGACGTCCAGCCTCTTCGAGACCGTGCGCGGACCGAGGCGTATGCCGATGGACCTTTACCGCGACGGAGACCACTACGTGCTGACCGCCGACCTGCCGGGCATCGACCCCGGTTCGGTCGACATCGACGTCGACGGTCAGCTGCTGACGATCCGCGCGGAGCGCACGCTCCCGTCCGGCGAGGGCGTCAAGTGGATCACGCGCGAGCGTGAGGCGGCGAGCTTCGTGCGCCAGCTCAACCTCGGCCAGGGCATCGACACCGATCGCATCTCGGCCAGCTACAACAACGGTGTGCTGAGCGTCACGATCCCCGT
>Ga0180220_1002248_pt1 | contig 12743 bp, 12 predicted proteins | sample eDN5th37CBELigBY_FD_151335 | JGI IMG/M metagenome (GOLD analysis project Ga0180220, IMG submission 151335) | Enriched backyard soil microbial communities from Emeryville, California, USA - eDNA 5th pass 37_C BE-Lig BY (version 2) (version 2) | ecosystem: Environmental > Terrestrial > Soil >... | reverse complement strand
GAACGCCACACTTCGCCATGTCTTCTGGCGAGCCGGATGCATAACGAAAGGTGCATGTCCGGTTCTGCGAGGGGTGGTGAGAAACGGACCGTCGCGAGACGGCACCGCGCTCGCCACCTACTCTACATCTCACCATCAGCAAGGACGCACCGCGCATCAGCAACGTGAAATCGCCGATGGAGGATGGGATAAGCGGCAAAGAGCGGCAACGCAGGAGCAAGGCGCTCAAGGAGGCGGCGCAGGCCTACGTTGCCGAGCAAATCATGCCGGCGCTTGCCAGGGAAATCGAAACAGCGCTGAGGACTGCCGAAGGCTGGAGCCTTGAACTCGACCCAGAAGATAATGATCGTCAGACGCTGCTGTTCAACTACCCACAAACAACCGGCTACGGCCTGAACTACGGCAACGACTATGGCGGCGGTGCCGACGGAGGCTACATCAGGCCGCGCATAAAGCTCGAATTCGGCGCGCGCGGCGACACAGAGCCGTCAGAAATGAAGTTGATCACGCCTTATCTGGCCGCTGAATTTCCGGAGGATTTGCCGGACGCGACCGTCGAAATCCCGACCTTGGCGGCGACCCGCACTTTCTGGGAAAAGGTGTCGATCCTTCACATGCTGCATCACAGCGGCAAGCTTCGCGACGGAATGTCACGGCACTATTACGACACCTTCATGCTGGCACATGCCGGCATCGACGGCGAAGCCTTGGCGCAGCCAGAGCTGTTGGCCGAAGTCGTGCGCAACAAGAGCCTGATGTTCGCTGACAAGTCGGCATCATACGAAACAGCCCTTATCGGGTCGCTACGGCTTTCGCCCTCGGATGTGATCGCCGATGACCTCAAGCGGGACTACGACGCAATGGCGGTGATGTTCATGCGGGAGCCACCGACATTCGCGGAGCTCTTGGCGGGAATTGCAGTGCTCGAAGAGAGGTTGAATGCTGGCAAATAGATGCGGCTAATTGATAGCCAATATAGCATGCGGAGCACAAACAGAGGGGATCAGGAAGAACGGAGATGAATTGCTGGAAGAGGTCGCGCGACGCATAAGAAGCAGGAAGGGAACCAAGTCTGTCACTGATAGCGTTTTGGCTCGCGAACTGGGTGTCACCCAGCCAGCATTTTTTCTGCTCCAAGTCGATATATCCCAAGTCGTAATGCATGAAGCTGACGAGCCAGATGCCCTCGTCGATGCGATCGCGCGGTGACGGCAGAGCGCTTCAGAATCCGGTCGAGATCGGCGTTGCTGAAGGCTGGGGCACAGCCGACCAGAAACGACCGCGCGAACATGTCGATCACCTTCTGGTGCGGGGAGAGCCGATCCTATTGATGACCCCTGACACGTTGGTGGTACGAAAGAAATTTTCGGCAGCTTTCGGTTTTGCATTGCATATTAGTAGCCAGCATTTGCGATCTGTGATTTCGCATTTCCGCTTCAGGCTGGTGTATGAATATCGAAAGCCGATTTGTAAGCCTCTTCAATCTGCTGCACTTCCGCCTCCGTCAGCGCCGCAAATTCCTTCTCTCGGGCTCGATTTGAGAGGGTGCCACCGTTCTGTTTGAGGAAGCGGAACAGCAGGTCGATAACGCGTTCCGGCATGTCGATCATGGCTTCGATGCGCCTGCGGAATTCATCGTAGCGTCTGAGGAAATCGGTCTCGTAGGGCAGGTCATGCTCGATAGTCTGGCGGACGCATTCGTATAGAAATTCGGCGTGCGGGGTGGCGTCGAAGAAGCGGTAGAAGTCGTGCGTATCGTTCAGGACCCGGACGTTGAACTTCTCGGTCGGTTCCCACCTTATGACCGGAAGCAGGCGTTCCGAATAGGTTTCCAGGGTTTCCCGGTAGCGGTCGATTCTCTCCAGGATGGCGGCGGAAACTGGGAAGACCACGCCGGGAGGATTGTAGCCGCGCTCGGCCAGAACGTGGTGGATGAGATAGCGGTGCAGGCGGCCGTTGCCATCCTCGAACGGGTGTACATACACGAAGCCGAAGGCGAGGATGGCAGCGGCGATGACGGCGTCCATGCTCTGCGCGGGGCCGCGGTCGAAGGCGATCATGCCTTCGGTGAGACGAGGCAGGTCTTCGGGCCGGGCGCTGATATGATGCGGAAGCGGCATATGGGTTTCGCGGTCATGTTCGCCGACGAAGCCACCTTCGGTGCGGAAGCCGAGCGTGACAAAGCGATCATCGCCGATGACGATACGCTGGAGGCGCAGCAGTTCGTCCGTGTCAAGCGGCTGGCGGCCGGCTTCGCCGATGGCGCGGCCCCAGCGCTGTATACGGTGCTGGGGCGGGCTTTCGCCTTCGATGGCGTAGCTGGATTTTGAGTCTTTCAGCAGCAGAAAGGCAGCTGTGCGGGCGAGCACGTCGCGCGGGACGTTCGCGACGATCTCCTTGGCGCGCTGCGGCAGGTCCAAGGCGATGAGCTGATCAAGCGTTTCTGTGCGGAAGACCAGCGGGCAGAATTCAGGGGTGCCGGGCAGGTTGTTCTTCAGCCTGTAGCGCGGGGCGGTTTGACCATCGATGCCCCACTGCAGGGACGGGTCGAGCACCGGCGCATAGCGGCCGGTCTTTGCGTCCGGCAGGTCCAGCCTCTGGCCGGTAAGCCATTCATAGAGAAACCAGACTCGGCGGGCATAGGTGCCCGTCGGCTTGTTGCGAACGATCGCCTCGATCGAGGCGGGGCCGGTCGCAAGGAACAGGCGTTTCAGGACCGCAAGGTCGAGCCCTTCATATTTAAGAGCGAAGGTCAGATGGCCTTCGAGGGTTGCTTCGGGAGCGTGGCGGGGGGTCATGATCCGCCAGCCGTCCCGCTCCAGGATGCGATGATGTTCGCCGGTTGCGCTCAGCATGCGCGGCAGCGGCGCTTCGAGGCCGTAGGTGTCGATCAGGGCGCTATAGCCGGCCGGGGTCGCGGTCTCGGGCAGCCGTTTTTCCTGAAAAACGGTCACGGGCCCTGAAAATCGATTCCCCGCGGCTGAAGCCATGAATACCGTGCTCAGTTCATTGTTTACCGGTCCGGAGAGTCGTTCTCCCTGAATTTTGATTCTAACACATGAAAAAAGGTTCTTCTACGAAAGAATCATGAATATCGGTTCTACCGGTAGCGCCACTTTCAGGCCCAAACCCTTTTGCGAGGCGGTCTGCGCCGCTTCGAGGGCTGCGGCTATGGTATCGCCGGCGCCGGGGCGGCGTCGCGCCGCAGGTTGTACTCGGCTGCGTCGATCTGGTGGATCAGCTCGTCGTCGGCGGGACGATGCGATGTGGCGAGAGGCTCTCGACCGTGAACGACCCGGCGACGCGCACGCGGCCCGGATCGGCGTAGGGCTTGTCGTGGAGATACTCGACATCGGCCGCACGGGCGATCGAGGCGTCGATTGCCTCCTGCCGGGCGATGCGCGCGTCCTACCACGCCTTGTGGCTGTCTTTTGACTTCTGCTGAAAAAGTTGAAACCCGCTGCTCCTTCCGGCGCTCAGGGCAACGCATAGGCGATCATAGCGTCGCCGATCGGAGTTTCCATGAAATGGTGGCCGCCCGCCATTATCACGATATATTGTTTGCCATTAACCTCATACGCTGCCGGCGTTGCCTGCCCGCCGGCGGGCAACGTATCCTGCCAGACTGTCTTGCCGGTATGGATATCGATCGCGCGGATCAGGTTGTCAGTTGCAGCCGCGATGAACACGAGCCCTCCCGCGGTGACAACGGCGCCGCCATTGTTTGGCGTGCCGATATTGATCGGAAGCATCGACGGAATATTCCACGGTCCGTTGCGCCGGGCGGTGCCGAGTGGGCGATCCCAGATCGTCCGGCCAGTCCTAAGATCGATCGCGCGAATGCCGCCGTAGGGCGGCCGTTTGCAAAGCAGGCCGGTTAGCGGAAGACGCCAGCCGGGATTGACCGCGATGGCATAAGGCGTGCCCGCCTGCGGATCTTGCGAACCGTGCCCGCCACTGCCCATATCGCCGCCGCGCGCCTGGCTGCGTGGCGCCGGAAAGCCGATCCGTTCGGCTTCTGCCCGGGGAACGAGCCGGTTGTAGTTGGGCATGTCGTTGTAATTGGCGACGATGATGCCGCGGACCGGATCGATCGCGATACCGCCCCAATCGGTGCCACCATTGTATCCGGGATACTGGATGAAGCGCCGATCGGCAGTGGGGGGCGTGTAGATGCCCTGATAGGCCGCGCGGCGGAACTGAATGCGACAGACCATCTGGTCGACCGGCGACATTCCCCACATGTCCGCTTCCGTCAGATCCGGGAAAGCAAGCGTGTGAAAGCGTGAGAAGGGCTGCTTCGGCGAACGCAGCTGGGGCTCAACGCCCGAGCGCGGCACGCTCCGCTCCTGCACAGGAAATAGAGGCTGTCCGGTACGTCGGTCGAGAACGTAAATGTCGCCCTGCTTACTCGGAAGGACAAGCGCGGGTACCGCCCCGCCGCCACTGGGAAAGTCGACCAGCGTCGCCTGCGCACCCAGATCATAATCCCACACGTCGCGACGGACCGTCTGGAAGCGCCACCGTGGCTTGCCGGTCGTGACGTCGAGCGCGACCAGCGAGGTGGAAAAAGCGTTCTCATTCGGTGAGCGACTACCGCTCCAGTAATCAACCGCTGAATTTCCCATGGGAAGGTAGACCAGCCCGAGCGCTTCGTCCCCACTTGCGATTGTCCACATATTTGGCGTTCCGCGCGCATATTCCTGCCCTTCGGGGGGATCGGGGGTCCATTCCGGGTTGACCATGTCCCACGCCCAACGTTTCTCACCTGTCACCGCGTCGAAGCCCTGGATGACGCCCGAAGGAGCGCTGCGCTCCTGCCCATCGAGGACCTGGTGGCCGGTGACGATCACGCCCCGCACGATGGTCGGCGGTGAGGTGATCGAAACCATCCCGGGCGCGACATCGCCCATGCCGAGCTTGATGTCGACCGCGCCTCGTACTCCGAAACCCGCGCATGGCCGCCCGGTGCGAGCATCGACCGCGATGAGGCGCGCGTCGAGAGTCCCCTCAATGATTCGCGTGGCGCAGGGGCCGTCACTTGGTGCGTCTGATAGGGCGTAATAAGCTACCCCACGGCATGCCGCGGTGTAGGGGATCCACGCGTCCGATACACCCGGATCGTAGCGCCAGCGCTGCCGGCCCGTGGCCGGGTCGAGCGCAATCAGAATGTTCTTGGCCGAGCAAAGATAGAGGGTGTCCCCGACTTTCAGCGGTGTTGTCTCGGCGCCGTAATTGCTCTCCTTCGGATCACCCTTCGGCATGTCTCCGGTGTGATAGACCCAAGCCCGACGCAAATTCACGACATTCGCCGGCGTGATCTGACCGAGCGGTGAATAGCGTTGCGCGGCATGGCTGCCGCCATAGGCCGGCCAGTCCGTACCGGGGCGCATGAGCGACGGGTCCGCTACCGCCGAGGCGAAAGGGCTTGGAAGCGGTCCGGCGCCCTGCCGGTTTGCCAGCGAGATGGTGAAGCCCCCCGTTACGAGCGCCAGTAAGGCAATAGCGCCCAGGAGCAGGGGAAGTCGCCACGGGGCTCTGCCCAGCAGCGGAAGCGCGGTGAGCACGAGGACGAGAATGATCGTTGGACCGACTGTAAAGGGTATCAGGCCCCATCCATCGAGGCCCGCCTCCGCAAAACCCCAGACAAGGGACATGAGCCAGGTTGCCACATAGACCCAGACGCCAGACCCTCGCTGGCGAACCAGCAATAGCCCTGAGACCCCAAGGCCCAGACCAGCAAGCAGATAATAGGGAGACCCTCCAAGTATGAGGAGCCATGTACCCCCCACGACGAGGACGATGGAGATTAGCCCGAGCAGTGCGCCGAGGATCGTCGTCCAGATTGATCGCTTGCGGGCGAACGGGGCGTTGGCATATGTCACGGGCGATCCCCTTTCATAAGGGAACCAAGCTGGTCGCGAGCAGTTCCAAAACAACCGACGAATTTCGAAGGATGCGCGTGGTCCAGCCGATAATCTGGATGCCCTATTGTGGGCCTGCGCCAGGGCCCGCCGAACTGTGGGCCCAATGGAACCTCGACCCGCTGCTGATTGTCTTCTTGCTGCTCGCCGCCGCCGTAGGCTGGCGTTCCTCGCGGCAACCAAGGTTCCAAAAGCCGCCTTTCGCCATTGCGATGACATTGGCCTTCGCTCTGTTTGTGTCGCCCTTTTGTGCGCTAACCTCTGCGCTGTTTCTCGCACGGACCGTCCATCATTTGGCGCTCACCGTGGTCCTTGCCCCCATGCTCGCTTTCGCATGGCCTGCGCGCCGCATGGCTGGCGGCGTTGCGATATGGACTCTCCTTCACGCTTTGACCTTCTGGGCATGGCATGCGCCGGCTGCCTACGAGGCAGCGCTCTCGAGCACCGCGGCCTATTGGCTTATGCAGGCCAGCCTGTTGATCAGTGCGCTGGCAATGTGGTGCGCGATCCGGTCAGCGTCCGTCCCGGCGGCGATCGGATCGCTCCTTGCAACGATGGTTCAGATGGGGTTGCTCGGCGCACTGCTGACGTTCACCGGCACTGCCCTCTACGCGCCGCATTATCTGGCCACGACGCGCTGGGGCCTGACGCCGCTCGAGGACCAGCAGCTCGCCGGCCTCACCATGTGGGCGCCCGGCGCGGGCCTTTACCTCGCGGCTGCGCTGCACCTGCTTTCGCGCTGGTTACTACGCGAGCAGCGCTCGGCGCTTGCCCGATGATCCGCGCGCTGCGTGCATGGGCGCGCACCCACAGCGAGCGCAGTCGCTACACGCCAGTGGGGATTGCATTTCATTGGGTGATGGCCTTTCTGGTCTTGTTCCAGCTCGGTTGGGGCTATTATACGAGCTGGCTGCCCGCTGGGGGCGACAAGCTCTTCGCCTATCAGGTTCACAGTTCGGTCGGACTGCCGATCCTGCTGCTGGCAATCGCGCGTTTCGGATGGCGATTGATGATCCCCGGTCCCGAGAACGACGCCGACCGGCAGGGGTGGCCGACCCAAGTCGCCTATGCTTTCCATTATCTCTTTTACGTCGCTTTTTTTGGTCTGCCGCTGAGCGGTTGGGCGATGTGGTCGTCGGTGGCTGAACCTGGCCCGCTTTACCTCGGCGGTGTCCTTCCCTGGCCCCAGCTGCCGTTCGACCAGCTGTCGCTGACCCTGCGCTGGCGGATCTTGGACTGGGCAGAGGACATCCATCTCGCGCTGGTCATCATGTTGCTCATCATCGTTCCGATGCACGCAGGGGCGGCGCTGAAGCACCATTTCTGGGATCGGCACGATGTTCTACGCGGAATGCTGCCGGAGATCCCGGATGCGGAGGACCCGCGGGAAGCAAGCTCGCGTAGACCGCGAGTGCCGCGGATTCCGCAGGCGTAATCGCTCGCGCGATCCGCAGCATCACATTCTCCGGGTCACTGCGCCGGGCTCCCCGGCGCCACTGATCAAGCTGCTCTGCCAGATAGGGGGCGGGCTGGCCCCCCAGGGGTGGATTGGCCGGCCCAAGCCCCTCGCCGCGATTGCCGTGACAATGGGCGCATGGGGCAAGGTTCCGCGCAGGATCCCCGTAGTGGTAGAGGGCGCCCGCGCGCGTGGAGGCGGCCGATCCTGCCGGCCGCAGGGGTGGGGACGGTGCAAAGGACAGGGCCGCATAATAAGCAGAAACAGCGTCCCGGTGAAGCGGGGTAAGCTTGCGCGCGATGGCCTCCATTTCAGGATGGCGGCGGCGCCCGTCTGCATAAGCCTGAAGCTGCGCGTTCAGGTAGCCTCGGTCGAGCCCAGCGATCCGGGGCGCGCCGTCACCGTTGCCGGTGCCGTCCACGCCGTGACAGGCAATGCACGCATTCGCCGCGCCGGCGTCGCCTCCGCTCAGGGCAATCAGCTCGCCGGTCGAGGTGAACCCGTCCGCTGCGCCCCGTTCGACCGGTTCGCAGGCGCTGAGGCTCCAGGCTAGGAGTGCGACCGTGCCGGCCGTGCGCATGACCATTGCCATGGGAACTGTTGTGCCCCGTAACGGTTCCCAATGAAACGTCGGCTGGTGCGAGAGGGAGATGGGTGCAGATAGTCCGCGCATTGCTGCCTCTCATGCTGACGGCCGGGTGCGAGGCATCGCCGGGCAAATCGCAACATATGGCCCAGGCAGATGCCGTGCGCGGCAAGCTTGCAATCGAGCGCGCCGGGTGCGGGGCGTGCCACGACATTCCCGGCATTCGCTGGCCGAAGGGACAGGCAGGTCCATCGCTCCAGGGCTTTGGTGATCAGGGAATGATCGCGGGTCGGCTGCCGAACCGGCCCGACCTGCTGGCGGCCTATGTGCGCAATGCTCCGGCGACACTGCCAGGTACGACGATGCCCCGGATGCCACTGACCCCGGCGGAGGCCCGCGATATCGCAGCCTATCTCTACGCGGCGAGTGCGCGCCGATGAGCGGGGACTCGCTGATCCCTGTGCTGACTCCTGCCGGCCCCTACGCGGGATCGATCACGATGCTGGCATGGTTGTTGATTGCGATGGCGACAGCCGTGCTGGCGATAGTGATCGCTGCGCTGTGGATTGCCTTTGCCGGAAGCGACAGATTGAAATCGAGGCTTGGCGGGTCCCGGACGATCTGGATCGGTGGGATCGGCGTCCCTGTGGTCATCCTGACGGTGTTGCTGGTCTATGGTCTCAGCCTGACGCGCAACCTGACGGCGCCGGTCCCCGCCGAAACGATGCGGGTCCGCATCACCGGAGAGATGTGGTGGTGGCGGGTCGCATATCTGGACGAGACTGGCGAGGCGTTTATGATTGACGCCAACGAACTGCATATCCCCGCCGGCCGGCCAGTGCTGCTGGAGCTGGAATCGAACGACGTCATCCATAGCTTCTGGGTGCCGCAGCTGTCGGGCAAACTCGATATGGTTCCGGGCCGCCGCAACACAATGCCCATCCAGGCGGACGCGCCAGGCGTGTTCTCCGGCCAGTGCGCCGAATATTGCGGGGGGCCACATGCGCTAATGGGGTTCGTGGTAATTGCGCACGAACCAGCCGACTTCGATCGGATGATGACCGAGCGCCGTGCGTCTCGTACACCTGTCCTCGGAACGGGCGCAGAGCTCTTCCAACGGACCGGGTGCGCCGCATGCCACCGCATCGCAGGGACAAAGGCCAATGGCACGGCCGGACCGGACCTCACGCATGTCGGCACGCGCCGCTCGCTCGGCGCTGGCATCCTGCCGAACAATCGGGGCACGCTGATGGGTTGGATTGGCGACAGCCAGGCGATCAAGCCCGGCAACCGCATGCCGCCATACAAAATGTTGTCCGCGGCCGAACTCGAAGCGATCGCTTCTTATCTCGAGGCGCAAAGGTGAGGACGGAGACCGGCTTCGACCATTCGCTTTACGATCGCTTCCCGACCAGCGATCCACGTCCCGAAGGCGAATTGGAAGAGCTCGAGCGGATCTGGTGCGCGCCGAAGGGGTGGCAGCTGCTGACGGCGGTCAACAATAATTACATAGGCATCTTCTACGTCGGCGCGGCTTTTCTCTTCTTCCTGCTCGCGGGCATTCTGGCGCTTGTTATGCGCGTCCAGCTCGCGCTGCCGCTCCAGGGCATCCTTCCGCAGGAAACGTACAACCAGTTCTTCACCATGCACGGCACGGTGATGATGTTCCTGTTCGCCGTGCCGATGGTCGAGGCGATTGGGGTTCTGCTGTTGCCCCAGATGCTCGCAGCGCGAGATCTGCCGTTTCCACGGCTGTCGGCCTATGCCTTCTGGGCCTATTTCGTTGGCGGTCTGTGCTTCTTCGCTTCGCTGTTCTTCGGGCTCGCGCCGGACGGCGGCTGGTTCATGTACCCCCCTTATACCAGTCTGACCTATTCACCCGGCATCAACGCCGACTTTTGGCTGCTCGGTATCGGCTTTATCGAGATCAGCGCAATTGCCGGGGCAATAGAGATCATCGTCGGTGTGCTGCGCACCCGAGCGCCGGGCATGACACTGGACAAGATGCCGGTCTACGCCTGGGCTATGCTGGTGCTCGGCGTGATGATCATCATCGCCTTTCCCTCGGTGATACTGGGCACTTTGCTCTTGGAGCTGGAACGGGCCTTCAACTGGCCCTTCTTCGACCCCACGCGCGGCGGCGACGCGCTGTTGTGGCAGCATCTCTTCTGGTTCTTCGGCCATCCCGAAGTCTACATTATCTTTCTGCCGGCCTCGGGCCTTGTGTCGATGATGGTCGCAGCGATGGCGCGCACCCCTCTGGTCGGCCACAATCTCATCGTGCTGGCCTTCCTGGCGACGGGATTCATCAGTTTCGGGGTGTGGGCGCACCACATGTTTACCACCGGTCTGCCAAACCTGTCGATCGGCTTCTTTTCCGCGGCCAGCATGGCGGTGAGTGTGCCCGCCGGCATACAGATATTCTCGTGGATCGCGACTTTCGCGGTGGGCCGTCCACGCTTCAACGCGCCGACGCTGTTTCTCCTCGGCGGGATGGTGACATTCGTTGTCGGCGGGTTGACCGGAGTGATGGTTGCAATGGTGCCATTCGACTGGCAGGCGCACGACAGCTACTTCATCGTCGCGCACCTCCACTATGTCCTGCTTGGCGGCATGGTGTTCCCGATGTTCGCCGCTTTCTATTACTGGACGCCGATGACGAGCCGTCATCCATTGTCGGAGCGGCTTGGTAAATGGGCGTTTTGGCTGATGTTCGCCGGGATGCAGGTGACGTTCTGGCCCATGCACCTGACGGGCCTCATGGGCATGCCGCGGCGTGTATACACCTATTTGCCCGGCCGCGAGTGGGAGGTCACCAACATGATCTCGAGTGTCGGCGCCTTCATGCTTGCTGCAGGCGTGCTGCTATTTCTGATCGATGTCGCACGCAGCTTCCGATTCACCACCGATCATGACGCCGGAAACATCTATGACGGCGGCACGCTGGAATGGCTGCCGACAGGACTCTATTCCGCGCGCAGCATCCCCGTTGTCAAAAGCCGGGAGCCGCTTTGGGAGGATCCCGGCCTTGCCGAGGACGTTAAGGCAGGCCGCTACCTGCTCCCAGGCTCTGCGACGGGGTTGCGCGAGACAATCGTCACCAGTCCGCTCCTCGCCGAGCCCCAATATCTCCAGATCATCCCCGGCCCGTCGGTCTGGCCCTTCCTCGCAGCCATATTCACCGCTGGCTTTTTCATCCTGCTCACGATCCAGGCGTACACGCCGTCCTTCACATGCGGTGTGTTGGCCGTCGTTTGCGTGCTGCGCTGGCTTTGGGACACGGACCGGCGAGTAAAGGAGGTGACGGTGGATGCAGGTGCGGGTGTTCGGCTGCCCACCTATGTCACGGGTCCATCCACGCACGGCTGGTGGGCGATGATCATCCTGCTGATCGTGGTTGGAATGATCTTCGTGATGGCGCTGTTCAGCTTCTTCTATCTTTTCGGGGTCCAGTCGCAATTTTGGCAGGCTCCGGCTCCGGCGGGACATTTGGCGATCATCCTGCCTGCCTATCTCGCCGCGGCCGGCCTGGCGCTCCTGTCTCGGCGCATGCTGGCGCGTGAGAAGACGGAGCACTGGACGCCTGGGGTGTTATACCTGTGCGCGGCGGCGGCGCTGGCAGCCGGAGTTGGCGCCGACATGTGGAGCTGGATCGGGTCGGGCCTGGTGCCGGAAGCTAGTGGGCAGGGCGCGACCGTTTACGCTCTGCTCAGCCTGGAAGTCTTGCTCGTTGGCGTCGGCGTATTGATGGCATGCTATCTCTGTGCGAGGAACAGTCGGGGGATGATCGTGCGGCCCCGCAACAACAGCTTGGACCTTTGCGTGCTCTGGGTGGTCTATGCCGCCGCGCAGGGGTCAATGACTGGGGTGCTGACGCGCCTGGTGGGGGCCTGAAGGTGCGCACTTGGGCGCTCCTGCTCGCTGGCCTCGTCATCTGGACGGTGCATTTCTTCGCGCTCTACATCGTGGGAAGCATCTGGTTGACGACTCCCCTTGCACGCGCGCTGACCTTGGCGCTCACGCTGCTTTGCACTGGCGCGATCGCAATGTTCCTGGTCCGTGCGAGACGTTACCTTCCCGAGACCGCCATGGACCGCTGGGTGAGATCGATATCGCTGGTCGGCCTCGGCGTCTCCGCGGTGGCAATCCTTTGGCAGGGACTGCCTGCCTTGCTGATCTGACAGCTCGGGGGAACGGACGGGAGGGGCTGTCGTTGGAGGACAATGCCTCTCGCCGACGCCGCATCCTACCCCCTCTGGCTCAACTGTGTGCTCTTCCTGATCGCGGGGGCCGTCATCTGGGTGGCAGGAACGCGCCTCACCCGCACGCTCGATGTCCTCGCGGCGAAGACGGGGCTGGGCCACGTCTTTGTCGGGATGCTGCTGCTTGGGGGAATTACCTCGCTGCCCGAGCTGGCGAATGTGACAACGGCGTCCGCCTCGGGGAACCCTGCCCTTGCCATCAACAACCTGCTGGGATCTGCCGCCATCAACATCGTGCTGCTGGCCGTCGCGGATGCCCTGGTCGGGCGACAGGCTGTCACGTCTATCGTCGCGCTGCCCTCCACGATGTTGATGGGTGCGCTCGGGATGATCGTGCTGATCGCGATCGCGGCTGGGATAACGCTGGGCGATGTGGCGATCGGACCGCTAGAGCATCGTGCCAGAAATAGGAATCGGGGGATTCCCAAAAGGTCTGAGTTGTGATTCACCGGGTTCGGAGGTGGATCATGGGGAAATCTTATTCGAGGGATCTGCGCGATCGCGTGGAGGGGTAT
>Ga0180220_1002244_pt1 | contig 12809 bp, 12 predicted proteins | sample eDN5th37CBELigBY_FD_151335 | JGI IMG/M metagenome (GOLD analysis project Ga0180220, IMG submission 151335) | Enriched backyard soil microbial communities from Emeryville, California, USA - eDNA 5th pass 37_C BE-Lig BY (version 2) (version 2) | ecosystem: Environmental > Terrestrial > Soil >... | reverse complement strand
TATTCGCGAGCGGCGACGTCCGGCGAGGCTCCATCAAGCGGGTGGCATCGGGAGTGGGCGAAGGCGCAATGGCGGTGTCGTTCGTCCACCAGTACCTGGCGAATCTGTGAGCGGTGGCGCGACTTCGGCACGGCGGGGACTCCATGGTTCCGGCCGCGCCGCGACGGCCCCGGTCGAGCTGGAACCGGCGGTCGGGCTGAGCTTTCACTACCAGGACTTCATCGACCACATCACACTGGAGCGCGGGCTGTCGGCGCGCACCGCCGATGGGTATGGCCGGGATGTCGGCCGGCTGATCGAGTTCCTCACGTCGCGTGGCATTCGCTCGCCCGGCGGCGCGTCGCCGACCGATCTGAGGGAGTTCGTCTACTTCCTGAAAGACCTCGGTCTCGCGGCGACATCCATCCGCCGCACGATTTCCGGCACCCGCACGTACTTCAAATACCTCCTCGCCGAAGGAGTCATCACTGCGGACCCGACGGACAGGATCGAACCGCCACGTGTCTGGCGCCGCCTCCCCGGTGCGCTGTCGCGTGAGGAGATCGCGCGCATCCTGGATGCGCCGGATCCCGCCGATCCTCTCTACTGGCGCGACAAGGCGATGCTGGAGTTCGCGTACGCGTCGGGTGTTCGAGTCGGTGAGCTGATAGCGCTCAAGGTTCGCGATCTCGATCTCGAGGAAGGGTTTGCGCTCGTCTTCGGCAAAGGTTCGAAAGAGCGGCTGGTACCGGTGGGTCGTGCGGCAGTCCGCGCGCTGACCATCTATCTCCGAGAGGTGCGACCGGAACTCGAGCGAGGCCGTGGCAGCGGCGTCGTTTTCCTCAACCGGCGAGGTCGGCCGCTGTCACGTATGGGCGTTTGGAAGATCCTGAGGAAGTACGTGAACCGGGCCGGTGTAACCCGGCGGGTGACACCGCACACGCTCCGGCATTCGTTCGCAACGCATCTCCTCGAGGGCGGCGCTGACCTCGCATCCGTGCAGGAGATGCTCGGGCACGCAGACATCGCCACGACCCAGATCTACACGCACGTGGACCGTGAATACCTGCGCAATGTCCACCGGCGGCATCACCCGCGGGGGTGAAGCAAGAGGGGACCGGCGGAGGTCGGTTTCGGGACGGCCGCGCGCCGCAACCCTCAGATGTCAGCGGTCGCCACAGTGATGTGGAAGACCGGCTGGAGTTGCTCGAGCGTGACCATGACGATTCCGCGCGACTGGAGCTCGATCAGCGTCTGGCCGAGTACGGCCTGGAGCTCCCGGGAGCGCCGGGCGGCAAGGGTGGCGGCGGCCTGTCGCTCGTAGAGTTGGAGGTGCGCCGCGAGCCAGTCCGCAGAGTCGGGTCGTACCGGGACCACGGGATTCCGTGGCGGCGCAAAGGCGCTGTAGGCGATATCGAACGTCGTGGCGAACTCGTGCGTGCTCACGCCGCTCGCAGCGTTCGGATTGGTTGCGCGCAGCCTCGCCTGGTCCTCGGCGGAACGAAGTACTGAAGTGATCTCGAACCGGAATGGGGGCAACCCAAGGGCGGCGAGCCGGTCGTGGAAGCGCCGGCCGATTTCAACGAGCGCGGCGTGCGCGGCCGGCGTCAGGAGCGCGGTCGAATAATCGAGCGGTCGCACGATCCAGTATTCGGAGCTTTCTTCGAGGCGAACGAGCTCGCCTGTCGCGACCAGTTGGTCGAGTTGCGAAGCGTCGAGACCGGGTGCGATGCCGAGTGCGCGCGCACGTTCGAGTTGGCGGTCCGAGAGATACGTCCGGAGGGCGGCTTCCTCCGCGGGGCGGAGGAGCGGCATTGGCTGCAGCACCGCGTCTATCGAATCGACTGATAACCGAATACGCTGGAGCTCCCGCTCGATCACGCGAATGGCCACGGCGCGGTCGCGCTCGATCTCCGCGTTCACGCGCTCGGCGACAGGATTGCAGGCCGACACGAGCGCGACTGCCAGGCCGAGCGCACCGAAAGTCCCCATCCTTCGACTGCGTTGCGACGGAGCGCGAGCGATGCGACATTCCGCGCCGGGCTCGCCGCCGCGTAACAGGGTGCGCGCAGATTCGATCTTCACGGCGTTCATGTCATCCGACTCATCGGGCGATTGGCCTGGTGGCGCGACGAATCGCGGGTGCCGAAACCGTCGTGACAGAGCCCGAATCTAGTAGGGCGCGTGGTGGGTAGACACCCGCGGCGTCCGGTGCAGCGGGCCTCGAATGCCGCACCGGCACGTAACACCGGCGCCATCAACGCGAAACCGGATGATACAGAGCGAAGACCCATGATCGACATCGTCCACTACCGCTTCGAACCCGGCCCGCTCGGAATCGTACTCCTCGCGAGCAGGGGAGGGGCGCTGGTCCGGCTCGACCTGATCGACGACGAGCGCGACGTCGCCATCAGGCGGGACTGGCGTCCTGACGACGGGCGGCTCGAGCACGCGGCCGTTCAGCTTCGCGAATACTTCAACGGCGAGCGCACGACCTTCGACCTCGACCTGTCACTCGAAGGCACCCCATTCCAGCAGAAGGTGTGGGCGGCGCTGCGCGAAATACCGTATGGCGAGACCATCAGCTACGGAGACCTGGCCGCCCGGCTGGGCCGGCCGGGAGCGGCGAGGGCCGTGGGTAACGCGAACGGCCGCAACCCCGTAGCCATCATCGTGCCGTGCCATCGCGTGATCGCGGCAGGTGGCGGGCTGGGCGGATACTCCGCCGGGCTCGAGCGCAAGCGGTTCCTGCTCGACCTCGAGGCGCGCGTTCGCGCCGGCCGTATCGCGATCGCGGCATGAGCATCGACAACGACGTCAGGAACCACCAGCGCACTTCCAGGTTCCTCCTCAGCCCCTTCGAGCAGCGGGTACTCCCCCGGCTCGCAGGAGCCCTACCGCGATGGGTCGTACCGGATCACCTGACGGGTCTGGGGCTGTTCGCATCGACGGCTGCCGGCTTCGCGTATTACATGACCCGGTACGCCGAAGGCTGGCTATGGGTGGTGAGCGCGATGCTCGTCGTGCAGTGGTTCGGGGACAGCCTGGACGGGACGCTGGCACGGACACGGAAGATCGAGCGGCCACGGTACGGATACTACCTGGACCACCTCACCGATGCGTATTCCACGCTCGTCATCGGCCTCGGGCTCGGGCTCTCGCCGTACATGCTCCTGTCCGTCGGGCTGGCGATCGTGATCGCCTACCTGCTGCTCTCGATCAACGTCTATCTCGAAACGTACGTTTTCGGGAAATTCAGCTTCAGCTACGGCATGCTCGGACCGACGGAGGTGCGCGTGATCCTGATCGCGCTGAACATCACTGCGCTGCTCTTCGGACCGCTACCGTTCCATCTCCTCGGCTTCGGGGCGACGGTATTCGATGTGGCGGGGTTGGGCGCCGCCGTCGCCATGTCAGGCATGCTGCTGTTGCGGGCATTCCGGAATCTCCGGACCCTCGCGCGGCTGGAGCCGCCGCGCAATCGGTGAGGCCACCCCGCCTCAGAACGCAGCTCCCACGTCGATACGGAAGACGGTATCGCCGCGCGTGTTGATGCCGAATGCGGCGGCTGCGCCGCCGATCGGGGTCGCCCAAACCGCCGCGACCTCGGCGCCGGCGATCCAGCCGTTGGAGATCGTAACATCACCGACCTCACGTCCGGTGGCCGCGCCACGGAGCCGCAGCCGCGGATAGGCCCCGAGCGGGCCCCGGACGGCCAGATCGACCCCTGTGCTCGCGTACCCGCGCGAGCGGAACTCGCCCCAGCGGAACCCGGGGAATGTCCAGTCATCACCCAGCGCGGGGAGAACGTCGAGCGGCGCCGTTCCACCGACCGTCGCGGCATCGCCGACGATGGCGGCGAGAAAGGCGCCCCGCGCAAGGGGCACCGAACCGCGGACGCGTAACCGTCGATAGCTGAAATCGCCGAATCGGGCGTCGGCGTGAATCTCGATAGGACCGCCGACCACGTAGCTCGCCGAGGTGAACACGCCGGCGCGGAGCGACGGGCCAAAGACGAAATCCGGTTCCTCACCCGATTGCCTCACGCTTTCCAGCGTGCCGGTCAGCGACACGTATCGGTCGGGCGCGATTCCGGGCAGTTCGAGCCCGAGCCAACCGCCGAGCCTGAGCACATCGGGTTCGTCGTCGAACGGATCCACGCCGTAGTACCCGATGACGGTGTTTCGGACGAAGGCGTCCGCGACCCAACGGAGCGGTGCCAGGCTGAGCGACGGGAGAGACGCTCCGATCGTTGCCCACTGCTCGATCGCGTCTGCAGACCCCGAGAGCTCCAGTTCCAGGAGGTCGGGCCCGGACCGGCTGCGGGCGGTGAGCCACAGCCGCCATTCACGGTCAGTGTCGTAGCCGGCCGCGCCAGCCACGGAGCTGGCCGGTGCGGGCTCGACCTGCACCACGAGTGCCGTTCCGGTGCTACCCGGTGGGTCCGATCCCGGCGCCGCGTCCGGCCACAAACCGTCGAACAGCCCTGTCGCGAAGAGGCGATCCATCGCCCGGAAAACCGCTTCAGGCTCGTACGGTCCCGGCGCGACGCGTGCAAAAGTGCGTCGCACGAGGTCGGCAAGACCCGGGTCGGGGGACTCGACGCGGAGCTCGTCCCACCGTACCGGTGGTGACCGGGGTTCGGTGGCGCCGCGCGCGACCGTCGTCGCCTCTGGCGCGGCGAGCCCCGCCTCCAGCCCGGCTTCGAGCAGCGGCAGCGGATCAGCCGGGAAACCGGCTTCGGACACACCTGTGCCGATCTCCGGAATCAACAGCAGATCCGGCTCCGACCCGGCCGGAAGTGCGTTGCGGAGGATCAGGCGGAACGATCGCAGGGCGAGGCCGACGGGATCCGACTCCTCGAGCGCTGCCGGCGGGCGAATGACGTCGACGGCGACGACGTAATCTGCCCCTAGCTGCCGCGCGGGAACGACGGGGAGGTAGTCCGCAATCCCGCCGTCGACGAGGAGGCGATTCCCCATGGCCACCGGCGAGAAGACGCCGGGAACAGCCATGCTGGCGCGGACGGCGCGGGCCAGGTTGCCCGACCCGATCGCGAGCGCCTCGCCGGTTTCCACGTCCGCGGCTATCGAGCGGTATCGCCTCGGAAGCCTGTCGAAGTCCCCACCGGCGCGGACGCCGGGATCGAACAGGAACTGCGCCAGCAGCCGGTTGATGCGCCAGTCGGTGACCAGTCCCGAGACGCGCCGCGGCCCTGGAGTCCGCGTGTCCAGCTCGAGCATGGGGAACCGGACCCGCCGGTCCGGCCCCTGGATGCGTGGATACTCGGAGAAGAGGTCCGGCCAGTCGACCTGGCGAACCAGCTCCCAGATCTCCTCGGGACTGTAACCCGCGGCATACATGGCGCCGATGATGGCGCCCATGCTGGTGCCGACCACGATGTCAGGGTCGTAACCGCGCTCTTCGAGCCCGAGCAGGGCGCCTGCATGGGCCAGACCGCGCGCGCCGCCACCACCGAGCGCGACGCCCTGCTGGGCGGTGGCGCGTGGTGCGGCCACCAGCATCGTGGTCATCAACGCAATCGCGGCGGCAATTCGGCCCGAGGATCTGGCGATGCCTGTCATCGATGACGGTTTTCGCGACGGAATGTGGCCCGCCGGGGTCGGCGCGGCCGTCCGCGAGGCACATTCTACGCCGCTATTGTCTGCCGTGATAGTGGATCGCGGCACCCGCACGATACAGCATTGGTGTCGCAGCCATGCGGTACGCCCTTTGCACCCCGCCCGCGCGGAGGTGCCGAATGCGGAACGGAAACGGACTCATCTCTGACATCGCTCTGGGTGCCGCCGCGGGGCTGGCGGCCACGTGGGCCATGGGGCTCGCGACGACGTTTCTCTACGAGCACGAGGACGAGGAGGCGAGGGCGAAAGAGGATCGAGTCCGGGGCGGCCGCACGGCGTATGAGATCGCGGCTGAAAAGATCGCCGGCGTGATGGGGCGGCAGCTCTCGGACGAGGAGCGACGCCGGTTCGCGGCCGGACTCCACTGGGGGCTGGGCGCGGCCGCAGGGTCGGCGTACGCCGCCATGCGTGGCCGTGTGCCCCGCGCAAGCGCCGGCCATGGTCTGGCGTTTGGAACCGCGTTCTTCGGCCTGGTCGACGAGGGTGCCAACACCGCACTCGGTTTCACGCCGCCGCCGCGTGCATTTCCCTGGCAGGCACACGCGCGCGGGCTGGCCGGTCACCTCGTCTTCGGCCTGGTCACGGAGACGCTCCTGAGTGCGGCCGATCGCCTCCGGCCGCATCCCTGACGACGCCGCGAATTCCGCCCATCACCGGGAACGCACCATCACCATTGCAGATGCGCGACCGGAACACGCGGGCGCGGGCTTGTCCCCACAGCCGCGGCGTGTTTACCTTCTGCGAAGCGGCGAACACACCACCCCGGGGGACGATTGATCCTCGTCATCGACAACTACGATTCTTTCACCTGGAACCTGGTCCAGTACCTCGGCGAGCTGGGGGAGTCACCCGTCGTCCGGCGCAACGACGAGGTCACGCTGGACGATATCGCGGCGCTCGCGCCGAGGAAGGTCGTCATTTCGCCGGGACCGTGCACTCCCGCCGAGGCCGGGATCAGCGTGCCGGTGATACAGCGGTTCGGCGCCGAGATCCCAGTGCTGGGCGTGTGCCTGGGCCATCAAGCGATCGGTGCGGCGTATGGCGGGAGAGTCGTTCGTGCCCGTCGAACGATGCACGGGAAGGTTTCTCCGGTACGCCACACGGGAGAGGGCATCTTCTCGGGGCTCCCATCTCCCATGCGCGTGACCCGCTACCACTCGCTCGTGATCGAGCCGGACACGCTCCCCGCCGAGCTGGAAGCCGTGGCGTGGACGGACGAGCCGGGGTGGGAGGACGAGATCCAGGCTGTGCGCCACAGAACGCACCCGGTTTGGGGCGTGCAGTTCCATCCGGAATCCATTGCGAGCGAATCCGGCCGGCAGCTCATGGCGAATTTCCTTGCTCTATGACATGAATCCGGTCCCCGGTCCGAAGGGCGACGACGCACCAGCACCGCAAATCGCGTCACCCGACGGCCGGCCCGGCTCCACCCCACAGCGTGTGTGCCCGCGACGGGCGAATATCCACCTCGCCGTAGCATTGCGCGTGGCCAGCCTTATTGCTGTTCTCGTCGCAGCTACATTTGGCCAGTTGTTTGCCCAGACGGAGGTCGTCGTCGAAGGCCGCGGCGATCCCGAGCTCGACCGTCGGTTGCGCAACGTGATCGCGGCGCCGGGGCTGCGTGTGATCGCCGAAGACACGCTCTTCGCGGAAGGCGACACGCTTGCCGGGCCGGTGCTCGTGGCCGGGGCGACGGTTTTCGTCGAAGGCGTCATCGCCGGAGATCTGATCGGTGTCGATGCCAACGTTTTCCTCCGGCCTACCGCCCGGATCACGGGCGATGCCATCAACATCGCCGGCGGGCTGTATCGCTCCGAACTGGCGGGAATCACCGGTTCGATCGTGGACAGGCCCACCGCGGCGTACGAAGTCCGGCGCGAAGCCGGCCGTGTCCGCATCGTCGGCATGGTGGTGACGAGCCCATGGACGCTCCACGGTTTCAGGGGCTTCCACGCTCCGACGTACGACCGGGTCGACGGCCTGACGGTACGGTGGGGTGCCACATACGCGTTTCCGCTTGCGGCGGGCGCCACCGGAGCTGTGGACGCCACAGTCGCGATCCGCACGGCGAGGTGGGCGCCCGCAGGTTCGGTCGAGGTCCAGGCCCGTATGCCGGCGACGACGCTTGCAGCCGGCGCTGAACGCGAGTCCCGCACCAACGAAACGTGGGTCCGCGACCCGCTGACCAATTCTGTGGCGTATCTCCTCGCCGGGCGCGATTACCGCGACTACTACGAATCGGACCGCATCTATCTCCGGCTGGGACACGGCTGGCGAGGGGCGACGTACGAGGGCTCGGTCGCCGCCCGGGTCATGCGCGAGTGGGACAGGTCGCTCGGTGCGCGCGATCCGTGGACGCTCTTTGGCGGCGGTGCGCGGAGCAATCCCGGGATCGACGACGGCCGTATCGACGCCATCGTCGCGAGCGGTGCGTTCGAGTGGACGGGGAACCGCTCGCGTTTCGCCACCGGCGTGGAAGTGGAGGCCGGATCACCGCGGGACGCCGATGACGGCGGATTCGGCCGATTCCAGCTCGGGGGGAGCCTGGGGGTCGCCACCTTCGGCGAACAGCGGCTCGACCTCCTTTGTCGCTTTCAGGGACCGCTCCCGGGCACGGACCGCCTGCCACGTCAGCGTTGGAGTTTCGTGGGCGGGTATGGCACCTTGCCGACCTTCCCGATAGGCCACTTCCGCGGCGACCGGCTGGTGTTCGTCGAGTCCCGGTACGTCGTACCGCTCACCGGGCTCCGCATACCGCTCGTGGGAACGCCCGACCTCCACCTGATCCACGCCGCCGGGTCCGCGTGGACGGCGGCTGACCCGGACGACGATGTTGCGGTCGACAGCACCCCGGGAAGCCGGAGGCTCGAGCAGAACCTGGGGGTCGAGCTGCGGAGCTGGGCCCCGTTCGTCGGTGTGGTCGTGGATCCCCGGAAGGGGGTGCGCGACGCGACCGCGTACGTGGGTTTCACGCTTCCCGTGCCCCGCGCTGCGTGGGAGTGAGGGCCCGCCGGACGCGCCCATTTCGGCTTTACTTCCATCCCGCCCCCGATTACATTGGACCAGCCTAGGGCTCGAAACTTGCACAGGACCGCTCACCCGTCGCAGAACCCGGCGCATGACGCACTCGCCCGTGCTCGGCGTGATCCCCGCCCGGCTCGGATCAGAACGCCTTCCGAGGAAGCCGCTCCAACTCCTGGCGGGACGCCCGCTGATCGAGTGGGTCTGGCGCAATGCCCGGCGGATCGGCACCTTCGACGCGATCGTGGTGGCGACCGATTCGGAGGAGATCGCTTCCGCGTGTCGAGGGTTCGGTGCCGAAGTAGAGATGACCTCGGCGGATCACCCCTCGGGCACGGATCGGGTCGCAGAAGTGGCGACCCGTCGCCGTTTTAGGGGGTACGACGTCATCGTGAACGTGCAGGGTGACGAGCCGTTCCTCGAAGCCGACCACGTCGCCCGGGCCGTGGAACTGGTCCGCGGAGGCTGGGATGTCGGCACCGTAGCGACCCCTGTCCGAACTGTCGACGCGTGGCGCGATCCTGCGGTCGTGAAAGTCGTCCGCTCGGAGGATGGTGGCGCGCTCTATTTCTCCCGCGCACCGATCCCCTTCGTGCGCGATGGCGAGCCGCCCGAGACGGATCTCGCCTCGGCGGCCTTCCTCCGTCACGTCGGGCTGTATTCGTATAGCCGCGACGCGCTCCTGCGATGGGTCGCGCTGCCGGTTGGCGAGTTGGAGCGACGGGAGCGGCTGGAGCAACTCAGACCGCTCGCGGCCGGAATCTCGATCGGCGTGGCCGTGGTCGAGTCGGCCGCGCCCGGCGTCGACACCCCGGCGGACGCCGCGTGGGCGGAAACGAGAATCAGGTCCGATCACCCTACTGATGCTGTCGAGTCGATGAGCGCATGAACGATCCACACCGGAAGCCTACCAAGTACATCTTCGTCACTGGCGGCGTAGTGTCGTCGCTCGGCAAGGGAATCGCGGCGGCGTCGCTCGGCCGGCTCCTCGTCGAGCGCAGGCTGCGTGTCACGATCCAGAAGTTCGATCCATACATCAACGTGGATCCGGGCACGCTCTCGCCATTCCAGCACGGCGAAGTCTTCGTCACGGACGACGGTGCGGAAACCGACCTCGACCTCGGGCACTACGAGCGGTTCATTGACGAATCGCTCTCCCAGGCGAACAACATCACCACGGGTCGCATCTACCAGGACGTGATCACCAAGGAGCGCCGCGGCGAATACCTGGGCGCGACGGTCCAGGTGATCCCTCACATCACGGATGAGATCAAGGCCGCGATCCGCCGCCTGGCGCCGGACCACGATGTGGTGATCACGGAGATCGGTGGAACCGTCGGCGACATCGAGTCGCTTCCGTTCCTCGAAGCGATCCGGCAGTTCCGCCAGGACGTCGGCAGGGAGCACACGCTCTTCATCCACCTGACTTTGATCCCGTACATCGCTGCGGCAGGCGAGCTGAAGACGAAACCCACCCAGCATTCGGTCCGCGAGCTGATGGAGATCGGGATCCAGCCGGACGTCCTGATCTGCCGGACGGACCGCCCCCTCGGCGAGGATCTGCGGCGGAAGGTCGCGCTGTTCACGAACGTGGACGTCGAGGCAGTGGTCGAGGCACGGGACGTCGACACGATCTACGAGGTCCCGCTCGCGCTCAGTGACCAGGCGCTCGACGACCTCGTGGTGCGGCGTCTCGGGCTGGAGACGCCGGAGCCGGACCTCGGCGCGTGGCGTCAGATGGTCGATCGGATCAGGAACCCGGGCGGCGGCGAGGTCCGGATCGCAGTCGTGGGCAAGTACACGGCGCTCATCGACGCGTACAAGTCGGTCCACGAAGCGCTGATCCACGGCGGCATCGCCAACGATGTGCGCGTTGCGATCGACTGGCTGTCCAGCGAATCGTTCGAGAACGGGACCCGGGCCGATGTACTGGCTGACTACCACGGCCTTCTGATTCCCGGCGGATTCGGTGGGCGGGGCGTCGAGGGGATGCTGCAGGCGATCCGGTGGGCGAGGGAGAACGGACTCCCGTTCTTCGGAATCTGCCTGGGGCTCCAGTGTGCGGTGATCGAGTACGCCCGCAACGTGTGCGGGCTCCGGAACTCGCACTCCGCCGAGTTCCTCGGAGACGGCTCGGACCTCGTCATCTGCCTCATGGATTCGCAGCGGCAGGTGACGAACCTGGGCGGAACCATGCGGCTGGGGGCGTATCCGGCCCGCCTGCGCCCGGGCTCGCGGGTGCACCAGGTGTACGGTACGACGGAGATCAGCGAGCGCCACCGGCACCGCTATGAGGTCAACAACGCGTATCGCGACATCCTGGCAGAGCACGGGATGCGTTTCAGCGGGCTCTCGCCGGACGGACACCTGGTCGAGATGCTCGAGCTCCCGGATCATCCCTGGTTCATTGGCTGCCAGTTCCACCCGGAGCTGAAGTCGCGGCCGACGCGTGCGCACCCGCTCTTTGCGTCGTTCATAGAAGCGGCTGTGGCGCGGCGTAATGGACTGAGCACCGCCGACAGGCCGGGTCCGGCGGAGGCGGTTGGCGTCGGATCGCCGGAATGAGCGTGGCAGGAGGCTCGCCGGCCGGGCCGGGGATCGACACCCGGCGGAGTCTGTTCCGGCCACCGGGCGGCTTCTTCCTGATCGCCGGCCCGTGCGTTGTGGAGGATGACGAGCTGAATCTCCGGGTCGCGGCCGAGCTGGCACGCGTATCGGCCGAGCTCCAGGTACCGGTCATCTACAAGTCCTCGTTCGACAAGGCGAACCGCAGCCGTCCGGACGCGCCCCGGGGCCCGGGGCTGGAAATCGGTCTCGAGCGTCTCGCCCGGGTACGCGCCGAGAGCGGCCTGCCAATCATCACCGACATCCACGAGACGTACCAGGCAGCACCCGCCGCCGAGGTGTGCGACGTGCTCCAGATCCCGGCCGCGCTCTCTCGACAGACCGACCTGGTCGTCGCCGCGGGCGCGACCGGCCGGCACGTCAACATCAAGAAGGCACAGTGGCTCGCCCCGGAAGACCTCCGCCACGCTGTGGCGAAGGCAATGAATGCGGGCGCAGCGGACGTTGCGGTCACGGAGCGCGGCACCTTTTTCGGGTACGGCGACCTGATCGTCGACATGCGTTCGTTCACGAGGCTACGGGACGCGACGGGCGTGCCGGTGGTATTCGACGGCACCCACTCCGTGCAGCGGCCTGGCGCGCAAGCCGGCGCCAGCGGCGGCGATCCGCGCTTCACGCCGGACCTGGTCCGGGCGGCAATCGCGGCCGGCGCCGACGCGCTCTTCCTCGAAGTACACCCGGACCCGGCCCGCGCGCCTTCCGACGGGTCGAACATGCTGCGGCTGGATCGACTCCGGCCGCTCCTCGGGCAGGTCCTCGCCATCCGCGCCGCGCTCGCGGCAACCCGTGCCCACAACGCGGAGGCGGCGAGTGCGTGAGAGAATCTCCCCACGCATGGCGCGCGCGATCCGCCTCGTCACGCTCGACGTCGATGGCGTTCTGACCGACGGCGGGATCTACATGGGGCGGACGCGTGGCGGCGAACAGCTCGAGCTGAAGCGTTTCCACATCACGGATGGCCTGGGGATCAAGCTCCTCGGATGGGCCGGGATCCGGGTCGTCCTGGTGAGCGGCAGGGAATCGCCTGCCACAACGATCCGCGCCGAGGAGCTGGGAATCGAGTGCTACCAGGACGACTCCGCGCGCAAGGTGCCGATCATCGAGCAGCTCCTGTCGCGGCACGGGCTGGGGTGGCACGAAGTCGCGTTCCTCAGCGACGACATCGCGGATCTCCCCGTCCTCGAACGGGTCGGATTGCCGGTCGCTGTCGCGAACGCGGTGCGCGAGGTCAAGGCCGCGGCGGCTTGGGTAACGCGGAGACCCGGCGGTTCCGGCGCGGTCCGTGAGTTCGCCGAGGCGCTGCTCACCGCCCGGGGAGAATGGGGGCGCCTGGTCGACGGATACCGCCGATCCAGGCTGGAGGCGACGGATGGCTCATGACACCGCCGTGAGCGTAGCAGAGTCCTCGCCGGACGCCGCGCGCCTGCTCGACCGGGCGAGAAGCGTGATCCGCGCCGAGGCGAGAGCCGTGAGCAGCCTCGAAGGTCGTCTGAATGAGGACTTCGTCCAGGCCGTCGAGCTGATCGCACTCGCGCCCGGGCG
>Ga0180220_1002243_pt1 | contig 12810 bp, 11 predicted proteins | sample eDN5th37CBELigBY_FD_151335 | JGI IMG/M metagenome (GOLD analysis project Ga0180220, IMG submission 151335) | Enriched backyard soil microbial communities from Emeryville, California, USA - eDNA 5th pass 37_C BE-Lig BY (version 2) (version 2) | ecosystem: Environmental > Terrestrial > Soil >... | reverse complement strand
CTGTCGTTCGGCGACCTGCACTTCTCCCAGGGCGACGGCGAGATCACGTTCTGCGGCGCGATCGAGATGGGCGGGTACATGGACCTGCACGTCGATCTCATCAAGGGCGGCATGGAGAAGTACGGCATCTACGAGAACGCGATCTTCATGCCGGGCATCCGCGACCCGCAGTACTCGGAGTGGATCGCCTTCTCGGGCGTGTCGGTCGAGATGGACACCGGCCGCCAGCGCTACCTGGACTCGCAGCTGTCCTACGAGCGGGCCTGCCACCACGCGATCGACTACCTGATGACGTTCGGCTACACCGACATCCAGGCGTACATGATCCTGGGGTCGGCGCCGATCGAGGGGCGCTTCTCGGGCGTGGTCGACATCCCGAACTCGTGCGCGACGGTGTACCTCCCGACCGCGATGTTCGACTTCGACGTGCGGCCGTCGAGCGACCCGCCGCACCAGGTCGAGCAGGGGATCCAGGTCCCGCGATCGGCGAACTGACGGTGGCGACCTACGAGTACCGCTGCGCCGCCGACGGGACGTTCGAGCTGCGGCTGCCGCTGGGGAGCGCCCCGGCGGCGGCCGCCTGCCCTGCGTGCGGCGGCGAGGGCCGGCGCGTGTTCTCGCCGCCGATGCTGCGGCCGGACCTGCCGCGGCCGCTGGTCACGGCGATGGACCGCGCCGAGCGCAGCCGCGAGGCGCCGGAGGTGGTGACCTCGCTGCCGCCGCGGGACCCACGCCGCCGCACGCCGATGGCGCCGCTCACGCCGCAGCTCCAGCGGCTGCCGCGCCCCTGACGCGGCCGCGCGCCCCTCCAGGGCACGTGTGGCACTTGGCAGCCGGTATCCGGACGTCATGTGCCACACGTCCGCGCGAGACGAGCGGCCGGGGGAGCGGTGGCGCGCGCACGCGCCGGTTTGGCATCGAGGGCGAGTGGGCCGTGGCGTCGCTCGCAGCCGCTCGGGCGCACGGTGCCCGGGGGGTGGGAGCGATCGTGCAGGCCCACCCTGCGCGATCGCTCCCACGTCGGGGGGTGGGAGCCCTCGTCTGCGTATAGCGACGATGAGGGCTCCCACGTCCGCGCAAGCCGGGCGGCCGCCGGCGGCGACCCCAAGCCGCTACGCCTCCTCGTCGCCGATCCCGCGCGCCACCGCGTAGATCACGCCCGCCGGCACGCCCACGAGCACCAGCAGCGCGAGGATCGCCAGGACGGCCGGCGCGAGCACCGGGGGCTTGAAGGCGGCGATGCGCTCGAAGGTCTGGCCGAGGCGGTCGGCGATCGAGCGGTTCTGGCCGGTCGAGAGCAGCAGCGACATCTTCTGCGGGATCACGGTGTCGTCGACGCTCGTGACCGAGCGGCTCTGGATGCGGCCCTCGATCGTGCCCTGCAGCAGCGCGTCGCGGCGGCCGATGTTCTCGACGCACACGCTGCCGATCGCGTTGCGCGGCGGCGCCGGGATCGTCGCGGGCAGGCCCTCGAGGCCGTGGTAGCCGCCGAGGATCTCGCCCTGGCCGCGGTAGCCGGGCGCGCGCGCCTCGACGCGCAGCGGCGGGCCGGTGCCCTCGAAGCGGGCGCTCAGCACGATCACCGTGCGCGTGTCGGTCGACAGCGCCACCTGGTCCTCGCAGGCCCGCGCCCCCGGCTCCAGCAGGATCGGCGTGATGTTCGCGAACGGCGGCGGGGTCGGCGTCGCCGTCATGTCCGGGCGCGACTTCGTGAGCCACGGGATGCCCCACGCCAGCAGGGCGATCACGATCAGCACGGCGGCGAGCGCCGGCGGCCACAGGCGTCGAAGGCGGACGATCACGTGTAGAACCTCGCGATCGTCAGGCCCAGCCCGCTCAGCGACAGCACCGTGAACGTGCACAGCACGAGCACGCCGAGCAGCGACCCCCACCGGCGCGGCAGCGACGTGCACACGAACGCGATCGCCAGCCCCATCGACACGAGCAGCGGCAGCAGGTAGCGCCCGACGAGCAGCGGGTCGAACGGCGGGCCCTGCAGGTCGCGGTAGGCGGACACGTGCAGCACGGCCAGCATCGAGAACGGCAGCGCCGCGACGACGAGCACCTGCGCGGCGCGGGCGCGCACCGCCTCCCAGCGGCGCGCCACCACGAGCACGAGCGCGATCAGCCCGAGCCCGGCCGCGAGCTGCAGCGCGTCGTACACCCACAGCGGGTACTGGACCTCCAGCGACGCGAACGTGCCGCCGAGCCCCTCGACGTACACCTGCCGGTAGCCGTACGGCGGCCCCTGCGGCGACATCGTGCGCAGCGGCGGCAGGTAGAACTGCCACAGGTACGACAGGAAGCCCTTGATCGACCCGGCGCCGGTCGTGGAGCCGACCTCGCCGGTGATCGACGCGCCGCCGCCGTGCGCCGACGAGTAGGCGATCGCGATGCCGATCCCCGCGGCCAGCGCGGCCACGCCGCCCATCGTCCACATCGCCATCCGCCGCGTCCACGGCCGCGCGCGCCACAGCACGATCGCCAGCACCAGCAGCAGCGCGGGCACCGCGGCCAGCCCGCGGCCGTGCGTCAGCGCGGACAGCCCGGCGACGCCGCCCAGCGCCAGCAGCACCCATGGTCGCGGCCCCACCCGCACCGCCACGAGCGCCAGGTAGGCGAACGCCGCCCACACGCTCGCGAGCATGATGTCGGGGTTGACCACCCCGGACATGAACGCGAGCTGGGGCACCAGCGCGACGCTGCCCGCGGCGATTGTCTGGGCGCGGCGGCGGCGCCCGAACACCTCGCCGGCCGCCAGCCACGCGAACGTCACGATCAGCAGGTACAGCGGGACGTTGGCCAGCCGCATGACGGTCAGCCGCGTCGGCAGCTCCGTCCACCGCGACACCCAGTACGGGATGGTCTGGTACGCGTAGTAGAAGGGCGGGTTCTGGCCCACCGGGTTGGGCCCCTCGCCGTCGGAGCGGGCGTCGGCCGGCATGTCGCGCGTGAAGCGCTCGAACGCCGCCTCCTCGGCGGGGTTCCAGCCGGGACGGCCGTCGGCGACCCCGATCAGCGCCAGCAGGTTCTGCCAGTTCTGCCACTCGACCTGCTCGGTCGACCAGCTTCCGCCGGTGGTGGGCCCGAAGCTCGGGCCGCTGCCGGTCTCGGCCAGGTTCTGGACGTAGCCGAGGTGGTTGTGCTCGTCGGGGCCCTGCAGCGGCGCGGTCGCCAGCGTCCACCCGAGCGACAGGAGCGTCGCGGCGATCAGCAGGCCGCGCAGCGGGCGCGGGATCGCGGAGAGGCGCAGGCGGGCGCGGGCAGGGTGGGACGGGACGGCGACCGCCACGCGCTCGGGCTAGCGGTCCGACGCGCGCCGCGCGCCGACGGGCTCGATCACGTCTTCGCCGGCCAGGTGCCGCGCGCCGGCCTCGGCCGACGCGGCCTCCTCGCGCGACCGCCGCTCGGCCTCGTTCAGGCGCTCCTCCAGCAGCGCCACGCGCTGGGCCAGCACCTTCGACTGGTCGGCCAGCCGCGACACCGCCGCCGAGAAGTGCAGCAGCAGGAGCAGGACGAACGCGAACGCGACGAAGAACAGCGCGTTGGGCGGGTAGGCGATCCCGACCGCGTTGGCGAGCCGCTCGAGCCCGTCGCGCCAGGCGGCCAGGCCGAGCAGCACGAGCGCGCTCAGCAGCCACAGCAGCGCGTAGCGCTCCAGCAGCCGCCGCCGGCGCACGAGCTCGAGCACGAACAGCAGCAGCCCGGCGGCGCCGATGATCGCGACGAGCTGGATCCGGTGGTCCACGGTCAGGCCACCCGCCTAGATCCCGGTCTCCGCGGCGACGGGCGCGCCGCCCCCGGGCTCGGGCAGCGGCCGGCGCCGGAACAGCCCGACGAACAGCGCGAGCAGCACCTTGACCATGTAGTAGGCGGACTTGCCGGAGGAGATCGACGAGACGCCGCCGCCGCGGGCGAACATCCGCACCGGGATCTCCTCCATGCTCAGGCGGTGGTGGTGGAGCATCAGGATCGCCTCCACCTCCGGGTAGTCGTGCGGGTAGTCGCTGGCGAACAGCCGGATCGCGCGCCGGTTGTAGAGCCGGAAGCCCGAGGTCGGGTCGCTGATCGGCTGGCGCACGAAGCGCGACAGCAGGAACGCGAAGATGTGGATGCCGGTGCGGCGGCTGATCGGCGCCGGGTAGCGGTGGCTGTTGTCGCGCATGAAGCGCGACCCGCACACGACGTCGAGCGACGGGTCGGCGCGCATGTGCGCGACGAGCTTGTCCAGCTCGGCGGGGTCGTGCTGGCCGTCGCCGTCGACCTGCGCCATGTAGTCATAGCCCTGCTCGCGGGCGAACACGAAGCCGGCCTGCACCGCGCCGCCGATGCCCAGGTTGAACGGCAGCCGCAGCACGCGCGCGCCCGCGTGGGCGGCGATCTCGGCGGTCGCGTCGGTGGAGCCGTCGTCGACGACGACGACGTCCCACCCGGGCGCGTCCGCGTGGATGCGGCGAACGACGTCGCCGACGGTGGCCGCTTCGTTGTAGGCGGGGACGACCGCGAGGTGTGAGGAGTCGGGGCGCACAGAGGTCATGACGTTCGGCCGGGGCGTTCGTTGCGCAGTGACCGGGACCCGAGGTCGGGATTGTACGAGCCCGGGCGGCCTACGATCGCTTCCCGTGCGCGTCTCGATCGTCGTCGTCACCTACGAGTCGGCCGCGGCGCTCGCCGCGCTGCTGCCCGCGCTGCGCCGCGAGATGGCCGACGGCGACGAGCTGATCGTCGTCGACAACGCCTCCACCGACGGCTCGGCCGCGGCCGCGCGCGCCGCGGGCGCCCACGTGATCGAGAACGCCGCCAACACCGGGTTCGCCGCCGCCTGCAACCAGGGCGCGGCGGCCGCGACCGGGGACCTGCTCGTGTTCCTCAACCCCGACTCGGTCCCCGAGCCGGGCTTCCGCGCGGCGATCGCGGCACCGCTGACGGGCGGCTTCGACGCGTGGATGGGGCTCGTCCTCGACGGCGACCGGATCAACACGAGCGGCGGCGTCGTGCACTTCACCGCGATCGCCTGGGCCGGCCAGGCCGGGCAGCCGGCGGCGGCCGCCCCCGCGCAGCCCCGGGAGGTCGGCTTCCTGTCGGGCGCCTGCCTGGCGATCCCGGCGGCCACGTGGCGGTCGCTGGGCGGCTTCGAGCCCGCGTTCTTCATGTACCACGAGGACGTGGACCTGTCGCTGCGCCTGCGCCTGCGCGGCGGCCGCCTCGGCGTCGCGCCCGCCGCCCGCGTCGACCACGACTACGCGTTCGCCAAGGGCGCGACGAAGTGGCGGCTGCTGGAGCGCAACCGCTGGGCGACGCTGCTGCGCACCTATCCGGCCCCGCTGCTGGCGGCGCTCGCGCCCGCGCTGCTGGCGCTGGAGCTCGCGCTGTGGCCGGCGGCCGTCGCCGGCGGCTGGGGGCGGGCGAAGGCGCTGGCCACGCTCGACGTGGTCCGCGCCCTGCCGCGCCTGCTCGCGCAGCGCCGCGCGATCCAGGCCACCCGGCGCGTCGGCGCGGGCGCGTTCGCGGCCGGCCTCACCGCCGACCTCTCGTCGCCGTACCTGGGCGCCGCCGGCCGCTCCACGGCGCTGCGCCGAGCGCTCGACGCCTACTGGCGCGCGGTCCTCGCGCTCCTGGGCGGCCGCTGAGCGCTCACAGGACCTGCACGCCGAGCACCTGGATCCCGCGCGCGGGGTCGGGCTCGCCGGGCGCCTCGATCGGGAGCTGGATCAGGCCGCCGCTGAGGCGCGCGACCGCGTCGACCTCGACGGTCTCGCCCACCTCCACCCGCCCGCGGCGGTCGCCGACGACGAAGCGCGTCCCGCGCTCGGCGCCCGGCAGCGCCCCGAGCGTCAGCCGCACCGGGATCTCGGTCTCGCCGCCCTCGCGCGGGGCGACCAGCAGCAGCGCGGCGGGCGCGCCGCGCAGGATGCGCCCGGTGTCGTCGAACGTGCCGCTCAGCGCCCAGTCCCAGCGCGGCGGCGTCGTGGTGCGCACGAGCTCGACGCCGAACCGCTCGGCCACGACCTCCGCGTCGCGGAACGCGAAGCTGCGATCGCTCGTGGCGCGGACGAACCACGGGCCGTCGCCGAGGCCGGGGCCGCCGATCGAGTCCGGGCCCAGGCCCCACGTGTAGCCGGCGAACGTCCCGTCGGGCAGGAGCTGGAAGGCCTGCGGGAACGGCTGCTGCAGGTCCGGCATCGTGGGGAGCGCCATCGTGCGGTCCACCGACGAGTTCCAGAACGACGTGTCCCACCACACCCCGTAGGAGGCGCCCGGGTCCCCGAGCGTCGAGACGATCAGCTGCGCGGTCTCCCCGTCGGGCATCGCCTCGTCGATCCAGTGGCGGCCCTCGATGAACTCGGTGCTGACGCCCGCCTGGGTGTCGGCGATCTTGCGCAGCGAGTACCCGGTCTCGGCGAGGCAGAAGACGGCCACGACCGCCGCGATCGCCAGCCCGGCGCTGCGGGCGTGGGGCCCGCGGCGGACCACCGCGAGCGCCAGCAGCACCGCGACCGCGAGCACCGCCAGCAGGTGCGGGTAGGTCAGCTCCGGCATCCCGATCGCCTTGCCGAGCTGCTGGGTGCGCCCGATCAGGACCGTGTGGAACGTCTGGTCGGGCGACACGAGCGACGGCCCGCTCTGGCTGAGCGCGGCGCCGAAGACGAGCCAGCCGGTCACCGCCGCGCCCGCCACGAGCGGCCAGGTCGCCGGGCGGCGGTCGGCGATCAGCGCCGCCATGCCGATCAGCAGCAGGGGCGCCAGGTAGAAGAGGTAGCGGCTGTTGATGCCCTGCGGCGTGTAGCGGGCGGTGAACGAGCCGACCACGATCGTCAGCAGCACGCCGGTGATGACGGCCACGAGCGCGAACGCGTGCTGATCGCGGTCCAGCGGCCGCGCGAACGTCAGCAGCGCCCAGGCGATCGCCATCCCGAGCGGCAGCACGGCGACGCCGACGGCGACGTAGGCCAGCAGCTCGCGGCTGAAGTCGAGCAGGCCGGGGGCGTCGAGCAGGCCGCTCGTGACGCCCGACCGCGTGTAGCCGCCGAACAGGTTCGGGCGCAGGACGAGGTAGAGGACGACCCCGACGGCGAGCGCGCCGAGCAGCCAGCGGTGGCGCCACGCGGCCGCCTTCAGGCCCCGCGCCAGGCGGGCGCGCCGCGGCTCCAGCGGATCGCCCTCGGCGCCGTAGCGCAGCTCCTGGAGAAGCAGCCCGCCGATGAGCCCCGCCGCGAGCACGGCGAGCTGCGGCCGGGCGAAGTAGGCGAGCGCGACGCCGGCCACGCCGATCGCGTCGCCGCGCGTCGACGGACGGGCGATCGCGTGCTGCACGGCCAGCACGCCCCACAGGAACGCCGGGTAGGCGGCGACCTCGGTCATCATCGTCGCCGCCGCCCCGATCCACGGCAGCCCGACGGTCAGCAGCGCCACCAGGTAGGCCCACCGGCGGTCGCCGACCACGCGCCGCGTCAGCAGGTAGGCGGGGATCGCCGCCGACACCATGATGATCGCGTTGACGACCCCCATGAGCTGGTGGGCGAGGTTCGTGTCGCGGATCGCCCACACCGGCGCCAGCAGGATCGCCTGGAGCTGCGACCACGAGTTGAACCAGGCGTCGCTGGGGACGAGCGGGCGCAGCTTCTCGGCGATGAGGCGCGACTGCTTGACGTACTCCAGCTCGTCGGGCTGGATGAAGTACTGCTGGCACTGCAGGACGAACCAGATCGTCCACGCCAGCCCCGCGGCGAGGATCGCGAGCATCGGCCACGGCACGCGCGCGAGCACGGCGGGCAGCCGGCGGGTCCGCGCGGGCGCGCGCGGCTCTCGGGCTCGGACGGTCAGCTCGGCGGCCATCGACGCTAGGACGCGACCGCGACCGGCGAGTTGCGCATCGCGGCTCGCCACAGCCGCACGTTCATGGCCCGCCACAGCGCGTCCGGGTCGCGCCAGGCGCCCGTCCGCAGGTCGGCCTCGACCGCGGCGGCGTCGACCGCGGGGTCCGGCTCGCCGTCGAGCAGCACCTCGGCCGCCCACCGCCGCCCGCGCTCGGAGCCCAGCCACTGCGCCTGCGGCGGCTCGAAGCCGACCTTGTCGCGGCGGTCGAGCACCTCGGCGGGGACGAGGTCGCGCACGGCGTCGCGCAGGACGCGCTTGGTGACCCCGTCGGCGAGCAGGAAGCCCGGGGGCAGCGACAGCGCCAGCTCGGCCACGCGGCGGTCCAGGAACGGCAGGCGGACCTCCCGCGAGTGGGCCATCGAGTTGCGGTCGCCGTAGCGCAGGAGCTGGGGCAGGCTGGTGAAGAACGCCTCGCGCAGCAGCTCGTCGCGCAGCGGGTCGCGCGGGCGCGGCCAGTCGGGCTCCGCGTCGCGGGCGCGGGCGCCCGCCTCGACGGCGGCGGGCGTCGCGTACGGCGACGCGTCGCGGCGGCGCGCCCGCGCGGCGACCGCCTCGGGCATCAGGCCGCGCCCGATCGCGGCGCGCAGCGGCAGGCGCGCGGCCGGCTCGGTGGCGTACGCGCGCAGCATCGCCGCCGGCCCCTGCGAGCGCAGCGCGTAGCCGCGGGTGAGGATGTAGCCGGCCAGCAGCTCGTCGGCGCCCTGCCCGTCGAGCAGGACGGTCACGCCCGCCCGCTTGGCCGCGGCGAACACGCGGTACTGGGCGTACTGGTTGAGCTTCAGCACCGGCTCCTGCTGGGCGGCCACGAACGCGGTGAGGTCGGCGTGCAGCGTGTCGAGCGTCGGCTCGGTCGCGTGGTGCTCGACGACGCCGGCGACGTGCGCGACGGCCTGCGCGTAGCGCCACTCGTCGCGGGCGTAGCCGGGGAAGCGGGCGGTGAACGCATGGCGGCGGTGGTCGCCGGCCAGGTGCGCCGAGAGCGTCACGATCGCGCTCGAGTCGACCCCGCCGCTGAGCGACGTGCCGACCGGGACGTCGGCGCGCAGGCGCAGGCGGATCGAGTCCAGCAGCGCCTCGCGCAGCGCGACGACGGCGTCGCCGTAGTCGGCCGGTGCGGCGACCGGGCGCGGCGCCCAGTAGCGGCGCGCCGTCAGGCTCCCGTCGCGCCAGCGCAGCACGTGGCCGCCCGGCAGCTTGCGGATCCCGGCGAAGAACGAGCGGTCGACCGGCGGCATCGCGCCGCGGGCGACGAACGCGGCGACCGCCTCCTCGTCGGGCGCGGCCGCGCGGGGCAGCGCCTCCGCGAGCGCCTGCACGTCGGAGGCGAAGACGATGCGCTCGCCGTCCTGCGCGTAGAGCAGCGGCTTCTCCCCGAACGGGTCGACGGCCAGGGTGAGCGAGCCGTCGCGCTCGTCCCAGACGGCGAGCGCGAACATCGCGTTGACGCGGTCCAGCGCGCCCTCGCCCCACTCCTGCCACGCGTGCAGCAGCACCTCGGTGTCGGACTCGGTGCGGAACGCGTGCCCGAGCGCCTCGAGCTCCGCCCGCCGCTCGCGGTAGTCGTAGACCTCGCCGTTGAAGACGAGGTGCAGCGGGCCCAGGTGCATCGGCTGCATCGCGCGCTCGGCCAGGTCGATGATCGCCAGGCGCCGGAACGCCAGACCGCAGCGCTCGTCGTGCCACGTCCCCTGGCCGTCGGGTCCGCGCGCGGCCATCGCGGCGGCCATCCGCTCGAGCACGGACGCGTCCGGCGCCGGGCCCCCGGCGATGCCTGCGATGCCGCACATGCGGCGTCAGAGGCTAGTCAGGCGGCGCGGGCCGGCTCGGAGTCCGCGAACGCCTCGGCGAGCAGCTCGTAGGAGCGCAGCCGGTCGGCGTGGTCGTGCACCATCGTCGTGACGATCAGCTCGTCGGCGCCCGTGCGCTGCTGCAGCTCGATCAGCCCGCGGCGCACGGTCTCCGGGGAGCCGACGACGTGCGACGCCGTCCAGCCGTCGACGAACTGGCGCTCGGCCGGCGAGTACTCGTACGCGGCGGCCTCCTCCGGGCTGGGGAAGCGGCCGGGGCGGCCGCTGCGCAGGCGCAGGAACGACAGCCCGCCGGGCGCGTGCAGGTAGCGGGCGTGCTCGTCGGTCTCGGCGACGACGACCTGCACGCCGATCGACGCGTACGGGGCCTCGAGGTCGGCCGACGGCTGGAAGCGGCTGCGGTACAGCTCCAGCGCCCCGAGGGTGTTGGCCGGCATGAAGTGGTGGGCGAACGAGAACGGCAGGCCGAGCGCGGCGGCCAGCCGGGCGCTGAAGTCGCTGGAGCCCAGCAGCCAGATCGCCGGCTCGTCGCCCTCGCCGGGGGTCGCGTGCACGCGCGGGTTCGTGCCGGCGAAGTAGCCGCGCAGCTCGGTCAGCAGCTTGGGCAGGTCGTCGGCGGCCGGGTCCAGCGACCGGCGCAGCGCGTACGCGGTGATCTGGTCGGTGCCCGGGGCGCGGCCGATCCCGAGGTCGATGCGCCCGGGGTGCAGCGCCTCGAGCGTGCCGAACTGCTCGGCGATCACGAGCGGCGCGTGGTTGGGCAGCATCACGCCGCCGGAGCCGACCCGCAGCGTCGTCGTGGCGGCGGCGAGATGGGCGATGAGGACGGCCGGCGCGGAGCTGGCGATGCCCGGCATGCTGTGGTGCTCGGCGACCCAGTGGCGCGTGTAGCCGAGGCGCTCGACGTGCCGGGCCAGCTCGATCGAGTGGCGCAGCGCCTCGCCCGGCGACGAGCCGGTGGCGACCGGCGCGAGGTCCAGGACCGAGAGGGTGGCGGGGCCGACGGAGGGCATGCGATCAGTGTGTCATGCGGCCGCTCCCGGCTCGCGAGCGTGGACAGCGACCTCGGTGTCGGAGAGGATGCCGCCACCGATGTCCGAGCAGGAACGCGACGCCTTCGGCAACCCGCTCACGGAGGGCGGCGCCGCGACTCCCGCGTCGGCCGCCGTGCCCACCGCCGACGCGCCGGCCCCGGCGGCGGAGCCCGACGGGCCCGGCCGCCCGCGCCGCGTCCCGGTCGGGCTCCTGTTCGTGGTGATCGCGCTGGCCGTGACGGGCGTCGTGCTGTGGCAGGCCGACCGCGACGCCCTCGACGCGCGGCAGGTCGTCGCGCGCGAGCTCGACGGCCACGCGCTCGCCGACCGCTCGCTTGTGCGCGAGGCCAACCTGCGGCGCGCGCTGACGCTCGTCGGGGCGGAGATGCGCCCCGGCGAGGAGCTCCTGTCGGTGCGCATCACGCCGGTCGAGGTCTCCACCCAGGTGCGCGACGAGAACGGCAACACGCGCCTCATCGAGGTCGACCTCGCGTTCGCCGTCGACGCGCGCGACTGGTCGACCGACACGTCCTCCACGCCGATCGGCCTCGACGCGATCGACCCGGGCGTCCCCCAGCGCGTCGCGCGCGAGGCGCTGCGCCACGCCGGCGTCGACGACACGCACCTCGACGCGATCAGCCTCTCCGGCGCCGATCGCCCGAGCTGGCACGTGACGCTCGGCGACGTGCGCATCGGCAACCAGACCTGGACCGCCGACCTGGCGGGCGTCGCCGTCACCCGCCCGGGCGAGCTGCCGCCCGCCCGCGGCCTGGAGGGCGGCTCGCTCATGCGCGCCGCGAACCTCGCCAAGGCGATGCGCAGCGTCGCCCGCGCCGGCCGGCGCGTCGGCCACCTGCGCGTGGCGCCGCAGCTCGTCGACGCCGACGTGAAGGGCCGCGACGGGCTGCGCTCGGTGCGCGTCGACGCCGCGCAGCGCGTGACCGTCGGCGACCGGCCCGGGGCCCTGCCCGCCACGATCGCCGTCGGCCGCGTGCCCGCCGCCGCGCTCGAGCGGGCGATCACGGCGATCGCGCGGCGCGGCGGCCCGCCCGTGCGGCGCGTCGACTACGCGGTCCTGTCGCTGGCGCCCGCGGTCTCCGGCATCCCGCCGAGCTGGACGATCGTCTACGCGCGGGTGCCCGACCGCCAGCGCACGTGGCGGGCGAGCCTCGACGGCCGGAGCGTGGAGGGGCCCCGATGACCGGGGCGCTGCGCACGCTGATCGGCATGGCGCTCGGCGTCGCCGGGGTCGCCCTGCCCGCCTGGGGCCTGTTCCACCTGGTTCGTCAGCCGTCGTGCGGCTCGGACGGGATCACGACCGTCGGCCCGCCGTGCCCGGACGAGATCGTGTGGTGGATCCTCGCGATCGTCGGCTCGGCCGTCGTGCTCGTCCCGCTGGCGATCGGGATCGCCGGCCGCGGCCCCAGCGGGCGGATGCGCCTGTTCGGGCCGATCCTGCTGGCCGAGCCGATCGCGCTCGTCGCGGCCGTCGTCGTGTCGCTCGTCGGCGCCTCGTCGGATCCCGACACGCACTGGGTCGGCTGGGTCGTCCTCGGCGTCGCCGGCGTCATCCTCCTGTTCTCGCTGCCCGGGATCGTGCGCATGGCGATGCGCCCGCCCGCGTACAGCTCCCTGCGCGCGCCGCTGGCGGTCGCCGCCGGCGATCCGGAGGCCGCCGCGCAGATCGCGCAGCTCGCCGGCCAGCTCCAGCAGGTCGCTGACGCCAAGGAGGCGGCCGCGCGCGACCGACTCGCCGAGCGGCTGCGGCGCCTGGACGAGCTGCGCGCGGCCGGGACGATCAGCGCCGAGGAGCACCGGCGCCGGCGCGCCGAGATCCTCGACGAGGTGTGAGGGCCTCGTCGAGCACGGCGGCGACGGCCGCCTCCTCGCGCTCCCAGCTCAGCAGCGGCGCCGCGGCGGCGACCGCCGCGCGGTAGCCGTCGAGGCCGGCGCGCAGGGCGGCGATCCCGGCGGCCAGCGACTCGGGGTCCTCGGGGTCGACGGCGACGCCGAGGCCGTGCTCCTCGCACACCTCGCGGATCGCCTCCATCTGCGCGGGATAGAGCAGCGGCAGCCCGGCGGCGACCGCG
>Ga0180220_1002241_pt1 | contig 12824 bp, 10 predicted proteins | sample eDN5th37CBELigBY_FD_151335 | JGI IMG/M metagenome (GOLD analysis project Ga0180220, IMG submission 151335) | Enriched backyard soil microbial communities from Emeryville, California, USA - eDNA 5th pass 37_C BE-Lig BY (version 2) (version 2) | ecosystem: Environmental > Terrestrial > Soil >... | reverse complement strand
CCACCCCCGCCGCGCCTCGGTCCAAGGCCTCGCGAATGAAGCCGTGGCCGTCGTACCGGGGGCCCCGAACCGCCACGAAAACCTGGCCGGGATCGAGCCGCCTGTGATCATCGGCGCAGCCGGAAACCTCCCAATCGAGGCATCCCACGAACCGCGCTTCGGGGAGCAGCCGCCTGAGGCTCACCGAGGGGATTCCCCGCTGAGGTTGTCGATCGATGAACCAACGCGCCATGGGCAGCGCCTCCTTGCTTCGCCTTGTGCCGGCCGGCCCTTTTGTATCGTGTTTCGCCTCTCGCGCCCGGCCCCCGGCGGCACTCCATGCCACCCGCGAGACCAACCGCGCTCCGCGCCCTCTTTTGGATTCGCTCGACTAAGGATCCATCGCGTCGTCCTTGCTAAAGGAGAGCCAACCGAATATCCCGGACCCCTTGCGGGCCCTCGATCGGCCTGTTCCGCGTCATCGAGAGGTGTGGTCGCCGGCAAGTGGCGGCATTCTTGGCGAACCCCCGAAAAAAGGCAATGCCAAGCCCCGTGAAATGCCGAAGGAGACGGGATGCTTCGAGGCGATTCCAGGCGCGAGCGAAGGCGCTTCGGGCGTCGCGCGCTCCGCTCCGCCCGGCCCGGCGCGCCAATGAGATCCGTTCGCGGAGTCATTCGCGCGGTTGGCCATTTCGACGTTTCCGGCTTCCCGCGGAGAGACTCCCGGCGGGTGATCGATCGACCCCAACGGACGATGTGGAGGGCCGGCCGAAGCGGAATTGATGCTCACTTCCCTTCGCCCAGCGCCTTGGCGATCGCCTCCTTGATGGCTTCGCCGCGAAGGTCTTTGGCGACCACGTTCCCATCCGGGCCGATGAGCCAGATGGAGGGGATGCCGTTGACGCCGTACTCGGTCGGGAGCTTCGCCTCGCCGAAGGAGCCCAGGAAGGCCTGACGCCAGCCAAGGGCGTTCCTCTCGACGTAATTCCGCGGAGCGGCTTCGTTCTGATCGAGGCTCAACCCGATCATCGCGAACCTGTCGTCCTTCCCGAACGCCTCGTGCGCGGCCTTCAGGTGGGGCGTCTCCGCGAGGCAAGGGCCACACCAGGTGGCCCAGAAGTCGAGCAGGACGTATTTCCCCCGGAAGTCTTCGAGCTTGATCACCCCCCCGCCAAGCTCCGGGACCTGGAAGCCGGGCGCGGCGTCGCCGACCTTAACCCGCTTGAGGATGGTCAGCTCGATCGCGCCGATGTCGAGGGGCTCGTCGTCTCGGCCACCCGGCATCTCCGGGACCACGACTTTGTGGGTGGCTGACCCGAGCAATTCGCCGAACACGCGGTATTCGCCGGCCGGCCGCTCGTAGATTCGGATGCTCAGATCGTAGTCCCCGGCGGGAACGTCGTCGACGCGGAACGAACCGTCGGCCTCCACCTTCAAGGCGTAACTACTCGGGGACCGCCGCGGGGACGCCGGCTTTTCGGGCGCCTTGAGCTGGTTCGCCAGGTCCAGCAACAGGTTGCTGGGCGGCGGCGACGGCCTCAGGCTGTTCATCCCGAGGGTCCAATTCACGTTCGCGACTCCGGGCGCGACCAACCGGCCGATCACGGCGCGCCCCGTCCCGCCGATGTCGACCCAGACGGTTTGGCCCGGCTCCACGTCGACGAGGGTGGCGTGGCTGTAGGCGGTCGATCGGTCCGAGAGCTTGATCTCGCGCCCGACGTAGACCTCGCCCGGCGGGACGCGCTCGATCACGTACCGGCCTTCGTCGTCGGTCGTCGTCTTATAGTTGAAGTAAGGCTGGGGATCATCGCGACTCATTTGTTGGTTAACGGTCAGGTAAACCGCCTCTCCGGACGCGGGCCCCGCCCCCACGCGGACCACGCCCTCGACCCGCCCCCAGGCCTTGAGCTTCACCTCGTTCGACGCCGCGAGTTCGGCGTCCTTCCGCGTGGCGAATCCGTCGTCGCTCAGGACGACCAGGGCGAACTTGCCGTCTTGGGCCGGGAAATGGAACCGGCCGTTCTGGTCGGTCTCCGTCACGGCGACGTCGCGGCGGTCGGGTGGCCGGCCGTTGGTGATCTGGGCTCCGACGCCCGGCGTGACCAGGCAGACCGTAGCGCCGGCGGCCGGCTTGCCGTTGGGGCCGACGACCACGCCCGAGACTCCCTCGCCCCGCTTCAACCGAACGTCGAACGAAACGTCTCCCTCGTCGTCCTGGAACGAGCGGGAGACCGCCGGAAGGTAGCCGTCGGCCTCGATCCGAACGAAGTGGCCGTCGCGCGGCTCGCTGAAGGCGATCTCGTAGCGGCCGTCGGTTTGTCGACGGGCGGATTGGCGTTCCCAGGTCGGGGGCCGTCCGGAGCCCCAGTCGATGCCGGGCGTAACGGTGAAGGCCGCGATGGGTTCGCCCGTCTCGTCGTCCGCCACGCCGCCCGACACCTTGAGCGGCTTCATCATCGTGATCGTCGCGTCGTCTTCGGAGGCGTTTAAGATCTTTCCGCGGACGGACATATACCCTTGCTTGCCTATGTCGAACCGCACATCGTCGGACGGGGCGTCGTTCCAGGCGAACCGGCCGTCTTGGTCGGTGTCGACGCGGAACTCAATCGAGCGATGGCCTCGCCAGGTGTCCGCGGCGACGAACGCCCCGGCGACGGGGTTTCCTTGGGGATCGACAATCCGCCCGCGGATCCGACGCGCCGGCTCCAACGTGAAATCGACCGAGGCCAGGCCCGGAGCGACCGTGATCCTCCGAAGGTCGGGGGCGTGCCCCTTGGCCTGGACGGTCAGGACCAGCTCGCCCGGCGGGCAGTTGGCGAAGCGGAACCTCCCCTCGTCGTCGGTCGTCGTCCTTGGGTAATTCGATCCAAAGCGGTCGGCCCCCTGCGCGACCTTGGCCCCCGCGACGGGCTTGCCGTCGGCCGCGAGCACCCGGCCCTCGACGACGATCCCCTTCTTCATCACCATGACGCCGGTTTGATCGCGGAGCATCTCGATGCTGGGTTTCGGGGTGCTGCCGTAGACCGCGTCGCTTATGAAGTCTGGATGGCTCAGGCGGAGCCAAACGTCGTCGAGCTTCGCGGGGACGATGTCGCAGCGCCAGCGGCCCTCGGCGTCGGTTTTCGCCTCGAAATCCCAGATGGAGGGCCGGGGCTTTCCAGACTCGCGCGGCTCGTTCGACGGGACAAGGACGAAGACGGAGGCGCCGGCGATCGGGGCTCCCTTCTCATCTTGGATCAGGCCGCCGATCGTCGTTCCCTTGGAAAGCGAGACGGTCTGTTCGGCCGGTATCGAGACCTTGGCTCCCCCTTCGCCCCGCCACTCCAGGCTGATCGGCGTGAAACCGTCTTTCTTGACGAAGACGTTGAAGTAGCTTGGATCCGAAGTCGGAACGTCCAGCGAGCAGACGCCCTTCTCGTCGGTTCGTCCCTCGGCCTTGAAGTCGTTCGCCCTCGCGTTGACGGCGGCTCCCTCCACCGGCGCGCCCGTCCCCTCCTCCACAACGCGCAAAACGAAGGCGGGCTTCTCCGGCGGCGCGCCGAAGCCCTGCCGCGCGACCGTCGAGACGATCAACCAGCCAAGTCCCACCAAACAGGCGCGTCCGAGCCGCCGACATCCAAGGTGGAGATCCATGGGAACCTCGCGGAGCGAGCCAGGCGAAACGAAATCAACTCAAGACGAATGTCTCACACCGTCGTCGGCTCCGCAAGCAGAATTCTGGACACGATTTGCTTGAATCTTGCAAACAATCGACTTAAATTACGATCAACGGAGGTGTGTCTGTGAGGTGTTTCTCCATCCTATTTCCGCTCGTCGCCGCCATCGCATCCGGTTGTGGACCGAGCGCGAGCGAGCGGACGCTTTCGCTGCTCAACACCGAGGCGGATCGATGGGACGGTGGCGAAGAGTTCGCCACGGCGGCCGAGGATCCCTACGGCCACCCTCTAACCAGCCAGGTGGAGAAGGGCGTGCTGAACTACGTCCTTGAGGTTCGCTCCAATGGCCCGGACGGTCTGCCCAAGAACAGCGATGACATCATCGTGACGCGCGCCAAGCCCCATGGCGGGTTTTCGGTCGTCGAGCAGATCAAGAAGGGATCGGAGGCGCTCGGCGGCGGCCTAACGCGCGGCGTGATCCAAGAGACCAAGGAACAGCTTGGCTTCGGTCAACAAAGCGCGAAGGACTAAGCGACTATCCGGTAAGCCCCGGAGGGGCGGCCGTCAGTAGCCGGGGGTGTCAACCCCCGGGAACCCGAGGCCCACGGATGTTCCGTCCGGGGAGCCCCGAAGGGGCGACGGAAACTCAATTGTGGACGGAGTTGCGGTCGTCCCCGACGGACTCGACGGAGAGGGGCGCGACGCCCCACCCGTCCCGCCGCCCCTTCGGGGCTGAAGTTCGACTTCCGAATAGTCTCTCAGTCACCCCTCAACTCTCACTGATCAAGCGCCCGGTCATTCCCCATTCATGCCTCTTTTCACCGAGGCTCCAAACAACCCCTTCTCGGGGAGGCGCCCATTTCGCGCCGGCGCTGACGCGCGCCTAATTGCTTCGGCCTACTTATAAAATTTTTTCTTTAATTCTTGTTTGATTTAGCGAAGAAGCCCTGTTACAAGGAGCCATATCTTCATTCGCTCCAACGGCCTCCGGGACCTCTCCGTTCCACGGCGGCGGGACTGGGCGGCGCGGCGTCCGGCGGATTGTTTCGATGAGTCTTCCGCCTTCGCGCCTCCCGGGTCGGGTTCCATTTCCTTCAAGCGCCTCGCCGGCTGGGAGAAACAAGATGAGCGGCATCTCGGGTGTGATCGCGAAGCGCGCCGCCCCTGGGCTCGTGGTGGTCTGGCTGATCGCGTCGGCGCTGGCCGGCTGCGGTGGCGGCGGCGAGCCCGCGGGCGAGGGGGTCGCGTTCAGCGGCAAGGTCTCTTTCGAAGGCGCGCCGGTTGAGGAGGGAACCATCACCTTGGCCCCGCTGGGGAGTGTCGAAGCGCCGATTACGGCCTCGATCACCGATGGGGCTTTCAAGACGACTCGGGCCAACGGCCCGTCGCCGGGCAAATACCGGGTGGAAATCCAGGTCATCGCGCCGCTTTCGGACGCCGCGTCGGCCAAGGAAAAGGCGAGGGCCGAAGCGGTCGCCAAAAGCATGTTGTTCGGCAAGTCGCCGGCCGAACTTGGGGTCGCGCCCGAATCCATGGCGCCTCGCGTCAACGTCGCCCCCGAGCGCTACAACACCCGAAGCACCCTGACCGCCGAGATCCCGGCCGCCGAGTCGCACGCGCTGGACTTCGAGCTCTCCAAGTGATTCCGACCGATCGCACACGATTATTTCTATTTTTCTTTTTCGAGCAGGAGACCCCTCCGATGAAGCGCGGCCGCGGATTCACGCTGATTGAGCTTTTGGTCGTCATCGCCATCATCGCGGTTTTGATCGCCTTGTTGCTTCCCGCCGTCCAGTCGGCCCGCGAGGCGGCGCGGCGGGCCCAGTGCATCAACAACTTGAAGCAGCTTGGGCTGGCGATGCACAACTACATCAGCGTCACGAACGCCTTCCCGTTGGGGGGGATCAAGGCCCCGACCGGCTGGCCAAACGCGCCCTCGATTCGAACGCCCTGGACGATCCAGGTCCTGCCGTACCTGGAGGCAACCAACGTGGGCAGCGCGTTCAATTTCGAGTTGGGGATCGCCGGGCCGGACTGGGCGGGATACTACGCCAACAGCACGGTGGTCCAGACGCGGCTGACCGTCTTCAACTGCCCTTCGGACACGCCGGGATACTTCCTGGATCCGCTCCGGATGAAGGGAAGCTATGGCGCGAACTGGGGCAACACCACGCTCTCGCAGGGGACGCGGGCGGGGATCGACCACATGGACTCGCCGTTCACGTTCGACAAGGCGCGCTCGCTCGGCGAGGTGACCGACGGCCTCAGCTCCACGATCGCGGTTTCCGAGATGATCCAGAGCACCTCCTCGGACGACTGCCGCTCCGAGTGGTGGAACGATTCAACCGTCGTGATCATGACGTTCCTACCGCCGAACTCGCCCCAACCCGACAACCTCGTCGGCTGGTGCGTGAGCAACCCAGCGCGAAACGAGCCCTGCGTCGTCGAGGGGAACTACGACACCCTCCACCTCGCCTCGCGCAGCCGACACCCGGGCATGGTTGACACCCTCTTCGGCGACGGCTCGGCCCGCGCGATCAAAAACTCGATCAGCCTGCCGATCTGGCGAGCCCTGGGAACCACCCGCGGCGGCGAGGTCATCTCGTCCGACGCGTATTGATCCAACCGGGGATCTCCACGCCGGTTCGCGGGCGACCTCGGGGCCAAGGTGGTTGGGCCGGCGGGCGATGCCCGCCCTACGAAAACCCTTTCCCAGCAAGGTCGTGGAACCTCAAACCCCGGCGCTCGCGGCGAGCGGTTGCGTCGCCTGAAGGGCGGATGCGTTGTCGTCGTTCGCCCCTTCTCGGCTCACTTCGCGGAGTTTCCAGCCGAGGGTGAGGACCAACAGCAAGGCCGGGACGAAGAGGTTGCCGAGGGCTTGGGCGTAGAGGGGGAAGGGGATCGCTAGGGCCGGGATGAGGAGGATCGCGGCCAGGCCGCCGCGCTGGAGGCGTCGGCGGGGGCCGGCGGGGGCCGGGTGGTCGAGGACTTCGTGAAGGGCGACGGTCAAGGGATAGATTAGCCAGACGAAGGCGTAATTGAATGAGAGGGGCGAGAACATGGTGATGAGAAGCGTCACCAAGGCGCACTCCAAGGCGTCGGCTCGCGGCGTCCGCGGGCGGTTGGGGGGCAGGACGTAGAGGGCGAAAAGCGACAGCGCGGCCATCGCCCCCAAGGTGACGAGGGTCACGGCGCGGAAGTCGAGCGAGGCGACGTTCACGCGCCAGGCTTTCTTCAGGTCGTCTTCAATGCCGACGAAGGCGGTCTCCAGATCCAGGCCCGAGCGCGGGGGCCCCGTGAGGATCGCCGCCAGGTCGATCGAGCCGTCGGCGCGGAGGCCGGTCGAAGCGGTTTGGCCGGCGCGGATGAGCGGCGCGGTTCGCTTTGAGAGGACCGCCTCGCCGTCGGCCGGCACGTCGCGCAAGAGGCGATGCGCCAGCCCCATGATCGACTGGTTCTTATAACTGTATGACCGAAACGGGCGCTGGGCGATCCCCTGCTTGTTGTAGGTGAAGAGCATCCCCTCGGACCAGACCTTCACGTCGCGGACGGCCTCGGCGGGCGTTCGAAAGGGCAAAGGGGCGATCAGGAGCCAGGCGCCGAGCGCCGCGACCGTCGCCGCCGACGCCCTCCATCGGCGTCTGTAAAGAAAATAGCCCAAGGCCAAGATCGGAAACGCCTTGATCGCCGCTCCCGTCGCGACCAAAACCCCGGCCCAAACGTCCCTCCCCTTCTGAAGGCACAGAAACGCGCCCAAGAGAAGCGTCAGGAGCGTCAGGTTCGGCTGGCCGAGCAGGTAGGTGTTGTGGATCAGGGCGACGATGCAGAGCGAGGGAACCAGATACAAAAGCGGGTTCCGCCCAGACGCCTTGCCGCCGGTCGCCAGCCTGACCGAGAAGACGATCGCCCCCAACCAGGCCGCCGAGTGGATCAGGGTCAAGAGGATCGTCGTGACATAAGGTCCGGTGAGGCTCAGGTAACCGAGCATCGCCGCGGCCGACGGCGGATACATGAACGGAAAGAGCCGGCCCGAGTCGGGATCGGGATAGATTTCGAGCCCCTGGCGCAGGGCTTCGCCCACCTGATGCCAGAGCCCGTAATCCTTGTTCGGCTCGCCCAGGGCCAGGTTGACCAGGGGAGGAGCGGAGAAGACGACCATCAAGACCGCCAGGAGCCAAGGCATCCATCTCGGCAACCGACGCTCGCCCGGGCTTTCGGCCGAATCGGGGCGGATGCGGTTGGAGCGTTGGAGGGAGTCTCCCGCGTCGGTCTCGTCGGTTGGCGTCATGGTCCAGGCGTCTCTCCCAAGCGGCGACTCCGCGCAATCGTCTCGTCGTCCGTGACGGTTTTTCATCCGATCTCGCGGCCCGCGCGGAATCCTAATCGAGACGCCGATTTTCGAGAACGGCAAAAGTGATCGGCGCGGCTCACATGTGGCGGTGGACGAAGTCGGGTTCCCCCTTCTCCACCTCGCGCAAGATTATTCACAGCCGACGCAACCGCATGGATCAGAGTGGCCGACGCGCGGAAGAGCGGCCGGAAGCCCCGCAGGGGCGGTAGTCAGTAGCCGGGGGTGTCAACCCCTGGGCTCGCGGGGCGTCGCGCCCCGCTCCATTCAGCCCCGGAGGGGCGACCGAAAATCCGTCGGCGCTTGGCTTTCCGTCGCCCCTTCGGGGCTCCCCGGACAAATCATCCGACGGCCTCGGGCTCCCGGGGGTTGACACCCCCCGGCTATGAACCGCCGCCCCTCCGGGGCTAAAGAGACCGACCTTCCCAACGGCCTCGCGCGACTTTCGGCGCGCCAGCCGTCCGTCCGTCCGTCCGTCCGATACGGAGTTGCGTCGGCGGTGAATAATCTTGCCTCGCGGAGAAGGGGGTGCCCGCCCCGGTTTACGGGAGGCTCAAATGTCGCGCCGAACACGATTGGCCGGAACGTCCGGATGAGGGTCGAGGGGTTTACGGAAGCGCTTGGGCGATCGTCCCTTGCAAGCCAAACCCACCCCAAAATCCAGCAACCCCCACCCGGCCCTTCGGGCCACCCTCCCCCGAGGGGAGAGGGAAAAAAACGCCGCGGCGCGGTTCCGTCTCAATATCCCGCGGCCGTTCTGGGAAACGTGGTGATGTCGATGTAGTGGTAGGATCCGCCGGTGGTGGTGGCGAGGCGGCGGAGGGGGGTGTCTTGGCCGAGGTCGGCGCCGCGGCCGAATTCGATGGCCTGGATCCGGCTGGAGCCGACCTCGCGCAAGAGGGTCTCGACGTCGGTGTTGCTCATGAAGTCGGCGTCGGTGAGGAAGAAGACGACTTCGGGCTTGTCGACCAGGGCCGTGCGGAGGGCCAAAATGTGGTCGGTGCCGCCGTAAGGGGGGATCGCGGCGAGCTGCGCTCGGATCCGCGCCTTGTTGGCGGTGTTGGCGGGCATCATGCCCCGTCGGCCGTCGACGTCGAGCAGCTTCTTGGCCTGAAGGTGGTAAAAGGTCACCGAGAAGTGAACGTCGGGGGGAAGCCGGTCGAGGCTGGCGAGCATCTCGCGCTTGGCGACGTCGAGCGCGTTGCGCAGGCCCATGCTTCCCGAGCAGTCGATGACGTAGGCGAAGGAGTGGCCGTGCTCTCGGCTGCCGAAGAATTCGGTTCCGGGTCCGACGCCCCGTCCCACGCCGCCGCCCGAGCCTCCTCCCCGGCCTCCCCCTCCTCCGCTCCCCGAACCCGGCACCAGCCCCGCGCCCAGGCCGGGCAGCTCGGGAAGGTCGCCCAGGGCCTCTTCGGGCCTGACGTCGCTTTTGGGAAGGATCTCCGAGAGCAGGGCGTCGGCCGCGGGGTCGCGCTCGGCCCTCACGCCGGGCGAGTCGCTGGGCCGAAGCGCGTCGATCGGATCGCCCAAACCGCCGATCTCGCCGGGCCCCCCGCCGCCGCCCGAGCCCGAATCATGGTCTTGGCCCGCCCGGTTGTCCACCGGCTCAAGCTCGCCCCGGATGGTAGCCGGAGTCGAAGCGCTCGGGGTGGCCACCACGTTCATCACCGTGAAGGCCGCCAAGGCCGCCAGCGCGACGTGAAAGAGGATCGACGAGCCCAGCGAGCGCGGGTCGGTGAGCGGCGTCTCGCCCAGGCGATGATTATCTCGGGTCGTCATCGGCGGACTCCGGTTCGATGAACTCGGGTACGGAATCGGACGGAAGCTCGAAATCGGCGTCCTCGCCGATCGGCCTTCGACGGCGCCGCGGCGGCCGGCTATAAAGGCTCCGTCGGGCCAAGATCCCGGCGACGGCCACCAGCGCGACGAGCCAGCCCAAAGTCCAGGCCAACCCCGACCGGGGCCAAGCCGGCGCGGGGGCGGCCGGCGCGACCGCCCTCTCCTTCTCCATCGGCTCCGGCTTCTCAATCCTTGGGGGTTCGGCCCCGACGATCAAGGGGGCGAGCCTCGATCCGCCGCCCGCCTCGTACCGAACCCGCCTCAAAAAGACGCCGGTGAACGAGACGAGACGGCCGGTTTCCACGTCGGCATCCGGCCGAGGCTCGAAGACCGCGCAGAAGAGGTTGCCCGGCGGCTCCTCGATCCAGGCCTCCACCAGCGCGGGGAAGTCGCCCACGGCCCCTTGGCGGAAAATCCGCACGACCCGCCCGGAGACGATCACCCGACGGCCTCGGTGCTCGCCGGGATGGTCCCAAAGCTCGCGGAAGGTCGTCGGCCGGGGGGGCTCGTCGTTCTCGAACCTCCCGGCCAAAGCCGCGCGCTCGGCCGCCAAGTCGGCCAGCCCCAACGGGGCGTCGTCCTCCATCGGCTCTTGGGCGAAGGTTTGGGCGAGGAGGAACGGGAGCATGGCCGCGATGGCGATCAACCGGCGTCTTGTAGCCGGGGTCTGTGACCCCGGCGCGGGAGCCGCGGTCCGAGGCCCGCGTCCGGCCTCACGGAGGCCGGCCACAAAACAGGCCGGTTCGGCGCGCGGGCCCCGAATCATGGCGAGGCCCCCGGGTGGGCCAGCCGGATCGTGGCGACGCCGGCGGCGGAGCAGACGGCGATGATCCGAGCGGCGGGCTCGTAGAGGAGCCGGTCGTCGGCGATCAGGCGGACGCGCAGGGGACGATTGCCGAGCAGCTCGATATAGCGCCTCAGTCGCGCGCCGAGGACGTCGAGATTGGGAACTTCGGCCTCGCCGAGCCGGATCGACTTCAAGTCTCCCAGGTCGTCGGCCTCGGCGCGGACGATCAGGTCGTTCTCCAGGTCCGAGTCGACGAGCGGCGAGGAGGTCGGCCGAGCCAGCCCGCGCGAGGCGGTCGGCAGGGCCGCGGGGGTGGTGGGCAGCAGCAGGTCCAGATGCGTTTCGGACGTCGGGACGTTGAACGTCAGGATGAAGAAGGCCAGAAGCTGAAACGCCATGTCGAGCATCGGCGCGGCCGGAAAGTAGATGTCCTCCGGGGGGGCGGGACGGTAGCCGCGCGCAAGGCCGTCGTCGTCGTCGGCCTGGTCGGCGGCCGTGACGACGCCTCCCGCGGGAAAGAACATCTGGTCGGGGCCGATGCTCACGGTTCCTCCCTCTTAAGCACGACGAGGCTGAAGCGGGCGAAGCCTCTCGACTGCGCTTCGGCCAAGGTCTTGCGAACCGAGCCGTAGGAGGCCGAGCGGTCGGCCCGAAGAACGACCACGGTGGGCAGGTCGGCCGACTCGGCGGCGGCGAAGGGGGCGTCGGGCTCGTCGAGCAGCTCCAGCCCGGCCCGGCGGGCGTCGGCCTGGCGCTTCCACCAGGCGGCGGCGGCCTGGGGGTCGAGCGTCTCGTCGCCGACCAACAGGTTCCCCCGCGCGTCGAGCCCCGCGGAAAGCTGGTCGACCGTCAGGCTCGCCCCCGGCAGGGCGGCCGGCGCCACCGGAAGCCGAACCCCTCGATTGACGCCCTCAAGCCGACTGCCGAAATGCACCAGCATCATGAAGAACGTGATGAGCTGAAGGACCATGTCCAGCATCGGCGTCAGGTTCGGCGTCAACACCTTCGATTGCGAGGACATTGAGCGGGGCATGGGCGGAAACCTCGGCCTCGCGGACTGGATTTATTCCATCTGAAAGACGGGATGAGACGGCGTCCGCGTTCAACCTACTCGTTTACTCGTTTTCCGCCGGCGGCAGGGCCTGTTGAGGGGGCGCTCCGCCCGACGCGGCCAAGGCGGCGCTCATGGCGAACGGATGCGGTCGGGGCGTCGCCGCCGTCGTCGTGGGGGGCGAAGGTGGAGGCGGAGACGTCGCGGCGGTCGCTTCGGACTTCACCACCCCCGGGGCGAACTGCTCCAAAAGCGGCTCGGCGGCCATCTCGACCTCAAGCGACATCCGGGCGATCCGGTTGCGGAAGAACGAGTAGAAATAAATGGCCGGGATCGAGATCGCGATCCCCTCCAACGTGGCGAAAAGGGCCGTCGAGATCCCCTCGGCGAGCCGGTCGGCCTGGGGGGTCGAGCCCTCGTCGGCGATCACCCGAAAGGCCAGGATCATGCCATAGACCGTTCCCACCAAACCGATCATCGGGCCAAGCGTCCCGACCGTGGCCAAATATGTTGTGCGGTGCTCCATCTCCATCGTCGCGTCTTCGTTGGCGACCGCCATCGCCCGACGCCCCGCCGGCAGCCCCGCGGAGAGCTTCCGCACCCCCGCGCCCAGAACCCGGGCGAACAACGACCGATCCGAAGCCAGGCGTTGATAGGCGTCGCCAAACCGCTTTTGCTCGACCAGCTCGCGGACCTCGCGCGCCAGGGCCCGGGGCACCGCCTTTTGGATCCGGAAGTTCAGGGCCATCCAGGCCACCAACGCAATCAGGTAAAACGACATCAGGGCGAGCACCACGCCGATCCAGCCCGACGCCCGGAACATCCAGTGCAGGAACGACTCGGCGCCGGCCTCGTCGGCCGATTCGGAGGTCGAGGACGAAGCGGAGTCGTCGATGGACGCGGACGCCGCGGACGCCCCTTCTCCCGCCGCCTCCTGGGCCAGGGCCAAATTCCAGTCAAGGGCCGTCGCCCCGAGCGTCAGGCCGATCGTCAGCGCGACCGCCGCCGCGATTCCGCGGCCGCTTCCAAAGTCCATCTTCGCCGGCCCTCCCCCGCCCCGTCGTACCCGATCCGACATGATCCCTTCACCTTACTCGATCCCCGCCCCGCCGACAAACGCAATGCGGGAACAAGCGGACGCCGAGCGCGGAGACTCAATCAAGT
>Ga0180220_1002240_pt1 | contig 12829 bp, 11 predicted proteins | sample eDN5th37CBELigBY_FD_151335 | JGI IMG/M metagenome (GOLD analysis project Ga0180220, IMG submission 151335) | Enriched backyard soil microbial communities from Emeryville, California, USA - eDNA 5th pass 37_C BE-Lig BY (version 2) (version 2) | ecosystem: Environmental > Terrestrial > Soil >... | reverse complement strand
GCTCGGATGCCCGAGATCGCCCATCAGCTCCTCGAGGCGGTCGAGCCGGCGCAGGTTCTCGGCCTGGTCGTCCTCGGCGAACTCAACGAGCAGCAGCGCATCCGGCTTGCCGCGGACATGCCGCTCCATCACCGGCCGGAACATGGCGATGTCGCGCGCCAGCTCGATCAGCGTGCGATCGACGAGCTCCACGGCCACCGGGCCGAGCGTCACGATGTGCTGCGCGGCCTCCATCGCCTTGCGGAACGTCGCGAAGTGGCAGATGCCGAGCGCCTTGTTCTTCGGCTGCGGCGAGAGCCTGAGCCGGATGCGCTCCGACAGCGCGAGCGTGCCTTCGGAGCCGCATAGAATGGTGGCCAGATTGCGGGGCCTGTCCGAGGGGAGAAGCGCGTCGATCAGATAACCGCCCACCCGGCGCGACACCTCCGGAAACGCTTTCCTGATATGTTCGGCATCGCGCTCGCCGATCCGGAGCAGGTCGCGGAAGAGATCGCGCGCCGCGTCCGGCGCATTGATCTTCGCGAAATCCGCGGGAACCTCGCCGAAGTGCGCTTTCGTCCCGTCCGCCAGCATGGCGTCGATCGCGAGCACGTTGTCGCGCATGATGCCGTATCGGATCGAGCGCGTGCCGCACGAGTTGTTGCCGGTCATGCCGCCGATCGTCGCCCGGCTCGAGGTCGAGACATCGACCGGGAACCAGAGTCCGGTGGACTTGAGCTGGCGGTTGAGCTCGTCGAGGACGATGCCGGGCTCGACCACACAAGTCGCGCCCTCCGCATCCGTCTCGAGCAGGCGGTTGACGTGCTTCGAATAGTCGATGACGAGCGCGCGCCCGACCGTCTGTCCCGACTGCGACGTGCCGCCCCCACGCGGCAGCAGAGGCACGCCCGCCTCGCGCGCCATCTGATGCGCGATCTCGACGTCGGCGAGCGTTTTCGGCACGACCACGCCCACTGGCTCGATCTGATAGATGGAGGCGTCCGTCGAATAGCGTCCGCGGCTCGCGGCATCGAACAGCACGTCGCCCTCGATCTCCCGCTTCAGGCGGTCGGCAAGCACGCGATTTGGAGGCACATGGACGTTCATCGGAGGGCTTTCGCAGCGGGAATTGCTTGACGCAGCTTGGACGGGGAACCTATCGCTGGCATAAGCAGCCATCAGGCAGCAAGCCTTACCATATCGGGGAATCGCCCATGTCCAACGAGCCGCGCCGCGCCGGCCGTCATTTTCTGCAGATCCCTGGTCCCTCGCCGGTCCCCGATCGCATCCTGCGGGCCATGGACATGCCCGTCCTCGATCATCGCGGCCCCGAGTTCGGCAAGCTGGGCCTGAGGGTGCTGAGCGGCATCAAGACGATCTTCAAGACGAAGAGCCCCGTCGTCATCTATCCTGCGTCCGGCACCGGCGCCTGGGAGGCCGCCCTCGTCAACACGCTGTCGCCCGGCGACACGGTCCTCATGTACGAGACCGGCCATTTCGCCTCGCTCTGGAAGAACCTGGCGGTCAAGCTTGGCCTGAAGCCCGAGTTCATTGAGAGCGACTGGCGCGCCGGCGCCGACCCGTCCCGCATCGAGGCCCGGCTCCGCGCCGATTCGGACCGCTCGATCAAGGCCGTCTGCGTCGTCCACAACGAGACCTCGACCGGCTCGCTCACCCGCATCGACGAAGTTCGCGCCGCGATCAATGCCAGCGGGCACCCGGCGCTGCTGATGGTCGATACGATCTCGTCTCTGGGCTCGGCCGATTACCGCCACGACGAATGGGGCGTCGACGTCACCGTTGGCGGCTCGCAGAAAGGCCTCATGCTGCCACCCGGCCTGTCGTTCAATGCCGTCTCCGACAAGGCCCTCGCCGCCTCGAAGAGCGCCACGCTACCGCGCAGCTTCTGGGCCTGGGACGAAATGATCGCCAACAACAAGAGCGGCTACTTCCCCTATACGCCCGCCACCAACATGCTCTATGCGCTGGCGACCGCCATCGACATGCTGCACGAGGAAGGCCTCGACAACGTCTTCGCGCGCCACCAGCGCCACGCGGAGGCAACCCGCCGTGCCGTCGCAGCCTGGGGCCTCGAGAACCTGTGCAAGGAGCCGCGGAACTATTCGCCCGTACTGACGGCCGTGGTCATGCCGGATGGGCACAACGCGGACGCCTTGCGCAAGACGATCCTCGATCATTTCGACCTGTCGCTCGGAACGGGCCTCTCCAAGGTGGCGGGCAAGGTCTTCCGCATCGGTCACCTGGGCGACACCAACGACCTGACCATCCTCGGCACGCTCGCCGGCGTCGAGATGGGCCTTGGCCTCGCAAAGGTGCCGCACACGCCCGGTGGCGTCGGAGCTGCCATGCAATATCTGGCGGAGACCGCAAAGCCGTTTCCTGGCTAAACATCTTCGCGGAGTACCCAGGCAGCGCGAGCGTCTCGCTTGGACGCGACCGGCGCCTGCCCGCGCCTCCCGTACACTTCACCCCACGTCTTCCGCCGCGCCGGCACCGAGCTTCGACCATCGAGCGACTATGCCTCTCCTTGCCCTTCTGGCTCTGGCGGCCTTTTCCAGTGCCTACTCCATCCGCATTCTCGACCCGATCGTTCCCGAGGTTGCGCGGGATCTCGCGGCGGAGGTAACCACCGTCGCGCTCCTGTCGACCGCCTTCGCCCTTCCGTGCGCACTCGGCCAGCCGGTGCTCGGGGCACTCGGCGACGCGATCGGCAAGGCGCGCATGATCAAGGTGTGCCTGTCGCTCCTGGCGATCGGGTCGATCGGTGCGACGCTCGCACCCTCGGTGGAGCTCCTGTTCGCCGCCCGCATCCTCACCGGCTTCGCCTCCGGCGGCATCGTCCCGCTCTGCTTCGCGACGGTCGGCGACCGCTTCGGGATGAAGGACCGCCAGGTCGCGCTCTCGCGCATCGTGTCGGCCATCATCACCGGCCAGCTTCTCGGCGCCATCGGAGCGGGTCTGCTCGCCAGCGCGACAAGCTGGCGCGTCGTCCTCGCCACGACGCTGATCGCGAGCCTCCTCGCCCTCGCCGCCGCCTCGCGCTGGCTGCATCCCCTGCCCGGCTCGGTGCGCAAGCCGTTCACGATCCACGGCATGCTGACGAGCTACGCGCGCGTCCTGAAGCATCCCCGCGCCGTCGTCTGCTACAGCGCCGTCTTCGTGGAAGGCATGGTGATCTTCGGCGTCCTCCCCTACCTCGCCGCCATGCTCGAGGCCGATGGCACGGGCAGCATCCGCGAGGCGGGCTTCATCATCGCAGGCATGGCGGTCGGCGGCATTCTCTACACGCTGAGCGTCAAAGCCATGCTCCAGCGCATGACCTATCTCAGCCTCGTTCGCTGGGGCGGGCTGGTGTGTGCGGTGGGTCTGTTGTGGCTGGCGCTGGTCCACACCTGGCCTCCGAAGGCATTCGCCTTCATCGTGGTCGGCTTCGGCTTCTACATGATCCACAATTCGCTGCAGACGCAGGCGACGGAGCTGGTTCCCGAAGCGCGTGGCGCGTCGGTCGCGCTCCACGCCTTCAATTTCTTCCTGGGGCAGGCCGTTGGCCCCGTGCTCTATGGCACTGGTCTCGCGTCGCTGGGGGCGCTCACGACGATCTCGATCTCGGCCGCGATCATGCTGCTGCTCGGGCTTGCAACCGCCGCCGGCTTCGCGCGCCGCTGAGGCACACGGTCGGCCCCGGACAGATGATCGCGCCTACTCGGCCACGTTGGCCTTTTTCTTGGGCGGCTTCGGCCAGCGTCGCGCGACCTCGGGCAGCACCTCCTCGACGAGGCGCCGCGTCTGCGTGAAGATCGCCTCGTCGTCCCGTCCGACGGGGCGCAGGACGAACTTCTCGACGCCGTTCTCCACGTATTCGCCAATCCGCTGCACGATGTCGGCCGCCTCGCCGACCGCGAAGTAGCCGGCCGGATCGCGCTTGGTGCGCTTCTGGTAGGCTTCGCGCGCCCGGTCCAGGATTGGATCGCCCTCGCGGCCGAAATAGAACGGGAACCCGGCCCCGTAGTGATCCTCGTCGATCGAGCGTCCGTATCGCGCCGCCGCGGCCTTGATCGCACGCACCACCTCGCCCGCTTGCGACGGCGTCTCGGGTCCGGCCTGCCATCCGGTGCCGATGCGCCCCGTCCGCTCGATCGCGGCCTCCGAGTTCCCGCCGATCCACATCGGGATGTCCGGCTGCACGGGCCGCGGCGAGATCGACGCCCCCGTCAGCTTGTAGTAGCGCCCGTCGAAGTCGACGCTCGGCTCGCTCCACAGCCGCTTGATGATCTCGAGCCCCTCGTCAGTCTTGGTCCCGCGCCCCTTGGTGTCGATGTTGAGCGTCTTCCATTCGGGTGCCGCCGGGCTGCCGACACCGAAGGCCGGCAGCAACCGCCCTTCCGAGAGCATGTCGATGGTCGCGCACTGCTTCGCCACCAGCACCGGGTCACGTAGCGCCAGCGACACGACGTTCATGCCGAACTTGAGCCGCTTCGTGCGCCCGGCGACGGCGGCAATCGCCGTCATGCACTCCAGGATCGGCTCGCGGCTCACGACGCGGTCCGTCTGCCAGAAACTGTCGATGCCGCCCTGCTCGCAGAGATCCACCCATCGCCAGTAGGCCGCAGCCGACGAGAAGGGAAACTCCATGAGGCCTATGCCGACGGCGACGGTCATTGCTGCCTCCGGATGCGGGTGCACGGCGGTCCGGCTGGGACGCGGCCCGCGCGATAGCTGTTCCACTGCGCCAATGCGCCGGACGACACGCCAGCCGCAGCCTCGTGTCCTCTTTCCGGCCGGTGAATGGTCGAGCGCGGCCGGGCATTCGTCAAGAGCAGGCCGCGCAATCGGCCGGGATGACCGCTTTTCGGCATTGCACAATCCCCGCGGCATGACGATTGTGTGGCTGAGCAATTCCGGAATCCGTCCCTGCGAGGATCGCCATGCCCGAGACCGACGCCAAAGCCACCCTGGAGCGCATCCGCACCTATCAGGACGCCCTCGTCGCCGTCCGTCGTGACATCCACGCCCATCCGGAGCTCGGCCTCGAGACCCATCGCACCGCCGACATCGTGGCGAACCTGCTCCAGTCGTGGGGCATCGAGGTGCACCGCATGGTCGACGGCGCCGGCGTGGTCGGCGTCCTGCGCAACGGCAACGGCCCGCGCGCCATCGGGCTCCGCGCGGACATGGATGCCCTGCCGATCGTCGAGGCGACCGGGGCGGCCTACAAGAGCACCAAACCCGGTGTGCAGCACGCCTGCGGCCACGACGGACACACCACCATCCTGCTCGGCGCCGCCCGCTATCTCGCCGAGACCAAGGCCTTCAACGGCACCGTCAACTTCATCTTCCAGCCCGGCGAGGAAGGTGCCGGAGGCGCGCTCGCCATGTTGAACGAAGGGCTTCTCGAGAAATTCCCGGCCGATGAGCTCTACGGTCTGCACAACACGCCTGGCATGCCCGTTGGCCGGTTCGGCATCACGCCAGGCACCGGCATGGCCGGTGGCGCCTTCTTCGACATCACCGTCACCGGCCGCGGCGCCCATGGGGCCCGGCCGAACGCCAGCATCGATCCCGTCATCGCCGCCTGCCAGATCGTGACGGCCCTGCAGACCGTCGTCGCGCGCAACGTGCCCCCGGGCGACATGGGCGTCTTGAGCGTCACCAAAATGCAGGGCGGCGACGCCTATAACGTGATCCCCGAGAAGGCGAGCCTCGGCGGCACCATCCGCGCCATGAAGCGCGAGACGCTCTCCCTTATCGAGGCGGGCATGCAGCGTGTCGCCACCGGCATCGCCGAGGGCCTGGGCGCCAAGGCCGAGGTCGACTACCGCCTGATCTTCGCCCCGCTCGTCAACGCCCCCGAGGCAACCCAGGCCATCGCTGACGCAGCCGCCGAGATCGTTGGCGAGACCAACATGGACCGCAACAAGCCGCCGGCCTCCGCCTCCGAGGACTTCGCGTTCATGCTGGAAAAGGTCCCGGGCGCCTACATCAACCTCGGCAACGGCGAGAGAAGCGCCCCCGTCCACAACGATCGCTACGACTTCAACGACGAGGCGATCCCCTTCGGTGCGGCCATGTTCGCGCGCCTCGTCGAGCAGCGACTGGCGCACGATCCCGGTGCTGTCTGATCCGCTTTCGGGTCGCCACGGGGGAAGCGTGTCCCTAGCGTGCCGGGATCTGCTTCCGGCACCCGCCTTTGCACCCGAGCCCGACCGACCCGGCAACCCATGTCCCCCAGCCCCCGATCGACCATTTCCAATCACATTGCAGCTCTCGACTGGGCCACCATCTCGGCTGAGCTGGACCTTCGCGGCGCGGCCACGACCGGGCCGCTGCTGTCGCCTGCACAATGCCGCTCGCTCGCCGGCCTCTACGACTCGGACAGCCCCTTCCGCTCGCGCATCGTCATGGCGCGGCACGGCTTCGGGTCGGGGGAGTACAAGTACTTCGCCTATCCCCTGCCCAGCCTCGTCGCCGAGCTTCGGCCAGCCCTCTACACGCACCTCGCTCCGATCGCCACGCGATGGATGGAGCGCATGGGCATCGGGACACGCTTCCCGGACACACATGCCGAATTCCTCGAGCGGTGCCACGCGGCCGGCCAGCCGCGACCGACGCCCTTGCTGCTGCGCTACGAGCCCGGCGACTACAACTGCCTGCATCAGGATCTTTATGGGGCCACCGTGTTCCCCATCCAGGTCGCGTTCCTGCTTTCCGAGCCTGACCGCGAGTTCGCGGGCGGCGAGTTCGTGCTCGTCGAAAAGCGTCCCCGCATGCAGTCGCGCGCCGAGGTCGTCTCCCTGGCGCAGGGCGAAGGCGTCATTTTCGCGGTCAACGAGCGCCCGGTCTCGGGCACGCGCGGCGACTACAGGGTCAAGATGCGCCACGGCGTCAGTCGCGTCCGCTCCGGCCGCCGCCACACCCTCGGCGTCATCTTCCACGACGCAACGTGAGGGATTACCGAGGCGTAAAGCCTTCCGGCGTACTCATCCGGCGTGCGTCAATTATCACCGTCAAAGCTGAACTAGACTTTTGAAAATCCCTTGCTAATTTGCCGCCCAAGTATGGGCGCCGTCCTGGCGCCGAAAATGTCTTGGGAGGAAATCGATGACCAGTCGCAACCGGCCGCATGTCGGCCGTCGAAGTGTGCTCAAAGGCGCAGGTGCCGCGGCAGCCACGGCAATCGCCGGCTTCCCTTTCGTCTCGCGCGCCGAGAACAAGCCGATCAAGATCGGCATGGTTACCATTCAATCCGGCCGCTTTGCGGTCATCGGCTCCGCGTCCTCGAAGGGCGCGCTGATGCAGATTGAGAAATTCAATGCCGCGGGCGGGCTGAACGGCCGCAAGATCGAGCTCATCGTTCGGGACTCGAAGGGCAAGCCGGAAGAAGCAACCCGTATCGCGCGCGAATTCGTCAACAGCGAAGGGTGCGAGATCCTGTTCGACTCGGACAGCTCCGCCGCCGCGTTCGCTCTGCAAGAGGTCGCGAGGGAGACCGGCGTCCTCACCATTCACATGAACTCGGAGACGTCATCGCTGACGGCTGATCCTAAGCTTCACGTCCCGACCGCGTTCCGAGCTGCCCGCCAAGGCATTCACGATTCGATCGCCGGAGGGTCCTACGCCGGCGAGATCGCGAAGCAGAAGAAGCTCAACAAATGGATGGGCTGCTCGCCGGACTACGCTTACGGCCGCGACAGCAACCAGCTCTTCTTCAAGTATCTCAAGCAGACATACAAGGACGCCGAGGTGATCGGCGAGACTTGGCCGAAGCTTGCCCAGCCCGATTACACCGAGCAGCTCACGAAGATTCTGCAGACCAAGCCTCAGGCCGTCTACTCGTGCCTCTGGGGCGGCGACCTGACGGCCTTCATCGACCAGTCGAGCATCTACAATCTGTTCGCCCAGATGGACGTCTTCGCGATCAACATCGCTGACTATGCAATCCTGACGGCGATCAAGAACCTGCCGAAGGGCATCCACTCGGGCAGCCGCTACCTCGCGAGCTTCCCGAAAACGAAGGAGAACGCCGCCTGGGCGGCCGCCTATCGCGCGAAATACAACAACGAGTTCCCTCTCAACTGGTCGTGGGAGAACGACGCCGGCGCCCAGTTCGTCGTCGAAGCAATCACGAAGACCAAGAGCGTCGACTCCAAGAAGCTTGCAGAGGCGATCTCCGGCATGACCATCGATAGCCCGTTCGGCGTCGGCGGCAAGCTCACCATGCGCGCGGGCGACAACACCGTGATCAACTACGCCACCGGCTGGGGCCAGACGATCCAGAAGGACCCCTTCGTGCCGGACGTAAAGGCGACGGACTGGAAGACCATTCTCGAACTCGAGAACGAGTGGAAAAAAGAGATGAAATACATCTGAGCGTCGCCACGGACGCGGTTCGACGGGCGGGGCCTTGCACCGCCCGTTTCATGTCTCGCCTCTCGATCTCTTCTAGGTGACCCTTGGATCTCAGCGCTCTCGGCAATTGCGTAATATCGGCGTCGTGCGTGATCACGCAGACGACCAGCGGCCTCATCATCGGCCTGCTCCTGTTCATGGTGGCGGCCGGCGTGTCGCTGATCTTCGGGGTCTTGAAGGTCGTAAACTTCGCGCACGGCTCGTTCTACATGCTCGGCGCATACTTCGCCTACACGGCCTATCAGGTCACCGGCAACTATGCCGTGGCCGTCCTCGCGGGCGGCCTCGGTGTTGCGATCTTTGGCTTGCTTTTCGAACGGTTGCTGATTTCTCGTGTCTACGGCTCGCCGGTCCTGATGCAGATCCTCGTCTGCTACGGCGTGATTCTGATCCTCGACGATGTCGTGAAGCTCGTCTGGGGGCCCGACTTCCTCTCGTTCGGCATGCCCTCCACGTTCCAGTCCCTGCCGATCCTCTTCGCGGGCGGTGTGATACCGGTCTTCTATCTCTTCCTCATCGTTATGACGCTCGTCATCGCGGTCCTGCTCGGCCTGCTCATCACCAAGACGCGTTACGGCAAGATCATCCGCGCGTCGGCCGTTAATCCGACCATGGTCTCGGCCCTCGGCATCAACACGGGCGTCGTCTTCGCCAGCGTGTTCGTGCTCGGCGGGCTCCTTGCCGGCCTCGCCGGAGGGCTCGCAGCTCCGGTTCGCTCGCTGACCGCGGGCATGGGCCTGTCGGTGGTGATCGAGAGCTTCATCGTGACGGTGATCGGCGGCATGGGATCGGTGGCCGGTGCCCTCGTCGGCTCCCTGCTCATCGGTCTCGTCAGGAGCTTCGGCAGCATCGGTTTTCCCCTGTTCACCGAGGGCCTGATGTTCCTGATGATGGTGGTCGTGCTGGTGCTGAAGCCCAGCGGCCTGTTCGGCAAGGAGGGGCGCTGACATGGGCAACCGTTCGTCCCTTGCCCGTGACTGCCTGATCGCGCTGGTCGCGTTCCTGGTGCTTGCAGCCCTGCCGTACATCTTCCCTTCGCGAGGCTTCACCGACTTCGTCGTCCGCCTCGCGGCCTTCGGCATCTTCGCGACGTCGCTCAACCTGCTCGTCGGCTATTCGGGCATGGAGAGCTTCGGCCACGGCCTCTATTTCGGACTGGGCTGCTACAGCTTCGCGCTGATCATGCAGAACTTCGCGGTTCCCATTCCGGTGGCGTTCCTCCTGACGATCGCGCTGTCGGTGGCCGTCGCGCTCGTGGTTGGCGCGATCTGCGTGAACCTGAGCGAGATCTATTTCGCCTTCCTCACGCTCGCCTTCCAGATGCTGCTGCACAGCCTGATCATCGCCTGGACCCCGATCACCGGCGGCGACCAGGGCCTCACCGGGGGTATCCCGCGGCCGCCGTTCCTCGGCGTCCGGCTTGACGACTACTATCATCTCTACCTGTTCAGTGCCGGCCTCCTGATCCTCTGCCTGCTCGCCATGTATCACATCGTGCAGTCGCCGTTCGGCTACACCTTGCGCATGATCCGCGACAACGCCTCGCGCGCACCGTTCCTCGGCATCAGCGTCTTCCGCGTGCGCCTGATGGCCTACATCATCGCCGGAGCTTTCGGCGCCATCGGCGGCATGATCATGAGCCTGTTCGTCTCCGGCGCCTTCCCCGACTTCGCCTACTGGACGGTCTCCGGCGAAGGCATTTTCATGATCATGCTGGGGGGCATCACCGCATTTCTCGGTCCGGTGGTCGGCGCCGCGATCTTCCTGTTGCTGAACGACATGGTCACCAAGCTGACGACCCACTACGGGATCGTCCTCGGCGCGGTCATCCTGCTCTTCGCGCTCGGCTTGCGGAAGGGCCTCCTCGATTTCATTGTCGACCATTGGCGCGATCGCCAGCAGTCCGCGTTGGCGGCGGAAGGCAGGACCGCATCCTCCCCGCCGTCCGCCAAGCCCGTTTCGGCCGGAGAGTAGGCGATGCTGAGAATCGAGGACCTCTCCAAGTCGTTCGGCGGTGTTGCAGCGACCAACAACGTGTCGGTGCATTTTCCGAAGGGCTCGCTCTCGGCCGTGATCGGCCCGAACGGCGCCGGCAAGACGACGTTCTTCAACCTGATCACGGGAGCGTTCAGGCCGGACAAGGGACGCATCCTGCTCGACGGGCAGGACATCGCCGGCTTCTCGCCACCGGAGATCGTCCGCCGCGGCATCGGACGGGCATTCCAGATCGCCCGCATCTTCCCGACGCTGACCGTGCACGATGCGATCCTGGGCGCGGTCCAGGCGCACACCGGCCAGCACACCGTCATGTCCCGGCGCTTCCCGCTTGCCGAGACGGAGGACCGCGCGACGCACGTCATGGACCTCGTGGGCCTCACGCCCAAGGCCCACACGCTCTCGCGCAACCTGTCCCACGGCGACCAGAAGCTGCTCGATATCGCGCTCGCGCTGGTGCTCGAGCCGCGCGTCCTCCTGCTCGACGAGCCGACCGCCGGCATGGGCCCGGAAGAGCGGTGGACCATGATCGACACCGTGCATCGCATGTGGGAGCAGGAGCGCATGACGCTCATCTTCATCGAGCACGACATGTCGATCGTCTTCAAGATCGCACAGCGCATAACGGTGCTGAGCTACGGCCGCGTGCTCGCCGAGGGCACGCCCGAGGAGATCCGACGGCATCCCGAGGTCATCAAGGCCTATCTGGGCGACGAGTTCGAGGCAGCGCACGCATGACGACCAACGCCAGCCGCACGATCGTCTCGGCAGAGAACATCGACGTGTTCTACGGGACCAGCCAGATCCTGTTCGATCTCTCGATCGCCGTCGAGGAGGGCCAGACTATGGCGCTCCTCGGCCGCAACGGAGCCGGCAAGTCCACGACGATGAAGGCGCTCGCGGGCATCGCTCCGCCGAGACGCGGCAAGATCACCGTGCTCGGCACCGAGATGCAGCGGCGCAAGCCCTACCAGATTGCGCGCGCGGGGCTGGGATACGTGCCCGAGGATCGCCAGGTGTTCCCCGAGCATTCCGTCGAGGACAACCTGCTCATCGGCGCCAAGAAGGGCCCGAACGGCGAGGATTACTGGACGCTTGAGCGCATCTATGAGGTGTTGCCGCTGCTCGTGCCCCTGAAGGAGCGCATGGCCGGCCGGCTGTCGGGCGGCGAGCAGCAGATGCTGACCATCGGCCGGACGCTGATGGGCAACCCCACGTGCCTGCTGCTCGACGAGCCGAGCGAGGGTCTGGCGCCCGTGATCGTGCAGCAGATCGGAGCCCTTCTGCGCAAGCTGCGTGGCATGGGCGTGACCGTGCTCCTCGCCGAGCAGAACCTGCACTTCTGCCTCGGCATCGCGAGCCATGCCACGGTCATCGACAAGGGCCAGATCGTCTACCGCGACACCATCGACGCCCTGAAAGCGAACGAGGACATCAAGTCCCGCTATCTCGCGCTTTGATCCCGCTTTTCCGGGCCCGGCTCAGCCCCACCATTATCACCCCGGACTTCTTGCCCGGGATGATAACTGGGTTGGGTCAGCCCGCGGCCTTGGCGATGGCTCGCCGCGCCAGCACGCCGATCAGGTGCGCACGATAGTCGGCGCCTGCATGGATATCGGTCATCAGGTCGTCCGATGCAACCTTGATGCCCGCCAGCGCCTCGACCGTGAAGCTCTCCTCGAGCCGCGCCTCCATCTCCGGCACACGGAAGACGCCGCCCTGCCCGGCACCTGTGACGGCGACACGCACGCCAGCCGGCCCCCTGGATACCATGACGCCGACGAGGCAGTAGCGCGAGGCCGGATGCGGCATCTTCACATAACCGGCACGTTCAGGAACCGGATAGACGATACGCACGATCATCTCGCCCTCGTCGAGCGCCGTCGTGAAAAGGCCCTGGAAATAGTCGTCGGCCGCAATCTCCCGTCGGTCCGTCACCACCGTCGCCCCTAGCCCCAGCACGGCGGCCGGATAGTCCGCGGCAGGATCGTTGTTCGCGAGCGAGCCGCCCATGGTGCCGCGGTTGCGCACATGCGGATCGCCGATGCCGCCGGCGAGCTCCGCAAGCGCCGGAATGAGCCGCTGAATGTCCGCGTTGGATGCGACATCGGCGTGCCGCGTCATCGCGCCAACGGTGACCTCGCTCGCGGTCGCAGTGACGCCTGCCAGACCTTCGATCCCCGCGAGCGCCACCAGATCGGTCGGCGCCGCGAGTCGCTGCTTCAGAACGGGAATGAGGGTTTGCCCGCCCGCCAGGAACCGCGCCTCGTCGGCATCCTTGAAGATGCCGGCCGCCTCCTCGAGGCTCTTCGCGCGATGCAGCGTGAACGGGTTCATCGGTCGGCCCCCACGCCGTGCATGGCGCGCGCACCCGCCATGATAGCCTCGACGATGTTCTGGTAGCCCGTGCAGCGGCAGATGTTGCCCT
>Ga0180220_1002239_pt1 | contig 12829 bp, 14 predicted proteins | sample eDN5th37CBELigBY_FD_151335 | JGI IMG/M metagenome (GOLD analysis project Ga0180220, IMG submission 151335) | Enriched backyard soil microbial communities from Emeryville, California, USA - eDNA 5th pass 37_C BE-Lig BY (version 2) (version 2) | ecosystem: Environmental > Terrestrial > Soil >... | reverse complement strand
ACACCACGAGGTCGCGCGGTAGACGGCGATGCACCATCACCTCCAACAGCTCCCCGCCCAGACGGCGCGGGCCGATGAACAGGTCCGCGGCCTCGCCCGTCCCGTCGCGCGACTCGTCGAACTCCGGCTCGACGTGCACGGGGTTCTGCATCGCGTACAGCGCCTCGTCACGAGTGACGCCGTGCTTGAACGCGCTGTCCCGCCACGTGATCGCCATGACAGAAGTGTAAAACAAAACCCCTAGTTCTGTCAAACAGAACCAGGGCGATCCATCGCGGTAGCGCCATCCCGAGTGGCGCGAGTAGCACTCACCGCGTCCACGGGAGCGGCGGCGTTACGCCCAGCCCGGCGCGAGGAGACCCGCGCCCGGCTCGTGCGCTCCCACCGGTCAGACACAGGTGATCCCGATGTGTTTGGGTGGGCCCGTGAGCACCTACGGGGAGCAGAAGAAGGCGTGGGCGCGTGAGTGGGCCCAGCTCCGGGCGCAGTATCTCGATGGGCGGCTCCCCGAAGTTCTGGCCAGCCCGGTCCCAGGTGATCCCGGCCTGTGGTGGTGGGAGTGTCCGGCCTGCCTCACCTACGGCCAGCCGACCATGTCTGAGGCGCAAGCGGCCAACGCGGGGCGAGGCCACGCGCAGACCCACGTCACCGACGAGGACTCCGAGTACCTGGAGGATCTGAAGGTCACACGCATGCCGCCCCAGCTGCTCACCGCCCACCAACGGCGACGTCGAGAACAGCTCGAACCCGGGCCCCCGGGGCGATGAGCTCCGCCACGCTACGTGGGCGCGCTTCCCGTTCTTGCAGGTCGGTGCGCCAGCCGACGCCGACACGCCGAGCAATGCGACACGCCGACGTGTTTGAGCCAACCCATGTCCGGTTTGGACTAGTTCTTGTGTGCGATGACGCTCGGCGCACCCGAGCTTTCGGCGTGGAATGACCCTGTCCGATCGTTCTCACAGGCTGTGGACTGACGTCCTACACACCCTGTGGACGACGGATTAAGTGTCGCGGAATTCCCGATTTGATCGGTGGGTATCCCTGTGGGCGGCACATTGGGGACGACGATTCTTGAGGGCTCGAACTTGCAGGTCTCGGGCCGATCGCTGGGTTGCTACCACGTGCGCACGGGTGAAGCTCGACCACGACATCTAGTGCGGTGGCACTGTGTCGACCACTAGGTACAGTGTGGTCACAGGAAAGGGCCGGAGGACTTCTGCCGCCGGTCCGATTCCTGTCACGGACGACGAAGGGCCGGCCAGGTTGCAGCCTGGTCCGACCCTGTCGTCCGCGATTCACGTCAACATCGAGACTCGTCGTTCACGGTTTCACGCGGTCATGCGTACAACGTCACCGTAGCAAACTTGCTCAGTGAACCGCGCGACGAGACTCCAAACAGATTGGAGCCCTCGTGGCCAAGACACCTACGGGCGAGAGCCGTCGCTCCCGCCCGGAGACTCCTCAGTCGAGTCTCCTGATCGTCCTGCTCGTGCTACTCATGTCGGGCGGGGTCCCCGCCGACGTCGCTGCCTGCGTGAGCGACACGCTCCCGCTGCTCGTCGCGAGCACCTAGCCGAACCGGCGAGCTGGGCACCGACTGAGGCGGTGCCCAGCAAGCCGGCTTGTCTCACACCGGTCTCGCCGCGGGCGGTAGGGCTTCCTCGAGCGGGACTTCGGGCCGGGCGCGCACGAAGCGGAGCGGGTGGCGCCACGACTTCCCGGACCAGGCGACGTCGGCGGAGACCTCGACGACGAACGGCTCGACGAGCGTCAGATCGATCGGCGCCGACCGCGCGTTGAACCTGCCGAACGTGCCGGGCGAGATTCGCGACGGCCACGGATGTTCCCCCGTCGGCCGGTGCAACAGTGGGACGAGCCGGCGCCGTGCGCCGGGGGTGAGCGGGGTCGTCCGCCCGACGATGCGCAGGTCACCATCGATCGGCAGGCCGGCGACGATCTCCTGAGGCTGGGACAGGGTGCCGGTCACCGCGGCGCACACGACGTCGACGGTCGCGCGGTGCTTCACCTTCAACCAGGACCGCTCTCCCCCGCGGTAGGGCTCGGCGCCGCCCTTGACGACCAGGCCCTCGACCCCGACCGCGGTGTACGTCTCGAACCACTCGCGCGCTTCGTCGACGTCGTCGGTCACGGGCGACAGGTTCAGCGGCGGCCGCCACGTCGCCGCGAGCTCGACGAGCAACGTCCGTCGGGCGTCGAACGGCTCGGCCCGCACGTCGCGGCCGTCGAGCTCGAGGACGTCGAACGCGACCAGGGACGCCGGCCGGGCACGGGCGGCGGCCGCGGCCGCGCGCGGGCCGCGTCCCATGCGCTCTTGCAGTACCTCGAACGCGAGCCGGCCGTCCTGCCAGACGACGAGCTCGCTGTCGAGGACGACGCCAGGGTCGAGCTGGGCTTCGAGTGCGGCGACGATCTCGGGGAACAGCGTGCTCAGGTCGGTCCCGCGTCGGGACCAGATGCGCGCGCCGTCGTCCCGGACCGCCGCGGTTGCGCGATAGCCGTCCCATTTCGGTTCGTAGCGGCAGCCGCCCTCGAGCGCGCTCGGCGCGGGGATCTGCTCGACGGCGCGCGCGAGGGCGACGTCGTACGGCATCGCCCTCGCGTCGGCCACGGCTCAGCCCGGGACGTTGCGCGGGTCGTGCCCGTGGGAGTCCTTCTGCGCGATCGTCCCGTCCAGGTTCTTGATCACGAGCTCAGCGCTCTCACGCTCGGCTGCCGCGCGCCCGGCGGCCACGGCATCGTCCTTCTTCGCGTGGTTCGACAACGGCTCACGCTCGCCCTGCCGGCGCACGTGCCACTGCTCGTCCTGGTGGTAGACCTCGATCGTCACGGCCACGGGGTACTCCTTCCGCTGGTGGTCAGACCACCGTGGAACGACCCCCCGGTTCTCGCACGTTCGCTGGCCGCCGCGTGAGTGCGAGACGCCGCGCCGTGCCGCCTATGGAGCCGTCGTTCCGGAAAGATCGGGCCCATGAACTGGACTGTCGTACCCCTGGACGCCCCCAACGGCACGACGAGGGCCGCGGGACTTTTCGCAAAACAGATCGACCACGTCGTGCGTTCCCGCATCGGGGTGCCGAGCCATCCCGCCCATCGCGAGCTCGCGGCCCACGTTCGAGGCGGAGCGGGAACGCCACCCGCACATCGAGTGGGTGTTGCCCGCGGACGTCTGGCTTGGCGTCGAGGACGGCGGCGCCCTCGTCGGCGCCGTGCACCTCGCCGTCCCGGTGGGACAGGCACTCGATATCGCCAGCAAGCCGGGTCACCCCATGGGCGCCGACCCCGCACGCTTCGCCAAGTACCTACGGCGCTGCGCCTTCGTTGACGAAATCGCCGTGCGAGAGACCCACCGGCGACAGGGCATAGCACTGGCACTCCTCGAGGCAGCCGAACGAAGAGGCGTCGAGGACACGGACCGTGAGCTGCACTCGATCGCGGCCTACGCCGGAAGTGAAGCCGCCGTCGCGCTGTTTCGCCGCGCGGGCTACAGCTGCGCACCTCCCGGCGCCCCCGTGCCCCGGGAGTATGCGAACGGGCTCATCACCTACTTTGACCCCCGCTACCAGGCGCTCGGGGGCTCCTACGTCTACAAGCATACCGAGAAGTTCCCCGGGGACTGGCGGCTCTAGCCGAGCGGTCCTGACGCGGGCCGCGGCCCGCGCTCACCCCTCGAGCGTCGCCAAGTGCCGATAGAGCGTGTCTCGCGAGACACCGAGCGCCCGGGCGACAGCAGCGCGGGACTGACCGCCGGCGAGGGCAACACGGGCGGCTTCGATGCGGTCGGGGGTCATGACGGTTGGCCGGCCGCCGACGCGGCCCCGGGCACGGGCGGCCGCGAGGCCGTCGAGGGTGCGTTCGCGCGCGAGGTCGGCCTCCATCTGCGCGACGGCGGCGAGCACGTGCACCATGAGTCGCCCGGCCGCGCTCGAGGTATCGAGCGTCTCCGACAGTGACCGGAGCGTGACGCCGCGCTCGTCGAGGTCGGCCACGAGGCGGGCGACGTGCGCGGCGGACCGGCCGAGCCGGTCGAGCTTCGTCACGACGAGCGTGTCCCCCTCGCGCAGCTGCGCGAGGACGCGGGCGAGCTCGGGACGGTCCTCGCGGCGGCCGGAGGCCTTCTCCACGACGACGTCGCGCACGTCGACCCCGCCGGGCCCGGTGAGCGCGTCGACCTGGGCGGTGAGGTTCTGCGCGGTGGTGGAGACCCGGGCGTACCCGTAGGTGTGTGCCATGGCGGTGACGGTAGCGAAAACCCCCGGGTCGCGTTCTGCGACAGCGGGGGTTTCCGGACACTAGTTCTGCGACATGTTCTCTCGGCGTGTCGCTGTGGCTTGCGCCGCTATATGGCGGGGTTCTGTCGGAGCTCAGTGGCGGCCTCCAAGCACGCGGGCAAGAGGACGCTGCGAGTGAGGCTCACGTTCCGCAAGCCGGTCCTTGAACGGGACACGTCTTTAAGCGCTGGACCGCGAAGCTCGAGGTTCGGTCTGAAGGGCCGGAGGGGCCACCTGTTAATTACGCCACTCAGTGGGGCGTCACCCGGCGAGCTCCGGTCGAGATGCGTGCTGCGGGGCGGTCGTGGTGCCATGGATGTCCGGCCGGGACTGTCCTGGCACCGGCACAGAGAGGTGATGATTGCGATGACCGTTCTCGATCCGTTCCGTGAGGTCGAGCGTCTGCTCGGCTCGGCGTTGCGTCAGAGCCCGTCCGCTGCGCTGATCCCGCTGGACCTGTACCGCTCCGGTGAGGAGTTTGTGGTCAAGATCGACCTGCCGGGCGTGGACCCGGGCTCGATCGACATCGACGTCGAGGACCGCACGCTGACGGTGCGTGCCGAGCGGCGCCCGCAGCAGGAGGGCGAGGCGCAGTGGCTGGTGCGGGAGCGCCCCGCGGGGACGTTCGCTCGCCAGCTGACGCTGGGTCAGGGCTTGGCGGTGGACCGCATCCAGGCCGACTACGCCGACGGTGTCCTGACGTTGACCATCCCGCTGGCGGAGGAGTCCAAGCCCCGCAAGATCCAGGTCTCCGCCTCCGGCGGGCAGAAGAGCATCGAGCAGGGCGGTCAGCAGGGTTCTGGTGAGGGGTCCGGCCATGCACAGTGACGTCGTCGTGGGCGCCGGTGCTGACCGGCGGCGCCCGTGGCAGGTTCGGAGGTAGCCATGACCAGTGGATTCGGGTTCGACTCCCCCTTCGATGACCTGATCAACCAGTTCTTCGGCGGACGGGACCCCTTCAGCTTGCTCGGCGCCCGCCAGACCACGGCGCCGTCGATGCAGCGGGTGGACCTGTCGCGGTCCTTGTCGGCGGAGGCGCGCGCTTTGATCTCGCGAGCAGCGGCGCAGGCGGCGCAGTGGGGCAACGGCGACGTCGACGCCGAGCATCTGCTGTGGGCGGCGACCCAGGAGCCTGCGACCCGGACGTTGCTCGAGCAGGCCGGGGTGGACGTCGCCGCGTTGGCCTCCCAGTTGGAGCAGGCGGTTCCGCACGGTGAGCCGGCAGCTCAGGGTGACGGGTTGTCGCTGACGCCGGCCGCGAAGCGGGCGCTGCTGGATGCGTACCGGCAGGCGCGGGGTGCGGGTTCGGCGTCGATCAACCCAGAGCACCTGCTGCTGGGGCTGGCCGCGAACACCGAGTCCGTGGCTGGGAGGGTGCTGGCCCGGGCGCTGCCGGACACGGACGCGGTTCGCCCGACCAGCCCGGCCGGCGCCGAGGGCCCGGCCCGGTCGGGCCGGGCGCAGTCGAGCACCCCGATGTTGGACGAGTACGGCCGGGACCTGACCGAGGCCGCTCGTGAGGGCCGCCTGGACCCGGTCGTGGGCCGGGACAGCGAGGTCGAGCAGACCCTGGAGGTGCTGTCCCGGCGCACGAAGAACAACCCGGTGCTCATCGGGGACCCGGGGGTGGGCAAGACGGCCATCGTCGAGGGCCTGGCCCAGCGGATCGTCAACGGCGACGTCCCGGACACCCTGAAGGACCGGCGGGTGATCGCCTTGGACCTGGCCGGGATGGTGGCGGGCAGCAAGTACCGCGGGGAGTTCGAGGAGCGCCTCAAGGGTGTCATCGATGAGGTCACGGCCGCCGAGCGGGAGGTGATCGTGTTCATCGACGAGCTCCACACGGTGGTCGGCGCGGGCGCCGCGGAAGGCTCGATGGACGCCGGCAACATGCTCAAGCCGGCCCTGGCGCGCGGTGAGCTGCAGGTCGTCGGGGCGACGACGGTCGATGAGTACCGCAAGCACATCGAGAAGGACCCGGCCTTGGAGCGCCGCTTCCAGCCGATCCTGGTGCCCGAGCCGTCGGTGGAGGACACGATCGCGATCCTGCGTGGCCTGCGCGACCGGTACGAGGCGCACCACCAGGTCCGGATCACGGACGAGGCGACCGTGGCCGCGGCCACGCTCTCGGACCGGTACATCACCAACCGGTTCCTGCCCGACAAGGCGATCGACCTGATCGACCAGGCCAGCGCCCGGGTCCGGCTCCGGGCCCGCACCGCCCCGCCCGACGTCCGGGACCTGGAGGAGAACGCCGCCCGGCTGCAGCGGGACAAGGACGCCGCCGTCGCGGCCGAGCACTACGAACGGGCCAACACCCTCAAGGCCGAGCTGGATGCCGCCCGCACCCGCCTGGAGGAAGCCCGCAGCCAGCGCGCCCCCGTGCCGGAGGTCACCGCCGAGGACATCGCCGAGGTCGTCTCGCGCACGACCGGTATCCCGGTCGCCCAGCTGACCGAGGAGGAGAAGGAGCGCCTGCTGCGGCTAGAGGAGACGCTGCACGGCCGGGTGGTGGGGCAGGAGGAGGCCGTGGAGGCGGTCGCCGAGGCGGTCCGGCGGGCCCGCGCGGGGCTGTCCGACCCCAACCGGCCCGTCGGCTCGTTCCTCTTTCTGGGCCCGACCGGCGTGGGCAAGACCGAGCTCGCCCGGGCGCTGGCCGAGGCCCTCTTCGGCGACGAGGGCCGGATGGTCCGGTTCGACATGAGCGAGTTCCAAGAACGCCACACCGTCTCCCGGCTGATGGGCGCCCCTCCGGGGTACGTCGGCTACGAGGAGGCCGGCCAGCTGACCGAGGCCGTCCGCCGCACCCCGTACACGGTGCTGCTGCTCGACGAGATCGAGAAGGCCCACCCCGACGTCTTCAACACCCTCCTGCAGCTCCTGGACGCCGGCCGGCTCACCGACGCCCAGGGCCGCACCGTGGACTTCTCGAACACGGTCGTGATCATGACCAGCAACGTGGGCGCCGAGCGCATCCTGGCGGCCACCCAGGCCGGCCGCTCCATGGAGGACCTGCGCGAGACCCTCATGAACCTGCTCGGGCAGTCCTTCCGGCCCGAGTTCCTCAACCGGATCGACGAGATCATCATCTTCCGCGGCCTGGACCGCACCCAGCTGCGCAAGATCACCACCCTGCTCCTGGAGCAGACGCGACGGCGGCTGCGCGCTCAGAACATCACCCTCGACATCACCGACCAGGCCCTGGACTGGCTCGCCAACCGCGGCTTCCAGCCGGAGTTTGGCGCCCGCCCGCTCCGGCGCACCATCCAGCGCGAGCTCGACAACCAGCTCTCTCGCCTTCTCCTGGCCGGCGACCTGAGCCCGGGTGACACCGTCACCGTCACCATCAGCGACGGACGGCTGCATTTCTCAACCACCCGGGGCACCGAGACCGACGGCGAACCGCCGCCCGGCCAGATGACGGGGTCGGAGATGAGCGCCGCCCACGAGACAGCACAGGACACCGGCGCCGGAGCCCCTTAGGAAACCGCGGGCTGACGTCCCGCTGCGGGGCGACAAGAGGCGCCCGGAAGGGCAGCTCCGCGGTGACTCGTACGAGAGGGACAGGCGCTCGGCGAGGGGCGAGAGCCGTTACCGGGCCCAGGGGAGGATCGCCGGGCCCAAGCGAGGAACGCCGCTCAGACGAGGTTCCCGAGTCGCTGCGCCTCCGCGAACTGCGTGCTCGCGACCTCGACGTGGTAGGTGCTCGCCTGGAGTGTGCTCACGCTGGTGAAGTCGCGCCGTCCACCGGTGGCCGCGTGGTCGATGAACCCGAAGATCGCGCCGAAGACGGCACCGATCAGGGCGCTGAGGAGGAGCATCCACAGCCAGAACCAGCCGCCGATGACGAAGATCGAGAACAGCAGACCGATGAGCAGGCCGAACCAGGCGCCTCCGGCGGCACCCCGCAGAGCCGCCTGAGCGTTCGTCTGCCGGCCGGTGACCTGTTCCACCGACCGCATGCCGGTCCCGACGATGCGGACGTTCTCCACAGGGAAACCGCGATCGGAGAGGAGATCGACAAGGCGCTGGGCGCCCGCGTAGTCGGGGAACTCCGCCAGTGTGCGGTAGTCCGCCTGGCCACTGGTCGCTGGGTTCTGGGTCATGGCGATCTCCAGGGAGCGGTCCGGCGCTGAGCCCGACCGATCGTACGCCCTTGGCCCGCGTCGTGCACCTCGTCAACAGGCCCACTGATCGCGTGCAGGGGCTACGGCACCGGCCCTCGGTGCTGGATGACCCTGATCGCACCTCGCCGCATCGATCTCCCCCGCGGTCATCGCGATCCCCGAGACTTGACCCGTGCCACATCCCGCTCAGCCGCCCGCCGCCCGCCCGCTCACGCTGCACCTCGGTGTCGTGCTCGAACCCCGCGCGGCCGAGCTCGTGCGCTCAGCACTCGAGACAACCCTGTCCGAGCGCCTGGCCGCCCGCTTTCCCGGGACCCGGTGGACGGTGTCCGTGGTCCACGAGGTCCTCACCCGGCCACCGGCCGGCCGCACCGAGCTCCTCGAGGAGACCCGGGACCGGATGCTCGACGCGGACTGGGACCTCGCCGTCGTCCTGACCGACTCCCCACTACGCGACGGGCACCGCACCCTCGCCGTCGTCACCAGCCCGGTGCACGGTGTCGGCCTGGTCTCCGTCCCGGCGCTAGGACCAGTGCGAGTGCAGCGGCGCGCGGAGGAGACCGTCGTCGGTGTCGTGACCACGCTGCTCGGCGCGGAGGCCGAAGGGCGCTCGCTAGATCGGCGGCTGCGTCAGCTTGCGGCCGACACCAAGGACCATCCGGGGGACAACGCGGTGGAGTTCGCGGCCCGCGTGCTCGGCGGGAACCTCTGGGTTCTGCTTGGGATGGTGCGAGCGAACCGGCCATGGCGCCTCGCCCTCCGACTGTCGCGCTCGCTCACGGTCGCCGCCGCCAGCGGCGTCGCGGCGCTCGTCACCTCCGACCTGTGGTCGCTGTCCGCCTCCTACGGGTCGCTCAGACTCACCGGCCTCGGGGTGCTGTCGGTCGGCGCCCTCACCCTCGCGCTCGTCCTCGGCGGCGGCCTGTGGGAACGCGCGCGGCACCGCCAGGAACGCGAGCAGGTGGTCCTCTTCAACCTCGCCACCCTCGCGACCGTCGTCATCGGCGTGCTGGTCTACTACCTCGCGCTGTTCGTCCTGGCATGGCTCGGCGCGCTGCTCCTCGTCTCGGAATCGGTGTATGCCACCTCGGTGGGCACGGCACTTGGCGCAGCGGAGTACGGGCGCCTTGCCTGGCTCACGGCGACGATCGCCACGGTCGGCGGCGCCCTCGGCGCGGGCCTGGAAGACTACGACGACGTGCGCGACGCCGCCTACACCCGCACCAGCGAGGCGGTCCAGCCGGTGGGCCGCGACACCAACCAGGACGGACCAACACACACCTGACCACGGCGGCTGAGCCCAGATTGGAGCCGTGCCCAGCCCGTCGCGACTCCCAACTCGCACCAGCCCCCTGCCCGATACCGCGCCAACGCGCCCTTTTCGCCGCGCGACGGCCCACATGCAATACCCGCTGGTCCGACCCTCACCCGGCTCTGAAGCGCGCGCCGTGCCATCCCGCAGCGATCGTCCCGTAAGACCAACCCCTACCGAGACACCCCGCGCCGTCACGACGCGTGAGCCGGCGCCTCGGATTCTCTGTCTCGCTAGACCCGCCCGCAAATATGCCCGATGAGGGCAGCTCATCTGCGACACTCCTGCCATGACTGCGACGCTCGTCGGCTACGCCCGGTGCTCGACCGCCGAGCAAGACCTCACCGCCCAACGGCAGGCCCTCGAGTCGATGGGCGTCGACCCGCGCCGCGTCTACGTCGACCAGGGCGTGACCGGCACCCACCGCGACCGCCCCGGCTTGCGCGAGGCCTTGGCCGCGACGCGGGCCGGGGACACACTCGTGGTAACCAAGCTCGACCGCCTCGCCCGCTCGATCCGCGACGCACGCGACATCGTCGACGAGCTCACCACCCACGGCGTCCGCCTCCAGATCGGAGGCACCGTCCACGACCCGAACGACCCCGTCGGCCGACTGCTGCTCAACGTCCTCGCGATGGTCGCCGAGTTCGAGGCCGACCTGATCCGTGCCCGCACCCGCGAAGGCATGGCCATCGCGAAGGCCAAGGGCAAGCTCAGGGGCCGTAGGCCCAAGCTCACCCCCGCCCAGGAGCGTCACCTCGTCGACCTTCACCGGGCCGGCAGCCATACCTCCGCCGAGATCGCCGAGCTCTTCGGCATCTCCCGGGCAACCGTCTATCGCGCAGTTGAGCGTCACGGTCGACTCACACAGCCCACTAGCGGCCGCTAACTCACCAACACATACGGGAGGATTCGCAGATGGCCAAGTCGATCCCCGCGCTCGTCGAGCCCTCCGTGCTGCGCTGGGCGCGAGAAACGATCGACCTGACGCCGGTGGCCGCTGCACGAAAACTCGGGATCCCCGAGGACCGCGTGGCAGCATGGGAATCCGGTGACGCGCAGCCGACGGTCGCACAACTGCGCAATGCGGCAAAGCTCTACCGACGGTCGCTGGGCGTCTTCTACCTCCCCGCCCCTCCGGAGGGCTTCGACACGCTCAGAGACTTCCGCCGACTCGACGGCGCAGCGGCAGGCCCATGGTCTCCTGCGCTTCACGCCGACTACAGGCGGGCTCACCTACAGCGGGAATACCTCCTTGAGCTCGCCGAGATTGACGACGTCGCACCGCCTTCAGCGTGGAGACTCTCGGCGCTACCTACCAACGACGAGCAGATCGCAGCAGTGGCGCGCGAGAACCTCCTTGCGCGCTCACCCCTTCCCCTCCCCCGCGGCGCAGGGACGACATACGAGCATCTCAATGCCTGGATCGCCGCTCTCGAGACAGCTGGCGTGCTCGTCATGGCCACGGCCGGTGGAAACGTAGCGACGACAGAGATGCGCGGCTTCTCGCTGTACTTCGATGAGGTCCCCGTCATCGTCGTCAACGGTGCCGACGCCGCCCGCGGACGTCTCTTCAGCCTCATCCACGAGTACGCACACCTGCTCCTTCACACAGAGGGCCTCTGCGACACCATCACGGACACTCGAGCCACCTCGCCAGATCGACAGCTTGAGGCGCGCTGCAACGCGATCGCGGCCGCCATCCTGATGCCGTCCGCGCTCGTCCTCGCCCGACCCGAAGTGATAGCTCGACAGGGCGACCCCGCCGGTTGGGACTACGACGCACTCGCTTCGGCCGCCCGACCCTTCGGCACCAGCGCAGAAGCGTTCCTTCGTCGACTGGTCACCCTGGGTCGCGTGGACCGCTCGTTCTACCGCGCACAGCGCGAGGCGTTCCTTGCCAGATACGAAGAGGAAGAAGCTCGATCGCGGCCCAAGGGCGGCAACTGGTACCGGAACACGGTTCGTGACCTCGGCAAGGGATACGTCCGGATCGTGGCTGATGCACACCGGCGCCGAGTCATCGACAGCTACACCGCCGCGACGTACCTGAACGCCAAGGTCGGCCAGATCCCACGGCTGGCCAACACCGCCGCACTGAGCGAAGCGGTCTAGAACCATGACTGGCTTCTACTCGTTCGACACCAGCACCCTCCTCAACGGGCAACGCGACTTGCTGCCGCCAACCACCTTCCCCGCTGTCTGGGAACGCATCGAGCAGATGATCGGGGCAGGCCGGATCCGAGCGATTGACCTCGTACGCGAAGAGCTCGCGGCACGAGAAGACGAGGTCCACGCGTGGTCCCGCGCGCAGCCCGACCTCTTCGTTGAGCTCACACACGAGGTGCAGCTCGCTGTGCGAAGCGTCCTGGCCCAACATCAGCGCCTCATCGGTATCGGTAGCGGGCGTAGCGGCGCAGACCCCTTCGTCATCGCCTTGGCGCTCGTACACGACGGTGTCGTCGTGACGGAGGAGAACCCGAGTCGCAATCTCGCCCGACCCAAGATCCCTGACGTCTGCCAAGCGATGGGAGTCCGGCAACTCAACCTCCTCGGTTTCATCCAGGAGCAAGGCTGGGTGTTTCGCTGATCGATGACGCGACCCGGTACCTTGCCCGTGGTGCGTTGACGGGTTGAGACCGCCGTCGGTTCTGCGGCGTCGGACAACCTTGTGGGAAGTGACCAAAGACGTGGCGAGGGTGAGACGCTGAGGCGACCGGGGGCGCTCGGACGCCGGAGGTGACCGTGATCGACATTCCAGGGCTACCGGAGCCGGACGCGGGCCCGGTGTTCGATCTTGCGCTGCTGGTGCACGTCGCCGCGGGGGTGACGTCGGTCCTTGCGGGGTTGGTCGCGATGCTCGCGCGCAAGGGCGGGCGGTGGCACGTCGCGGCAGGGCGAGTCTTCCTCGGCGGGATCGTCGCCCTCTTCGGGTCGATGGTCGTCATGGTGGTGATCCGCTGGCCCGCCACGGGGGGCTGCTGCACGGATCTGTGACATCTCAGATCGCTTGCTCGCCGAGCAGGCTGGAAGGATGTTGCTGTGCCCAGGCCCTATCCCCGTGAGTTTCGTGAGGACGTCGTGCGGGTCGCCCGGAACCG
>Ga0180220_1002238_pt1 | contig 12833 bp, 9 predicted proteins | sample eDN5th37CBELigBY_FD_151335 | JGI IMG/M metagenome (GOLD analysis project Ga0180220, IMG submission 151335) | Enriched backyard soil microbial communities from Emeryville, California, USA - eDNA 5th pass 37_C BE-Lig BY (version 2) (version 2) | ecosystem: Environmental > Terrestrial > Soil >... | reverse complement strand
AGCTCCGAGGTCGAGGTGCTCAACCCCGATCACGTGATCTGCAATCTCGACCAGGGCGCCTCGATCCGCATGGAGTTCACCGCCTCGACCGGCAAGGGCTACGTTCCCGCCGAGCGAAACCGGCCCGAGGACGCGCAAATCGGCCTCATCCCGGTCGACAGCCTCTACAGCCCGGTGAAGAAGGTCTCCTACAAGGTCGAGAACACCCGCGAGGGCCAGATCCTCGACTACGACAAGCTGACCATGACGGTGGAGACGGACGGCTCGGTCCGTGCCGAGGACGCCATCGCGCTCGCCGCACGCATCCTTCAGGACCAGCTCTCGATCTTCATCAACTTCGAGGAGCCGAAGAAGGCCGTCGAGGAGCGTGTGCATCCGGAGCTCGCCTTCAATGCGGCGCTGCTCAAGAAGGTGGACGAGCTAGAGCTTTCGGTGCGCTCGGCCAACTGCCTGAAGAACGACAACATCGTCTACATCGGCGACCTCATCCAGAAGACCGAGGCGGAGATGCTGCGCACGCCGAACTTCGGGCGCAAATCTCTCAACGAGATCAAGGAGGTGCTGGCTTCCATGGGCCTGCATCTCGGCATGGAGGTGCCGAACTGGCCGCCGGACAACATCGAGGATCTGGCGAAGCGGTTCGAGGACCAGTACTAAGCTCGCGCGTTGCGGCCGGCTGCACGCGAGTGCAGTCGCAGCGCGCAATCGAAAAACGAGGCGAGGCCGCAGAACCTCCCCGTCGAAACAACGAAAGGGTCATACAGATGCGACACAGAATGCTCGGCCGCCGCTTCAACCGCGACAGTGGCCACCGGCAGGCGATGTTCTCGAACATGGCGGCCGCGCTCATCAAGCATGAGCAGATCGTGACGACGCTGCCGAAGGCGAAGGATCTGCGCCGGGTGGTGGAGAAGTATATCACGCTCGCCAAGCGCGGCGATCTGAACTCCCGGCGCCTTGCAGCGTCGCGGCTGCGCGACGACGCGATGGTCAAGAAGCTTTTCGACGTGCTTGGTCCTCGCTACAAGGATCGGGCCGGCGGCTACACGCGCGTCCTGAAGGCAGGCTTCCGCTACGGCGACAGTGCGCCGCGCGCGGTGATCGAGCTCGTCGATCGCGATGTCGCGGTCAAAGGCAAGGAAGATCGCGAGCGCCACGAAGCCATGCTGAAGGAGCAGGGCGACGGCGCGGCCTGATTGGACTCGACCGGCGCGTCGGCGGCAACGAAGCCGAAAAGACGCGACACGCAGGGACCCCTCGCCCGGATGGATGTGTGGGAAGATTCCGGAAATCCAAGTTGCACGCGGTTCCGGAAACCCGGAGGGTGAGAGCTGAAGAAGGGCCCAAAAATCGGCCTGCCCGCAACCGCATCCATTTGATTTGAGCACGCTCTGGAAAAATTTTGGCGCTGTCCTTGGGGACGGCGCCGTTTTCGTTGGACGGCCCGAGACTCGCCCGACGACGTTGCCCCCGGCTATTTCCCCGCCACGACCTTCGGGCACTTCTCGTGCAGGAGCTTGTTGATCGATTTCACCAGCGGCCTGTGGAATATGCCGAGCTTGTCCTCGAGCTTGGCGACGGTGACGGCCAAGCCCTTGATGACGCCGGGACCTTCCACTTTCTTGAGGTTGACCCAGACCTTCTTCACGCGTCCGTCCTCGAGCTTCGCCTTCGGCGCCAGGATCGCCGAGACCTTGGTCGGACCTTCGTCGCGCTCGATGATGCAGCTCACCGCGTGATCGGGGAACTCGATGGTCGCGCGGGCATCGTTCAACGCCGACACGATGGTTGCACGCGCGAGCTTGATGTCGACGGTGCAGCGCGCATCGCCGAAGCCCCAGCTCACGTTGCCGGTCGAGGAGCCTTCCTTGAGCGTGGATCTGGCCCAGGTCTTGGACAAGCGGCACGTGAAGTCCCCAGTCGCCGGCGCACGTTTTGTCACCAGATCGCAGAGCCTTCGCTCGCACGCCTTCAGCGCCTCCTTCTCCCCCTTCGGCTCGTCGAGAGCCAGGGCCGGCGAGGCCGAAAGCGCGAGTAGCACACCGATTGCGAGACCGCGTGAGCGGATACACGAGCGCCGCATTGAAATCCCCGTCAGATGGGACCAAGCCCCCGGAGTTTCGTGCGAGCCAATTGCGGCTTGAACATGGTCTCGGCGCAACAGTGGTCCTGCGCACTGGGGATCATCTGCTTTCCGCCGCCGGACGCCGCAAACCGGCCGCGGAAAAACGTGATCGTGTCTGATCAAAAAACAGTCACATGGGGCTTGCGCGACCATACGACACAGGTCCACCATGGTCCGGCCGCGTCCTTGATCTCAGGCGCGGGGCGCGGCGTCGCGTCCGGCTGCCTGAGAGATAAAGGAGCGAAGCCATGGGTAATGCCAATGGCGGGGTGGGTCGCAGCGCCCGCTGCATCGCACTCGTCGGGCCCTACATGTCGGGCAAGACGACCCTCCTCGAAGCAATCCTGCACCGTTGTGAAGCGATCACCCGGCAGGGCACGATCGACGATGGCAACACGGTTGGCGATGGCGCTCCGGAGGCGCGCGCCCACGGCATGAGCACGGAGCTCAATGCGGCCGACGTCGAGTTTCTCGGCGACCGCTTCACTTTCATCGACTGTCCCGGATCGGTCGAGCTTCAGTCGGAGGCCGATGCCGTCCTGACCGCCGTCGATGCCGCCGTCGTCGTCACGGAGCCCGATCCCAAGCGCGTCCCGGCGCTGCAGGTGATCCTCAAGCAGCTCGAGGACCGCGGCATTCCGCATTTCCTTTTCCTGAACAAGATCGACAGTTTCGAAACGCCTGTCCGCGAGATCCTCCCGATCCTGCAGCCGGCGAGCCGCATGCCGCTGGTGCTGCGCCAGGTCCCGATCTGGGAGAACGGCATTGCGACCGGCTTCGTGGACCTCGCGCTCGAGCGCGCCTTCGTCTATCGCGAGCACGCCCCGTCCGAGGTGATTGAGATGCCGGCCACGGTGTCGGACCGCGAGAAGTCCGCCCGGTTCGAGATGCTGGAGAAGCTTGCCGACTATGACGACGAGCTGATGGAGCAGTTGCTTTCCGACATCGCACCGCCGCGCGACCGCGTCTTCGACGACCTCGCACGCGAGCTGCGGGAAGGGCTCATCTGCCCTGTTCTCGTTGGCTCGGCGGCCAATGGCAACGGCATCGTCCGGCTGCTGAAGGCGCTCCGCCACGAGGCCCCGTTCGTGGACGAGACCGCGAAACGCCTCGGGACCGGGGAAGCGCAAAGTGCCGTCGGCTATGTCATGAAGACGGCCTACACGTCGCACGGCGGCAAGCTCTCGCTGACGCGCATTCTCAAGGGGACGATCGGCGAAGGCGATATCGTCCGCGGCGACGGCACCGAGGAGCGCGTCGCCGGCGTGGCCTCCATGCTCGGGCAGGACGTGCGCAAGCGCGGCCCGGCAAAGGCCGGCGACACCGTCGCGCTTGCCCGCCTCGACAGGATCAAGACCTGCGAGACGATCACCACCGACAGCTCCCCGGTGGCGCAGATCGCAACGCCGGCCGCTCCGCCCCCCGTGCTCGGCGTCGCCATCTCGCTCAAGGACCGCAAGGACGAGGTGAAGCTGACCTCGGCGCTCGCGAAGGCGATGGAGGAGGACATCTCCCTCAAGCTCGATCACGTGCAGGATACGCACCAGATGGTGCTGTGGGGGCAGGGCGAGATGCACCTGCGCGTCACTCTCGAGCGGCTGAAGCGGAAATCCGGGATCGATGCGATCACGCAGCCGCGGCAGATCCCCTACCGGGAGACCATCCGCAAGGGCACCACGATCCGCGGCCGCCACAAGAAGCAGTCCGGCGGCCATGGTCAGTTCGGGGACGTGGTGCTGGAGATCGCGCCGCTGTCGCGCGGCGAGGGGTTCCGCTTTGCCGAGAAGATCCACGGCGGCGTAGTGCCACGTCAGTTCATTCCGTCGGTCGAGATCGGCGTGCAGGACTATCTGCGCCACGGCCCGCTGGGCTTCCCCGTGGTCGATGTGGCGGTGACGCTGACGGACGGTTCCTACCATACGGTCGACTCGTCCGACATGGCGTTCCGGCAGGCGGGTCGCCTAGCCATGTCGGAAGGCCTGCCGAAGTGCGATCCGGTTCTGCTCGAGCCCGTGATGGAGGTCAAGATTGCCGTGCCGTCGGAGGCGACGAGCCGGATCAATGCGATGATCTCGCAGCGCCGGGGACAGATCCTGGGCTTCGATGCGCGCGAAGGCTGGTCGGGCTGGGACGTGGTCGAGGCGAAGATACCGGAGGTGGAGATCCAGGATCTGATCGTCGAGCTCAGATCGGCGACGGCGGGCGTCGGGACGTTCACGTCGAAGTTCGATCATCTCGCCGAGCTGACGGGCCGTCTCGCCGAGCAAGTCCTGGCGGGCCAGAAGCAGGCAGCGGCCTAAATCATGCTTGCACGAGATGGCCGCACTCTAAACTGGACGGTTTTCTCTGAAGCCATGAACACCACTTCCCCCGGCTCCCTCCGGTCGCTGGCCTCTTCCCAAGGGGAGAGACCAGCGATCACAAGCATGCGCTGAGGCGCACGCACATGATACGGACACGCCCGTGAATCGGCCGGGGCAAAGCGCGGAGTTTCAGCTCGCGCTTTGCCCCGGAGCGCAACTTGCCCGGCCGATGAGACGCAGGAGCTACACGCCCGCAGGCGTGTAGCCGCGGGCGCCGTCGCCTACGGCCTCGTGGCCGTCGGCGGTGACGATAATGGTGTCCTCGAGCTTCACGAAGCCGCGCTTCGGATGCGCCATCGTCGTCTCGATCGAGATGACGTGCCCCGCCTCGAGCGGGCGCTCCTTGTCGTAGCCGTCGTAGGAGAAGCGCGGCGAATCCATCAGGCGCGGCGCCTCGTGGCTGACGAGCCCCATGCCGTGCGCCATGAAGTGCGTGTATTTCCGATGCGGCGAGGCATCGAGCAGCCGTTCGGCGACGTCGCAGATGTCGCCGCCGCGTCCGCCCGGCCTGATCGGTTTGCGCACCGCCTGCTGCACTTCCTCGACGAAGCCGAGCAGGTCCTGCAACTCGGCATCCGGCGTCGCCTGCACGATGCCCATGCGGCAGAGGTCACCGATATAGCCCTTCCAGTTGCCGCCCGAGTCGAGGGACATGATGTCCCCCTTCTCGATGCGCTGTCCGGAGGGCGAGCGGTTGAGACTCGTGCCCGCGGTGATCAGGCAATAGTCGAAGACTAGCCCGCGGCTGACCTCCTCGCGACGCAGCGCCTCGACCACCTCGTCCTTTGTTGCGCCCGGAACGCAATGCGTCTCGAACGTCACCTGCATCGCATCGACGACGCGCTCGGAGGCTTCGCGCAGATAGGCGACTTCATCCGGCGTCTTGCGCGCCCGCAGCCGCTCGAGCGGGAAGTTGGCATCGGCCACCTCGGCGTTCGTGAGCCCGCGCCGCAGCCTCTCGCTGGCATCCGTGGGAAGGAACGCGGTCTCGATGCCGACGCGCCGGACGCCGCCGAGCTTCGCGATATGAACCGCGACGTTGTCCATGGTGGCCTGGCTGCCGACCGACCCGAGTTCGACTTTCGGCGTCCAGAACTTGCCGAGCTCCCGCTCGCCGCCCTCCATCACGCAGCCGATGTAGGCCGTATCCTCGGGTTTGCCCCTCCGGTAGACGACGGCGGACAAGTAGCGCGAGACCCCCATCGCCTCCATCGTGTCGAAGAAGAAGAAGCGATAGCCGCCGAGCAGGTACTGCACGTTGTGCTTCGAGGTGGCGACGATGACGTCGAGGCCAGCGTCGTCCATGAGTTTGTCGAGGAGACGCGTGTCGAAAGGAATGGTCTTGGCGGTGGCTGCGGCGCTGGACATCGGATCACGTCCTTCCTTGGCCTTTGAGCGTTGATGCCGGGAAGTATAGGCCCGCTTTTCAAATCGAGACCAGAGGATCCCGCCCGGCGTGCAGCGACCTCCGGCGTGAATTGCCTTTGACGCGCCCCGGCCACATGCGCCAGCATTAGCCAGTTGCATCCTCCTGTCACGGAGACCGGCGCCATGCAGACACAGGTGAGACGCTATCCGCCCCCTAACCCGCGCGGCTCCAGGGAGCGCAAGTGGGACCGCACCGTCGAGGACCTCGGCAACATCGTGATGCTCGAGCACGTCAACGTGACGGTGCCGGAGCAGCCGCCAGCGACGCTGTTCTACGTCAGCGGTCTCGGTCTGACGCGTGATCCGTACCTCATGACGGGCGTGACCAACATGTGGGTCAACGTCGGCAGGAGCCAGTTTCACCTGCCCTCGGGCAAGCCGCAGGTCCTGCGCGGGATCACCGGCGTCGTCATCCCCGGCAGGGCCGCGCTGCTCGAGCGCCTGGAGAGCGTCAGCAAGCAACTCGCCGGGACGAAGTTCTCGTTCGAGGCGAAGCCCGACTACGTCGAGGCGACCTGCCCCTGGGGCAACCGTATCCGCATCCATGAGCCGGCGCCGGAGTTCGGCGCGATGCGGCTCGGCATGCCCTACGTCCAGCTCGACGTGCCGCTCGACGCCGCCGACGCCATCGCGCGCTTCTATCGCGAGATCGTCGGCACGGGCGCAACGGTCACTAGCGTCGAGGGCGAGAAGGCCGCGCGCGTGTCGGCGGGGCCGGATCAATATCTGGTCTTCCGCGAGACGGCTGCGGCGGCCGATGCACCAGCCTTCGACGGGCATCATATCGCGGTCTATCTGGCGGACTTCTCGGGCCCGTACAAACGGCTCCTGGAGCGCGACCTCATCTCCGAGGAAAGCGACCAGCACCAGTACCGCTTCGAGGACATCACGGACCTCGCGACGGGCAAGGTGCTCTTCAAGCTGGAGCACGAGGTGCGGTCGATGCGCCATCCGCTCTACGCGCGGGCGCACGTCAACCGCAATCCGGCCCAGACGAACCGCCTCTATACGCCTGGGCACGAAGCACTTTCGTGGGATCTGCCGGTGGCAGGGTGAGGGGAGGTGCGTGCGGTGCCAGCCGCGCCGGAAATCCGGGACGGCGTCGTGGCGGAGCCTCCGCGGGCGGCCGGCGATCCGGTTGCGCAAGCGAAGGCGCTCGGGCCATCCATCCGCGCGGCGGCCGACGAGATCGAGCGTACGCGCCGCATCCCGGAGCCGCTGCTGACGGAGTTGCACGCCTCGGGATTGCTGCGGCTCTTCCTGCCGAGAGTTTACGGTGGCGGCGAGGTCCATCCGGGCGTCTATCTCTCGGCCGTGCTCGAGGTATCGCGTCACGATGCGTCCGTCGGCTGGAATATGTTCGTCGCGAACAGCTCCGTCCTGATCGCGCCGCACATTCCACTTGAGACGGCCGCGGAGATCTTCTCGGATCCGCGCGCGGTGATCGCTTGGGGGCCGCCGAACGCGTGCCGTGCGCGAGCGGTCCCGGGCGGCTATCGCATCAGCGGGCGCTGGGATTTCGCCTCGGGCTGCCGGCAGGCGACATGGATGGGCGCGCACGCGCACGTCGAGGAGGCCGACGGCGCGCTCCGGCTCAATGCGGCCGGCCGCCCGACGGTGCGCACGCTGCTGTTCCCGGCAGAAGATGCAACGCTTCTCGATACGTGGAATCCCATCGGCCTCCGCGGCACCGCGTCGGATAGCTACACGGTTGACGATCTTTTCGTGCCGGAGACGCGGTCGGGCACGCGCGAGACGCCGGAAGGCCGCAATGTTCCGGGCAAGCTTTTCGCGTTCACGATGCAGGGGCTCTATGCCGTCGGTGTCGCAGGTGTCGCGCTCGGCATCGCGCGCGAGATGCTCGCGGAGTTCGCCGGACTTGCGTCGAGCAAGGTGCCGCGCGGGCAGCTCCGTCTGGCCGATCAGGGGCTGGTCCAGGGCGAGGTGGCGCGCGCCGAAGCGCGGCTGGGCGCCGCCGAAGCGTATCTCCAGGCTGTGCTGGCCGACATCCATGACCGTGCCGGCGAATGGGGTGCGATCGGCACACGAGACCGCGTCGCCGTGCGGCTCGCCTGTGCCAACGCCATTCACGGTGCGATCGAGGTAGCCGACGTGATTTACAAGCTCGCGGGCGTTAGCGCCATCTTCGCCGGAAGCCCCTTCGAGCGGCGCTTTCGCGATGTCCATACGCTTTCGCAGCAGATCCAGTCGCGCACATCGCATTTCGAGACCGTGGGGCGCATTCTGCTGGGCGCGGACGACGCCACGTTCCTTTGACGTTACCCTGTCGCACGGCTCAGAACGAAACGCAGTCGGCGCTGTCGGCGCGCAGCACGCTCTCTTGCTGGTGCTCCCGCTTCCATGCGGTCCGGATCTGCTCGATGCGTTGATCGAGGTCGGGCGCCGCGGCAGCCCAGACGAGCAGCAGCCGGGCAGGCTCCTTCACGATCACGCCGGCCACATTGCGCCACTGCCCGTTCGCAGCGAGCACCGTCAGCCCGTCCGGGAACCGCGGCGTCACCTCGCGGGAAAGGAAGTCCGACCATTCCGCCTCGCTGACGTCTTCGCGCTCCTTTCGCGAAAGGCCGAACACGAGCTCGACGCGCCGAAGCCGCGTGCCACCATCACCGCATCCCTGTGTGTGCTCGATCCCGCCCTGGAAGCGGGGCGCCAAGATCAAGGCCACACCCGTAGCGCCTATGGCGAAGGCCAGCGCCAGCGTGGGCAGTCGCCATCGTTGGACGGTCATTGCGGCATCGACTCTCTGCGGCCCCGGTCGAGCTAATGCGAGACCAGGATCGGCGGCAAGTCGGGACGATGCCGTTCGATCCGGCGCACCAGGAGTGCCGGCTCCACTGCAAGCCTGTTGAAGTGCAGCCGCACCGTCTTCGCTGTGCCCCTGTGCCGGGCCCTGAGCGAGATGTGCTGGTCGTCGATCCGCACCTCGACAAGCTCGCTCCAAAGGATGCGCCGCGCCCCCATCATGCCGTAGGTGGTGATGCCGTCAGGATCGATGGCCACCTCGACGGCCGGCTTGAGATACCGCGCCAGCTCGCCGATCCCGACCAGAAAGAGGAAGAGCGCGAACCCGAGGAGCGGGATGCTGAAGACCCAGAGCGGATTGTCGAACCAGCTGGTCGCCGGATCGTCGGCAACGCCGACATCGAGCGCCCGTGCGCCGAGATACGCCAGCGCCAGCGCAAAGGGCAGCGCCACCATGAAGCCCCACGGCGTCACGTGCGTATGCACGACCAGGGGCTTCTCGCGACCCTCAAGTTTCGGCGGTCCCTCCGCCATTGTCACTTCCTCCCGGCCCGGTCTGGGTCTAATTGACAGCAGCAGCATCGAGCGCGTCGCGCGCTCGGCATGAAGAACGTTAACACGTCGGGAGGTGCCATGTATTTCGCTCTCACCGAGGAGCAGGCCGCCATCCAGGAGACCGCGCTCGCCTTTGCCCGCGAGCGGATTGCTCCCGGTGCCGCCGAATGGGACGAAAAGAGCATCTTTCCCGTCGATGTCATCCGCGAGACGGCGGCGCTCGGCATGGCGGCGATCTACGTCGACGCCGAGAAAGGGGGATCTGGTCTCTCCCGCCTCGATGGTGCGCTGATCTTCGAAGCGCTGGCCTATGGCTGCCCGGCGGTCGCGTCCTATATTTCGATCCACAACATGGTCGCCTGGATGCTCGGCAAGTACGGCACCGCGGAGCAGGTATCCGAATGGCTGCCAAAGCTTGCGTCCATGGAGTGGCTGGCGTCCTACTGCCTGACCGAGCCTGGCGCCGGTTCCGACGCGGCGGCACTGCGCGCGACGGCGCGGCGCGACGGCGACAGCTACGTTCTCGACGGCACCAAGCAGTTCATCTCCGGCGCCGGGGCGACCGACTTCTACTTCCTCTTCGCGCGCACCGGCGGAGAGGGCGCGAGCGGCATTTCCGCATTCGTCATTCTCAGGGACACACCCGGTCTCTCGTTCGGCGCGAACGAGCGCAAGATGGGCTGGAACGCCCAGCCGACGCGCCAGGTCATCCTCGACGGCTGCCGTATCCCGGCGAGCCATCTGGTCGGCGGCGTCGAGGGACAGGGCTTCAAGTTCGCGATGTCGGGCCTCGACGGCGGCCGCGTGAACATAGGGGCTTGCTCGCTCGGTGCCGCGTGGTCGGCGCTCGACAAGGCCCGCGCCTACGTGCACGAGCGCAAGGCATTCGGCTCCGAGCTCGCGGCGTTCCAGTCGGTGCAGTTCAAGGTCGCCGACATGGCAACCGACCTCGAGGCCGCACGCCTCATGATCTATCGCGCCGCCGACGCGCTCGACCGGGCCGATCCCCAGGCCGGCATGTACTCGGCCATGGCCAAGCGCTACGCCACGGACCTCGGCTTCGGCGTCTGCAACGACGCTCTGCAGTTGCACGGAGGCTACGGCTACCTGAAGGATTACGGCCTCGAGAAGCTGGTGCGCGACCTGCGCGTCCACCAGATACTCGAGGGCACCAACGAGATCATGCGCGTTGTCGTGTCGCGAAAGATCTTGGCCGGAAACCGCCCGTGACCCTGCAAAGCGCCTGATTCTGCGCCGCCCGGCGAGCCTTCGGGCGCATCTGCTGAATACGGCATCTGCCGTTCGCTCCCCGCCGATGCGTTGGCGTCGCCGATCGAAGGGCTGCGTCACTCGTGACCGCCGGCGACTAGGACTTTGCTCGCAGCCGCTATTGGAGCCATTGCCCGGATTGACTATAGTGCCCGCGGCGGGTGGGGACCCGCGGGGTTTGCGACGTGATCGACGGCGCAACCGGGAGGCGGCGGGGACGCCGAGCTCAACAGAATGGCGTTGCTGCACCGCGCCGTAGTGGCGGTGCAGGCCAACACCGTGTGTGTTGTTGTTGGGGCGAGGGGAGTGGGGGTAGCTGCGCGCGACCGGGCCGGAATGGCGCGCGGTGGGTGGGATGGAGAGCGTGATGAAGTGCAATCCGTGGCGTTGGCTATGGGGACTGATTCCCATCCTCATGCTCGGCTGGATCGCGATCCTCGGCGAGCGCGAGCAAATCGAGGCCGACCTCGCGGCGCGCACCAGGACCGTTCTCGAGCGGAACGGGTTCGGTTGGGCGAGCGTGCACTTCGAAGGGCGCGATGCGACGCTGTCGGGCCGTGCCCTGGACGAAGACGAGCCGCCGAAGGCCGCTGCCGCCGTGCTCGATACCATGGGCGTGCGCATTGTCGACAATCGCGCCTCCCTGGCCGACAAGGTCGTCACCTACGAATGGGGCGCGCTGCGCAGGGACGACCGCATTCGCGTCAATGGCCTGGTCCCGAGCGACAAGACGCGCCGTGACGTGATCGGTATCGTCAAGGCGAACTTCCCGAGCCTCGAAGTCGACGACCGCATGAAGCTCGGGCGGGGCTCGCCACCGATCGACACCTGGATGGGCGGCGTCAGCTTCGGCCTGAAGCAGCTCGCCCTGCTGCGCGAGGGCCGCGTCGAGCTCGAGAACACCAGCATCTCCGTCAGCGGCACAGCGCAGGACGCAGCCAGCTATCGCGCGGTGAAGGCAGCGCTCTCCGGTCAGTTGCCGCAAGGGATTCGCCTGAAGAGCGATGCCGTCCGTCCACCGCCTGCGTCGCCCTACACGTGGACGGCACGCCGGCAGGGCAACGAGTGGCTGCTGACCGGCCACATACCGACGGACGCGGCGCACGACGAGCTGATACGGACGGCGCGGCGCGTGGCGCCGAAGGCCAAGATCGTCGACCGCATGGAGCCCGCGTCCGGCGCGCCGGATCGTTTCGTCGAGGCGGCCAACGCCGTTCTCGTGCAGCTCGGCCTGCTCGAGGAAGGCGAGGGTCGTGTCCGCGACCAGAGCCTCACGCTGAGAGGTATTGCGGAAACGTCGGCACGGGCTGAGCAGGCGAGGGGTGCCATGAAGCAGGGTGTGCTCATGGCGTTCCGGGCCGATGGCGAGATCCGCCATCGCGAGCCGGCGGTCAAGGTGATCTCGCCGTATGAGACCGCCGCAACCCTCGAGCCCGGCAGGTTCGTCTTGAGTGGCTACGTGCCCGACGAGGCGGCACGCGCCGTCCTTGTCGCGATGGCGCGCGAGCGGTTCTCAGGCGTGCCGGTGGATGATCGCCTGCAGATCGGCAGTGGACAACCCGATGGCTGGCGGCGATGCCTGGAAGCCGGCTTCAACGCGCTGCGCAAGCTCGGCAGCGGCCGGATGGCGCTGACCGATCGGCGCCTGCAGGTGACCGGAACGACCGAGGCCGAGGCGCTGGCCCAAGCGTTGCCCGCGTCGCTTCGCTCCGAGGCCGGTGCGGCATGTGATGCGAGCGTTCGTGTCACCGTGGACCTTGCCGCCCTGCAGACGCAGCAGGCCGAAGAGGAGCGCCGTCGCGCCGAAGCCGCTGCCCGCCAGCAGCAGGCCGAGGAGGAGCGCCATCGCGCCGAAGCCGCTGCCCGCCAGCAGCAGGCCGAAGAGGAGCGCCGCCGCGCCGAAGCCGCTGCCCGCCAGCAGCAGGCCGAAGAGGAGCGCCGTCGGGCCGAGGCTGCCGCCCGCCAGCAACAGGCCGAGGAGGAGCGCCGCCGCGCCGAAGCCGCCGCCCGCCAGCAGCAGGCCGAGGAAGAGCGCCGCCGCGCCGAAGCCGCTGCCCGTCAGCAGCAGGCCGAAGAGGAGCGCCGTCGCGCCGAGGCTGCCGCGCAGCAGAAGGCTGAGGCTGCCGCCCACCAGAAGGCCGAGGCAGAGCGCATCGCCAAGCTTCCCGCGGCGGAGAAGCAGCGCGTCATCGACGTCTGCCAGGAGGCGCTCACCCGGGTGGTTCGCGAGGGCGTGATCAACTTCAACCGCGCGAGCTACGACCTCGACCCGACGAGCTATCCGACACTCAACAAGGTGGCTGACGCGGCCAATCGGTGCCCGGCTCTCT
>Ga0180220_1002237_pt1 | contig 12835 bp, 11 predicted proteins | sample eDN5th37CBELigBY_FD_151335 | JGI IMG/M metagenome (GOLD analysis project Ga0180220, IMG submission 151335) | Enriched backyard soil microbial communities from Emeryville, California, USA - eDNA 5th pass 37_C BE-Lig BY (version 2) (version 2) | ecosystem: Environmental > Terrestrial > Soil >... | reverse complement strand
AAATAAATGGATTTCATTATCGCATCTCCTTTTATATTCAGGATTTTTGCAAAAATCCTTTATATCAAATCATCTTATTCTTATCATCGCCGACCTCCATCATCATTCATTCCCCTAATTCAAGCGTTTTTGATCAGAAATCTTGAATCTATATCGTATATGTTCACTCACGTACGTGGTTGTAATTTTTTTGATGTTGGTTGCGAAAAAAATGATTTCCGGCTCGGTTTTGCCTTATAAGTATAGTCGTTTCATTCATATCTTACAATAAGGTTTGCAAAGCAAAGGATGACGGCAGCTATAGGTATTTCAACAGATTGTTTAAAACGACGCCGTATCCGTTGGCCAACATGTGGATCCCATCGATGGCGTATTCCTTTTTTAAATTGCCTTTGCCATCCATCAGTCCGTCGTTCACGTCAATAAATGTATATCCGTGCTTCGCCGTCAGCTGCTCTACGGCTTTGTTCGCTTCCCGGATCGCCTCATTCGTTCTATTCTTAAATACTTCATCCATTGAGGCTCTGGGCACGAAAGGAAATTCAGCCTCGGCATTGACGGGATAATACGCCATGACATGTACCCGGCAATCCGGCAGCCTTGAAGCGATTCGGCCCAAAATTTGGTCGTAGTTTGCCAGAAGTCGTTCCAGTTTGTAATCAGGCGCGCTGATATCGTTGGTACCGATGTTGATAAAAATTTTAGAGGGCGCCAGTTCAAAAATGCATGTCTCCATCGACTCTAACAATTCCGCGGTGACATAGCCGGCTATGCCGCGATTATAAATGCAGTACCGGTCGTCCAGCGTTTGCTGCAGCTCGTTGATCGGAAAAAACTCCATCAATGAGGAGCCGACAAGAACCGTTTGGCCTTTTCGGGCAAGCTGATTGAGGATCTTGTACTTTCGCAGCTTCTCCTTCTTCTCATCAAGCGTTACCGGACCATCATCCGGCTCCTCCCGCTTCTCGCCGTTTTGAACGGCTTGGATATATTCATGATCGTTAGATGACGACATTTAAAAGCCCCTCCTTCATCGGATGACTCTCCATTCATGGACGAGAAGATTCATTCATGCATTCGAGGAGTCATGGAACGATCCTGCCTTTATGAATAAGGGATATCGGCAGCAATATGCCTGATATCCCGCGCAGGGTTAGTTAATTGAAGCGGCTAACCAAAACTTAAATGTAGAACATATAGTTATCGGCGGCGTCCTGCTCCTGATAGGAAATCAGGTCAAGCAGCGTGGTCGAATCCAGCACGTTTGCGATGCCGTCGCGAATGCGCAGCCACAAATTGCGCTTGGCAGGATCGTCTTCTTCCGTAAAATCGACCGGGGAAATCGGGCCTTCCAGCACGCGGATGACGTCTCCGGCCGTAATTTCCGAAGCTTCGCGGGCCAGCACGTAACCGCCGTATGCGCCGCGGATGCTTTTGACGAGTCCGGCGTTGCGCAGCGGCGCGATCAGCTGTTCCAGGTAATGCTCGGAAAGCTGGTTTTTTTCGGCGATGCTTTTCAGCGAGATCGGGCCTTCGCCGTATTTGGCCGCAAGCTCCATCATGATAGTCAGGCCGTAACGCCCTTTAGTCGATATTTTCAAAGGTGGCACCTCTTTCAAAATTCATGTTTTCTTTTATATATGTCGGGATCCATAGCAGACACCTTAGATCCTGAGGATAATATCTGCGTATTCCGATCATAACCCTTTGCTTATGTTAACATATCCGGCGGCTTTTTGGTATGATAAACGTCCATCGATGTACTTCCACGGAAGACAAGCACACCTCTCCTTGCTTTAACCGGCGGTTCAAAAATCGGTTTCTCCCGGCAAAAACTTCTAAAATTTCATCATAAATAATTCTGGGCAAAACTGCAAACTGTACTCCTGGTGCGGACAAACAGCCAAGCGGGTATGATCTGCCGCCCGTTGTGTGTTAAAATACGGGTGTGGGCACAATTTCAAAATAGAAATGGTGAGTTAACTTTGGCAAACAACAATCAAAACACGCGCGTAGTCGTCGGCATGTCCGGCGGCGTCGATTCCTCGGTGACCGCGCTCCTGTTGAAGGAGCAGGGCTACGATGTCATCGGTATTTTCATGAAAAACTGGGACGATACCGACGAATTCGGAGTCTGTACCGCGGAACAAGACGCGGAGGATGTCCGCCGCGTTTGCGAGCAAATAGATATTCCTTATTACACGGTCAACTTCGAAAAAGAGTATTTCGATAAAGTATTTACCTATTTCCTCGACGAATATAAGTCGGGACGCACGCCGAATCCGGACGTCATGTGCAACCGCGAAATCAAATTCGGCGAATTTCTGAACAAAGCGCTCGGTCTCGGCGCCGATTATGTAGCCACAGGCCATTATGCCCGCGTCGTCGAAGAGGATGGCGTATTCAAACTTCTCCGCGGCGTCGACGGCAACAAGGACCAAACCTATTTCCTGAATGCGCTGAATCAGGAGCAGCTGTCGAAAGCGATGTTCCCGATCGGCCATCTGCCGAAGCCCGAAGTTCGCAAGATTGCCGAAGCGGCAGGGTTGTACACCGCCAAAAAGAAAGACAGCACCGGCGTCTGCTTCATCGGCGAACGCAACTTCAAAGAGTTCCTTAGCCAGTATTTGCCGGCCCAATCCGGCAATATGGTGGATATCGCAACCGGCGAAATCAAGGGCCGCCATGACGGCCTGATGTATTACACGCTCGGGCAGCGCCAAGGACTCGGCATCGGCGGATCCGGAAACGGCGAACCTTGGTTCGTGGCCGATAAGGATCTGGAGCAAAATATTTTGTACGTCGTTCAAGGCGACAAGCATCCGAGCCTGTATTCGACGGGGCTGATTGCCGCAGGCGTGAACTGGATCGCAGGCGAAGGGAAAGTGCCCACAGAGCCTTTCAGCTGCACCGCCAAGTTCCGCTACCGTCAGCCCGACCAGAACGTAACGCTGGAATGGCTGGAAGACGGCACCGTACACGTGCGGTTCGCCGAGAAGCAAAAAGCGATTACTCCGGGACAGGCCGTCGTGTTCTATCAAGGCGACGTTTGCCTTGGAGGCGGCACGATCGACAAAGTGGAGAAAGTCCCGTTCAAGCTGCCGGCCATCCAAAATAAATAAAGCACAGACGTTAAAGCCACCCGCCCCATTCTCCTTGCGGCGGTGGCTTTTTTTCATGAAACGCCCGGCATTCCGATCCTGCTTGAAGGACGATTCATGACGCCTGTGCAAAACATTCTCTGCGACTCCTGCGGAATCCTGCTCGTTTGTAAATTATTTCCCCTTAATTCGATCATCATTCCCCGGAAAGAAACTGGTTCCTTCTGCGCTGCTGGTTGATCTGGATTTTGGCTTCGTTCCCCTGCTCCGTCGCCTGGTAAAATACGCGGCGGGCAATTTCCTTCGGCAAGTAGTCCTGCTTCACGTAATGCCCCGGATAGTCATGAGGATACTTATAGCCTTCGTGACCCAGCTTCACGGCGCCCTTATAATGCGTATCCCGCAAATGCAGAGGCACCTCCGCCGATTTCAGCTCGTCGATCGCCGACGTTGCCCGCGAAATGGCGGTATATACCGCGTTCGATTTCGGGCTCTCCACGGCGAACAAAATCGCTTGGGCGATGTTCAGCTTCGCTTCCGGCCAGCCGTTGTTCCTGTACGCCTCCAAAGCGCTCACGGCCTGCACCATCGCCTGCGGATTCGCGAGGCCGATGTCTTCGCTGCTGGCCGCGATCAGTCGGCGGATGAACACCATCGGGTCCATCCCCAGCTTCTCCACCGCGTATAAAAACCAGAACAAAGCGGCGTCGCTGGAGCCACGGATGCTTTTATGGAAAGCGGATAGCACGTCGTATTGCGTCGACTCGTCCGCCCGCACGGTCGGGCGGCGGATCGATTCCTCCGCAACGTCAAGCGTAATGTGAACGGTGCCGTCGTCCTCCGGCGGCGTCGTCATCGCCGCCAGCTCGAGGGCGGTCAGCGCCCGGCGGATGTCGCCATTGGCCATCGTGGCGATATGGTCCAGCGCCTCCTCGTCCGCCTGCAGCTTCATATAGCCAAGCCCTTTGTCCGGATCGATCAGCGCCCGCTTCATCGCCGCAAGCGAATGCGTCTTCGTCAATGGCTGCAGCTGAAACAGAGTGGAGCGGCTCATCAAAGCCCCGTTGACGTAGTGAAACGGATTTTCCGTCGTCGCCCCGATGAATATGATCGTCCCTTTTTCGACCGCCGGCAGCAGCGCGTCCTGCCGCGAACTGTTGAAACGGTGTACCTCGTCGAGGAAGAGGATCGTCTTCGTGCCATACATCGCTTTATTGCTTTGAGCGCGGTCGATGACCTCGCGCACGTCTTTGACGGAAGCGTCCACGGCGTTGAGCCGGACGAAGTCCGCCTGCGTTTTTTGCGAAATGATATGGGCGAGCGTCGTTTTCCCGCATCCCGGCGGGCCGTACAGAAGGATCGAGGTCACTTGATCCGCCTCGATTGCGCGGCGCAGCAGTTTTCCGGGTCCTATGATATGCTCCTGCCCGATATATTCATCCAACGAGGTGGGACGCATCCGGTCGGCCAGCAGCCTTCCGCCCCGGTCCGACTCCTGCTGGAAAGAAAATAAATCCATCTGTGTTCACGTCCTTGAAAATGAAATGGCTTGTCTTCAGTCCTTTGCAAGCTCTCCCTCTATCATAACATACCGGGCAGGTACAGATCATGCGTTCCGGTCGCCGCGATACACTTCGAATGCCGAAATGTTCGGCCACCATCTCGATTCCGTAATCGACAGGCGGACGTAACGGCTCGTCACGGCCGGGAAACGGCAGATCCGTTTATAGCCGATCACCGTGCCGTTGTACGCGGTCTTCCACTCGCCGTCCGCCATATATTCCACCACGAACCGCTCGACCCGCTGGCTGTAACGGTATTCCTGCAAAACGGCGTGGTCGAAGGTTTGTTCCCCGCCGAGATCGACCGTCAAACTTGCCGCTTCCGTTCCCTCCTGCGGGGCCCAGAACGTATCCCGGTTTCCGTCGACCGCATTTATGGCTTCATGTCCTGTCATCGCTTCGGTCGCTTGGGCCGAGGCGCCGGCGGCCAGGTTCGTACGAAACGTCTCCCGAAGCCATTCCCCAAGCTCCTTCAGGCGCCGCACGTCGTTTTCATGAAACAGGCCGCGGGTGTCCGGCGGGATGTTGAGCAGAAACGTCGCATTTCCGCCGACGGATCCGTAATACACCTTGATCAACTCTTCGAGCGGTTTCACTTGATCATCCTGGGACGCATGGTAGAACCAGCCCGGACGGATCGAAGTGTTGACTTCGGCCGGATACCAGATCAGCTCTTTTTCCTTCAAGACGACGTCCCTGCTCCCCAGGTCCTCATCTTCGGAGCTGTATCTCTTGGCGAACTCGCCGTCGTCCTCCTGCTGGGATTTTTCCTGGATTTTCTCGTTATCCCGAAGCGATGCGGGAACGACGCTCCATTCCGATTCCCGGCAGTGGCCGGCTTCGTTGCCGCACCAGCGAATGTCCGGACCGCATACGGAAATGGCAGCGCCCGGCTGCAGCTCCCGAATGAGCGCATAATAGGCGTCCCAGTCATACACCTGGCGTTTCCCGTTAGGCCCCTCACCGCATGCGCCGTCGAACCAAACGCAGAAAATATCCCCGTAACCGGTCAACAGCTCGCGCAGCTGATTTTTGAAATATTCGTTATACGCCGGCGAATCGCCGTAGCTAGGCTCATGCCGGTCCCAGGGGGACAAATAGATCCCGAAGCGAATGCCTCCCCTGCGGCAGGCGTCGGCCACTTCCTTGACGACGTCGCCGGTTCCGTTTTTCCACGGACTGCTCTTGACGGAATGATCCGTGTATTGGCTCGGCCACAAACAAAAGCCGTCATGATGCTTGCAGGTCAAAATCAGCCCCTTCATTCCGGCGGATTTGCATGCTTGCACCCATTGGTCCGCATCCAGCTCGCTCGGATTGAAAATCGACGGATCTTCCTTCCCGCTCCCCCATTCCTGGTCCGTAAACGCATTCACGGAAAAATGAACGAATGCGTAAAATTCCATTTCCTGGACGGACAGCTGTCTTTCCGTCGGCTTCACCTGTGCGGCGTATCGTATACTATCGTTCATGTCCAGCCCTCCAACTTTTCCTTTTTGCCAGGATGGTCCTCATCCTTCTATGCCAAAATCCACCCTATAACATTCTTCTTCAAACGCAGGATACCTGCAAGAAATTTGCAGATATCCTGATATAATTTTTCATAATTTCTTCAGGGACGTTCCAGGCCGCAGCAACCGCAGGTCCAATGAAAAGATCGTTTCCGTTTGTTGCTTTTTGTAGCATCGTATTTTTCTCTGTTCACAAGCTCTTTAGATGCATGCTTGAAAAAGAACGACCCGCAGCATCTCCGCTCGTTGCCGGCGGTCTGCGGGTCGTTCGCTTATAAAAGTTATTCTTTGTCCCTGCCCGATTCGCTCAACGTTGCCTGCACAAGGCGTCCAATGGACCTGTCGAGCGCGGTCGCAAAACGTTCGGGATCGGTCATCGCCAGCGGCCGGGATTCCCGCACCGCAGTCATGGCTTTGTCCACGGCTTCGTCCTGCACGCCAGCCGCTCTAAGGAGCTCGAGCGTTTTCTCCAGGGTGTCGGCAAGCCTCATCGGGCCGTAGCTTTGCGGTTCGCGGTAGAGCGCGCGTGCGCTTGTCAGCACGTATGCCGCAAAATCCATCAAACGCTCATGCAGCTCTTCTCTCGAAACGTCAATTTCCGTACTGTTCATAAGAAATCATCTCCCGCAGCAGCTTTGACGTCTTGGGCCGGGGCGGCTGGTCGGCGTAACCCAGGCTGATCATCAGCTCGGGCCGAACCGCTTCCGGCAAACCGGCGATCGCGGCGACCGACTCCCCGTGAAAGGAACGCACCGGGCAGCTGGCGACGCCTAGCGATTGGGCCGTGAGCATGACCGCCGAGGCAGCGACGCCCAAATTGATAAATCGCAGCGTTTCCGCACTGTCGATGCCTCCGCGCGCCAGCGCTTCATCCCGGTTGCTGCATAAAATGACCAAGGCGGCGGGCCATCCCGACAACCCTTGCGCAAACCGTTTGATTTGGCGGATCCGCGCCTTTTCCTGCACGATGACGACATGCGCCTCCTGCGCGTTGCTTGCCGACGGGCTGTACAAAATCGCTTCTTCGATCGCTTCCACGATATGCGGCCCAAGCGGTTGGTCGGCAAAGGAACGGGCGCTTCGTCTCGTCTTGATCGTTTCCAACACGTCCATCGCGGCTCCCCCATCTCTTCATTTAAATCGCTACTGAAATTAATTTTCGATATGGTCCAAGCGCTGCCCGCTCGGCTACTATACCTTCAATTATTTGTCCAACAGCTCGCCGTTTTTCATGATCAGCCGATCGTCCAGGTAAACATCGGGCTTACCGACGACGCAGTCGATATGAACGCCTGCCGCCACAACCCCGCCGAACGTATTGTTGCTGCCGAAAGCGACATGGATCGTGCCGTATACTTTTTCATCCTCCAACACGACGCCCGTAATTCTTGCCTTGTTGTTCGTCCCGATGCCGAACTCCCCGAGCAGCCTGCCGTCGCCTTCGCCGAGCATTTGCAGCAGCTTCCCGCCTTCTTCGCTGCCCTCGGCTGCGACGAGGCGGCCTTTCTCAACGGTCAAAACGACCGGTCCCGAAACTTTGCCGACGCCGGCGATCGAGCCGTCGACGACGATTTGTCCTTCGGCGGAACCTTCGACCGGCGCGATATACGCTTCGCCCGAAGGCAAGTTTCCCGATTGGCCCGGCTCCACGTACATGCCCGTGCTTGGGACCCCGCTTCGGCCGTCGATGGAAAATTCAAGCGCATGACCGTCCTTTTCGATGCGCACTTTGCGGGTTTGCGTGAGCATGCCGGTTACTTTTTCCGTCAGCGCTTTGACCTCGGTATAATCCGCCGCGATGGCTCCTTCCAGGAACATGTCCTCGGTGATGCCCGGCATCGTCGCAAGGCGGGCACCTGCCGCAGCGGCTTGCTTCCGGGCTTGCGTATGCGTCAGCGAATGCTTCGTGATGCAAACGACGACCTGCGAGGCCGCCATGGCGATCGCAATCGGAGCCGGCGGTTCTTCGCCGGATTTGCTGCGTTCCTTCATCACCGTCAGCATGCTTTCGGCACCGATGCGTTTTCCTGCTTCATAAAGCGATTCCGCAAGCTCCTTTCTCGAATCGTCCGAGACGATCAGGAACGTTTCTCCCGTTTTTAACCCAAGGCAATCTTTCAGCATGTTAATGCTGGTTTCAACGATTTTTTCCTGCATTTGTTTGACTTCCTTTCAACCATAATTTCGCATGGACCCAGACCTTCGCTTGCTGCTGCGTCCAAACTCGGTCAGATCATTTCCGAGACGATTTTCGCCATGATTGCATTGGACAAAATCACCGGCAATCCGGACGCTTCGGCGGTCAGTTTCCGAGCCTCCTCCGTGTACCCCATGCAGTCCAGCAAGAGGATATCGGCTTTGCCCTTAAGCCCGGCCGCAGCGGCTTGGAAAGCGCCTTGATCGAATATGTAAGGCGAAGCCACGCCGTATACCGGATGAAGGCCATGCGGCTCATATTTCGAATTCATGCTTTCCTTCTGCTCCTCCAGGGGAACGATCACGCCCAGCCTCCGGTTTCCGACCATCGCCTTGACGGACGGAGGAATGATATGATCCGGTTCGATCAAATAAGCCGTTCGGGCCGCAAGCCCCGGAAAAACGCCGGTGCAAAGCAGCAAAATATTGGCGACCCCTTGGTCTTCCATATCATAAATCTTCTGCTGCAATATAGGCTGGATTTTGCTGCGTCCCATAATGACCGACTCGCCGGTCGTCAGCCGGGAAGTGAGCGTATAGTCCCCTTCTTCCGGATGCAAATGGGCGGCTATATACTCTTTCGACAAACCGTCCAGAACGCCTGCCTGCAGCATCTCTACCCGTGCCGGCAAATGCTCCCGCAAAATCGGGGCCACGTCTTTGCGCGGAGCCTGCCCAATCGTTATCACGCCAAGTTTCGTCATGCCATGATCCTCCTCCCCATGTTTACCAAAAAAAAGCTCGCGGCGCCGAAAGGCCGCTTGTTTCAACCCTTGGTTCCTCGCGAAAAAAGGGAAAGAACTAAAAGCCCCTTCCCTTCCTTTCATTATTTTCCTTCCGCGCTGCCTGCCGTTTGAAGCACCTTCATCGAGCCGTAAAGTTTCACGATTCGGTCGAATTCGGCAGCATCATAAAACGAGCAGGTTCCATTCGTGAATTCTTTGGCAACCTCTACCGAAAAACGGACCGCGGCGGCGATGTCGATTTCATGGCTGGCGCCCGTGCCGCAGCCCGGAACGACGCTTTGCGCCGTGACCGCAACGCCGACGACCGGAGCATTCGTCGCAACGGCCGGCTGCAAAATCGAGTTGATGTGGTACAGGTCGTTGCCGTAAGGCGTAATGTCCTGCATCGTAATCGGGAACGTCACCGGCAGCAGCCCTGTCGTCATCTCCATAATGCGCAGCAAATCCTCGCTGACCCGCAAGATGTAGCCCTCTTTGACGGTCGGAGAAATGGCGAAACCTTTATGGTTGATGACGCGGTTGCCTTTGGTCGTATCGATCGAAAGCACCGCCTCCATCTCCGGCAATACTTCATGAGCGTTCATCGCGCCGATGTCGACCGGGGAATCCATGAAATCGACCGGTTCATGCGGACGGGTCGGTGCGTCCGGGCAAATATGGGTCGTCACGATAATGTCGCCTTTCAAGCTGTCGCCTTTTACCTGCATGTCCGCGAGTTTCAAGGCAGAGGCAACGGCAGCAACCGCGCCGTCGGCATCGGATACGAGTCCGATCCGGCTTGGACGGGCACCGATCCCGCCCAGGCGGCCTACGATGCCGAAAGTCGGAGCGCTGCCGCCCTTCGTTTTGCCTTCGGTGCCGGGGATGATGATTTTAATGAAATCCGTGCTGCCTTTTTCTCCCGTTACTTTTTGCACCTCGATCGAAACCTTAGGGTAGCCGGCAAACAGCTCCTTTACCTTCTCTCCGGTTACATAGGCGTCGTCCATTGCTTCCAGCGCGATCATCGTTTGTTTTAATGTCATCGAATCCGACCTCCATTAGGGTGTAATATTTGTAGGTTAAGGTGAATCAGAATAAATAATCCAAAATCGGTTTTTTAATGATGTCCTCGACAGGCTGCATCAACGATTTGTTGCTCATCGTGCTGCTGAGCAGCAGTTTTGCTTTCGGCACCACGATCACGGCGAGCTGCTGTCCTTTTTCCAGGGCGGCCGTCACGACCGGTCTGGCTGTTTTCGCATCGAGCGTCATGATCAAGTCCGGGAACGTCGCATAACGCTCTCCGCCCTTTTCCAATGTCATGTATTCGTTCCAGAAGGTCATTTCGAATCCGTCGATCAGCACGTTGCCGACGTCGAAGCCGCCCGTCGTTTCGATTTCGAAGTCGGACACTTCGCCTACTGCGACAACCTTTCCGCCGAGCTTGTCCACGACGGCGGCGATGGCCGCTTCGCCTTTGGCTCCAAGCAGCGCTTCGCCGACTTCGATCGCCTGCGTAATCGCGCCCGGAGCGCCGTTTTGCTTCGCATAAGCCGCCGTTACCGGGTTTCTGGCGACGGCTACGAGACCGCCGGCTTCAACCGAAGCTTTGCGGACCATCGAAGCAGCTTTGCCCAGCGATCCGGAGACGCTGAATTCCAGATAATTGTCGCCTTTGCCGCCGATGGCGGTTTGATGCGACACGTAATCCTCGACTTCCGTCAAATTCAATGCGCCCATCGTGCCGGTCGGATGCGCTCTGCCGTTGCAGGCGAAGTCGACGAGCGGAATGCCCGTCATGACCGATTGCAGCCAGCCGTTTACCGTCGTTCCGGCCCCGTTTTCGTTCGTATGAATCGCCGAAATCGGCTTGCCCAGCCCGCGCGCGAGCATCTCCAGCGATCTGGCGTAATGGATCGGTTTCAAATATTTATCTTTTGCGCCCGGAGCTCCGACAAGCGAAACGGTAACAAAGGTATCATCGTCGGCGAATTCGTCGATCGTTCGCAGTTCGGGCTCGCCAAGCTCAAGGGCCAAACGGCCGATCTGCAAGCCCTCTTCGATCCATCCGCCTCCGCCGCCGCCCAGAACGGCGCCGCCGAACACGGCGCTTTCCACCATTTTTTCGTCCAGTTTGATTCTAGCCATATGAAGCACCTACTTTCTCATTTTGAACATGGAGTTAAAGAAGCTGTAAATCGCGTCTCCAGCGATGAATCCCGCCGCCAGAATACTCATCGGGGTTTCGGCTTCTTTGCCTTTTACTTTGAGCACGACGATCCGGATCAACAGACCCGCAAGGACCGCCCAACACGCGTTTGGCGTAGCGATAAGCAAACCGGTAGCGAACATGACGCCGATCTGGCGTTTCGCGCCGCCAAGCCATTGCAAAATGGCCCCAGGAATGGCCCAAAGCAGCAGTTTCATCGCAACGTCGGGCGACGTTCCCGCTTCAATGGTCGACACGTATACCGTATCGATCGGAGGAACGAGGTTTTGGCCGAAATAAGAATGGTACGTCAAAGCAACGACGATCACGGCTACGCCAAACGCAATCATGCCCGTCATGTACTGCTGTTTTCTGCCGCGCAGCTCGAACTCTTTGTCCTCCCCGTTCCCGCGGAGGATGTAACCCGTTTTGAGGTCGTACCCCATGTCCGCAAAAGCCGGGCCCGTAGCGGCGCTAAATCCTGCCAGCAGCGCAAGCGCCACGGTCGGGAAGCCGATCAGCATGCCGAATAGCAGCGTGATGAACGCAACTGCAAAAGCCGGGAACCAGCCGGAATGCATGGCGGCGATGCCGACGATGATTTCGTGCACGAACGCGGCAAAGGCCGCAAACACAAGGAATCCGATCAGCATGCCGATGGACATTTTCGTAATGAGACCGCCGATCAGGGCGATAATAAGGGCGATGACGAGGTAAGCGACAAAACCCAGCCCGAGGGCGCGTCTGGCTTCGCCTTCCGTACGCGTGTATTTCTCTGCGTCGGCGGCTTGGTCTCCCTTGTTCGGACGCTTCAAAATGAGGATGGCCGCCTGCACCAGCGCGACGATCCCGGCGCCGATCATGACGCCGTGTGCGATATAAAGCTTATCGACGTCAATGCTGAACAGCGGGTTCGAATATTGGCGGATCAAAAGGCCGATCCCGAACATGCCGAGCGCCCAGATGTTGCCGATAAACGCCACGCCGAACGCGGACATCGAAACGTGGAAATAAGATCCGATCAGGCCGATCACGGTCCCGACCCCAAGCAGTCCTGCGCGTTTGCCGCCTTTATCGCCGGCAATGATCGATTCGGCGGTCGCCACGCCCGGCGCCCAGGTTCCCGATGCGGGGAACAGCTTCGAGTCGAACAGCTTGTACAGCAGCGCCGCATCGACGAACATCGCCAGCGCCGCGCCGATCAGCATCGGGATGATCAGCTTCGTCTCGCCCATCACGAACGGGATCCCGATCGGTATGAACAGGCTGTTGGCCGCGCCGAACGTCGCGGAGGAGATGGACGTCTGCACCATGTTTTGGCGATGGATCGATTTATACTTTTTGAATACCGCTACCGGAATTCTTGCGATCAGCATCGCAACCAGCGCGCCGATGATCGCCGTGTTCGGCGTCACGCCGAGCGTCGTCACGATCTGAATGCCGACGATCGCGCCAAGAACGCCGGTAATTACATTGAGGAACAAGCCAAAAGGTTCGAATATGCTGGGATGTTTCTCTTTTTTCTCCG
>Ga0180220_1002236_pt1 | contig 12837 bp, 12 predicted proteins | sample eDN5th37CBELigBY_FD_151335 | JGI IMG/M metagenome (GOLD analysis project Ga0180220, IMG submission 151335) | Enriched backyard soil microbial communities from Emeryville, California, USA - eDNA 5th pass 37_C BE-Lig BY (version 2) (version 2) | ecosystem: Environmental > Terrestrial > Soil >... | reverse complement strand
CGTTGAAGCCGCCGGAGGCACCGATCTCCTTGCGGATCGGGCCGTTGATGATGACGAGCACAGCGCAACCGCCGGTCGATGACGTGGTGCCGTGCAGCAGGAACTCCTCCTTCAGCATGCCGGTCCAGGCCGCCAAGACGACGGGGAAGTGCATCGGCAGGCAGCCGGCCATCACTGCGTTGACGGCGAGCTTCTCGGCAGTGACGGGCTGCTCGCGCACGCTCTCGATGCCGATGAGCTGGTCTGGGGTCATGCCGGCCCATTCGAGACAGGCGCGGACGGCGCTTTCGGTGGGCGGCACGATGGGCAAGCCGTCGGTCCAGCCTCGGGAATGATAGAGTTCCTGCGCCGACATCAGGTCGTCGACCTCGTAGGTCCGTGATGTCAACTGCAGCATGGGTCTGCTCCGGGCCAAGCGATGCGGGGGCAATTCAGCTTGTGCGATGCGGATGGTCAAGCGTTGCGTGCGATGTCAGCGGCAGGCCCCGGTCTCTACCGCTTCCCAAGCTCCGAGGCTTCGCGCTAGCCTTGGCCGAGAGGTGAGACAGATGGCCAGGCAGCCAAGATCGGAGGAACCGCCCATGTCGAAGCCGCACTCGACCATCGGGTCGCGCATGAAAGGCCTCAGCAACGAATGGCTGGCCAAGACGCAGGAGCCCATCCTCGAGCCGGACCTGCCGATCGTCGATCCGCACCATCATCTCTGGGACTTCCCCGAGCATTCGTACCTGCTGAAAGACATCCTCGCGGACACCGGCAGCGGTCACAACATCATCCAGACGGTGTTCCTCGAGTGCACCGCTTCGTTCCGGGAGGACGGGCCGGAAGAGGAGAAGCCGATCGGCGAGGTGGAGTTCGTCAACGGCATGGCGGCGATGTCGGCGTCCGGCGCCTACGGGCCGACCCGGGTCGCGACGGGCATCGTGGGGCTGGCGGAGCTGCGTCTGGGCGCGCGAGTGGAAGATGTGCTGAGCAAGCAGATCGCGGTCGGCGGCGGGCGGTTCAAGGGCATCCGCTACGTGGCGAGCTGGGACGACAAGGACCCGCAGATCCACAACGGGCACACCAATCCATCGCAGCATCTTTATGCGGAGGACGCCAAGTTTCACGAAGGCTTCGCCGTGCTCGGCAAGCTCGGGCTGACGTTCGATGCGTGGTGCTACCACACGTCGCTGCCGGACCTGATCACACTGGCGCGCAAGTTCCCAAACCAGCCGATCGTGCTCGACCATTGCGGGGGGCCGCTCGGCATCGGCTATTACGCGAGCCGCAAGGACGAGGTGTTCTCGGCGTGGAGCCGCGACATCCGCGAACTCGGCAAATGCCCGAACGTGATGGTGAAGCTCGGAGGGCTCGGTATGCGCGTCAACGGCTTCGATTTCCACACGCGGCCGAAGCCGCCGTCGTCCGAGGAACTCGCGGCGGCGTGGAAGCCGTTCATCGAGGTTTGCATCGAGGCGTTCGGGCCGAAGCGCTCGATGTTCGAGAGCAACTTCCCGGTCGACAAGTTCTCGGGCAGCTACGCGATCTACTGGAACGCATTCAAGCGGCTGGCGTCAGGCGCCTCGGCCGACGAGAAGGCCGACCTGTTCCGGGAGACGGCGCGGCGGTTCTACTCGCTGCCGGGGAAGCCCTGATGGGTGGATCACCGCCTCGGTAACGCATCGCCATCCCGGATGCGCTATCCAGCGTCGGCCGAGCATGGTCGAATGTGGTGGCGGCCGGAGAGGGCGCGCGGCTGGCTTTCAGGAGACGTGCGGACAATGACGGCGGGCGAGGACAAGGGAACGCGGGCGGGAGCCATCGCGCGGATCGAGGCTTATGTCGACGATGGTCGCTTCGAGGCGGAGCTGGGACGGCGCGTTGCGGTCAAGACGGAGAGCCAGAAGTTCCCCGATGCGTCGGCAATTGCGGAATGTCATCGCTATCTCGAGGAGCAGATGACGCCCGCGTTCGTGGCGATGGGCTTTACCTCAAAGATTTACGAGAACCCGATCAAGGGGCAGGGACCGGTCCTGCTCGCCACCCGCATCGAGGATCCGTCGCTGCCGACCGTGCTCGGCTACGGGCACGGCGACGTGGTGCGCGGCATGGACGAGCAGTGGACGAAGGGCAAGGGGCCGTGGGTCATCGCCCGCGACGGCGACAAGCTCTACGGACGTGGCACAGCCGACAACAAGGGTCAGCACACGATCAACATGGCCGCGCTGAAGGCCGTGATGGACGAGCGCGGCGGCAGGCTCGGCTTCAACGCGAAGTTCATGGTCGAGACCGGCGAGGAAGCGGGCTCGAAAGGACTGAAGGAACTGGTGCGGGCGCATCCAGCTGACTTTGCGGCCGACGTGCTGATCGCGTCCGACGGACCGCGGGTACGGCAGGACCGGCCCACGATGTCGCTCGGCTGCCGCGGTGCGATGAACTTTGACCTCGTCTGCGACCTGCGCGAGGGTGGTCACCACTCAGGCAACTGGGGCGGCTTGATCGCCAATCCCGGCTTCCTGCTGGCGCATGCGCTGGCGTCGATCGTCGGGCCGAAGGGCGAGCTTCTGGTCGAGGCGTTGAAGGCGCCGCCGGCCTCGGATGCGGTGAAGGAAGTTCTGGCCGACGTCGAGATCGACGGCGGCATGGAAGGCCCGCAGGTAGACGAATGGTGGGGCGAGCCCGGCATGCGACCGGCGGAGCGCGTCTACGCGGCCAATACGTTCAACATCCTCGCCTTCACCACGGGCACACCCGGGCGGCCGGTCAATGCCATTCCGCCGAAGGCCGTCGCCAATTGCCAGCTCCGCTTCGTGGCCGGCACCGATACCGGCCAGATCGTTCCGGCCCTCGAGAGGCATCTGGCGGAGAAGGGGCACAACCTCGTCAAGGTGGAGCCGCCGCCGGCCATCAACGACGGCACGTTCGGCGCCTCGCGGATCGAGCCGGATCACCCGTGGGCGATGTTCGTGCGCGGCTCGATCCAACGCTCGTCGAATGCGAAGCCTGCCGTGATCCCGTCGACGGGCGGTTCGATCTGCAACGACATCTTCACCGACGATCTCGGCATGCCCGCGATCTGGATCCCGCACTCCTATGCGTCGTGCTCGCAGCACTGGCCCGACGAGCATATCCTGATGCCGGTTTTCCGCAGCGCCGCGGGGCTGATGGCGGGGTTATACTGGGATATCGGCGCGGGTGCCGGTGTGCCGCCACGCAAAGGCTGATGGATCGAGGGACACGACGCATGACGACACGACAGACCAGCGAGCCTTGCGATCTTCCTGCCGTGGAGGCGCGCCGCCTGATCGGGGCGAGGAAGCTGTCGCCGGTGGAGCTGCTCGAGAGCTGCCTGAAGCGGACCGCAGCCACGAACGGTGCCGTCAACGCGGTCGTCGCGCAGGACGAGGAACTCGCGCGCAGGACGGCGAAGGCGCAAGAGGCCGAGGTGATGTCCGGCGATCCGCTCGGGCTGCTGCATGGCCTCCCCGTCGGGATCAAGGACCTCGAGCCGGTGAAGGGGCTGCGCTCGACGTGGGGCTCGCTGATCTTCAAGGATCACGTGCCCACCGAGGATGGCACCAACGTCGCCAATGTCCGGATGGCCGGGGCGAACGTCTTCGCCAAGACCAACACGCCAGAGTTCGGCGCCGGCGCGAACACGCGCAACCGCGTCTACGGCGCGACGGGCAATCCGTTCGACCCGGTGCTGACGGCCGCGGGCTCGTCAGGCGGCTCGGCGGTGGCGCTGGCCGTCGGACAGATGCCGCTCGCCACGGGCTCGGACTACGGCGGCTCGCTCAGGACGCCGGCCGCCTACTGCGGCATCGCCGGCTTCAGGCCGTCGGTCGGTGTGGTGCCGTCGCCCGACCGAGCGGCGGGGCTCGTACCGTGGGGCGTGCTCGGGCCGATGGGACGGACCGTCGAGGACGCCTACCTGCTCTTCCGGGCGCAGGTGGACGAGAACGTTAACGATCCCTTCTCGACGGGCATTCTCGACCTGCCGGAGGTGCTGGTGCCGGCTGATCTCGCGAGCCTGCGGGTGGCGATCACGCCGGACTTCGGGCAGGCACCGGTGGCGCGCGCAATCCGGGCGGTGTTCGCGGATCGCATGAAGCGGCTCGATGCGTGGGCCGCCGCCGTGGAGGAGGTGCATCCCGACTACTCGGGCCTGCACGAGATCTTCGAGATCCACCGCGGCGTGGCATTCGCGACGCTGCATCAGGAGAAGCTCGCCAAGCATCGCGATCTGCTCGACCGCAACGTTATCGACAACACCGAGCGTGGGCTGAAGCTGACGATGGCCGAGATCGGCCGCGGGCTCGTCGCGCAGCACGCGCTGACGAAGCGGGTCAACGCGTTCTTCGACGACTGGGACATCCTGATCGCGCCCACGGCGGCGGTGTCGCCGTTCCCGCATGAGCAGCTTTTCGTCGAGGAGATCGACGGCGAGCGGATGCCGACCTACATGCGGTGGCTCGCCCTGGCCTATGCGCCGACGATGGCGCTCTGCTGCGTGTGCGCCATCCCGTGCGGGCGCGACGACAAGGGGCTGCCGTTCGGCGTGCAGGTGATCGGCCCCCGGGGGGCGGACCTGCACGTGCTGCAGGTGGCGGCGGCGCTCGAGGCGGCGTTCGCGGGCGACGCGGAAACGGCGCGGCCGGTGCCGGACATCGCGCGGCTTGCCGCGATGGTGAAAGAGGCGTAACGCCTCGGCCATGACGCGCAGCATGACAAGCATCGGCATTGTGATTCAGGCAGCGCACTTCGCGGCGGACAAGCATCGCGATCAGAGGCGGAAGGGCATCCGCAACACGCCCTACGTCAACCATCCGCTGGAGGTGGCCGAGCGGCTCAGCCGGGTGGGCGGCGTGGACGATCCGGTGGTGCTGGCGGCCGCGATCCTGCACGACACGATCGAGGACACGAACACCACCCGCGCCGAGCTGGCGGGTATTTTCGGCAACGACATTGCGGCGCTCGTCGCGGAGCTGACGGACGAGCCGGGCCTTACCTGGCAGCAGCGGAAGCGCCAGGAGATCGATCACGCGCCGCATCTCTCGTACCGCGCGAAGATGATCAAGATCGTCGACAAGACGTGCAACGTCTCGGATACGATCACCAATCCGCCCGGCGAGTGGACGCTGTCGCGCCGGCGGGACTATCTGGAGTTCGCGGAGCTCGTCGCGGACGGGTGCCGGGGCGTCAACGCCGCGCTCGACGACGAGTTCGACCGGGTGATGGCGGAGGCGAGGGCGAGGATCGGTTAGGTTTCCGGTTGGTATTCCTTTGGGTATTGGAGGCGGCGATGGCACCGCACGACGGCACCTTGGCGGGTAGCGGAACGGAAGCTTCGGGCGGGGGGCTGGCAGCCCTCCAGGCGGCGGCATCGACGGGTGAGGCCGCGCGGCGCCTCTACCGGCAGGGCGGCTACAAGGGCTTCACGCATGGTTTCGCGCCCGGCTACGTGCAGGCCAATCTCGCCGTGCTGCCGAAGGAGCTGGCCGCCGATTTCCTGCGCTTCTGCCAGCTCAATCAAAAGCCCTGCCCGTTGATCGGCATGTCGCCTGTGCCGGGTGATCCCTCGATGCCGGAGCTCGGCGCCGACCTCGACATCCGCACTGACATCCCAATGTACCGCGTCTGGCGGAAGGGCGAGCTGGTGGCCGAGGTGCCGGACATCCGGGATTTCTGGCGCGAAGATCTCGTCGCCTTCGCGCTCGGGTGCTCGTTCTCGTTCGAGGAGGCGCTCGTGGAGGACGGCCTCGAGCTTCGCCACCAGACTTGCGGCGTTAATGTCCCGATGTTCCGCACGGGCATCGCGTGCCAGCCGTCGGGGCCGTTCCGCGGTCCGATGGTCGTCTCGATGCGGCCATTCAGGCCGGCGGATGCGATCCGCGCGGTGCAGATCACGTCGCGGTTCCCAGCCGTGCACGGTGCGCCGGTGCACATCGGCTTGCCGGAGATGATCGGCATCTGCGACATCAACCGGCCGGACTATGGCGACGCGGTCGAGGTGCGCGCGGACGAGCTGCCCGTGTTCTGGGCCTGCGGAGTGACGCCGCAGGCCGTGATCGCCGCCGTCGCACCGGAGCTTGCGATCACGCATGCGCCCGGCGCGATGCTGGTGACCGACGTGCGCAACAGCCGTCTCGCCGCGCTTTGATAGCCACCAAGCAGAGCGCACGACCGCAGCCGCGGCTGTCGTTATCGCTCAGTCGTTCGCTTCGTCGCCGTCGTCGCTCGGGCGCGTCAGCTCCTTCAGCTTGGCGAAGACGCGGGCGTCCTCGTCGCTATCGGGGGCGGGGCGCTCTTCCTCGGCGGGGGCGGGCGCATCTGCGACCGTAGGCTGGTCGCCGAGACCGGGGATCGTCTCGCTGGCGGGCAGCAAGGTCCCGGCGGGCTCGGGCGCCGGCGCTCCCGGTGCACCCGGTGCACCGGCCGGGGCGCGTTTCGAGGCCTTCCTCACCTCCGCGTCGAGATCGATCTGCGAGCACAGGCCCAGCGTCACCGGATCCTGCGGCTGCAGGTTGGCCGAGTTCCAGTGTGTGCGGTCGCGGATGGCGGCGATCGTCGGCTTCGTGGTGCCAACGAGACGCATGATCTGGCTGTCCTTCAGCTCCGGATGGTTGCGCAGCAGCCAGAGCACCGCGTTCGGCCGGTCGTGGCGGCGCGAGACCGGCGTATAGCGCGGGCCCTTCTTGGTCTTGACGACCGGCATCTCGTACTTCGGCTCGGCGAGGCGCAGGCGATGGCTCGGGTTGGCCTCGGCGCGGGCGATCTCCTCGCGCGTGAGCTGGCCTGACGAGATCGGGTCCTGGCCCTTGATGCCCTGCGCGACGTCGCCGTCCGCGATGCCCTTCACCTCGAGGTTGTGCAACCCGCAAAGCTCGGCGATCTGCTCGAACGTCAGCGACGTATTCTCGACCAGCCAAACCGCAGTCGCTTTCGGCATCAATGGTTTACGATCGCTCATTGGCACATCCTTCGACGACCGCCGCTTGGATTCCGGCTCGCCCGACGGTCAGTCACAACAATTGGGGGATGCCCAGTCATATAGCGACGCGACGCTGCGACGGCAACCTCCGAAGCGCGCCGGCCGCGACGCCATGTCGCCGATTATGGGCAGCCACGCGCCCCGAAGCATGCGTCGACCGGATCTGCCAGCGACATTCCACCACGCTTGTTGCAGTGCGGAATATCGAGGTATTCGAGCGCCTTGCCATATTGAAAGAACGGGAACGGAGCATTCTGGCCGGACCCGATACCCGGGAGCACGACGCCGGCATGACGCTTCACGAGAAGACGATCCATTATTTCGAGGACCTTGAGATCGGCATGGAGGCGAGCTTCGCCAAGACCGTGAGCGAGGCCGACATCGTCGCCTTCGCGGAGGTGACGGGCGACCACAATCCCGTGCATCTCGACGAGACCTACGCCGCGCAGACCATGTTCAAGACGCGCATCGCCCACGGCATGCTGACGGCCGGCTGCATCTCGGCGGTGTGCGGCATGCAGCTTCCGGGCCCGGGCGCGGTCTACGTCTCGCAGACGCTCAATTTCCGCGGGCCAGTGAAGATCGGCGACCGCGTGGTCGCGACCGTGAGTCTCGTCGAGCTTATGCCGGCCAAACGCCGGGCGCGCTTCGACTGCACCTGCTCGGTCGACGGCAAGGTCGTGCTCGAGGGCGAGGCGATCCTGATGGTGCCGAAGCGTCCGAAGGCGGCGTGATCGGTGATCACCTCTCCAGAGGCCGGATACTGCCTCCCGCCCTCACTCTCGGCAGGCCTCGCGACAGCGACCCGCGTGAGCAGGATGCGGGCGAGTATGGGGAAGCGCAGGAGGGTGGGGATAAGTTTGTGCACAAATAGCTGTCTCGCAGAGGTATGCACGGCAGACACGATCACAGCGGCGGCCCCCGTGATGTCCGCATGACCTTCACCACCGACCGTCAGTCCGATTTCAGCTTCGGGGTCGCTTCCGGAAGTCAGTCTCATAGCCTAGAATGGCGATCATCTACCGGAATACTCTATTGGAAGTGCCTTATGCCAAGCACGCGGATCATAACAGGGACTTGGGCTCGCGGCAGCGAGAAGAAGATTATAGAGGCCGTCCAGGAAGCCCTACTTTCGTCTCTGAAGTTGCCAGACTATGACCGCGATGTAGTCCTCGACCTGTATGATGCGGACACAAGGATTGTGCCCACAGGCCGATCAGATCGCTACACTCGCATCGAGATCATGATGTTTTCCGGGCGATCGATGGATGCGAAGCGATTACTCTACAAATCGCTTGTAGCGAGACTTTCCGAATTGGGGGTGCCGGAGAACGAGATCAAAATCGTTTTGCTTGAGGTGCCAGCGGAGAATTGGGGGTTGCGAGGCGGTCTACCAGCGTCCGAGATCGACCTCGGTTTCAAGGTTGACGTCTGAACGCCAGCCCTCGTCTTTTGGTGGGTGGCACGGCTCTTCAGGCCAGTCTCGGCTCGCTCCGAACTTCCGAGCGTAATGGCGATGACAGCAAGATTCGAGATAAGTGACCTGCATCACGAGCTGGCAAGGCGTGAAGATTTGCTGCGTGCGAACAACGCGAGCGCCCGAGAGACCTCGATGCTCTCCCGCGATCGTTTTAATGAGTTAGTCGGCGCTGCGCGCGTGGCGCTATTCGTCCCTCCCGCCGCAGCGTTTATATTGGCATTTGAACAGTCCGATAACTACGATGGTGGTCACTTTCTTTGGTTCCGGAATAAGTTCGACAAGTTCCTTTATATCGACCGTGTGGTGGTCTCTGAACCATATCGGCGACAGGGGCTCGGCCAACTGCTTTATGCCGATGTGTTCAGGCGAGCGGGCGATCTGGGCCACACGCGTGTCGTCTGCGAGGTGAATCTCCAGCCACCCAACCCTGTATCGGACAAGTTCCACGCAGCCCAGGGATTTGAGGAAGTAGGCCGAGCTACGATCGACGACGGTGCCAAGACGGTCCGGTATCTCGCCGCCAAAGTGTAAGCCCGTTTGGCACGAGCCAGACCACGAGAATTTCGTTAGCATCGGGTCAGACGCATCAGTTCGCCGGCCAATCGTTTCGACCGCAGCACCACCTGTTGCGGAGATTCCCGCCGCACATCGATACTGGTCTCATAGGGGTCGGTCCTGTACCGCCCTTTCCCTCACTCCTCCGTGTCCTCCCCTTCCCTCCCTCTCCTCATCCTGTACTCTCCCCTCTCGCCGCCCAGCGGCGCAAGCATGAGTGGAGGTACGATCATGAGCGAGAAGGGCTATACCCCTCCCAAGGTCTGGGTCTGGGACAAGGAGAACGGCGGGCGGTTCGCCAACATCAACCGTCCGATCGCGGGGCCGACGCACGAGAAGGAGCTGCCGGTCGGCAAGCATCCCCTGCAACTTTACTCGCAGGGCACGCCCAACGGTGTGAAGGTCACGGTGCTGCTCGAGGAGCTGCTGGCGGCCGGTCACAAGGGTGCCGAGTACGACGCCTGGCTGATCCGCATCGGCAACGGCGAGCAGTTCGGCTCGGGCTTCGTCGCGGTGAACCCCAACTCGAAGATCCCGGCGCTGCTCGACCGGTCGAACCCGGAGAAGCCCGTGCGCGTGTTCGAATCGGGCTCGATCCTGCTGCATCTGGCAGAGACGTTCGGGGCGTTCCTGCCGAAGGACCCGGCGAAGCGCACGGAAGCGCTCAACTGGCTGTTCTGGCAGATGGGCAGCGCGCCCTATCTCGGCGGCGGGTTCGGCCACTTCTATGCCTACGCGCCCGAGAAGTGGGAGTATCCGATCAACCGTTTCGCGATGGAGGTGAAGCGGCAGCTCGACGTGCTCGACCGGCATCTGGCCGGGCACCGGTTCATGGCGGGTGACGAGTACTCGATCGCCGACATCGCTATCTGGCCCTGGTACGGCGCGCTGGTGAAGGGCGTGCTCTACGGCGATAGCGCCACGTTCCTCGACGCGGCGAGCTACAAGCACGTCAACCGCTGGACGAACGAGATCGGCGCGCGGCCGGCCGTGAAGCGGGGGCGGATGGTCAACCGCACGCAGGGCGAGCCGTCGAGCCAGCTCCACGAACGCCATGACGCCAGCGACTTCGAGACCAAGACGCAGGACAAGCTGGCGAAGTAGCCGTTGCTTCGCCGACGCGGATCGGTGTGGGACGTGAACCGAGACCCGCTCGGGTGGTCATCCCGGCACTGATTGCCGGGATCCATTTCTCGTCCCGCTCAAACGGTGCGAGATGCCGTAGCGGCAAGAGCCCGCGTACCATCGCAGACCTGCACGCCTGTAGCCTCATGAATCGCGGGAACAACAAGTCCCGCGATGACATCTGTGGGGCGGTGTCCTTCGGATAGTCTATCGCTGGATCGCAGCTCGCGTCGGCACAACGCGCCTTCTTGGCCGGGATGACGCCCACGCGTCGCGATACGCTGCACAGAGCTGTTCATCCGGACGCCGGCGTGCTGTAGGTTCTGGCGACCCTGGAGCTTGGAACCCGAAACGCCCCCATGCACGTCATTCACGGTTACGACCATCTTCCCGCCGGGTTGCGCGGCTCGGCGCTGGCGATCGGCAATTTCGACGGTGTCCACCGCGGGCATCAGGCGCTGATCGCGAAGGCGCGGGAGCGGGCGGCGGAGGGGAGCCGGCCGGGAGCGAGGCATCTCGCCGGCGCCATGGTGTTCGAGCCGCATCCGCGCGAGTTCTTCCATCCTGAGCGGCAGCATTTCCGTCTCACGTCACTGGAGCGCAAGCTTAAGCTGTTCGAGCGCTATGGTCTCGACATGACCGTGGTGGTGCCCTTCGGCGAGCACGTGGCGACGCTCGATCCCGAGGCCTTCGTCGAGGAGGTGCTGGTGGCGGGGCTCGGGGTCCGGCACGTGGTGGTCGGCTACGACTTCTTCTTCGGCAAGGGGCGCGGCGGCAGCGCGGCCGACCTGCAGCGGCTCGGCGGTGAACTCGGCTTCGGCGTGAGCGTGGTGCCGCCCGTGGCCGAGGGCGGCGAGGTGTTCTCGTCGTCGGCGATCCGGGCGGAGATCGCGCAGGGCGACGTCGCGGGCGCAGCGACCATGATGGGCCATTGGTGGAGCGTCACCGGCGAGGTGGTCGGCGGGGCCAAGCGCGGCACCGGCATGGGCTTTCCGACGGCCAATATCGTGCTGCCGCGCTCGACGCCGCTCGCCTATGGCATCTACGCCGTGCTCGTCGATACGCCAGAGGGTCGCCACCAAGGGGCGGCCTATCTCGGCACCCGGCCGACGTTCGACAACGGCCCGCCGGTGCTCGAGGTGTTCCTGTTCGATTTCGACGGCGACCTCTACGGGCGGCAGATCGAGGTGTCGTTCGTGGCATTCATCCGGCCCGACCGGCGTTTCGACGGTATGGAGGCGCTGATGGTCCAGATGGACGAGGACTGCGCCACGGCGCGGCAGATCCTCTCCGCCGCGCCCCGACTTCCATAGCGGCCGCCAGCGGCGCCCGGTCAGCGGGTCTGCGTCGCCTGCGACAGGCGCTGTCCGGGCGTGACCGCGGTGCGCAGCACGATGTCGAGCGTCTGATCGACGAAGGTGCCGTTCAGGTCGTCGTGGATGCGCAGCACGAGCTGGTAGTTGCCTTCCGGGAACGTCAGGTGGTTGAGCATCAGGTCGCCGTAGACCTGGGTCAGCGGGGCCGGGCCGCTCGAGGCGCGGACGAGGGGAAGCTGCCAGGCATTGTCGCGCACGGCGACGGTCTGGCCCTGGGCGTTGCGGACCAGGATGTCGACCGACATGGAGGCACGCACGTTGCCGTTCTCGAAGCGTGTCGTGAGGTTGGTCGGCTCGAAGTAGATGTGGAACGGCGTGCCCGGCGCGATGATGTTCGAGCGCGCCTGGAACTGGCCGAAGCCGGTGGCGGCGTTCTGCGCGAGGGAGATGCGCTGGATGCCGATGTTCTGGGCTATGGCGGTCGACGTCGTGCCGCCGGTCTGGGTGGATGCGCTCTGCGTCTCGGTGGCGTTCTGCTTCGCAGCGAGATCGAGCCGCACCGCAAAGTTGCCCGTGGCCGCAGCGATGGTGGAGAGGACGAGGAAGCCTGCTCCGAGGAGGATGCCGAATTTGCCTTTCATAACGCGTGCTCCCGAGTGGCCGATGGCGGCGATCAGTTCGTTGGAGCTATTCGTATATCGAAAAGGAACATTGTTCAATATCGGATCGAGACGTTTCGGATCACAAGTCCGTGAGTTTGGGGTCGGTGTGTATCGAAAATTGGCGATGTCGGGCTTGCCGCCCGGTCGTGTGGCCGGGAGAAGGGATCAGGCGCCGGCGACGAGCTCCCAGACGGCCGTCTGCTTGATCTCGGCGTCTTCGAGTTCACGCGTAACCGGGACGCGATATTCGGCAAGCTTGCGGAAGCGGTTGCGAGGGAAGTAGCTGCGGCCGGGATCGCCGATCAGCACGCGGGCGCCGTTCCGGACGGCTTCCGAGATGAACGCGAGGACCCGGTCGGCCAGCTCGCGCTCGTAGAAGAGATCGCCGACGAGGACCACGGAGAAGCGCGCGCCTGGAGGGCCGGCGAGCAGGTCTTCGGCGGTGGTGGTAATGATGCAGCCGTTGGCCTCGGCGTTGAGCGCGCCGGCGACCAGGGCAACCGCGTCGACGTCGGCGGCCAGGACAGTGTGGGCGCCCGCTTTCATCGCCGCAACCGCCGTAAGTGCCGATCCTGCCCCGAGGTCCAGCACGTCGGCGCCGGCGACGAGATCAGGGTGATCGAGCAGGTGGCGTGCGAGCGCCTGCCCGCCTGCCCAGGCGAAGGCCCAATAGGGAGGAGGCACGTTCATCTCGCCCAGCTCTTCCTCCGTCTTGCGCCAGAT
>Ga0180220_1002233_pt1 | contig 12857 bp, 21 predicted proteins | sample eDN5th37CBELigBY_FD_151335 | JGI IMG/M metagenome (GOLD analysis project Ga0180220, IMG submission 151335) | Enriched backyard soil microbial communities from Emeryville, California, USA - eDNA 5th pass 37_C BE-Lig BY (version 2) (version 2) | ecosystem: Environmental > Terrestrial > Soil >... | reverse complement strand
CAGGTCATCAACTCGACCAAGGGCAAGAAGGAGCGCATCGGCAAGATCTTCCAGATGCACGCCAACAAGGAGAACCCGGTCGACTCGGTGACCGCGGGCCACATCTACGCGGTGATCGGCCTCAAGGACACCACGACCGGCGACACCCTGTCGGACGCCGACAAGCCCGTCGTCCTCGAGTCGATGACGTTCGCCGAGCCCGTGCTCGAGGTCGCCATCGAGCCCAAGACCAAGGCCGACCAGGAGAAGCTGGGTCTCGCGATCCAGAAGCTCGCTGAGGAGGACCCGACGTTCCGCGTCGAGCAGAACGCCGAGACCGGTCAGACCGTCATCAAGGGCATGGGCGAGCTGCACCTCGACATCATGGTCGACCGCATGAAGCGGGAGTTCAAGGTCGAGGCCAACGTGGGCAAGCCCCAGGTCGCGTACCGCGAGACGATCCGCAAGACCGTCGAGCGCCACGACTACACCCACAAGAAGCAGACGGGTGGCTCGGGCCAGTTCGCGAAGATCCAGTTCAAGCTGGAGCCGCTCGAGGTGTCGGGCGACAAGACGTACGAGTTCGTGAACCAGGTCACCGGTGGCCGCGTTCCGCGCGAGTACATCCCGTCGGTCGACGCCGGCTTCCAGGACGCGATGAACGTCGGCGTGCTCGCCGGCTACCCCATGGTGGGCGTCAAGGCGACCCTCATGGACGGCCAGGCGCACGACGTCGACTCGTCCGAGATGGCGTTCAAGATCGCCGGTTCGATGGGCTTCAAGGAGGCCGCCCGCAAGGCGAGCCCCGTGCTGCTCGAGCCGGTCATGGCCGTCGAGGTGCGCACGCCCGAGGAGTACATGGGCGACGTCATCGGCGACCTGAACTCCCGTCGTGGCCAGATCCAGTCGATGGAGGATGTCACCGGCGTCAAGGTGGTGCGCGCGCTCGTGCCGCTGTCGGAGATGTTCGGCTACATCGGCGACCTGCGTTCGAAGACCTCGGGTCGCGCCGTCTACTCGATGGTGTTCGACAGCTACGCCGAGGTTCCCAAGAACGTCGCCGAGGAGATCGTCCAGAAGAACAAGGGCGAATGACCTCTGCGGATGCCTCGGCTCCGCTCTCGTCGAGGGCGGCCGAGGCATCCGAACCCCACAACTTCACAGAAACCCCTCTACTAAGCTAGAGAAATCCCCGTAGACGACCGGTCGCAAACCAGTGCCCGGAACCTCTACATGACCGTCCTGAGGAGGACCCAGTGGCTAAGGCCAAGTTCGAGCGGACCAAGCCGCACGTGAACATCGGAACGATCGGTCACGTCGACCACGGCAAGACGACGCTCACCGCGGCGATCTCGAAGGTGCTCGCCGACAAGTACCCGTCGAACGTCAACGTTCCGCGCGACTTCGCGTCGATCGACTCGGCTCCTGAGGAGCGCCAGCGCGGTATCACAATCAACATCTCGCACGTCGAGTACGAGACCCCGAAGCGTCACTACGCGCACGTCGACGCCCCGGGCCACGCGGACTACATCAAGAACATGATCACCGGTGCCGCCCAGATGGACGGCGCGATCCTCGTGGTCGCCGCCACCGACGGCCCGATGGCTCAGACCCGTGAGCACGTGCTGCTCGCCAAGCAGGTCGGCGTGCCCTACCTGCTCGTCGCGCTCAACAAGGCCGACATGGTCGACGACGAGGAGATCCTCGAGCTCGTCGAGCTGGAGGTCCGTGAGCTCCTGTCGTCGCAGGACTTCGACGGCGACAACGCCCCCGTCATCCGCGTCTCGGGCCTGAAGGCCCTCGAGGGCGACGAGAAGTGGGTTCAGTCGGTCCTCGACCTCATGGAGGCCGTCGACGAGTCGATCCCCGACCCGGTGCGTGACCGCGACAAGCCGTTCCTCATGCCGATCGAGGACGTCTTCACCATCACCGGCCGTGGCACGGTCGTCACGGGCCGCGCCGAGCGCGGTACCCTCGCGATCAACTCCGAGGTCGAGATCGTGGGTCTGCGCCCGACGCAGAAGACGATCGTCACCGGTATCGAGATGTTCCACAAGCAGCTCGACGAGGCATGGGCCGGCGAGAACTGTGGTCTGCTCCTCCGCGGCACCAAGCGTGACGAGGTCGAGCGCGGCCAGGTCGTCGTCAAGCCCGGCTCGGTGACCCCGCACACGGAGTTCGAGGGCACGGCGTACATCCTCTCCAAGGAGGAGGGTGGCCGTCACAACCCGTTCTTCACGAACTACCGTCCGCAGTTCTACTTCCGTACCACCGACGTCACCGGCGTCATCACGCTGCCCGAGGGCACCGAGATGGTCATGCCCGGCGACACCACCGACATGAAGGTCGAGCTCATCCAGCCGATCGCCATGGAGGAGGGCCTCGGCTTCGCGATCCGCGAGGGCGGCCGCACGGTCGGCGCCGGTACGGTCACGAAGATCCTCAAGTGAGCCGGCGCCCGTAGGGCGCACACAGGCTCGACCACGAGAAGCCCCCGGGAGAGATCCCGGGGGCTTCTCGTGTCTGCCGAGGGACGGATGCCGCGGCATCCGTGTCGCCCTTTCAGGGGCCGGTTCGTCGCGAGACAATGGCACCGTGCAGCCCCGCCGGGGCGCAGAAGGAGCCGACACATGGGCATCGACGACCTCGTCAACCAGGGCAAGGAGTTCCTAGAGCAGAACAAGGACAAGATCGACGACGTGATCAAGTCCGAACAGGCGGAGGACGTGAGCGACAAAGTCCTCGACGCCGCCGCCGACTTCGTCAAGAAGGTCGCACCCGACAGCGTCGATGAGCACGTGGACGGCGTCCGCGACAACATCGACAAGGCCATCGGCAACGAGTAGCTCTCCGCATCGCGAAAGCCCGGGGGAGTGATCCTCCGGGCCTTTCCGTGTGCCGGGGCGCCGCCTCTCCTGGGAAGGTGCCGAGCAACCGTCTGCGCGACACGCCCGGGTTTGCGACACGCCCGGGCGACCCGTAGACTATTGAGGTTCCACATTCCGGCGCGCCTTCGGCGTGCACCGGATCACTGCCAGGGCAGTGCATAGGCGGCGCGAACGCGCAGGGTCCTAGGCCGCGGGCAGCAGAACAAGAAACCGTCCCTCGAAAGGCTCGGGTGCCGGATCATCCGGAAAGCCCGGGCCGCACGTGTGCGTGCGGCGAGCGGCGGGCCGGATGCCTCGGCGCCGGCTTGACAGCAGAACAGTGGTGCGCAGCACCCGTCCATGCGGGTGAGAAGTGCCAGGCGCGCGAGCGCCACCGTGCGTCCAATGCCACAAGGGTAAGACGCGGAAAGAGAGTGAGCAGACAATGGCGGGACAGAAGATCCGCATTCGCCTGAAGTCGTACGACCACGCCGGTCTCGACTCGTCGGCGCGCAAGATCGTCGACACCGTGACCCGTGCGGGCGCGACCGTCGTGGGCCCCGTGCCCCTTCCGACCGAGAAGAACGTCGTGTGCGTCATCCGGTCGCCCCACAAGTACAAGGACAGCCGCGAGCACTTCGAGATGCGCACCCACAAGCGTCTGATCGACATCATCGACCCGACGCCCAAGGCCGTCGACTCGCTGATGCGCCTTGACCTGCCGGCCGACGTCAACATCGAGATCAAGCTCTGAGGACGACGACCATGGCACACATCAACGAAAAGGTTTCCAAGGGCCTGCTCGGCACGAAGCTGGGCATGACCCAGGTCTGGGACGCGAACGGCAAGCTCGTGCCCGTCACGGTCATCGAGATCGCGCCGAACGTGGTCACCCAGGTTCGCACGCCCGAGAAGGACGGCTACAACGCCGTCCAGATCGCCTACGGGCAGATCGATCCCCGCAAGGTCAACAAGCCGCTCACGGCCCACTTCGAGGCCGCCGGTGTGACCCCGCGCCGCCACCTCGCCGAGATCCGCACCGCGGACGCTGCTGACTACTCACTCGGTCAGGAGCTCACGGTCGACGGCACCTTCGAGGCGGGCCAGCTGGTCGACGTCGTCGGCACCAGCAAGGGCAAGGGCACCGCGGGTGTCATGAAGCGCCACAACTTCAAGGGCGTCTCGGCCTCGCACGGTGCGCACCGCAACCACCGCAAGCCCGGCTCGATCGGCGCCTCGTCGACCCCGAGCCGCGTGTTCAAGGGCATGCGCATGGCCGGCCGCATGGGCGGCGAGCGCGTGACCGTCCTCAACCTCACGGTGCACGCCGTCGACGCCGAGAAGGGTCTGCTGCTCGTCAAGGGCGCCGTCCCCGGCGCGCGCGGTCGCATCGTCTACGTCCGCAACGCAGTGAAGGGTGCCTGATCTCATGGCTGACTCGACTCTCGCGCTCGACGTCGTGAAGGCAGACGGCAAGAAGGCCGGCTCGGTTGAGCTGCCCGCCGCTCTGTTCGACGTCAAGACGAACATCCCGCTCATCCACCAGGTCGTCGTCGCGCAGCTCGCCGCTGCCCGCCAGGGCACCCACTCGACCAAGCGTCGTGGTGAGGTCTCGGGCGCCGGCCGCAAGCCCTTCAAGCAGAAGGGCACGGGCAACGCCCGCCAGGGCTCGATCCGCGCGCCGCAGATGACCGGCGGTGGCATCGTCCACGGGCCGAAGCCGCGCGACTACTCGCAGCGCACGCCCAAGAAGATGATCGCCGCGGCCCTGCTCGGCGCGCTCAGCGACCGCGCTCGGGGCGAGCGTCTGCACATCGTCGACTCGTTCGGCATCGAGGGCGCGCCCTCGACGAAGGCCGCTGCGGCCGTGCTGTCGAGCCTCGGCGCGACCAAGAACGTCCTGGTCGTCATCGACCGCGACGACGAGCTCAGCATCCTGAGCGTGCGCAACCTCGCGTACGTCCACGTGCTGCCGTTCGACCAGCTCAACGCCTACGACGTGGTCGTCTCGGACGACATCGTCTTCACCAAGGCCGCCTTCGACGCGTTCGTCGCGGCGAAGACCGGCGCCACCGAGGAGGTCTCGGCATGACGAACATCGCCGCCAACAAGGACCCGCGCGACATCATCCTCAAGCCGGTCGTCTCCGAGAAGAGCTACGGGCTCATCGACGAGGGCAAGTACACGTTCCTCGTGGACCCGCGTGCCTCGAAGACGGAGATCAAGCTCGCGATCGAGAAGATCTTCGGCGTCAAGGTGGCCGCGGTCAACACGATCAACCGCGTCGGCAAGGCCCGTCGCACCCGCTTCGGCGTGGGCAAGCGCAAGGACACCAAGCGCGCCATCGTCACGCTCAAGTCGGGCACCATCGACATCTTCACGGCAGTCGGCTGACGGTCGGGATAGAGGACTGAAGACACATGGCTATTCGCAAGTACAAGCCCACGACCCCCGGTCGCCGCGGCTCGTCGGTGGCGGACTTCGCTGAGATCACGCGATCGACCCCCGAGAAGTCGCTGCTTCGCCCGCTCTCGAAGACGGGCGGCCGCAACAACCAGGGCCGCATCACGACCCGCCACATCGGCGGCGGTCACAAGCGCCAGTACCGCGTGATCGACTTCCGTCGCAACGACAAGGACGGCATCAACGCCCGCGTCGCGCACATCGAGTACGACCCGAACCGCACCGCGCGCATCGCGCTGCTGCACTACTTCGACGGCGAGAAGCGCTACATCCTCGCGCCCGAGAAGCTCAAGCAGGGCGACATCGTCGAGTCGGGCGCCAGCGCCGACATCAAGCCGGGCAACAACCTGCCGCTGCGCAACATCCCGACCGGTACCGTCGTGCACGCGATCGAGCTCCGCCCCGGCGGCGGCGCGAAGCTCGCGCGCTCGGCCGGCGCCTCGGTGCGCCTCGTGGCGAAGGACGGCCCGTACGCCCAGCTGCGTCTCCCCTCGGGTGAGATCCGCAACGTCGACGCGCGCTGCCGCGCGACGATCGGCGAGGTCGGCAACGCCGAGCAGTCGAACATCAACTGGGGCAAGGCCGGCCGCAAGCGCTGGAAGGGCGTCCGCCCGACCGTCCGCGGTGTCGCGATGAACCCGGTCGACCACCCGCACGGTGGTGGTGAGGGCAAGACGTCCGGCGGACGTCACCCGGTCACTCCTTGGGGCCAGCCGGAGGGACGCACCCGGCACGCCAACAAGGAAAGCGACAAGTACATCGTCCGCCGTCGCACCGCCGGCAAGAAGCGCAAGTAGGAGTAGAGGAAGATGCCTCGCAGCCTTAAGAAGGGCCCCTTCGTCGACGAGCACCTGCTTCGCAAGGTCGTCTCGCAGAACGAAGCCGGCACCAAGAACGTCATCAAGACCTGGTCCCGTCGCTCGATGATCGTCCCGGCCATGCTCGGCCACACGATCGCCGTGCACGACGGTCGCAAGCACATCCCCGTGTTCGTGACCGAGACCATGGTCGGTCACAAGCTGGGCGAGTTCGCGCCCACCCGCACCTTCCGCGGCCACGAGAAGGACGACAAGAAGGGCCGCCGCCGCTGACGCGGGGGCGCAAGAGGAGAGAGAAATGGTGGAGTCCATCGCACGCGTGCGACACATCCGCGTGACCCCTCAGAAGGCTCGTCGTGTCGTCGCTCTCATCAAGGGCAAGCAGGCCGAGGAGGCCCTCGCCATCCTGAAGTTCGCGCCGCAGGGCGCGAGCGAGCCGATCTACAAGCTCGTGGCGGCAGCGATCGCCAACGCGCGAGTGAAGGCCGACAAGGACGGCGAGTTCCTGGACGAGCAGGACCTGTACGTGAAGAACGCGTACGTCGACGAGGGCACGACGCTCAAGCGTTTCCAGCCCCGCGCGCAGGGTCGTGCGTTCCAGATCAAGAAGCGCACGAGCCACATCACCGTCGTGCTCTCGACCCCCGAGGTCGCGGAGACCGGTGCCGGCACCAAGACGAAGAAGGCGAGCAAGTAATGGGACAGAAAGTCAGCCCGTACGGCTTCCGCCTCGGCATCACCACGGACCACGTGTCGCGGTGGTTCTCGGACTCGACCAAGCCGGGCCAGCGCTACGCCGACTACGTCGCCGAGGACATCAAGATCCGCAAGCTCCTGCAGTCGAACCTCGACCGCGCGGGCGTCAGCCGCATCGAGATCGAGCGCACGCGTGACCGCGTCCGCGTCGACATCCACACGGCTCGCCCGGGCATCGTGATCGGCCGCCGAGGCGCCGAGGCCGAGCGCATCCGCGCAGACCTCGAGAAGCTCACCGGCAAGCAGATCCAGCTGAACATCCTCGAGGTGAAGAACCCCGAGGCCGACGCCCAGCTCGTCGCGCAGGGCATCGCCGAGCAGCTCTCTGCTCGTGTGGCGTTCCGCCGCGCGATGCGCAAGGGCCTGCAGGGCGCGCAGCGCGCCGGCGCCAAGGGCGTTCGCATCCAGGTCTCCGGCCGCCTCGGCGGCGCCGAGATGAGCCGCTCGGAGTTCTACCGCGAGGGTCGTGTGCCGCTGCACACGCTGCGCGCGAACATCGACTACGGGTTCTACGAGGCCAAGACCACCTTCGGCCGCATCGGCGTGAAGGTCTGGATCTACAAGGGTGACCTCACCAACAAGGAACTCGCACGCGAGCAGGCGGCCCAGAAGCCGTCCCGTGAGCGTGGCGACCGTCCGCGTCGCGGCCCGCGCAGCGAGGCCCCTGTCGCAGAAGGAGCGTCGGCGTAATGCTCATCCCCCGCAAAGTCAAGCACCGCAAGCAGCACCACCCGAAGCGCTCCGGTCAGGCGACCGGCGGCACGAAGGTGACCTTCGGCGAGTTCGGCATCCAGGCCCTTTCGCCCGCGTATGTGACGAACCGTCAGATCGAGTCCGCTCGTATCGCGATGACCCGTCACATCAAGCGTGGCGGCAAGGTGTGGATCAACATCTACCCCGACCGTCCGCTCACCAAGAAGCCCGCCGAGACCCGCATGGGTTCGGGTAAGGGCTCGCCGGAGTGGTGGGTCGCAAACGTCAAGCCGGGTCGCGTCCTCTTCGAGGTCGCGGGCGTCAACGAGCAGCTCGCTCGCGAGGCGCTGACCCGTGCCATCCACAAGCTGCCCCTGAAGGCACGCATCATCAAGCGCGAGGAGGGCGACGCGTAATGGCGATCGGCACCAAGACGCTCGCGACGAGCGAGCTCGACACGTTCGAAGACCAGCGCCTCGTCGAGGAGCTGCGCAAGGCCAAGGAAGAGCTGTTCAACCTGCGCTTCCAGTCGGCCACCGGCCAGCTCGAGAGCCACGGCCGCATCCGTGCGGTCAAGCGCGACATCGCGCGGATCTACACCGTCATCCGCGAGCGCGAGCTCGGCATCCGTGCCACGCCCGCGCCGCTCGAGACGGCGACGAAGGCCAAGAAGAGCAAGGCCAAGAAGGCGGACGCCGACAAGGCCGAGAAGGAAGAGGCTGAGTGATGGCCACCACGAAGAAGGCTGCGGCCGACGTGCAGCACGCCGAGCACGACGTGCGCGACGTGAACGCTCGCGGCTACCGCAAGGCCCGTCGCGGCTACGTCGTCAGCGACAAGATGGACAAGACGATCGTCGTCGAGGTCGAGGACCGCGTGAAGCACCCCCTCTACGGCAAGGTCATCCGTCGCACGTCGAAGGTCAAGGCTCACGACGAGAACAACACCGCCGGCATCGGCGACCTCGTCCTCATCAACGAGACCCGCCCGCTGAGCGCCACCAAGCGCTGGCGTCTGGTGGAGATCCTGGAGAAGGCCAAGTGATCCAGAACGAATCGCGACTGAAGGTCGCCGACAACACCGGCGCCAAGGAGCTGCTCACGATCCGCGTGCTCGGCGGCTCCAACCGCCGCTACGCGGGCCTGGGCGACGTCATCGTCGCCACGGTGAAGGACGCCATCCCCGGCGGCAACGTCAAGAAGGGCGATGTCGTCAAGGCGGTCGTGGTGCGCACGGTCAAGCAGACCCGCCGTTCCGACGGCTCGTACATCAAGTTCGACGAGAACGCCGCCGTGATCCTGAAGAACGACGGGGAGCCCCGCGGCACCCGCATCTTCGGTCCGGTCGGCCGTGAGCTTCGCGACAAGAAGTTCATGAAGATCGTCTCGCTCGCCCCGGAGGTGATCTGACCGAATGGCCAAGATCAAGAAGGGTGACCTCGTCCAGGTCATCACTGGCAAGAAGCAGGACAAGGGCGGCGACCGCGGCAAGCAGGGCAAGGTCCTCGAGGTCCTTCCCGAGCAGAACCGCGTGATCGTCGAGGGCGTGAACTACGTCACCAAGCACAACCGCGTGGGCCAGTCCCAGCGCGGCACCAAGACGGGCGGCATCGAGACGATGGAAGCCCCGATCCACATCTCCAACGTCGCGCTCGTCGACCCCTCGACCAAGAAGCCGACCCGCGTCGGCTACCGCGTCGAGGAACAGGTCAAGGACGGCGTGAAGCGCACCGTCCGGGTGCGCTACGCGAAGAAGTCAGGCAAGGACCTCTGATATGAGCACCGCCACTGCCGTGGAGGCTGGCAAGATCCAGCCCCGCCTGAAGCAGAAGTACAACACCGAGATCAAGAAGGCCCTGCAGGACGAGTTCGGCTACAAGAACGTCATGCAGATCCCCGGCCTGGTCAAGGTCGTGGTGAACACCGGTGTCGGCGAGGCAGCTCGCGACAGCAAGGTGATCGAGGGTGCGGTCGACGACCTCACCAAGATCACCGGCCAGAAGCCGGTCGTGACCAAGGCCCGCAAGTCGATCGCGCAGTTCAAGCTGCGCGAAGGACAGCCCATCGGCGCGCACGTCACCCTCCGTGGCGACCGCGCGTGGGAGTTCGTCGACCGCCTGGTCAACCTCGCGCTGCCCCGCATCCGCGACTTCCGCGGTCTGTCGCCCAAGCAGTTCGACGGTCACGGCAACTACACCTTCGGTCTCCAGGAGCAGTCCGTGTTCCACGAGATCAACCAGGACAAGATCGACCGCGTCCGCGGCTTCGACATCACGGTCGTCACGACGGCGAAGACCGACGAGGAGGGCCGCGCGCTCCTTCGTCACCTGGGCTTCCCGTTCAAGGCGGACGACGCCCAGGCCTGATGCTTCGACGGGCTCAGCGACCGGTGGCAGGCCACGGGTCCTGAGCCGGTCGAGGGGCCCGTCCCACAACTGAACAGCACAGTCATAGAAGGTCGCCTGTCGTGTAACGGCAGTCGAAACCTCATGAACAAAGGAATCAAGAAATGACGATGACAGACCCGGTCGCAGATATGCTGACCCGTCTGCGCAACGCGAACTCGGCGCACCACGACTCCGTGTCGCTTCCGAGCTCGAAGCTCAAGACCCACATCGCCGAGATCCTCAAGCAGGAGGGCTACATCGCCGACTGGTCCGTCTCGGACGCCCGCGTCGGCCAGACCCTCACGATGACGCTCAAGTACGGCCCCAACCGTGAGCGTTCGATCGCCGGCATCAAGCGCGTCTCGAAGCCCGGCCTCCGCGTGTACGCGAAGTCGAACGAGATCCCCAAGGTCCTCGGCGGCCTGGGCGTCGCCATCCTGTCCACCTCCTCCGGTCTTCTGACGGACCGCCAGGCCGAGCAGAAGGGCGTGGGTGGGGAAGTCCTCGCCTACGTGTGGTGATCTGACATGTCGCGAATCGGACGTCTTCCCATCGACATCCCCGCCGGCGTGACCGTCTCGGTCGACGGCCAGGAAGTCGCTGTCAAGGGCCCCAAGGGCGAGCTCACGCTCACCGTGGCGCGTCCCATCGAGGTCAAGGTCGAGGACAACCAGGTGCTCGTCACCCGTCCCGACGACGAGCGCGAATCGCGTTCGCTGCACGGCCTGACCCGCACGCTCATCAACAACAACATCATCGGTGTCACCCAGGGCTACTCGAAGGGCCTCGAGGTCGTCGGCACGGGCTACCGCGTCCAGCAGAAGGGCAGCTCGGTCGAGTTCGCGCTCGGCTTCTCGCACCCTGTGCTCGTGGAGCCACCCGCCGGGATCACGTTCACCGTCGAGGGCAACAACAAGCTCACGGTGAGCGGCATCGACAAGCAGGCCGTCGGAGAGGCGGCTGCGAACATCCGCAAGATCCGCAAGCCCGAGCCGTACAAGGGCAAGGGTGTGCGCTACGCGGGCGAGGTCGTCCGTCGTAAGGCCGGAAAGGCTGGTAAGTAACCATGGCTGTGAAGTCGAAGTCCGACGCCCGCGCGCGTCGTCACGCACGCCTTCGCAAGAAGGTCGTCGGCACCGCCGAGCGTCCGCGCCTGGTGGTCACCCGCTCGTCGCGTCACGTCTTCGTGCAGCTCGTCGACGACAGCAAGGGCCACACGGTCGCCTCGGCCTCGACCCTCGAGACCGACCTGCGCTCGTTCGACGGTGACAAGACCGCGAAGGCCCGCAAGGTCGGCGAGCTGGTCGCCGAGCGCGCGAAGGCCATCGGCGTCGAAGACGTCGTGTTCGACCGGGGCGGCAACCGTTACGCGGGCCGTGTCGCGGCGATCGCCGAAGGCGCCCGCGAAGGGGGGCTGAACCTGTGAGTGAGAACAAGGAGAACAACGTGACCGAGCAGGCTGCCGCTGAGGCTCCGGCCGAGGCTGCCACCGAGCGCGAGCCCCGCGAGGCCCGCCGAGGCGGTCGCGAGCGCAACCCCAACCGCGACCGCGGCGGACGCGACCGCGACCAGAGCCAGTTCCTGGAGCGCGTCGTCACGATCAACCGCGTGTCGAAGGTCGTCAAGGGCGGTCGTCGCTTCAGCTTCACGGCTCTCGTGGTCGTGGGTGACGGCAACGGCGTCGTGGGCGTCGGCTACGGCAAGGCCCGCGAGGTGCCGCTGGCGATCTCGAAGGGCGTCGAGGAGGCCAAGCGCAACTTCTTCCGCGTGCCGCGCTCCGGCTCGACCATCCCGCACCCGGTGCAGGGTGAGGCCGCCGCGGGCGTCGTGCTTCTTCGTCCCGCCGCCGCGGGTACCGGTGTCATCGCCGGTGGTCCGGTGCGTGCGGTGCTCGAGTGCGCCGGCATCCACGACGTGCTGTCGAAGTCGCTCGGCTCGTCGAACACGATCAACATCGTGCACGCGACGGTGGACGCCCTGAAGCAGCTCGAGGAGCCCCGTGCGGTCGCCGCGCGCCGTGGCCTCGACTTCGATCAGGTCGCGCCGGCCCGTCTCGTCCGTGCTGAGGCAGAGGCCGCGGCCGCTGCCGCATCGAAGGTAGGTGCCTGATGGCTGCGCGTCTCAAGGTCACGCAGATCAAGTCCAAGGTGAGCGAGAAGCAGAACCAGCGTGACACGCTGCGTTCGCTCGGTCTCAAGCGGATCGGCGACTCGGTCGTCCGCCCCGACGACGCGCAGACGCGCGGCTACGTCAAGACCGTCGCCCACCTCGTGAAGGTTGAGGAGATCGACTGATGGCTGACAAGGCCGAGAAGAACGAGGCCGCCGAGGCGGAGGCGAAGGCTCCCGCCAAGAAGGCGCCTGCGAAGAAGGCTCCCGCGAAGGCCTCGGCCGACGCCAAGCCCGCAGCCGAGAAGGCTCCCGCCAAGAAGGCTCCGGCCAAGAAGGCCGACGCCAAGAAGGCGGACAAGAAGACGGATGCCGCGCCCTCGCGCCCCGGCGTCCTGAAGGTGCACCACCTGCGCCCGGTCCCCGGCGCCAACACCCCCAAGACCCGCGTGGGTCGCGGTGAGGGCTCGAAGGGCAAGACCGCCGGTCGCGGCACCAAGGGCACGAAGGCCCGCTACCAGGTCCGTCAGGGCTTCGAGGGCGGCCAGATGCCGCTGCACATGCGCACTCCCAAGCTGCGCGGGTTCAAGAACCCGTTCCGCGTGGAGTACCAGGTGGTCAACCTCGACAAGCTCGCCGAGCTGTACCCCGAGGGTGGAGAGGTCACCGTCAGCGACCTCGTCGCCAAGGGTGCGGTTCGCAAGAACGAGAAGGTCAAGGTGCTCGGCACCGGCGACATCTCGGTGAAGCTCGAGGTGTCGGTCGACAAGGTCTCGGGCTCCGCCGA
>Ga0180220_1002231_pt1 | contig 12865 bp, 11 predicted proteins | sample eDN5th37CBELigBY_FD_151335 | JGI IMG/M metagenome (GOLD analysis project Ga0180220, IMG submission 151335) | Enriched backyard soil microbial communities from Emeryville, California, USA - eDNA 5th pass 37_C BE-Lig BY (version 2) (version 2) | ecosystem: Environmental > Terrestrial > Soil >... | reverse complement strand
CTGCCCAGCTGGTTCCACCACTACAACACCGTCCATCCGCATCGCGCACTTGGCTACCTCGCCCCGCGCGAATACATCGTCCAATCAACCAGTGAGGAACTGTCCGGAAATTAAGGGGCAACGACACCAAGCGCACTCCTCGACAGGCTGATGGGTGTGATTGAAATCGGCCGGCCCCTGAGTGATCGTTAAAACTCAACATCGACACGGATCGTGTCGCTGTAGGTTCCAGCTGGTGGTGTTACCTGCGCGGGATCTATCACGGCCCGATAGGTGTAGCTTTGACTGGTAAGCGAGTCATAGGTACCCGCGTTGCTGTCGGCGTTTGCGCTCGATCGCCGCTCAGCGCCGAGCATGCCCCAGCGATCGATGGACGTCGTTGATTGGTAGATTTCATAGGCCAGGTAGTTCCCGCCGCTTTGCATGCGCCTGACGTTCCCCTGCGCATGGCTGCCATTGTCGAGGCCGACAGTGTAGGCCGCGCCCGCGCTGCAACGTATCTGAATCGTACGCGTGATGGGCGCGAAGCTGCCGGCGAGCGGCGCACTACCGAAGTCCAAGTCGGGCGCATCGATGATGCAGTCTTTCTCCACCGTCAGTTCGACCTCGATCCGCACCGGGCTGCCACTCCCCCAATCGAGCGGTGTGAACAGGACCGGTCGCTCGAAGCCCGGGCTCGATGAATAGCTAAGGCAGAGCGCGACGCCCAGCGAGCAGACCGAATAATACCAGCGCAGATCGAGATAGCCCTTATAGACGCCGGCCCGCAGCGCCGCCGTAGGGACGGTGCGAAAATAAAGCGGGATCGAACTGTTTGTGCCGGAAAAGAGGCTCGCCAGGCTGAACGACGAGAGATTCTGAAAATTTCCGACGCCAAGCGCGCTGCCTCCCGGCGTTACCGAGACCTGATATGGGATCGTCAATCCGCCCGGTCCCGTCAGCTGGAAGGTCGAGGCATCAACGCGAAGCCCAATATAATGGGTCGTAAGAGCCGCGAGCAGGATATCGCAGCTAAGGCCCGCCGAGCCGCTTCCATGCTGGGATACCGCCGCGACGGTATAGGAAGAGCTGCTGCCGAGGTTGGTATTCGTGCTGGCGATCGTGCAGGCTAAGCTCTCTTGGGGGAGGACCGCGACCGCCGCCGCGCACGTGGCCCCGAGAGCGCTCAACTTAGGATGGGCGCGCATATCAATTCTCCAAGGTCCGCAATGCCGGTGGGCTCGGGCTCAGCGCCAAAGACAAGATGGCAGCCTGTTCCATCGGGGAGTTCGACGGTGAAGCGATTGGTCTTCTTCACATTCTCGAGGAAGAGAAGGCCGTCCCAGCCGATATATGTCATCTCGCCATCCCCGCCATGGACGGCTGCACCGGCGGGAAGCGGCGTCCCCGAGCCGTCAACGACGATTGCACGTGCGGCCGTCATCCGTTCAACGGGGAACTGTACGACATACCCGCTACCGCGAGCGACGGAGACCCGCTGGCTGACAACCGGCACCTTGACATTGGCTGGCAGCGAGAGAGGATCAATCTCATATTGGGCGGGATAGAAGGCATTCGCCCAGGGGATGAGCAACTGACCGTTGGCGTTGGTGCGACCGACGAGCTGGTTCTCATATCGGACCGGGATATCGGGCTCGCCGGCGTTGACAACAACAAAGGCGTCCGCGACGCGGTTGGCGGCAAATATGCTCCGATCCATCACGATGAGCGACCCACTCGCCCCCGCCCACGCCGTGACACGATCAGAACCATAAGCGCCGCCGCGGAGCAGCATGGGCTTGGTCCGAAGGTCGATATCGCCGCGCAGGTAAAGGCCGCCGTCTTTTGAATGGACCGCGCTCGCGCTCCACCCCAAGCCGCCATCAACCGGAGCAGAATGCGCATAGTCGGCGCGCCATAGAGGCGGGGTCCCGGGAGAATCGATAAAGCCCGCGCTCAGATTCCCGCGGCGTCCGCCGAGGGGGACGCTGATGCTAAGCGCGCTCGACCAGATCTTCTTCTTGAATTCATAGGTCGCGCTCGTCCCCAGCCGGCTGCCGGCCCACAGCGGCAGCGTCCAGCTCGCATTGGCAAGCCGCGTGCCCTTGCGGCCACCCGAACGGGTGTCGAAAAAGCCCGCGCCCAGCGTACCCGCGCGGCCGAGCGAGGCGCTCATCGTCGCTGACGAGATGCGCTCGGCTCGCCAGAGGCGTGCAAGCTCAAGCGAACCGAGATCGACATAGGCCGCGTCGCGCCGGCTGTGCCGGAGCGCAAGCGAAAAGGAACGCGCCTGATACTCATAGCCGAGCGTGAGTTGTCCGCCCCTGCCAGCATTGCCGAAGCTGCGGCTGTAGGCTCCGCTGACGACGCCGCCCGCGCCCAATTTGACGACCGCGCCGCCCCCGGCGAGCTGCATGTCGTCCGCGATCTCTGCGCGGACCTCGAGCGTGATACCGGGGGTGACACCGTGGCGGCCGGACGCGCTTCCCGCGACGCGGCCATAATCGAGACTGGTGACGCCATATCCGTCTCTGAAAGCACCGAAAGCGACGGCAAAGTCGGTGAGCCCGGGCCGCAGCAGATTGCTCGATACGTAGAAGGGCATCGATTCAGCGATGCTGCGCCCGTGCATGTCGGTGACGACGAGATTTGCCTTGCCCGCTCCGCTGATCGGGAGGACGCCGTCGAGGGCGAAAGGCCCAGGATTGACCCGGCCGCCGGCAACCCGCTGGTCGTCAATAATGAGGTCGATGGTCGAGGGCAGGGCGGCGGTGCCCGAGAATTCCGGGAGCGGATAGGTGATGATGTCGGGTCGCACCGAAAAGTCTCGGCTGACCTGGATCCCGCCGAGCCGCACGGCGGGTGCCCAGGGGAGGGTGCGCGTGACGAAATCACCGACCTCGATCGTTGTCGAAGTCGCCTCGTCCGAGCGGCGCCAGACGGTATCAAGGCGGACGTAGGCTTTTCCGGGGCCGCTGCGAAGCGCGCCCGTCGTCGAGACGATGCCCGCCGGCCCGAACAGGCGCGCTTCATGATAGAGCGACGCCTCAGCCGATTTGCCCTCGCCGCCGCCCACATAGACGTCGTAGTTGAGAAGTGCGCCCACGTCATATTGGGCGGGCTTGAACTTTTGCTTGCTGCGGCCGAGACGTTGGGCGGGAAGATAGTCGGGCGCGGCTGTGATGCGCAGGCGTTGGAGAAGCATGTCGTAGTCGGCCGTGATGCCCGGCAACTCGTCCAGGAACAGTGTCTCAGCGCCATGCTCGATCAGGAGGCCAGCCCGCTTCAGATCGGCAACCTCCATGCGATAGCGCCTGTCCATGCGGAGCACTGGTGCGACGATCCCGGTCCGGAGGCCGTTGACGAACAGCTCAAGCATCAGCGCTTCTTCGCTGCTGGCAAAGGCCGCCTGCGGTGCCGGCGGAAGCGCTCCATAGCTCGCGGCATCGGTCGCCGCGGCCCCGACCGGAACCAACAGCGCCGCGAATGCCGGAGACCAACTCAGAGCGGATCTTGGAATCGACCTTGCAGGCATGGACGGCTACTCACTCAAGCGCGCCACAATCTGCTGTTCAGCCCCGTTGATGCTTGCGACGAGATCGCCCGACGCGGGCAGGTCTGCAGGGAGCGGCCAACGCGTGGTGCTTGCAGGCAGAACATAGCCGAGCAGTCCAGGGGTTATCGGAATGCGCTTTTCGTCATCTCCTGCAAAAGCGACATCGACCAGGCGGGCGTGGATAGCCCCGCGGTTGCGAACCTCAAGGAAGCGGCCCTTGGCATCCGTGCCGACGCGCCACTCGAGCCTGGGGGCGGGCTGTGCCGAGCGCGCCTGCTTCGCGCCAGCGGCGATATCGGGTCCGCGGACAAAAAGCGGCAGCGAATAGCGCATGCGAAAATTGACCGCGGCGCCTGCGGCGGTGGGCGCCTCGCGCGTCGGTATCTCATCGACAATGACGCGATATGCGGCCTCACCCGAAACCGGCGGCGGAACCGTGCGCGTCAGACGGACGAGTTGCTTCTGTCCCGGTTGGATGGTGACGAGCGGCGGCGTGCCGATGACCCCGTCCTGCGGCGCGTACACATTCCCTGCTTCGGTCTGCGCCCACGCAAAGATACGCACCTGCAGCGTTACGGGCGCTTTGCCGCTATTCTCAAGCCAGAGCGTTGCTGCGCGCGTGTCGGCCGGGATCACCGGGTCGACGGGCCAGATCAGGATCGACGCGGGGGGCTGCGCGGCGCCCGCTGTCGCGATGGATAAGAGCAGTCCGAGCGCTGCGGCGACGAGTCCGAGCCATGCGCGCGGCGAAGAAAGGCGAATTACCATGTCAGGGTTACCGTGAGTGTGTCGCGATAGGTTCCGGGCGGTAGGGCACCCGGCAGGACCAGCGTGGCGAAGATGGGCAGGCGAATATCCTCGCTGTTGGCGGCGGAGGCGGTGATGGCCGCATTCCCGCCGATTGCGATCGACTGGGTGCAGGCGGCATCGGAACACAGATTATAGGCGATGCGCGCCCCTGTGTCGGCGCCAAGCTGGAGATGACGGGCGCCGGCCTCGGCATGGTCACCGCCATCGATTGTCATCATGACGGAGACCCCTGGGGTGCAGCGCAGGCGAATAACCTGCGAAGCGCTTGTCGAAGCCGCGCGGGTTGCCCTCGAGAAGGTTGAATCGGTCCCGAAATCGAGCGAGCCGATGTGGCCCGCCTCTCCGCTGGCTCCGAGGCCGTCGACGAGGCAGCCAGGCACGATGTTGGCGGCGACGTCGAAGACTGCGCTCGTCTCTGCACGAACCACTGGCGGCATGCCGCCCCCGCACGCGACCACAACGGCGAGGGCGGCCAGCGCCGTGCGCTGGAGGAGTGAGGAACGAGGCTTCCCCATCGCGGCGCCTTATGGTCCGTCGAGAATTAGAGCTCGAGCACCACCGTGATGACGTCGCTGTACGTGCCGGCGACCAGACCGTCCTCGCCGAACGCGCGACCGTAGATGTTCACCGTTTGCGACGCTCCCGTCGAGGCCAGCGCCACATCGCCGCCGATGGGGATGATCGTCGTTCGACCGGAGTCAGAATATAGATTGTAGGTGACGAAGTGGCCCGGCTGCGTTTCATGCGCCATGGCGCGCAAGCCCTCGCCAGCGCCTTCGCCGTCGTGGCTGCCGGCGCCGAAGGAGAGGATGGGAGCAATGCCGGGGCTGCACTGGACCTGAAGTGCGCCGCCGCTGCTCAGCACCTCGCTATCCGCCGCGGTGAAGAGGGTGTTCTGGGCCCCGAAATCGAGCGTTCCGAAATCGGTAGACCCGTCACCGTCATCCAAATTCTGGCCGTTGACGATGCATCCCGCCTCAAGCGTTATCGTCGCGTCGATCGTTCCGGTGATGTCGGCATGGGCCGGTGCGCTTGCCCCAATGGCAAGCGCGGCGCTGATGATCCACGCGATCTTCCCATTTTTCATCTCTGTGCCCCCACTTGTTACGTTGGTCTGACGAACACGGAATGCTTAAGGGCAAGAAAGTTTATTTTTGGTATACCAAGAATGCAGCGGCTCAGATTGGACTCATTTCCTTTTGCAGCGGTGGTGCGCGACGCTGTCAGCTCAAACAATCCGCAAAGCAGCGGTTCTTGGAGTAGGTCGAGTGATGGGCCCCCCGATCCAGCGCGATTCCGCAGAACCAGATAGGCGGGTTCCGTCTCACCTCTGCGCACTTTGGCGGTAGAAGATATTATAGCTCTCGTTAATCAACGAAAAAAAAGGGCGCTGAAATTATATAACCTGTTGAGTGGCTATAAAATTCTCTCTCAGAGCTCCCTAAGGCATCGGCTCGGCGCGTAGTTCTGGGATCGCGCGCGGGATGCGCGATGAACTCGCGGCCTCGTCGAAACTACGCAGGCCCGTTTACACCCCAATATTGCCGGACCGACCTGATCGCGCCGGAGTATCGCTGACCTTTGCGATCCCTGTCACCGCAGGCCATTGCTTCAACCGCGCTCATGCGCAACAAAGCTGCTGGGCTCTAATCCCGGCTGGTGGAAACCAGGGGGTCACGTCAGTAGGCCCATCGTTGTGGGATTGGCAAAGTTGGCCGCCAGAATTGGTAACGCTGCAGCGAACCACGGTTAACCGACGCAGACACCACATCCCTGCCGATGTCTTCAGCAGCGGTGGCTGTACGACTTTCTTGCGGAAAGGATACTTAGCATCGAACAGCAAAGGGGAGGGCGCCACCATGACGCGGAGCGGAGCGCCCCGGAAGCATAGAGAATGTGGTGATTCCAATCGCCCGTCTTACGGGGCGGCGCGGTGGCCAGTACGGCGGGTGGGGTCGTGGTGATTGACTGACCAAAATTCGGTCGCGAGATGTCGGCCCGGACCGACCGCAATAGACGGCAATCGGGGAGTCGGTTCGCCCCATGGCCGTGCAGGCGTCAGAGGCAACCTTCCACATACTCAATGCTCGTCGTCCCCACGGCGATGCCCGACACCCTTCCGTCATTGATGTCAAATCTGATACCGCGCTCGCCGCCAGGTTCGTAATAAAATAGCTTCTTGTCAGGGGGTGCCGAGTAGATGTCAGGAAGCTGCTTCAGACTAGGGTAGACGGCGCGAACAGTTGCTTCCGCATCGCCGAGCTTCACGCCGCGATCAGTCCGAAAAACCGGCATTTCCGAATCCAAGTACGCCTCAACTGTCGTTACGACGCCGTGCTCGACAAGCATGCGCAAGTTTTCCGGGCCGCCTACAACTTTGTACGAGAGGCAGGTTCCGTCGCCAGCGTCGGTATAGTGGCCGTCGTCGATGATGCGTAGTCCCGAGCTAGCCTCTGCAGGGCCTGTCATGACGCCCGCTTCAATCCCGGCCCAACCAAAGGGCGTCATCGTACGGCACCGGCTTCCACGGCAAGCCTGTTCTTCCGCGGGCTTTTCTAACGCTGCCGGCGCAGCGGCTGCTGGGGGCTCAGCGGCTGGCGCGGGCGGCACATAGGCCGCGACCGCGACTTGAGACGAGGTGGCGTGTCGGTCACGAAAATAGGCAAATCCGAAGATGGCCGTGGCAATCGCCGCGGCAAGAACCGCGAACGCGAAGATGCGCCGCTTCGGCGCTGCCGGCGCGCCCGGCAGTGCAATCGGACGGGCCTGCCAAGCCGGAGGTGGCGGCCCTAAGCTTGCGTCATACGCGCGGCGCTTTTCGGGGTCTTTCAGTATTTCGTAGGCGGCGTTGAGTGCGCGCGATTTCTGATCTGCTTCTGATTTGGGGCCAGGATACACGTCAGGATGGTATCGGCGCATCATCACGCGGTATGCAGCTTCAATAACGGCAGCTTCTGCGCCGCGATCCACGCCCAGCTCTTCATAGTGATTCATGGAATTTCTCCGATGAGCAGGTTGATCGCATCTAGTCTTTTTTGGCAATATTAAATGTGCCGATTTTCAGGCCAAGGGTAACTTGTAACCAACGCAATGCTTGACTTATATGCGGACGATTATCCGTTATCGTAAAATAAAATTTAATATAACGTCATAAATCGTATCCCAAATTGGGGCATATGTCTCAATACCCTCCATCGGCTTTAAGTTAGCGATAACGACTTCGTCCTATCTGCCGCCTACACATTTTGGGGAGGCGGAAATGAAGAGGTATCTGATTGCTGCAGCGTTGCTGGGAACGTCCATGGGCATGGCCCAAGAGGCGATCGCGCGAGAGAAATTTCTGATCCAGCCGGTTCAAGTGGGCAGCGAAACCGTTCGATACGATCAAGGCGTTGCGACGGTTGAACTTTTCCAGCGTCAGGGCTCGGTCCAGATCCAACCCATGCCCGTTGATCACGGGAGCCTATCATTCTTCGTCGGAGTCTATAATGCCGGGCAGCTGCCGGCCAACATAGACATTACCAACTTCTCTGTCACCGCTGGCGACCAAAGCTTGGCGGTCTTTTCGAGGCAAGATCTCGAAAAGAAGGCAAAGAACCGTGCGATGTGGACCCAGATCGGGATCGCAGCTCTCGGCGGCTTGGCTGCGGCTGGGGCAGCTAGCCAGCGGGACACATACCACAGTACCATTTATACGCCGCGCGGTACTTACCATGGATACTATAGCGCTCCGAGTGCCATCGGGCAGCTACAGGCTGCGGCTATCACTGCCGGAACGGGTTATGCGATCTATAATGTTCAGCAACGCCTCGATCAAACTCGCCGCGAACTTGCGGACAGCGTTGTACAGCTTTCAACTGTGGATCCGGATCGGAGCTACGGAGGCAAGATTGTGCTCGCAAAAATCAAGAACAAGAAGCTTCCCCAAGTCGTTACGATCACCCTCGATTGGAATGGCGAACGATATCCCTTTGCGTTTCGCTTGGTGAAGCCGGGAACGCCCGCTCCGGTCTATACCAATCTTGCTACCTTGGCTCCGCAATCGCCGACCGAGGGGGAAGCTATCGACGCCCTCGATGTTGACGAAGCCGCGCCGGCAGCGCCTGCCGCGAAGGCTGAAAACTTCTCGCAGGGTTCGTCCAGCGACCTCGAGGCGGAAGTGGTCAGTGCGGTTCAAAGCATCAATACACCCATGGCCTTTATAGAAAAAACCACCCTCTCAAAGGTTCGCGCCGATGGTAAAGTCCTCGTAATGACAGCGCTCGTGAATCAGAAGGGCGCCGTCGTCACCGAGAATGGCCGGCGGCAGATCGTCCGAAAGATATGCGAGATCAATCCTGCCCTTCTCCGGGCTGGTGCCACGGTCCGCGTCGATCTGTACGAAGGCGCGGCGGCGCGCGGTCAGGCCTTTGATGCGGTCGTGGCTACCCGCAAAGACTGCGCAATTTGACCGGGCAGACATTGCCAGAGGCGCCTCCTGTCGGGCCTCCGCCCGGCGGGCCGAGTTATGTTCGCTGTCTTAATCTAGATGGCGATGGGGTGGGCTGGAAGTATCCGATTATCGTTAGATCCGGGGAGATAGGGGGTTGCGGCCTCCCAAGAAATTTCGCCATCGCAACTCCCCTCCCGGCGGGAGATTGGGAAGAGCAGATTGTGGAGGCGGTGTCAGTCTTTGATCGCGCTGAGGTTGCGCTGCTGCGTGGACGCGAGGATTTGGCTATTCCGCGCTCGAGGTGCGGACTGGCGGCCCGCGAGACCGTCCGGTTGAAATGAGAGAGTTATGACGTAATCGACTTGCAGTTGGCGACCGTTGGGACCTTCTTAACGGAGTCCTTAGAGTCAAGAAATTGCAGGAAGTTTCTCAAGCCGCACGGTACCTGCTCCGGCTTTGGGGCGCCTATGTCGCCGAAGATTGGTTTCCGGCGGGGCTGCCACCGACCCTGCGCTAAAGCACCCAGTAGCGCCGCGGGCCGGAAGAAATAGGCGATTATCCCCTTGCGACAAGTAAGGCGATATGCTACATAATCGGGCATGAGCAAAGCACCGACCCTTCGCCAGTTTCAGGACCGCTTCCCCACCGAGGAAAGCTGCCTCGATCACTTGATGCGCGTTCGCTACGGCGAGCGTCACGATTGCGAGAAGTGCGGCAAGGATGCGCGTTTCTATCGCGTCAAAGCCCGCCGCAGCTACGCTTGCGAATGGTGCGGTCACCAAGTCTATCCGACCGCCGGCACCCCCTTTGACCGGACGCGCACCAGCCTTCGCGATTGGTTCTTTGTCATGTTCCAGTTCTGCTCGACCCGTAGCGGCGTGGCGGCGAAGGAAGTTGAACGCCAGATCGGCGTAACCTACAAAACGGCTTGGCGCATGTGCCACGAAATCCGCAAATATATGGCGATTGTGGACGGCGACGAACCGCTTGGCGGCTTTACCAAGCATGTCGAAGTGGACGAAGCGATCATTGGCGGCAAGGTCGATCAGTCCGAAGGCCGCATGTCGAACAAGGCGGTTGTTATCGGCCTCGCGGAACGTGGCGGCAAGGTGATGACCAAGGTCGTCCCGAACCAGCGCCGTGCGACCCTGCTCCCCGTCATCAAAGAGAATGTGAAGCGCCACAGTATCGTCCACACCGACGAAGCGGGCGCATATCTGACGGTCGGCGGTGAAGGCTATTATCACATGACGGTGAACCACGGCGCGGGCGAGTATGTCAGCCCGCAAGGTTCGTCGGTGAATGAGATCGAGGGCTTCTGGTCGCAGCTAAAGCGGTCGATCAACGGCACTCATATCCACGTCAGCCGTCAGCATCTTTCGAAGTATCTGGGCGAGTTCGAGTTTCGTCACAATCGCCGTCATAGCCCTTCGACGATGCTGGACGAGTTGCTGACTTCTTTTGTGCGCTAGGGGCTTCGCCCTTAGCCATTGCGCCTAGGAGGCGTTCAAATTTCTCAGTTGTATCCGTCATTTAAACTCTGATTGCCTCGGCTGTTTGATATGATGAACCCCGTTCACTCTCGATCTTTCGGGCGATGAAGCGCGATAAATACTTAAGCTGCTTCTCTCGGATATGCCATTGTCGCTTTAAGTTGTCTGGATCGCCGCCCATAGCACCGGTGAAGCGAAGACGCTCTTCATCGTCGCGCACCATATACTTTGCGTCCCCCTTCACCTCGGCCTCTATGGTTTTGAATTCGTTTTCTAGCGTGCCCTTGTCCGCTCCATGAGCAACAAGGGCGCCAATGACCGATTGAATGGTCCGGCCAACATTATCCGGTAACCCCAGTTCAGGTGTAAAATCGTTGGCGTGTTGCTCGACAACGGACTCTATTTGTCGCGCTTGGGTTTCCAGAAAATCCACGCGCCTTTGCGCGGTTGCATATTGGATCACAGCGACTTGCTCGCGATCGAGCCGGTGAATACCACTTACAGCCTCACTCAATGAATCCAGCCTCTCGCTCAACCCACGAATGCAATATTCAATTTGCTCGAACCGCTCGGTAAGCTCCTCTATTTTTGTATTCACAGCCTCGAAATCCGGGGCAGAAGTCTGTGGGAAGCCTAGTCCAGATGCGCCGTAGGCGTCGTCGCCAGCCTCGTAAGGCTTAAACTTGCGCCATGCCCAAGCAGCCGTCGCGAACGCTAGAGCCAAAAGAAGACAAATGAAGACTGCGGAAAAGATACCAGCAAGCGCGACGGCTGCCCAACCAAGCTTTGCCACGGGTTCAAAAAAGGCGAGCAGAACGCTCATCAGGAAAGACAAAATTCCGTTGGGGCCGAGAATCCCCCACCATATCCCAGCTTTGTCAGCGAGATTTGTATAAGATCGCTTGCTCTCAGCTTTCCCCATCCCGCCTTCATATCACCGCCCCTGCCGGAGTCGAGAGATACTTGTCGGAAAGGGATAAACGCCAAGAAATATGCGTGTTGGCATAATGTTCAGGTTGCCATCCAATAAAATGTGCCCATATAGGGTACGTAAGTGGACTGGGGGATCCCGGTCGGCGTCATAGCCTCGGTGAGCTTCACCGGGGCTTTTCGCTTTCTGAGGGCGGGAATACCTTAAGCCCCCAATTTTCATAACCGGTGCCGACACGCTGGCGGCCTCCGGAGCAAAAGAACTTTCGCTTCAAAATATCAAATGCCCGGTTTTCCTGCCCGGGCCGCAAAATGCTCATTCCTATGGGTCTCGCGACGAGATCCGCCAGTTGAAGTCCCGACGAATTCGCCTTTTTGTCTGCGAAAATGATCTCGAACGGGAGCGGTGCTCCGAGCTTGTTGGCTCCGTCGCAAACGCGGCGGAACTCGAGTTCGAGATCTCTGTCCTCCTTCTTGCCACGGCACTCGAAGATGACATGGGTCCTTTTTGCGTCCTGGTTCTTCTCGACGAGCAGCTCGTGGAGCGTTTCAAGGCAAAAGCCCAAGGCGAGATGATAGGGGTTATCTTGCTCGGCAAAGCGCGCCCCGAGCCGATGCTTGTCGATAACGCAACTGATCAGGATGAAATTGCTGTTCTCGATGATATCGCCGAGACCGCCCATAAAGGCGAGCTTCTCCGCCTCATTGGCGAATTTGAACTGTCCAGTCTCCTTGCGGATCTCGAGCTCGTGCAGGATTACGATATCGTGGCCGAAATTGTTGAACTTGAACTTCTCGAGCGCGGGAACAACCTTTTCGCTGTAGTGCTTTTTGTAGAAAACGCAGAAGGCCAGAACGAACAGCGGGTAATTGGGGTCGACATTCAGCATGCCGTGATCGCCGCTCTCATCAACGTAGACCACGAAATTGCTGAAGCGGCCTTGCGGTGTAGTCGCGCTCTTTCGCGCCTCGACAACCGGATCGAGGTCGAGTTCGAAGAGCGAGAATTGCTGTTCCTTGTGCTCAGGCATTACCCGTGAGCGATTGCAGACTGCGCGCGTGAATCCAAGCGCTTTGACGCTCTCGCCCGCTAGCAAGGGGGAACCGAGCCATCATTCAAAAAAGTCGTGCCTCGGGGGACTGCCGGTGAATGTCCTAGCGTACGACCAATTTATCCAGCCCGAGAGACAGGGGTGGCCCGTTTGTCTCGAAGCCCCAGCCGCCCCGGCCCAGTGTGTCTGAGATATGTGTTCACGGGGCTGCAAGGCGCTGGGAAAAGAAGCGATCGAGCTCGCTACGCCGGAAGTAGAGCCGGCGTCCGATACGTTTGACCGGCAGCGCGCCGCTCTCAACGAGATGATAGATGACCCGGCGCGTGAGACCGGTATAGGCGGCAGCGGCATCGGCACCTGTGAGCAAATCCTGGGAAAGTGGTTCGGTCATCGCCGGTTTCCTCCTTGGGGACAGCAGCGAGGATGGAGGCAATGAGCAGCGGGTCAAGACCGACCGAATTAACGGCGGGAATTTCGCAAACAACGGCTAGCCGCTCTTATGCACCAAGGGGTGTCTGAGCGGTAGGCGGGAGTAGCGTAAAGCTCTGTTCTGAAGTAAGAAATTGGGTGTCTAAGCCGTCCCTGCTCCGGGACAGAAATTGCCATAGGCTAC
>Ga0180220_1002230_pt1 | contig 12870 bp, 11 predicted proteins | sample eDN5th37CBELigBY_FD_151335 | JGI IMG/M metagenome (GOLD analysis project Ga0180220, IMG submission 151335) | Enriched backyard soil microbial communities from Emeryville, California, USA - eDNA 5th pass 37_C BE-Lig BY (version 2) (version 2) | ecosystem: Environmental > Terrestrial > Soil >... | reverse complement strand
GAGGTTATAATGAATCGTATAAATAAGTAATTTATAGAATCTGTTAAATTCTACTTTAAGATCCTGACTGGCCAGTTTTTCGCAAGCACAAATAATACGAATATGGATGTTTTTAGTGAGGTTGCATTGAAAAAAGAAGCCAAGAGCGAACATCGCCCTTGGCTTCTTTTTTGGCAGCTGTCTAATACTATGAGTATATCCATATAGCCTCGGTATTATGTATGGGAATGCGATTTTCCAAGTCTTACATGATATAGTAGACAAAGGACTTAAAGCGGTGGAGCGGCCACGGCGTAGCACCCTCCGGAAGGAGGTGTTGCCATTTCCAAGGAGGAATTCGAATCGTTTGAAACCCGGAGCCAGGGAAATCATTAACCGCCCTGTCATCTGCAGCCGTTACCTGGGAAGGGCGGGGCTGAATACTTCGCTGCTTCGGGATATGTAGCCGCAGGAATGGACAAGAAACGGCGATTTGATGATCTATGAATGTTCATCGGTTTTCTGCAGCCATGAAGTTAACGGACAGAAAATACGAATATCGTTCGCTGCGTAATACGTGGTGAAGGAGGGATTTTGCCACTATGTTGGCATAGGTTATTTCAGCGAAGAGATGGGGGAAAGATGGGGGATAATCAAGAGTGAATTTCTTTTAACAACTAACGAACTATATGGAATGAAGTTGCTTAAAGTAGAAGCTAAAGCGTTTTCGTTGTATGATCACGTTATAACCGTTAACAAGTATTAATTCGAAATTCCGAGGGTGATTTTTATCAAAATTTCCATCGAAGTAATAGACCGTACAGAAGAAGAGGAGATCCGCATTAGGTGTCACCAAGTAGACGAAGAAATACATGAGATCGTTAATAAAATAAAAACCGAAACGCTCATTATACTTGGTTATCATGAGGATAAGATCAGCCGCATCAAAATTAGCGACATTTATTATTTTGAAGCTGTTGACGGAAAAGTGTTTGCGTATTGTAAGAACAACGTTCATGAAGTCAAACAAAAGCTTTATGAACTGGAGGAACTTTGCAAAGAGAAACATTGTTTTCGCGCCTCCAAATCCACCATTCTAAATATAGCTAAGATTTCCAGCGTTCATCCGTCGATCAGCGGCCGTTTTCAAGCATTATTGGAAAACGGGGAGAAGGTAGTCATATCACGGCAGTATGTGCCAACGCTTAAACAAATACTTGGATTATAAAAGGGGGACCTATATGAAGTATTCCGAGCTCATTAAAGAAATGATTAGAGATTTCTTAATTATATTCGCCTCCATCATTATAATCATCACTATTTTGCGGCAAATCTATGATCCTGGTGCAAGTTTCGAATTAAAGACGATTTTTATAATCATGGCTTTCTCTTTTCTGGGGGCTTTGACCGGAATCATTTTATATACGCCGCATGCGATTAGCGAGTATAAAATGCGCCTCCGAGTGATTTTGTATTTCCTTTTCCTGGAGGTTCTATTAATTTCTCTGGCTGTCCTATTGAATCTCGTATCCGGCACTTTCGATATACTATTATTGGCTTTGGAAATTGCCGCCGTATACGTTATCGTTCGCCTATTGACGTATAAGAATGACAAAAAAGAAGCTCAGAAGATCAATGAAAGACTAAAAACATTTAAAAAAGAGGTTTAGAAGATATACACAAACCGCTCCCCAATAAAGCTGTATTCGAAGCGTAAGCACACATCTTTGCGTTGTTTCCTACAACTTATTGGCTCTCAGCTACAGCTTATCGTTTATGCGTATACACCATGCTCTTCCATTGATTATGATGAACGCATAAAAAATTGGAGGGGGAGCAGAGAAGTCTTATGGAGATTTTAATCCTTGTTGTTACGTTGGCCTTCGAACTGGCCATTGCCGTTTATTCCATTATAACTAAGCAAAGCCGCCACAAGATAAAGAGCTGGACGAGGATCGCAATGTTTATAGGATTCATCATGCTGATCCTGGGGAAAGTTGTCGTATGGGAGTACACTTGGGGGCTGTTTGCAGGCTTGCTCTTTCTATTAGCGTTCAAGGAAACGGTTGCGTTCCTGCGCAAACAATCACACACTCCGTGTTACAAAGCTTTTTCTACGTTATGGAAATTCCTGTTGTTAGCACTGACCGTAATCGTTACCCTTGTTCCTGCGTTACTTTTTCCACAGCACAGGCTGCCGCAAGTGACAGGTCCGTATGCAGTGGCCACCGCCACTTACACCTATGTGGACAAGAGCCGTATCGAAGAATTTACGGATCAGGGAGACAATCGGTTTGTTAACGTGGAATTTTGGTATCCTGAACAGACAGACGGAACCTATCCTTTGCTTGTGTTCTCCCATGGAGCCTTCGGTATCAAAAGCAGCAATACTTCTACCTTTACAGAACTTGCGAGCCACGGTTATGTCGTCGTTTCGATTGACCATCCCTATCATTCTTTTTATACCGTTTCCGAGGATGGGAAGGTCGTGACCATTGATCCCGAGTACATGCAAGAATTCAACAATGCAAATAAAGGGGTTTATTCGCTTGGCGAGTATTTCGAGCTTAATCAAAAATGGATGAAGTTGCGAACGGATGATATGGATTTTGTCATGGATACGATTCTGGAACAAGCCGCGCAAAAAAAAGACTCTGTATATGAACGCATCGATACACAGAAAATAGGCGTGTTCGGTCATTCTATGGGCGGGGCGGCAAGCGTAGCACTGAGCAGGGAGCGGGATGATATTGACGCCGTAGTAAATATAGACGCTCCGTTCTTCAGCGAGCTTGTGTACGATAACGTTACGAACGAAATAACTGCAAAATCCGAAGCTTTCACCATCCCGCTTCTTAACGTTTATTCGGATGATGTGTGGATACAGCTCGACAGCAGGCCTCCATATATCGCGAACAGTATTTCGAATGAAAATTTTAAAGGTGCGTTCAACTTTCATTTTAAAGGCGCAAAACATTTAAGTTTAACCGATCTGCCTTTATACTCGCCTATATTGGCATATCTGTTGCAAAGCGGAAAAGCGGATATCGATAAATATTATGCGATTGAAACTCAAAATGAACTTATCCTTCGTTTTTTCGACTATGCTCTAAAAAATCAAGGTCAGTTTGCTCCAAAAGCGACGTATTGAGTCTTGTGCTTCCGCATGCAGGAAGAAGAATCTGTAAATTGCAACTTGGTGTAACCGATCCACAATGTATTTTGCGTGTGAACAGAGCGTTGGGTCATTGGTGAAATCATCGCTTTCAATCGAGGGCGGTTTAAACAGCGACGCCAAACATAGAGTTTACTTGCAATAGGATTGCTGCTAAGATAGCCAGAAAAGGAAAGTGTAGACAAAACATCTTTTTGAGGTATTTCCGTTTTTTAAGGCATATGGACTTCATGGGAGGGATTAACCATTCACTACCAAGCTACTAATCTAAAAGAGAAGCTAACCAAGTTCAATGATCATTGGTCCCCTAAAGTCATTGGTGAAATGAATGACTATCAATTTAAATTGGTTAAGATTGTTGGGGATTTTGTATGGCATAGTCATCAGGATACCGACGAGGTGTTTATCGTCCTCGAAGGAGAAATGTTCATCGATTTCCGAGACGGTCAGGTAAAAATTTCCCAAGGCGAGATGTTTATTGTACCAAGAGGGGTCGAACACAAACCTTTCGCAAGCAAGGAGTGTCATATCATGTTGGTAGAACCTAGAGGGGTAGTAAACACAGGCGAGGCTGAGTCGGAATTAACGGCAGCTAATGATATTTGGATCTAGTTAAGCAAAAAAACGAGGGAGCTGCTGCGGCAAGCTCCTTTCGTTTTTCGTCGATCCCCCCGTTAAGCTGAACCGTATCACCAAGCAAGGGCAAGTTTTCTTTGCGGAATTCCTTGCGGGGCATGGATTTGTATATATGTGTAAGAGGGCGAGCGCGCCCTGAGGCCCAGATTCCGCTTGTAATAGTATGAATCGCTTGACTAAGGAATTGCTGCCGGAACGGTCTCTTCTCATTACGAATTACTTTCATTATCGTGCACACGTCCAAATAGAGGTGTTACCAACCATATACAATTAATTGTGGACTGTTTGGAACTGTGAAGCTGGATGTGTAAACACTCCAATTACTGATATACTACCGTTATAGCGCTGGTATTTGCACTCTGGTCGTTGTTGTACTCAAGAAGAGTACCGGAGTCAAGAAAATTGGAGTGGGATGAATATCTTATGAGTGAAAGGGGGGATTTTGAAATGGATTCGGTTCGTTATAATGCAAAAAGGAATTGAACTTAATAAACAGAAGAGGAGTGCTTTTAATGAGAGAATATATGATTGAAAAACAAACGGGGAGAGCATTTCAAATAAAAGCCGGGGAAACCATCACTATAATCGATATCGAAGGAAAGCAGGTTGCCGATTTTTTTGCGGTCCATACATTGGATCATAATGAGTTTTTTTCAGCGGGGGTCACTATCGAATGCAAGGATTCTTTGCTTGTTACGAAAGGGGACACTTTGTACACGAATCTGTATCGGCCTATGTTAACGATTGTACACGATGATGTGGGAGTACATGACTTGATGTTTCCTTGCTGCAGAACAGAAACTTACAATCATTGGTTCCAAAATGGAGAAGGGCATAGCAATTGCTTTGACAATATCAATCAAAGCCTGCATGAATTTGGAATCTCTCCTTTTAAAACGTTGCAGCCGATGAACCTTTTTATGAATACAAGCGTTACGCCAGAGAAAAATGTCGTGATTGCCCCGCCGTTATCAAACCCCGGAGACAAAATTACATTAAAAGCAGAAATGGACGCCATAGTCAGCATATCGGCTTGCAGTGTTAGTGAAGGACCATGCAACAATTGGACATGCAAGCCCGTTATGGTGAGAATTGAAGCGATGTCGTAGAAATGAAATGCAGAATGCAAGAGATTAATCGGGCAGCCGGATTCCGCTACCGGTAACGCTTCTCGACCTTGCTCTTGCCGCCGGATATAAGTCCATGTAAAGATAGGGTCGAAGCTGAAGAAATCATAAGATTTCACATAGAAGATACGGGTTGCCGCTATTTTTTTCTTGCTGCGAGAATGCTGGGGATTAAGCTAACGGGTACGTCAGCACAATAAAGACAAGCTGATAGCTGATCAAAACGGTCGGATAACGCTGATGGTAGGCTCAACTATAGTTATTCTATTATTGACTGAATCGAGATTAACGGTTGCGCCGATCGGCAAAGCGGCTTTATAAAAGCCATGACCTGTGGCAAGGTTCGTTATCATCGGTTTACCGAGAGGTACAACAAATTCGTTGATTAAATCCTCATAGGATTTACCATAAGCCGCCTGGCAGCCTGAGCACTCTCCCATAATAATGCCGATGCAGTCACGAAATTTTCCGGCAAGCTTCAAATGATTCAAGTACCTGTAGACGGTATTGGTAGGTTCATGTGTTTCTTCAAGAACGATAATTTTGCCCCTTGTATCGATTTCGAAAGGCGTGCCCAACGTATCGACAAAGGATGTCAGATTACCGCCCACAAGCTGCCCAGTAACGTTGCCCGGAACACGGCTTATCAGCGGCATCCCCGGCGGATTCAAGATTGTCCGGGTTAATGAATATACGGATGTCGCGGAAAAAAACTGATCGAAACTATAAGCTGGCGTTTCGGATTTGAAGTCAATAAGCAGCAGACTATGGAATGTTATTAAATCCGCATATTGATGCAGTACGTTTAATAATACCGTTATATCGCTGTACCCTGTAACGATTTTTGGGTTATTTCGGATCACAGTATAATCAATGTAAGGTAGAATTCCAGCCACTCCTGTACCGCCTCTTGTGGGCAGTATCATTTTAACCCGCTCGTCTTGAAACATCATCATCAAATCAGAAGCCCGCTGCTCGTCTGTGCCGGCAAGAAACCCGTTTTGAGCATATACATATTGACCTAATAAAACATTGAACCCCATTGCTCTTAAAATTTCGATCCGTGCATTAATTACGTCTGCAGCGAGCGGGCTGCCCAAGGTAACGACTCCAACGGTATCGCCTCTTTGCAAGATTGGCGGTCTTATCGGCATATGCTTATCTTCCCTCCTGAAAATGGAAAGATCCATTGTGATATCATATCTTTAGAGTATATTGTCAAGGCCCCAAGCACAGTACTAAAAAGGAGCTTGAATGAACAAGAAACCCTCTTGTGCTATTGACCGGATTGGGAGATTACCTGTTGAAGCGGCTGGATCTAACCCAATTTACCGTTCATAAATAAACACAAAAAAAGGACAGGCGCGCGGGACTGACCCCATAGCGTGGGACAAATTAAAACACCTTCAAGAGAATGCAGCCATGTCGTAAGATATGGAGACAACCTTGGAGGTGTTTTTGCGTTGGCAACAAGAGTTAGCTACCCGATTGAAGTGAAGATGAAAGCTATTGAAATGAGATTAGCTGGCATTCCCGTAAAAGAAGTCATGGAGCAGCTGAACATACGAAATAAGACACAAGTGGAAACCTGGATGAGATGGTACCGTAAGGGAGAATGGAATCGGTTAGAGCAGCCTGTGGGTAAACAGTATAGCTACGGCAAAGGGCCTGAATATGCATCAGAGCTCGAAAAGGTTAAGGCGGAAAATCGATTTTTGAAGCAACAATTAGATCTGCTAAAAAAGTACAGGGAAATGGAAAGGAGGTGTCTCCAAAGATTGTAGTGAAGTGGGTGGAGTCCATTCGAGGGGACGTCAGTGTGAGCCAAGCTTGTGCATGGATCGGGATTCCTCGTGCCACTTACTATCGCTGGAAAGCCGCCTATGGGAGCGACCACAAAGATTACATGGTGGAGAAGATTCGAGAACTCTGCAGGCAGCATAAATTTCGCTATGGGTACCGAAAGATCACGGCACTGCTTCGGAGAGAGCACAGGATTAACCACAAACGTGTGCAGCGGATAATGCAGAATGAGGGGCTGCAATGCCGTGTTAAAGTGAAGAAACGCAAACCTACGGGGCAACCAGCCTACATCGCAGAACACCTGTTAAAGCGCCAATTCGAAGCCGATGCCCCCATGCAAAAACTCGTTACAGATATTACGTATTTGCCGTTTGGTGGAAAAACGTTATATCTGTCGAGTATTTTGGACTTGTTTAACGGAGAAATTGTGGCTTACAGTATAGCTGACAAGCAAGACACCGCATTCGTGCTGGACACACTGGGCCAGTTACCCGATCTACCAGGGACGGTGCTCCATAGCGACCAGGGCAGCGTCTATACTTCTCAGGCGTATCAAGAAGCTGTAAAGGGAAAAGGCATTACCATGAGCATGTCCCGCAAGGGTACGCCCGCTGATAATGCCCCCATCGAATCGTTTCATTCCACGCTAAAGTCTGAAACGTTCTATCTCGAAGGTTTAACTTGTACGACGACGGCAATCGTCGAACAAACCGTTCGAGACTACATTACTTACTATAACTCAATTCGCATTCAAACAAAACTAAATAACCAGTCGCCGGTTCATTTCCGGCAACTGGCTGCTTAGAACTTGAAAGGTGTTTTGATCCCTGTCTCACAAACAGGGGTCAGTCCCCGCCGACCTGTCCTTTCTTCGTTGATATGAGGATAAACGCGTGATGAATCTACGGTTCGAACAGAGGTTCCAAATCGACTCTCAAGGCGCCCGGCATCTTGACGGATATGAGCTTCGGGCACTCGATTCGACCGCGCCGCTTGTACGCGGCACTAACTATTCTCCTATGGCGGGTGCTAAACCTGCAGCAACGACCACCAAAACTTCTCGCGCCATGTCTTCCGCCGATTTAGATTCCGGATGTCTGCTCCACTCGACGGCTGATCCAAATATCCCCCAGCTTGCAATCCGGGCGGCAGTCTCCACCGTCTCTTGGGAAACGGATGGTTCCGCTTGTTCGCTTAACCAGATAAATAATAGGGCATATAGCTCCTTTTGCATCGCGACCTCAAATAACGATTCATACTGACGATCAGCTAAAGTCATATACGGACGAGTACAGTAAAGGAAATCGAAAACGATTAAAATAAGCGTTCGCAGGCTCCCTATATCGGATAAAACAGCATTAGGCAGCTCATGCTTCAGCTTCTCCAAAAATTTTTCCCTCATCCAGCTCTCAAGAAATGCGAATTTGTCTTCAAAATGCGCATAGAACGTGGAGCGATTTACGGTCGCGTAAGCCGTAATATCTTGTACGGTAATAGAAGAGACATTCTTCTTCTGCTCAAGCAATTCCATAAAAGCGTGCATCAATAGTTGACGCGTCCGTTTCACCCGAGGATCGTTTGAATTAGTGAGCATGCGATGCTTTTCCCTCTTTCTCAGAATATATTGGTTATCGCGCGTTTTAGGAAAGCGAAAGGACAACAAATAGGCACGTGTGTTGTTTAAGCCACGAATACGCTTGTTTACTGGTTGTACAGCCCAAACCTCTCAGATAAGATTAGCACAAACAGTGTAGTTTTTACTACGTTGTCGGGTCAATCGTTGGTTCAAAGCAAAGCAAGAAAAACAGAAAAACAGAAAAACCAAGGAGGACGATGAAGATGGAAAACAATGCAGGAAGTAAATACGCAGGCAAGAAAGTAGTGATTACGGGAGGCAGCAGCGGGATCGGCCTCGCAACAGCGAAGCTGCTCGCGGATGAAGGAGCACGCGTTCTCATCACCGGTCGTACCCAGGCTAAGCTTGACTCAGCCCGTGAGGAAATAGGCAACAACGCGGTCGCAGTGCTGAGCGACGCAGCAATGTTAGCGGATATCGACGAGTTGGCCGACCGGATAAAGGCCGAGTTCGGCACGATCGATGCCCTGCTCGTAAACGCCGGCATCACGCGTTTTATCCCCTTCGAATCGATGACCGAGGAAGTGTACGACGAGTTGCTTACCATCAATACCAAAGGTCCGTACTTCACCGTGCAGAAATTGATCCCGTTGTTAAACGAAGGAAGCAGCGTGGTGTTCACTACCTCGATCGCGAACGTAGTGGGTATCCCGATGCTCAATGCATATGCGGCCAGTAAAGCAGCGCTCCGCTCCATGACCCGCAGTCTGGCCCGTGAGCTGTTGCCGCGGAAGATTCGCGTCAACGCCGTCAGCCCAGGCCCCATCGACACCGGCATCATGGATAAGTCGATGCCGAAGGAAGCTGCAGAACAGACCAAGGCGCAGATGAGTCAGCAGATCCCCATGCTGCGTTTCGGTGACCCCCTCGAGGTTGCCAAAGCAGCCGCATTCCTTGCGTTCGACGCGACTTACACAACCGGAGCCGAGTTCCCCGTGGACGGAGGAGGCTCCCAGATCTAAGTTCGTGCCCGGGCTCGCAGTTGGCTAACATTCTGTACCTGATACACGAAAGCAAGATCGAAAGTTTGACATCCTTAGCCAACGCACGCTGCAAGGAAAACGAGTCTGCCAAATAGCCGTTTGCGAGGAGCTTTTTTACCCGGGATTTGAAAATGAAACACTCACTCTAGTTTTCGGATTGAACGGAGGAAGGACGGAACCACATGACAACACCATGGACAGAAGACCACATGCCGGATCAGGCCGGACGGGTGGCCATTGTGACTGGATCAAACAGCGGAATTGGCTGGGAAGCGGCGCGGGCGTTAGCCAGCAAGGGGGCGACGGTCATTATGGCCTGCCGCAGTATCGTCAAAGCCAACCCTGCCGCTAACCAGATTAAAGCACTTAAGCCGTCGGGCAAGGTCGTAGTCATGGCGCTCGATCTGGGTGATCTGGAGAGCGTCCGCGCTTTTGCGACGGCCTTCCGTCAGAACTACGATCGGCTTGATCTCCTGATCAACAACGCCGGCGTGGCGAAGCCGCCTTACAGGAAGACAGCGCAGGGCTTCGAGCAGCAATTCGGGATCAATCACCTGGGGCACTTTGCGCTGACAGGTTTGCTGCTGGATAGGCTCGACGCGACGCCGGGCGCACGCATTGTGACCGTAAGCAGTTTGTCGCATCGGTCGGGAATCATTCACTTTGATGATCTGAACCTGGAGCGGAATTACAAGCCAGCGCGTGGTTATGCTCAGAGCAAGCTGGCGAATCTGCTGTTCACCTATGAGTTGCAGCGCCGGCTTGTTACGGCAGGCCAATCCACGCTGGCAGCAGCTGCGCATCCGGGCTGGTCAGCGACCAATGCGCTGCGGCATTCCAGCATGATGCGGCGTCTGAATCCCCTTTTCGCGCAGCCCTCGAAAATGGGTGTATTGCCGACCCTTTATGCAGCCACTGCGCCTGACGTCCAAGGCGGAGATTACTTTGGGCCAACGCGCCTCGAATTGCGCGGATACCCTAAAAAGGTAGATTCAAGTGCGCGCTCGCATGACGAAGCACTCGCGCGGCGGTTGTGGACGGTTTCCGAGGAGCTGACACAAGTGAAGTATGCGTTTCACTGATCTGGGGTATAGGAGGGGACGATTGCCAACGGGGCGCTGCCTGTCCCGGGTACGAAGCGTATCAAGTACCTGGGGGAAAATGCGGCCGCGGCTGATATCCTTCTCATGAAGGAGGATCTCGAACGAATCGATCAGGTCAGCCCCAAGAATGTCGTTCACGGCACGCGTTATATGAAAGAACAGATGACGCTGCTCGACGGCTAGACTATATTCAGAAGAAGCAATGGTCCACGGGCTCCGTGGACCATTTGCGATTGGATATTGTCTCAGGAGGTCTGCAGCCCTGAACGCTCGTTTTATTTCATGGAGTGAATACTCCAAATCTTGATACACAAACTATTTTGCTTCATCGGCGACTCTGGTTCATTCATGAAATGGCTTCTTATTATTACGGTATTCATTAATAATTACTTGTAATTTCCTAATTGTATCGAATTTTTGTAAAGGTACATACAAAAAGAATTTCATTTCAGGTGACTCGTAAACCTGAAAAGTACAATGCTGGAATGCCATTTTCCCTATTGACGGGTGATTTACTTCCCTATATCCGGAGTCTTTCCCCAGTACATTGTGATTCGACCACATACGTTTAAAATCCGGGCTAACCGCTTGCAGCTTCTCAACCAATTCCTCGAATAACGAATCCCCTGCATACCTATCATATGTCCTTCGAAATTGGGCTAAGGATTTTTGAGCAATTTCCTCCCAATTCTCAATTCGTTTCTGCATTTCCGGAAGTTTGAAAAATCTCCATAGGGAATTGCGTTCTTCCGGCGGCATAGAATCAAATTCTCCGAGAAGGGCGGAAGCCGCTTCATTCCAAACTAAAATATCCCAGCGCCTGCCAAGAACACAAGCCGGGTAATCTTTCATACTAATCACGATATTTCGTAAACTCTCACTCACCTGTTCAAGAGGATGTTCTTTTTTGATATCCGTTTTTCCGGCCAATACAAAGAGATGCTCGCGTTCTATCGGATCTAATCGCAGGGCTTGGGAAAGGTTTTCCAATACCTTAGTCGACACTTGAATATTTCTTCCTTGTTCAAGCCATGTATACCAAGTCACGCTAATCCCTGCCAGATCGGCAACTTCTTCCCGCCTTAGACCTGTTGTACGTCGATGATTCTTTTTCGAAATTCCAAAATCAGCAGGATTTAGGGCCGTACGCCGTTTTTTAAGAAAATCCGCCAACTCTTTCATACGGTGATGGTTCGTCATATGTTATTACCCCTCTAAGGTAGAAATTATACCAGTATAAATGTTTATATTGTACTAGTTTAACTGAGGCAATATACTTTGCAATACCAAGGCAAATGTTTTGGCGCCAATTCATAACTGTGGTTACGATTTAACGAAAAGGGGCAACCGAAAGTGCGGAAACGATTGTCCGTTTATATTTATCGCGCAAATTGTTAAGGCGGATATGCAGTTTGCATTTCATGTTCGTTTCCTGAATCTACTCCGCAGATAAAGGTGTGGTTGCGATGTTTCCTCGGTATTTGGTCGATTTCGATTTGCAACGGCTTCCCCGCGTCCGGACGGATGTCATCGTCATCGGAGCGGGGATCGCAGGGCTGTTCACCGCGATTAAGGCTAGCGATACGAAGAAAGTAATCATGATTTCGAAGAAGTCGCTGCTCGATAGCAATACCCGTTATTCGCAGGGAGGCATCGCGGCGGTCATCTCCGACGAAGATTCGCCGGAGTATCATATGCAGGACACTTTGGTGGCGGGCGCGGGACTTTGCGACGAACAAGCGGTTAATGTGCTCGTGCAAGAGGGCCCCGACGGCGTCAAGGACCTGATTCGGATGGGGACGCAGTTCGACATCGAGAACGGTGAGCTGGCGCTGACCCAAGAAGGCGCTCACAGCCATCGCCGCATTTTGCATGCACATGGGGATGCGACGGGGGCGGAGATTGTGCGTTCGCTGTCGGAACGGACGAAACAGGATTCGAACATTGAGCTGTGGGACGACCATTATGTTATCGACTTGATTACTCGGGACGGGGAGTGCCGCGGGGCGCTCGTGCAGAAGCCGGACGGGCAGCGCGTGTTCGTGGAAGCGGATGCGACGATTCTATGCTCCGGAGGAGCAGGCCAACTGTACCGGTATACGACGAATCCCAACATCGCCACAGGGGACGGCATCGCCATCGCGCTTCGCGCTGGTGCGGAAATCCGGGACGTCGAGTTCATTCAGTTCCATCCGACGGCATTGTGTTACCCAGGCGCACCGCGCTTTCTCATTTCCGAGGCTGTCCGTGGGGAAGGAGCGATTCTGCGGAACATCAAAGGCGAGCGATTTATGGATAAATATCATCCGCAGCTGGAGTTGGCCCCTCGCGATGTCGTCGCCCGCGCGGTTCTAACCGAGATGGAAGCAACAAACGTCTCATTCGTTTACATCGATATTACGCATGAAACCGAAGAACTGATCAAGCA
>Ga0180220_1002229_pt1 | contig 12871 bp, 9 predicted proteins | sample eDN5th37CBELigBY_FD_151335 | JGI IMG/M metagenome (GOLD analysis project Ga0180220, IMG submission 151335) | Enriched backyard soil microbial communities from Emeryville, California, USA - eDNA 5th pass 37_C BE-Lig BY (version 2) (version 2) | ecosystem: Environmental > Terrestrial > Soil >... | reverse complement strand
CCGATTTCGATCAGGTTGCGCGGCGTCGCACCTGTGCCGTAGATGAGCGTGCCTTTGTCATCCTGCCCTTCGCCGCGGAGCACGACGCCGCTGGCTTTGATTTTCAGCGTGCCGCCAACCTCGTATTTCCCTTTTTTCAAAAGCACGGCTCCGCGGAAGCCGTCCTTGCCGATCGGCAATTGAGACACTTCATCGATGGCCGCCTGAATGCGGGCCGTGTCGTCCCCGTCCCCCGGCTTGACCGTCGCTTTCACTTTGACGTTCGGGATTTTCACGCCGCCGCCCATGTAGCCGACGTTCGAGAAATCCAGAATTTGATTGCCGCGGAAGTCGCTTACGTACACCAGCTTGCCGTCGTCGCCCAGAAAGGCGATTCGGCTCTGGTCCTTCGGAATCTTCTTTTTGTCCCATACGGTAAAGTAGAATGAATCGTATACCGGTGGCTTGCCTGCTTGCTCCATCTTCAGCCGGATTTCGTACCGGCCTTTCTTGTCCGCCGTACCCGCAGGCGTCCACTGCTTGGTCTCCCCTTTGGACACCGAGATCGGATCCAGCTTGGCAATAACCTTGCCGCCGTAGATTAGTTCGCCGCTCAGCGTGCCGTTCACGTTGGAGACGGTCGACACGGACGGATACGCCTCTTTCGGCTCGATGAGTGCAGGCTGGCCGATTTCGCTTGGGATACGCGGATGGGCGAGCGTGGAGTTCATCACGTATTTCTCATCCAAAAACGCGTTCGGATCGTCCACCACGATCCAAAAATCATTCGTTTTCAGCTGTGCTGTCGTCTGTACCACGCCATGCACAAGCGCCGCGCCGACCTGGTTGGCCGTAAACGCTCCCGAAGGATCGATGCTCACGTCCTGCGTCGTGGCTGCGAACGTCTTGGCGTATGGCGTCAAATCCACTTCCTGACCGGAGTCAAGCTCCCCCTTCAGGACAAGGCTTCCTTTTTGGCCTTTATTCAAGCGGATTTCGGCATTGTTCGGGTATTCCTTTCCGCCCGGGTCCGTGAAATAGATCCGCTTCAGCCCGGCGGGGGCCGGCGCTTCCGTGCTGTTATACACTTCAAGTTCCGACAATTGCACGTTCAGGTCCTTGCTCAAATTGAGATTCAGCTTGATATATCTTGCCGTCACATCGTCGAACATCGCTGCCTCCGTTGCCGTCAAATCTTTATTTTTGCCGTATGCCTGATTCCAGCTGCTGTTGTCGTCGGAAAAAAGGATTTGATAATCCTTTAGGTTATCCGCGCGATTGAGATGAAACATGACTTTGTTGAAGGTTTCCTTGGCGCCGAGATCGACCGATATCCAGACGTTCATATCGTCCCCGCGGTCCGCGGCCAGCGGCTGCCAGACGGTCGAAGGATCGCCGTCCACGGCATTGCCGGCCTTTCCGGAGCTGGCCTGGGCATTTTTGCCGAGCGCCAGATCGGTGCTTGAATCTCCCGCTGCAGCCGCTTTTTCCCTGCCGCCGGATATGGCCGGAAGCATCAGCAGCAGAATCATGAAGCCGAGGCCAAGCTTTTTCATCGAGCCCATCAATAAAATCCCACCTCTCTGTAATAGGGTTTTGCCTAAAAACCAAAGAAGATTCCGCAAAACCCGATTTTGAAATCGCTTACATTTTAACTTGCGCAGGTGTGGAAGGACATGTCTTTTTTATCGATGGGCTTGTGTTTTGTTAAGGAAAGTGTGCGGAGGCATGCCCGCGTTCAATTCGCTGAATCGGCAACTTTTTTTCAGCGATCTACGTTACCTCATGGATCTTGCCACTTCGATCATTTGCTCCTTGGTAATGGTCATGCTTTCCATCTCGACATAAGTATCGCCCTGGATCCAATGCAAAATGCCCCCGGGAATTGGGTTCCGATCGACCCAAGCGACAAAATATCCTTTAGCCTTACCGATTTGCACGACCTCCCCCAAGGTACTCTGCTCAAAAAGCTCATACACGATCCTTGTCCGCGAAGTATGGTTTCGGACGTCGATCATCTCGATTTCCTTTCGATATACATAACCCTTGGCTTTATGCTGCTCGATGCCAAGTACGTATTCACCCTTGCAATCAAAATAGTGCAATCTAACCTTCCCAATCGGTTCGTTGAATCGCAGCGGATACGGGGATTTGACTTCAACCCTCCAATCGCGGGCAAGCTTCCCGCTGGGATAAAGGAGTGTAAAGTCCGCATGGGTTTTGATCTTATTGAAATCGACGGGTTCCTCGAGGGCTGATGCAGCACCGATCGAAACAGCCACGGCCAGTAGTATGTTCAGTAGCAAAATGTTATCGTCCCTTCATTTAAAATAGGGTCCAGAAACTAAATGTTCGAAAACCGTGAATCCGTTCGACGATGGTGACATCCACAAAATACGGATACACACCAGGAGGCTCCGTCAGTATATCCGCATATGCTTCAGCCAGCTTCGATTGCATTTGGGGCAAAAGGACAAGCATAAGCATGTCCTGTATCTGCAGCTCTCTTGAATCGGAATGAGCTTTTCCCTCCACAAAACAAAGTCTCTCACCGGACAACATGCAGAACATAAATAGGATAAGAATGGCCCATTTTCTCACGTTACCGCCCCTCCCATTTAAGATTCTAAGAATTTTGCCGATTTATGCACTTCTCATACTTAAGCGAAGAAGCGTGTACGGAATCGATCTGAGGCAGCAACGACGGGGGGAGCTTCATTTGTAATCTTTTGTTCATCGTCCGTTCATATTGCTTTTCTAGAATGGCCTTGAACCTAAAAACAGGAGGCTTCCGGGCTATGTTGAAACAGTTTGCGAAAACATTCACCCATTTCGTCAGCAGCCGCAAAGGCGCATGGATCGTGCTGATCGGATGGATTGCCGCCATACTGCTGCTTGGTCTGGCCGCTCCGGGCTCGAAACCTTATGCCGTGAACACCGGCGAGGGCAGCGTGCATAACGATACGCCTTCGGCCGCGGCGCAGCGAATCATGGAGGAGCATTTTCCTTCCAAGGACGGGATGACCGCCCTGCTGATGTTCCATGATCCGAACCGGATTTCGGCGGAGGACCGCAGCGTCATTGCCGAAGTCAGCAAATGGCTGGCATCGGAGGATAAACCGCAGTACGTATCTGCCGCCCTTCCTTTTCATCGGTTTCCGAAAAACGTTCAGGATCAGATGATTTCGAAGGATCAGACCACGCTGCTGCTTAATGTCAGCCTGCAAAAGGGACTGGAGTCCGATCAAAACTACGACGCCCTGCAGCAAATCCGCGACCGCGTCGAAAGCTTGCAGCAAGGCAGCAGCCTCCGGGTCGAAATCACCGGTCCCGCCGGCATTGCCGCCGACACGACGACGCTGTTCAAAAACGCGGATTTTGTCCTGATGATCGCCACCGTGGCGCTTATTCTGGTCATCCTCATCGTCATTTACCGGTCGCCGCTGCTCGCCGTTATGCCCTTGATCATCTCCGGCATGGTGTACATGGTCGTCGACCGAATTCTTGGGCTCGCGGGCAAGTTCGGCTGGTTCGTCGTGGAAAAACAGTCCTTGTCCATCATGATGATTTTGCTGTTCGCGGTATTGACGGACTATTGTCTGTTTATCATCGCCCGCTTCCGCGAGGAACTGCGGCGCGCCGAATCGAAACACGAGGCGATGAACCGGGCCCTTGCGCATGTGGCGGAACCGATTCTGTTCAGCGGCGGCACCGTGCTGGTCGCCATGCTCCTTTTGTTTACGGCCATTTTTAAACCGTACAATCATTTTGCGCCGGTGTTTTCCGTCGCCCTTGTCGTTATCCTGATCGGCGGCGTCACGCTCATCCCGTCACTATTTACGCTGATCGGCCGCAAAGCCTTTTGGCCGTTTATTCCTAAAGCCGGCATGAATCAGGCTGTAACCGTCAAAGAAGGCATCTGGGGCAAAATCGGCTCTTTCGTGACGCGAAAACCGGCAGTTAGCGCAGGCGTCCTGCTGGTGCTGCTGCTGGCGGCATCCGCCAACCTGTTCGGGATGAACTATTCCTTTAACATCATGAAGTCGTTTCCGGCGGACATTTCGTCGAGGCAAGGCTTTGAAATGCTGGAGCAAAGCTTCCCGCCGGGACAGCTTGCGCCCGTGACCGTTCTTTTGAAATCCGAAAAAACGATCGAAGCAAACGATGCGCTTCTCAAGCAAATCGCCAGCCTTGGCGATAAGTTGAAATCCGAGGGACAGATTAGTTCCATCACGCCGATCATCACGTCAGAACAAGCCAAAACCGGTCGGCTTCCAAGCAAGTTTTTGTCGGATTCGGGACAGGTCATCGAACTCCAATTAACGTTGACGGACAATCCTTACGACCCGGCCGCGCTCGACAAAATCGCCCAGCTTCGGAAAGACGGCCCCGGTTTGCTGAAAGCCAGCGGGCTCGATCCGGGACAATTTTCGCTGCATTTTGCCGGACAAACCGCTGAACAGCTTGATGTGCGCACCATGAACCAGCGCGATACGACGGTGCTGTTCACGCTCATTACCCTTTGCATTGCCGTCATGCTGGCTTTTCAGGCCCGTTCGCTCCGGATGGCCGCCACGATGATCCTTACGATGCTTCTTTCTTATGCGGGCACGATGGGGCTTGGCTGGTTCATTTTCCGTGACATTCTGGGTTACGATGCGGTCAGCTACCGCCTGCCGGTCTATACCTTCGTGTTTTTGATCGCGCTTGGCGTGGATTATAACATCATGCTGGTTTCCCGGGTGCGGGAGGAAGCGAGGAATCATGAATGGAGAACGGCGGTGAAACGCGGGGTATCGCTGACGGGCGGCGTCATCTCCTCCGCAGGCGTCATTCTTGCGGCAACGTTCTGCGTGCTGATCACGCAGCCGCTGCAGGAGCTGTTCCTGTTCGGCATACTGATGGCCATGGGGATTTTGATCGATACGTTCCTGGTGCGCGGCATGCTGCTGCCGGCCATTTTGACCCTCACCGGCGGCGGCCGAAGCAGCGCCAAACCCAAAAACAATCTCCCTGTATCCGGATAAAAACATATTGCATCAAGGAGGAATAACGATGTACGGATTTATGCTTTTTCTTCATTTGACGGGCCTCTTCGCTTGGATGGGCGGACTGCTGGTCGCCATCGTCATGATCGGCCTGCTGCACAAGAAGCTGGGCTCGTCCCAGGATTCCAACCTATTGGCGCGCAAAAGCGTCTCTATTTTCAGCTATCTTGCCCATCCGGGAGCGGTTCTTGTTCTCGGCAGCGGCGTTTATCTCATCCTGCAAATGGGCTCTGGCAGCAAGCCGCTGTGGCTGGACGTCATGGAAAAAGGCGGCGGCATGATTGCGCTCCTGTCGCTGATCGTGTCCGGCATTCTCGGCGGCAAGGTGAAGAAAAAACTAAAGGCCGCCCAAGGGCAGCCTGTCAAAGTAACCGGTTATTTGACCACGATGACCGCCTTTATGGCGCTGATTCTCGGGGTCGTGCTTATCGTCAGCTTAAGGATATGATCGCCCTAATCCAAAAAAACTGTGCCATCGCGCTGCCAAGTCCGGCCAGCAGGAAAAGGATTCCTCATCGCGGGGAATCCTTTTCAACGCTTACGGTTTTCGTCCTGGAGGGGTCATACACGTCCGTGTCATCGGGACTTACCAATACGGCCTTCACGTATTCCCCGATCCGGTACTCCTCCGCGTCTTTCACTCGGACTTCAAATCCGCTGACGTGCAGAATGTTCTTTCCGGCATCGACGTTATCGACCCTGCCCTCGATTTCGAAGCGGTTCGGCTGATTGCAGCCGGCTGCCAGCACACCGAACAGGATCAACGAAACAAACCATTTGGCCGTCACGGAATTTGCTTCCTCCCCCCGAAAGAGCCTTTTGAAATATAAAACAGTCAAAAACGAAAAAAGGTTGCTGGCAGTTACGCATTTTTTCCATGCGGGATATGATCGGACTAAAAACGGCGGCTTGGGGGTTTGTTTGAATGGCAAACTGGAAGGAATTTACTTTACATCATGAACCGCTTCGGGATGAGGTAGGGGAAATGAGCGGACGTTTTATCGAAGATTTTGCGAAACGGCCTTGCTATGAAAGAAATGCGCAATATCAAGAAGTATTACGATGATTATACGGCGGTATAAAGGCAACATGAAAAGGCAAGAGCCCGGTACAATACCGAACTCATGCCTCCAAAGCCGCCTACTTTACAACTGTCTAACTTTTTGGGGTCGCTTCAGAGCCGGCCCTTGCTTTTATCCTTCGGACCCTTCCCCGCTAAGCTGCCAGGTAATGCCGAATTTGTCGCGAACCATGCCGAAGGACGGGCTCCAGAACGTTTCCTGCAGTTCCATGACAACTTGTCCGCCATCCGAAAGTCCGTTATAAATCGATCTCAAGCGCTCCAAATCCTTCGTCATCAGGGCAATGGTCAATTGGTCGCCCTGTTTGTAAGGATTCCCTGGAAACGTGTCGGAGAACAGCAGCATCTGACCGTCGAATTCAAGTGCCGCATGCAGGACGCGGTCTTTCGCTTCATCTGGCACCGGATGACCGAGATCCGGTTTATCGCCAAAGCGTTGAACCCCTAGATTATTCGCTCCCAGCACCTTCTCATAAAATGCTACCGCATCGGCACAGTTTCCGTCCAATACGATATACGGCGCGATTTTCAAGCTCATTGTCTTGTCCTCCCTTATCCTGATTCGATTTTAGTGCAAGTTTCCTTCCTCATTATACCCTGCTTTTTCCACGCGGATAAGGCGAACAGACAAGCATTTTCAAAAAAATGCATCCGTTTCGCCTCAGGCTCTTCCCCGCTATTTCCTTAATCGATCCCCGCAAGCCGCAGCGTTCTCTCCAGCGTATCCAGCCCGATCGCCATGTCCTCCAAACCGGCAAAGCCGTCCTTTTCCGCCGTCTGCCTTTGTCCATACATCATATAGTAATCCAGTTTCCGGTGGTTGCTGATCATCCAATAGGTCGGCATCACATGTTCCGGATGGAACGCTTCGATGACCTTGGTTCCCGGTTCGCAAAAAGCAAGATTCGTCAGCCCCGCTCCATGGGGAGCGACAATGACCTTGGACGAAGCAAAAAGCGCAATTTGCTTGTCTACAGGCAGACGTTCGAGCACCACGGACCGGAAACCGAAGCCTTCCAAAAATTCCGCGACCTCGGCTTCATTCACCACGCTCCGGGCCGAAGCGTTTTGCCTGGAGATGTAGAGACGTCCAACATGTTCGGGAGTGGGGGATCCGTTCGGTAAAAAGCGTTTGCGCAGCGCCTCCGTAGCCCACGCCGGATAATGCGAGGACAAGATGAGCGAGGGGACGATCAACCGGTCGGCTTCCAGGCATAAGCCGGGCTGCGTGCGAAGAATCTTCTTTTCGGGTACTCCCAACCCCTGCAGCGTTTGCTCAACGAAAGGCCCATACGGATTCGGATTCAAAATGGCGTAATCGTAGGAAATCCCGCTCTCCGCGAGCATTTCCCATCTCGCAATAACGTCGTACAACCAGTGAAAATAATTGTAGCTTCCGCAAAAAGCGAGCGCTACCGCCGTTCCTTTCACATGAATCGGGTCCGCCTCCGCCTGCTGCCTGAATATCGGATGGCGCTCACCGCCGACCATGGCATGGAGCGTTTCGTCGTATTCCTGGGAGACATCCGAGAGCAGCATTCCCTCCGGCGTCAGCACGGCCCCGTTTGCTCCCCAGACTCTCCCATGAGGAATAACCGCGACAAACCCGGCGGGCAGCTTCTTCGAATACGGCGTCAAATAAGGATGGATCCGGTTTTCTATGGTTTTGGGAGCGGCCAGGTACGCTTCATCGCCGAAATCGAAAGGTTGAACAAAGATTCCGGGGACACCTGCTTTCCGCTGCAAGCGTGCCCATTCCGGCGTGCTTTCCCAATGACCGGCCGGGGGAAGCTTCAAATAGTCCATTCATAACACCTCATTTTCGAAAAATGCGAATTCAACGAAATGGGCTGATAAATCAACGGAACCGCTCCCTCGATGAAAGAAATTACTTCGGACGTTCCAGGGAAAAGGTCTCCCCCAGCTTCGCGTAATGGCTGCCGGCCAAGCGGCTGACGGGCTTTAACGCCTCGGCCAAGATGCGTCCTTGATCCAGCAGCCCGTCGTCGATATGAAAGCGGACGACGCGCCCGATCAGCAGATCCGCGGCCGGGGAACCGGGCTTCCCTCCCAGCGGCAGCGCCTGCTCAAGCACGCATTCCATGCGTATTTTCGCTTCGGCAATGCCCGGAACGCGCACGCCGTCGCTCGGGACCGCCGTCAAGCCGGCTAGCTCCAGCTCGCTTTCATCCGGCGGCAGGCTGGCCGCGGTGACGTTCAGCTTCCCGACGGAAAGTTCGTCCCCGATATGCACGACAAACTCGCTTTCCCGTACGGCATTTCTGGCCGTATCTTTCGGGATGCCTTCTTTTCGCTGGACCGAGACGGAAATCATGGGCGGATCGGCCGTCACGATGTTGAAATAACTGAACGGGGCCGCATTCACCTTGCCGTTCCCGGCAAGCGTCGTCACCCAGGCCACCGGCCTTGGAACGATGCTGCCGGTCAGCAGCTTGTAATTGTCGCGTTCGCTTTGTTTCCGCGGATCGATGGACACCATCATGGGCGTTCCACCTCCCGGATCTCACGTACCTCAAACGGCGTCAGCTTCGCTTCGATTTCTTCCCTCCGCGCCTCGAACCATGCCGGCAGCATCAGCTTTTCGCCCAAACGGGCAGGTTCTTCATCCCGCGCAAAGCCCGGCGGATCGGTCGCAATTTCAAACTGGATGCCGCCTTCCTCGCGGAAGTAAAGAGCGTTGAAATATTGCCGGTCAACGATCGGGGTCGTCTGGAATCCATGCTCCAGCATATGCTCCCTCCATTGTGCGTGCTCACGGTCATCCTGCGCGCGCCAGGCGATATGGTGGACCGTGCCTGCTCCGCCCGCTCCCCGTTCCACCGGATTTGCAAGGACATCGACGACGTTGCCAAGCTCCCCGTACGATCTGAACCGGATGTAGGCACCATCCTGACCGACTCTTTCCAGCCCCATCACATGCTGCAGCAAGTGAGCCGTGCGCCCAGGGTTCAAGCTGTACAATACCGCGCCGCCAAAACCTTTGATCGCCCGCTCTGCAGGGATGCCGCCAAAGCTCCACGTGCTCAAAGGTCCCGCTTCCCGTTCCACGATTTCAAGCTGCAGTCCGTCCCCGTCCCGGAAAGCAAGAACCGTCTCCGAAAATCTCACCGTTTTCTCGAACGGAATGCCGAAAGCCGCCAATCTCCGTTCCCAGAAAGCAAGCGCTCCGGCGGGAACGGCAAACGTCGTTACCCCAACCTGCCCGCCGCCGACGCGTCCTTGACGCGAACGAGGCCATGGGAAAAACGTGATGATCGTTCCCGGGGTGCCTTGTTCATCCCCCAGATACAGATGGTACACCTCCGGCGCATCGAAGTTGACGGTTTGTTTCACCAAACGCAGCCCGAGAACGCCTGCATAAAAATCGACCGTTTTCTGCGGATCCCTTACAAATGCGGTAATGTGGTGAATGCCTGCGGTTTTCATGTTCATCATCCTCACTCCTCTAATTTTCAATATTCTTAAAGTTAAGATATGTGGCCGAATAAAGCCTTCTGGAATCATAAATTTTATTTATTTATCTTGATTTAAAGATATTATAAATTAAACTAGTTGTCAATAGGTGAAATAAAACCGCTGAAAAAATGTCTGCCCAGCTCCGCTGAAAACTCCCGGGTTTTACACTGAAAAAAATCGGCCGGAGCTTGTCGCTCCCGCCGATGTCATGAATCCGTTGATTTCGAATGCTTATCCGGCCGTGCAATTAAATTCTGCGCTTAAGCGCCCTTTCATCGCTTGGGGCGAGCCGACCCCTCGGTTACTTCACGTGACCGGTTCGCGTGTTGCTCAGCCCGCTTTCATTGTGCAGTCTGCTTACCGCCGAGACGGCATAGGTATATTCCTGGCCTGGAACGGCGCTGTGATCCGTAAACGTTTGCTTCGTACCGTCCACTCTCCGAACGGTGGCAATCAGCTGCGAAGTATCGTCCGGATTGATGGGACCTTTGCCGCTGACGCGGTACACCGCGTAATAAGCTGGTTTTTGTTTGCCGTTGTCCTTCCAATCGACTTCCATTGCGCCTTTCTTTCCTTTTACGTTAAGCAGCTTCGGTGCAACCGGCGTTTCGTCCGGCAGCCACGGCATGGCGGGAATCAGCGCGGGACGCGAATACATCGATGCGACGGCGTCCTTGACGCCCAGCGGGTTGGCAAGCAAATGCGACGTGCTGAACATGATATTGCCTGCTACGTTTCCGCCTTGATCGTTGTTATATCTCAGCTGGGCGGGCAACTGGTCGGCATTCGTCCAGTTGCTTTCGCCTACGCGGTATGCCGCCTGCCCGATATAGAGCTGGACGGGATGTTTGCCGGAATTGTCGTTTTCGCCGTTCATCTCTTTGGTCCACCAATCGATCAGCTTTTCGTAAGCTGCCGCCGGGTTGCCGAAATGCCAGTAAATCTGCGGCGCCAGATAATCCACCCAGCCGTTTTTCATCCATGTTCTCGTGTCGGCATACAAATCATCGTAATTTTGCAGGCCGTTCGTGTCCGAACCGGTCGGGTCCGTGCCTTTATTGCGCCAGATGCCGAACGGACTGATGCCGAATTTGACATAACCCTTCGCCCCTTTGATTGCGGTGTGCAAACCTTCGACGATACGGTTGACGTTGTCCCTGCGCCAGTCGGCCAAAGACATTGCGCCTCCGCCGTTCGTATAGTCGTTGTACTGCTTGCTGTCGTCAAAAGGTTCGCTTCCCGGATACGGATAAAAATAATCATCCATATGAATGCCGTCAACGTCGTATTTTTCGACGATTTCCCGGACTCCGCCGATGATGTATTCCTGCGCCTCCGGAATCGCCGGGTTAAAGTACATTTTGCCGCCGTTTTTCACGACCCAGTCCGGATGGACGCGCGCCGGATGGTTTGCCGCGAGCAAATCGGGATTGTCATACATGCTGATCCGGTACGGGTTGATCCATGCGTGGAATTCGAGATTCCGTTTATGCGCTTCCTCGATCATGAATTTCAACGGGTCGTATCCGTCGCTTGGCGCTTTGCCCTGCTCTCCCGTCAACCAATGCGACCATGGAAAATAGTCCGATGGGAAAAAGGAATCGCTTGTCGGTCTGACCTGCACGAACACCGCGTTGATCCCCGTTTGCTTCAACTCATCCAGCAGCTTGACGAAGTCCTGTCTCTGCCTTGCGGGATCAAACACGTTTTTGGTCGGCCAGTCGATGTTTTCTACCGTGGAGATCCATGCGCCGCGCAGTTCCCGTTTCGGATGTGCGGCCGGATTCGTCACGATCAGCAGCTGCTGCGCCTTTTTGCCTTCCGCTTCGGCCGTAATCGTGGTCGTTCCCGGTGCCTTCGCCGTGATTTGACCGGTCACCGGATCGATGGCCGCTACATTTTCGTTCGTGCTGCCGAACGTGATGCCTTCCGTTATTTCTTTTTTGCCTTCGACCTTGTAGTCTCCATACACTTTGGCTGCAGGGGCCTCTTCGCCGATCACAACGGAAAATACGTTTCCGATTTCGATGCTTTTCAGTTCTCCGGCCTTCACCTGAACCTTATAGCTGGCTTCATGCCCTTCATATTTGGCTGTCACCGTCGTTTCACCTACCTGTAAAGCATGGATCTGCCGACCCGTAATTTCGGCGATGCTGCTGCCGGATTCGGCTTCAAACCTCGCATACGCCGACACATCGACCGGCTCGCCTCCGCCGTAAACGGCAAAAGCCTTCAGATCCGCCGTCTCCGTCAGCACGAGCGAAAGCGGCCCTTCTATGAACAACCGGTCAGGCACGACGGAATCCTGTGACACGACGAGCCGATACACGGCGCTGTATTGATTTTGATACGTGGCAGTCAAATTCGTTTCCCCGGCCGCCAAGGCATGAATCGTTCCGCTTACGTCAATCGTCGCCACCGATTCGTCGCTGCTTGCAAACGTGACGCTGCCGCTTTCCGCCGGCTGTGGCGCAGCGTCGCCTTTACGGGTAACAAGGATGCCTGCTTGCACGGAATCCCCGGCCTTCAGCGGCCGCGTTCCAGACCATTCAACGGCAAAAACATCGGTGTTTTCGTAAATGGCGCTGACTTGGTCGACATAGAGCGTACCCGCGCTTTTCGTGCCGGTCTCCACCAAATAAATGTAATTGAGCTTGACCGGATAACTTTCGGACGGAATGTTTGCCGTGACGTAACGCCAGCCGTTTAACACCTCGCTGCTGAGCGTAAAATCAAGCGTAAATTGTTTTCCCAGACCGTCCTGCACCTGGCCGCGAATCCAATGCTTTTTATCGTCGCCGTACACCCAAAATCCGATTTTTTTCGGTTCGCCCGGAATATCGCGGCCGTCTTTTCCGTCGGGATTTTTGAATCGTATGTAAGCCGCGGAAGTTCCTTCGTTATTCGTAAAATCATATTCCAGTCGGCCTGCCGAAAGGCCGTATCGTACGGGAAACGGGCGCTGCACTTGATCCAGCACGGCCGAATTCGCCCTTACGGAAGTGACCCTGACGTCATCGATCTGTTCAAAGTCTTCAAACACGCGGGACCATTCGGTTCCGGCCGCCGTCTGCTCCGGTGCCGCGACATTCACTTCAACCTCTGCGGTCAAGCCGTTGTACACCGCTTCGATGACGCCGGTTGCCGGCTGGTCTCCTGCGGTAAGCGTTGGGCCGTTCAACGAGCCGATGCCGGGATCGCTGCCTGATTTGATGCTCCAAGCAACCTCCGGCTGCGGGATGCCCTTCTCGCTCCCATCCGCTCCATATCCTTTCGCCGTAAGCGT
>Ga0180220_1002228_pt1 | contig 12889 bp, 11 predicted proteins | sample eDN5th37CBELigBY_FD_151335 | JGI IMG/M metagenome (GOLD analysis project Ga0180220, IMG submission 151335) | Enriched backyard soil microbial communities from Emeryville, California, USA - eDNA 5th pass 37_C BE-Lig BY (version 2) (version 2) | ecosystem: Environmental > Terrestrial > Soil >... | reverse complement strand
TCGCCCTTCATCAGGTGTTCGAACAGGTCGATGATGCGGCCGCGGTCGGCAAGGCCCAGCATGGCGCGCACCGCCTCGGCCGAGACCGCGCCGCCGCCTATTGCCCCACCACTATGGGCGATGGCCTGATCGAGGATCGAGAGCGAATCGCGCGCCGAGCCCTCGGCCGCGCGCGCGATCATCGCCAGCGCCTCGTCGTCGATAGAAATGCCTTCCTTCTCCGCGATGCCGCCCAGATGCTTCACGAGCTGGCCGGCGTCGATGCGGCGCAGGTCGAAGCGCTGGCAGCGCGACAGCACGGTGATCGGCACCTTGCGGATTTCGGTGGTGGCGAAGATGAACTTCACATGCGGCGGCGGCTCCTCCAGCGTCTTCAGCAGGCCGTTGAAGGCCTGCGTGGACAGCATGTGCACCTCGTCGATGATGTAGACCTTGTAGCGGGCCGACACCGGCGCGTAGCGCACCCGGTCGATGATGTCGCGGATGTCGTCGATGCCGGTGTGGGAGGCGGCATCCATCTCGATCACGTCGACATGGCGGCCCTCCATGATCGCCTGGCAGTGCTCGCCGGGCACCGACAGGTCGATGCTCGGCTGGTCGACCTCAGGCGTGCGATAGTTGAGGGCGCGGGCGAGGATGCGCGCGGTCGTCGTCTTGCCGACGCCGCGCACGCCGGTCAGCATCCAGGCCTGGGCGATGCGCCCGGAAGAGAAGGCGTTGGTGAGGGTGCGCACCATCGGCTCCTGGCCGATGAGCTGGGAAAAATCGGAAGGACGGTATTTGCGGGCGAGAACCCGGTAGGCCCCGGGCGCCTGCCCGGCTGCGAAAGCGCCTGCGTCGCTGGTTCCGGCGTCGTTCATCGATCAGCACTGCTCCAAGCCAGCATCAGGGGACCGCGACCGGAAGCGGCCGTCTGCAAAGCCAGTTTCGCCCGCACGCCCCGACACAGTCAATGAGCATGCCGTCATGAACGCGAAGATGGCGAAGAAAGGCGGGAGGCTGGAACAATGACCCGTTCCGGGCTCGTTAGGGCTGCTTCCTTCCGGACCTGACCCGGTTGGCGAGTGGACCGTCCACCACCAACCTCCCGCTGTCCATATCGGCAATTCGACCGCGAAATGCAAGGGCGAGTCGAAATTCGATGATAGCTAAAGAGCGGAATCGCTTGCAGCGAAAAGCGCCTCGCACTACCGTTTCGATCCGGATAGGCGACAATACCGCTCACAGTTCACAATGCCCGGCTTCGCCGGTTCAAGGGAGACGCCATGCTGCCCGGGCTCAAGGCCGGTTTTTCGCTCGACGCCCGCCTCGAAGCGGACAGCGAACCGCTGATGTGGCTCGGCCTGTGCGAGCTGAGGGTCATGAACGACCGCCGCTGGCCGTGGCTGGTACTCGTCCCGCAGCGCCCGGAGGCCGAGGAAATCCACGACATGGCGCCGCTTGACCAGGCCATGCTCACCTTCGAGACCAACATGGTGGCGCAGGCGCTGAAGCGCGTCACCGACTGCACCAAGATCAACACGGGCGCGCTGGGCAATATCGTGCGCCAGCTTCACGTCCATATCGTCGCCCGCAGGGAGGACGACCCGGCATGGCCCGGCCCCGTATGGGGGCACGGCGTGCGCGAACCCTATCGGCCGGAGGAACTGCGCCGGTTTGCCGAAAAGGTGAAGGCGGCGCTATAAGCGCTCGCCTGCCAGTTTTCGGACCAGCCCGCCGATGAGCTTCCCCTTCTTCGATGCACCCCTGCGCGAACCGAGCCAGTTCGTCGGCTTTGCCGGCAACCGCATCGACCGCCAGTCCGAGCGACGGCCAGACGACTGCGTGGAGAAGGCACTGACCGATCCCGCCGCGCGGCTCATGGTGCTGGGCGGCGGGCGCATCCTGCTGAAACCGGACGGCGAGCGCTTCGACCCCTGGTTCACGGTCGCGGACTGCGCGGGCCTCGGCTTCGATCCGGCAGCCGCCATCCTGCTCGGCCTTGCGGACCACGGGCCGGCGCTGGCCCTTCATGCCGGGCTCGATCCCGAGCACCCGCTCGACGGGCTGGAGATGCTGGAGCACCGCACCGTCTATGTGCAGGGCCTGATCGGCGAGGCCGAGATCGGCGCGCTGGCGCAGGCTTCCGCCTTGCTGGCCTGGAACCGCTCGCACGGCTTCTGCGGCCGCTGCGGCCAGAAGACCGGGATTCGCGCCGGCGGCTACCGGCGCCATTGCCCGGCTTGCGGGACCGACCATTTTCCCCGCACCGACCCGGTGGCGATCATGCTCACCGTCACGCCGGAAAAATGCCTGATGGGGCGCGGCCGCCATTTCGCGCCCGGCATGTATTCGGCACTGGCCGGTTTCATCGAGCCTGGCGAGACGATAGAGGACGCGGTGCGGCGCGAAACCTTCGAGGAGGCCGGCATCCGGCTCGGCCGCGTCGTCTACCGCGCCAGCCAGCCGTGGCCGTTCCCGCATTCGCTGATGATCGGCTGCTATGGCGAGCCGCTCAACCACGACATCACCACCGACGCCAACGAACTGGAGGATTGCCGCTGGTTCGGCCGCGAGGAGGTGCGCGCCATGCTGGCCCGCCAGCACCCGCAGCAGCTCGTCGTGCCGCCGCAGGGCGCCATCGCCCATCACCTGATCAGGGCGTGGGCGGACGCCGCGGCATAAGCGTCAGTAGGCGGAACCGGCCGCGTCGCGATAGTGATCGGCCTCGTAGACGCCGAGGATGCGCACCTCGCGCGAGAAGAAGCGCAGCTCCTCCAGCGCCCGCGCGACATGCGGATCGTCCGGATGGCCCTCGATGTCCGCGTAGAACTGGGTGGCGGTGAACTCGCCGTTGAGCTGGTAGCTCTCCAGCTTGGTCATGTTGACGCCGTTGGTGGCGAAGCCGCCCATCGCCTTGTAGAGCGCAGCCGGCACGTTGCGGACCTTGAACACGAAGGTGGTCATCATGCGCGCCGCGTTGCCGGCACGCTCGGCCCAGTCCTTGCCCTTGGACAGGATGACGAAGCGGGTGATGTTGCGCTCGGTGTCCTCGACATTCTCTTCCAGAATGTCGAGCCCGTAGAGTTCGGCGGCCAGCGAGGGGGCCAAGGCGGCCATGCTGCGCTCGCCCTTTTCCGCCACCAGCTTGGCCGCGCCCGCCGTGTCGCCCGCCACCATCGGCTTCCAGCCGTTCTTGCGAATGAACTTGCGGCACTGGCCGAGCGCATGGATGTGGCTGTGGACCGTCTTGATCTCGCTGCGCGCCACGCCCGGCAGCACCATGAGCTGGAAGTGGATCGGCAGGAAATATTCGCCGACGATGTGCAGCTTCGATTCCGGCAGCAGGTAGTGGATATCCGCCACCCGGCCGGCGATGGTGTTCTCGATTGGGATCATGGCAAGGTCCGCCTTGCCGGTTTCGACCGCGTTGAACGCATCCTCGAAGGTCGGGCACGGCAGCGGCTCCATCGCCGGATGGACGTTGCGGCAGGCGGTGTCGGAATTGGCGCCCGGCTCGCCCTGGAAAGCAATCTTGTTCGTCTTTTCTGGCATGGCCGGCCCCGTATGTTCTGGAAAGTACTTAGCTGGAAAGAATGGTTCTGGCGCGCTCGAGGTCCTCGGGCGTGTCGACGCCCAGCGGAACCGACTTCACGATCTCGACGTCGATGCGCATGCCGGCTTCCAGCGCGCGCAACTGCTCGAGCTTCTCGCGCTGTTCGAGCGGCGAGGGACCGAGCGCCACGAAGCGCTCCAGCGCGGCGCGGCGATAGGCGTAGAGCCCGACATGATGATAGAGCGGCCCCTCGCCCCACGGCGCGGTGGCCCGGGTGAAATAGAGCGCGCGCAGGCGCGCGGGCGATACCAGCGAGCCGACGATCTTGACGACGGCGGGGTTGGTCTTTTCCTCCTCGCGCACGATCTCGACGCCGAGCGTGGCGATGTCGACCCGGCCGTCCTCGAACGGGCGCAGCGCGGCGGCGACGATGCCGGGGTCGAGCGTCGGCAGGTCGCCCTGGATGTTGACGACCGTCTCGACCTCGCGGCCCGGATCGAGCAGCGTCAGCGCCTCGAAGATGCGGTCGGAGCCGGACTCGTGGTCCGCCCGCGTCATCACCGCCTCGAAGCCGTGCGCCTTCACGGCGTCGGCGATTTCGGCGGTGTCGGTCGCCACCACCACCCGGCCAAGGCGCGTTTCGGCGGCGCGGCGCGCCACATGCACGATCATCGGTGCGCCGGCTATGTCGGCCAGCGGTTTGCCGGGCAGGCGGGTGGAGGCCATGCGGGCCGGGATGAGGACAAGTGTGGACATATGGAGCGAAAGGACTGGTGATAAAGTGTCAAAAAGTCTCACTGGAAGCGCTCTTATAGGTGTTGCAAGAGCGGAGCAAAAGACCTAGTTTCCGCGCGATTTGGCCGCCCTGCCTTTTCGGGGCGGTGCGTGCACTACCGACGGACGGAGGACGCGAGGTCCGCCGGAAAAGGGAGCCTGGGGCGTATGGATTCATTCGAGGTCAACAAGGTCCTGGGCGGCTTGCTCGGAACTGTTTTCGTCGTTTTCTCGGTCGGCATCGTTTCCAATTCGCTGTTTGCCACCCACGCTCCCGAGACGCCGGGCTTCGCCATCGAGGCCGCCGAGGCCGATGCCGGCGGCGCGGCAGGCGGTGCTGCAGCCGAGGAAACCCCGATCGCCGATCTGCTGGCCAGCGCCGACGCCGGTGCCGGTGAGGCCGTGTTCAAGAAGTGCGCCGCCTGCCATTCGATCGAGAAGGGCGGCCCCAACAAGGTCGGTCCGGACCTGTGGGCCATCGTCGACCGTCCCGTGGCCTCGCATGAGGGCTTCTCCTATTCCGGCGCCATGAAGGAATTCGCCAAGGGCGGCCAGGAGAAGTGGACCTTCGAGAACCTCAACCACTTCCTCACCTCGCCCAAGGGCTTCGTGAAGGGCACGGCCATGGGCTTCGCCGGCCTCAAGAAGGATGACGAGCGCGCCAACCTGATCGCCTATATGCGCGAGCAGGCCGACAGCCCGGTGCCGCTGCCCGAGGCGGGCGCCGCCCCCGAAGGCGCGGCCGAAGAAGCTGCCCCCGCCGATGCCGCGCCGGCCGAGGCAGCACCTGCCGAACCGGCTCCGGCCGAACAGGCTCCGACCGAGGCAGCGCCCGCTGAACAGGCCCCGGCTGAAGCCGCGCCCGCCGAGCAGGCGCCGGCCGAAGAGGCTGCGCCCAGCGAGGGCACGCCGGCTCCGGAAGGCCAGCCCGCAGAGCAGCCGGCCGAATAACGAAATCGTAATCCGAAAATCCTTGAAAAAGCCGGGTTCTGCCCGGCTTTTTTGCTACTGTACGGCGGGCGCGGCATTATCGCCACAATCCGATTCCCTCGTCAGGGGAATCCATTACAGTGCCGCACCGGCATGTCGCGAAAGGATTGGGATGAGCTTTCACCATATCAGGGCATCGATGACCACGTTCCTTGCCACCGCCGTGCTGACGCTCGGGGTCGGCGCCGGGCAGGCCCAGGAATGGCACACTTCCTCCTCGCTCATCGGCGGCTCCAAATATGGCGAGAATTTCGAGCGCTACGACTATGTCAATCCCGACGCCCCCAAGGGCGGCATCCTGAATTCGACGGTGCAGGGCACTTTCGACAGCTTCAACCCCTATATCGTGCAGGGCACGCCGGCCGCCGGCCTCGCCCCGTTCGGCGGCGGGCTGCTCTATGACACGCTGATGGAGCAGGCGACCGACGAGGGCAGCGTCAGCCATGCGCTGGTGGCCGAAGCCTACAAGTTCCCGGACGACTATTCCTCGGCCACCTACCGGCTCGACCCGAATGCGCGCTGGCACGACGGCCAGCCGATCACCGTCGAGGACGTGATCTGGTCCTTCCAGACGCTGAAGGCCAACAGCCCGATGTACAACCGCTACTACGAGAACGTCACCGAAGCGGTGAAGGTGGGGGAGCGGGAGGTCGAGTTCCGCTTCGACCAGAAGGGCAACCGCGAGCTGCCCAAGATCATGGGCGACCTCGCCGTGCTGCCCAAGCACTGGTGGGAAGGCACCGACGCCAAGGGCAACAAGCGCGACATCACCCGGCCAACGCTGGAGCCGCCGCTCGGCTCCGCCGCCTATCGCATCAAGAGCTTCAGGCCGGGGCAGGAAATCATCTGGGAGCGCGTGCCCGACTATTGGGGCGCGAAACTGCCGGTGAAGATCGGCCGCGAGAATTTCGACACCCGCCGCTATCGCTACTTCCTCGATTCCAACGCCGCGTGGCAGGCCTTCACCAAGGGCGGCTTCGAGGACATCAACGCCGAAAACAGCGGCCGCCGCTGGATGACCGCCTATGATTTCCCCGCCGTGAAGACCGGCGACGTGATCAAGAAGGAGTTCGTGTCGAACGCCCGCGCACATATGCAGGGCTTCATCCTGAACACCCGCCGCCCGATCTTCCAGGACCGGCGCGTGCGCCAGGCGCTTTCCTACGCCTATGATTTCGACACGGTGAACCGCACCCAGTCCTTCGGGCTGAACACGCGCATCACCAGCTACTTCATGGGCAGCGACTTCGCCTCCAGCGGCCTGCCCCAGGGCAAGGAGCTGGAAATCCTCGAAAACTATCGCGACAAGCTGCCGCCGGAAGTATTCACGAAGGAATTTGCCCTGCCGCGCTTCGACAATCCGCAAGCGGAGCGCAAGATCCTGCGCGACGCGGTGGCGCTGTTCAAGGAAGCGGGCTGGGAAATCCGCAACGGCCGCATGACCAATGTCGAGACCGGCCAGCCGTTCAGCTTTGAGATTCTCGATTCCAGCCAGGATTCGGGGCCGACCCTCAATCCGTTCATCGAGATGCTGCGCAAGATCGGCGTGACGGTGACCCTGCGGGTCGTCGACACCAGCCAGTATCTCAACCGGGTCAACGATTTCGACTTCGATGTGATCGTTCAGGTGCTGCCGCAGTCGCAGTCGCCCGGCAACGAGCAGCGCGATTACTGGAGCACGCGCGCGGCCGATACGCCCGGCTCCCGCAACACGGCCGGCATCAAGGATCCGGTGATCGACGAGCTGGTCAACCGCGTCATCTTCGCAACCGACCGCGACGACCTGATCGCCGCCACGCATGCCCTCGACCGGGTGCTGTTGTGGAGCTACTACGTCGTGCCGCAGTTCACGCGACCGAACCTGTGGCTGGCCTACTGGAACAAGTTCGGCATGCCGGACAAGCAGCCCGACTATATCGGCGCCGATATCGAATCCTGGTGGGTCGATCCGGAAAAGGAAAAGGCGCTGGCCGCCAGGTACCAGAGCGCCAATTGATGGCCGCCCTTCCCCGCCGCGATTTCCTCGCGCTCGGCGCCGCGGCGACGGCCACGGCGCTTTTGCCCCGGCACGCCTTCGCCGACAGCCCGACGGGAACGAAGCTGCATGGGCTGTCGGCGTTCGGCGACCTGAAATATCCGCCCGATTTTCCGCATTTCGACTATGTCAATGCCGATGCGCCGAAGGGCGGCACCTTCAATTTCCCGCCGCCGAACTGGGCCTACAACCAGAGCCCCTTTACCTTCAACACGCTCAATTCCTTCACCCTGCGCGGCGACGCCCCGCCGCGCATGGAACTGTGCTTCGACGCGCTGATGGCGCGCGCGCTGGACGAGCCCGACGCCCTCTACGGCCTGCTGGCCGAAAGCGTCACCATTTCCGACGACCGCAACAGCTTCGATTTCGCGCTGCGACCGGAAGCGCGCTGGCATGACGGCACGCCGCTGACGGCCGAGGACATCGCCTTCACGCTGATGCTCTACAAGGAGAAAGGCCATCCGCAACTGGCGCTGACGCTGGCGGAACTGACCGCCGCCGAGGCGGTCGACACACACACCGTGAGGCTTACCTTTTCCGGCAAGCAGTCGGCCCAGACCATCCTGACCGTAACCGGCATGCCGATCGTCTCCAGGACCTACTACACGCAGAACGAATTCGACACCGGCCGCATGGCCCCGCCGCTCGGCTCCGGCCCCTACAAGGTGGGCCGCGTGGCGGCCGGCCAGTTCATCGAATACGAACGGGTGGCCGACTATTGGGGTCGCGACCTGCCCGTCAATCGCGGCCAGTACAATTTCGACCGCATCCGCATCGACTTCTATCGCGATCGCAACGCCGCCTTCGAGGCCTTCAAGAAGGGCGACACCTATTTCCGCGAGGAATTCACGGCGCGTACCTGGGTTTCGGAATACAACTTCCCCGCCATTGCCGACGGCCGCGTCGTGAAGCACGAGTTTGCCGGCGAAAAGTGGCCTGCCATGCAGGCTATGGCGCTCAACCAGCGCCGCGAGCAGTTCCGCGACGTCCGCGTGCGGCGCGCCATCGCCATGTGCTTCGATTTCGAATGGACGAGACGCACGCTGTTTTCGGGTTCCTACGACCGCTCCCAATCCAATTTCGAGAAGTCCGACTTCAAGGCGGCGGGCCCGCCCTCCGCGCAGGAACTGGCGCTGCTGGAGCCGTTCCGTGACGAACTTCCGCCCGAAACCTTCGGCGAACCGGCGATGCAGCCCGTTTCCGACGCCTCCGGCCGCGACCGCAGGATGCTGGGACAAGCGGCGAAGCTGCTCGGCGAGGCAGGCTGGAAACGGTCCGGCCGGCTGCTGGCCAACGACAAGGGCCAGACGCTGAAGGCCGAGATGCTGGCCAATGACGATTCCCTGGCGCGCATCTTCCTGCCCTGGGCGGAAAACATGAAATCCATCGGCATCGACGCCTCGGTGCGGGTGGTGGATTCGGCGCAATATCAGGCGCGCCAGAACGATTTCGACTTCGACATGATGCTTATGGCGATGCTGATCGGCGCCACGCCGGCCTTTTCGGCCCTGGAAGGGCTCTACCATTCGCGCGCCGCCGACCGGCCGGGCACGCGCAACTATCCGGGCACGAAGAGCCCGGCGGTCGATGCGCTGGTGGAGGCGGCGGGCCGCGCGCAAAGCCGCGACGAGCTGGTCACGGCGCTTCGCGCCCTCGACCGGGTCTTGCGCGCAAGGCTCGACTGGATTCCAACATACTATCTGGCGAATCACCGGGTCGCCTATTGGGACATGTTCGGCTTCAAGGAGCCCAAGCCCGACTACGGCTTCCCGGTCGAGACGCTGTGGTGGTTCGAGCACGAGAAGGCGGCGAAGATTGGCAAGGGCTGACGGTTCAAGAAGAGGGAGAAGCGCCTGATGGGTGCCTATATCCTGCGCCGCCTGCTGTTGATGATCCCGACCCTCTTCGGCATCATGGCGATCTCCTTCGTCGTCATCCAGTTCGCGCCCGGCGGCCCGGTGGAGCAGGTCATCGCACGGCTGACCGGCCAGGGCGGCGATGCCAGCGACAGGCTCGGCGCCGGCGGCGGCAGCGACCTCGGCGGCGCGGGCGGCTTCGAGGCGGGCGGCGGCGGCGCCTCGACCAGATATCGCGGTGCGCAGGGCCTCGACCCCGAATTCATCGCCAAGCTCGAGAAGCAGTTCGGCTTCGACAAGCCGCCGCTCGAGCGCTTCGGGCTGATGCTGTGGAACTATGCCCGCTTCGACTTCGGCGACAGCTATTTCCGCGACATCTCGGTGGTCGACCTTATCCTCGAGAAGATGCCGGTGTCGATCTCGCTCGGCCTGTGGATCACGCTGATCTCTTATCTGATCTCGATCCCGCTCGGCATCCGCAAGGCGGTCAAGGACGGCTCGGCCTTCGACACCTGGACCAGCGGCATCGTCATCATCGGCTATGCGATCCCCGGCTTCCTGTTCGCCATCCTTCTGATGGTGCTGTTCGCCGGTGGCTCCTTCTACGACTGGTTCCCGCTGCGCGGCCTCACATCCGATAACTGGTCGCAGATGTCGTGGCCGGACCGCATCATCGACTATTTCTGGCACCTGGCGCTGCCGCTGACGGCCATGGTGCTGTCGGCCTTCGCCACCACCACGCTGCTGACCAAGAACTCCTTCCTCGATGAAATCCGCAAGCAATATGTGGTGACGGCCCGCGCCAAGGGCCTTTCCGAGCACCGCGTGCTCTACGGCCATGTGTTCCGCAACGCCATGCTGATCGTCATCGCCGGCTTTCCCGGCGCCTTCATCTCGGCCTTCTTCACCGGCTCGCTGCTGATCGAGAACATCTTCTCTCTCGACGGGCTCGGCCTGCTCGGCTTCAAGTCGGTGGTCGACCGCGACTATCCGGTGGTGTTCGCCAACCTCTACATCTTCTCGCTGATCGGCCTGTTCGTCAGCCTCATCTCCGACCTCACCTATACCTGGATCGATCCCCGCATCGACTTCGAGCGGAGGGACGTGTGATGGCGGACGCGGTTGTGGAGAGCGGCGCACAGGCCGGCGCGCCCAAGCGCCGGCGGCCGTGGCTGTCGCCGCTGAACCAGCGGCGCTGGGCCAACTTCAAGGCCAACCGGCGCGGCTACTGGTCGTTGTGGATTTTCCTCGTCCTGTTCGTCGCCTCGCTGTTTGCCGAGTTCATCGCCAACGACAAGCCGATCATCGCCTCCTACAAGGGCGAGATCCTCTTCCCCGTCATCGTCGCCTATCCGGAAGAAAAATTCGGGGGCTTCTATGCCGTCACCGACTATCGCGACCCGGTGATCCGCGACGAGATCGAGGCCAATGGCTGGATGATCTGGCCGCCGATCCGCTACTCCTACCGTACCGTCAACAACGCCGTGCCGCAGGCGGCGCCGGCCAAGCCCTCGTGGCGCTACGATGCGGCCACGCGCTGCGCGCAATATCCGCAAGGCGAGGCCGATCCCGACTGCATCCTCGGCAACTGGAACTGGCTGGGCACCGACGACCAGGCCCGCGACGTGCTGGCGCGCGTCATCTACGGTTTCCGCGTGTCGGTGCTGTTCGGGCTGATCCTGACGCTGGGCTCGGCCGTCATCGGCGTCTCGGCGGGCGCCGTGCAGGGCTATTTCGGCGGCTGGGTGGACCTCCTGTTCCAGCGCTTCATCGAGATCTGGTCGGCGATCCCCGTGCTCTATTTGCTGCTGATCGTGGCGGCGGTGCTGCCGCCCGGCTTCTTCATCCTGCTCGGCCTGATGCTGCTGTTCTCATGGGTGGCGTTCGTCGGGGTGGTGCGCGCCGAGTTCCTGCGGGCGCGCAACTTCGAATATGTGAACGCGGCGCGCGCGCTCGGCGTGCCCAACCGCACCATCATGTTCCGCCATCTTCTGCCCAACGCCATGGTGGCAACGCTGACCTTCCTGCCCTTCATCCTCAACGGCTCGATCTCGACGCTCACCTCGCTCGACTTCCTCGGCTTCGGCCTGCCGCCGGGCTCGGCCTCGCTGGGTGAAATGCTCAAGCAGGGCCAGCGCTACCTCAACGCGCCCTGGCTGGGCATCACCGGATTCGTCACCCTGTCGATCATGCTTTCCCTGCTGATCTTCATCGGCGAAGCCACCCGCGACGCCTTCGACCCGAGGAAGACGTTCCGGTGACCGGCAAGCCATGGTATAATTTCTCTCCATTTCTACCATGGAGACCGTCATGGGCATGAACATCAAGAGTGAGAAGGCGCAAAGACTTGCCCGGCAGCTCGCGCAGGAAACCGGGCAGAGCATGACGGCAGCCGTTGAGCAGGCTCTCGAAGCTGAACTCACGCGCCTGCACCGGGAACGCGATGTGGCGGAGCGCAAACGCAAGATAAGGCAACTTGTCGAAAGCTTCGGGCCAGTTCCTGAAGGCGTCACCAGTGATCATTCTGATCTGTACGATGAATGGGGGCTACCCAATTGATCGTGGATGCATCGGCTATTTTGGCCATTCTCTTCGAGGAACCAGAAGGCAGGGAAATGGAGGACGCACTGGCGGCCTCGTTGACCCCGCCGGCCATGTCGCCAGTGAATTTCCTCGAGGCCTCAGTTCGCATCGACCAGTTGAAGTCCGCATCCAAGTCCCGAAAGCTGGATGAGTTGCTGAGGCTCGCTTCGATCGAGATCGCCAGGATCACGCCAGAGCAAGCCCACCTCGCCCGCGAGGCCTACCGGCGCTACGGCAAGGGCAACCACGAGGCGCGGCTCAATCTCGGGGATTGCTTCGCCTATGCACTCGCCAAGGCCCGCGGCGAACCGTTGCTGTTCAAGGGCGATGACTTCCGCCACACCGATATCGAGGCCGTCCTTTGACCTCTCCCCTGCTTTCCGTCCGCGACCTTTCGGTGGCCTTTTCGCAAGGCGGCCAGACCTCGCTCGCCGTCGACCATGTGTCGTTCGACATCGCCAAGGGCGAAACGCTGGCGCTGGTCGGCGAATCGGGCTCTGGCAAATCCGTCTCGGCGCTGTCGGTGCTGAAGTTGCTGCCCTATCCGCCGGCCAGCCATCCGTCCGGCCAGATCCTGTTCGGCGGCAAGGACCTGATGGCGCTCGACGAGAACGCGTTGCGCAAGGTGCGCGGCAACAAGATCACCATGATCTTCCAGGAGCCGATGACCTCGCTCAACCCGCTGCACACGATAGAGCAGCAGATCGTCGAGGTGCTGAAGCTGCATCGTGGCATGGGTGACAGCCAGGCGCGCAAGCGCACGCTGGACCTGCTCAACGAGGTCGGCATCCGCGACCCGGAAAAGCGCCTTTCCGCCTATCCGCACCAGCTTTCGGGCGGCCAGCGCCAGCGCGTCATGATCGCCATGGCGCTCGCCAACGAGCCGGAACTGCTGATCGCCGACGAGCCGACCACGGCGCTCGACGTGACGGTGCAGGCCCAGATCCTCGAACTGCTGGACACGCTCAAGACCAAGAACGGCATGTCGATGCTGTTCATCACACATGACCTCGGCATCGTGCGCAAGATCGCCGACCGGGTGTGCGTGATGACCAAGGGCAAGGTGGTGGAGACCGGGGTGACGAAGGATATCTTCGCCAACCCGCAGCACGACTA
>Ga0180220_1002227_pt1 | contig 12891 bp, 6 predicted proteins | sample eDN5th37CBELigBY_FD_151335 | JGI IMG/M metagenome (GOLD analysis project Ga0180220, IMG submission 151335) | Enriched backyard soil microbial communities from Emeryville, California, USA - eDNA 5th pass 37_C BE-Lig BY (version 2) (version 2) | ecosystem: Environmental > Terrestrial > Soil >... | reverse complement strand
AGCACAAGTCGGTCGTCCGCGGCATCAATCTCATCAGCCTGGTCTGGTCCGACGGCGACCGCATCCTGCCGGCCGACTACCGCATCTATGACAAGCCCACCGACGGCCTGACCAAGAACGACCATTTCCGCGACCTGATCGCCGTGGCCCAGCGGCGGGGATTCCAGCCACGCGCCGTCCTGTTCGACAGTTGGTACTCCGGGCTCGACAACCTGAAGCTGATCCGATCCCACGGTTGGATCTTCCTAACCCAGTTGAAGTGCAACCGCAGAGTCGACCTCAATCGCCAGGGCTATCAGCCCATCTCGACGATCGCCATTCCTGAAGGAGGAGCCGTCGTCCACCTGGAGGGGTTCGGTTCGATCCGAGTGTTCAAGGCGGTCTCCCGAGACGGAGACGTTGAATACTGGGCGACGAACGACCTGAGCATGGACGAACTCCGGCGGCTGGAACTGGCCGAGCGTTGCTGGGCGATCGAGGAGTATCACCGGGCGTTGAAGCAATGCTGCAACGTCGAGCGGTGCCAAGCCCGCTCGGGCCGGGCCCAGCGGAACCACATCGGGATGGCGATCCGGGCGTTCGCGCGGCTGTCGTGGCATTTCTTCACCACCGGGGTTAGCTGGTACGAGGCCAAGACGGCCATCGTCCGCGAGGCGGTGCGGGCTTACCGCGCTCAACCCATGTACAAAATTGCCCCGACCGCGTAACTCCTATGAGAATCGGCTCCCAGGGAGAATTCGATCCCAATGGCGATCGCTCCGGTGCCCCGTTGGGGTTATCGTGATGGTGTTGAGACCATGCGGATTTGACGAGCGCCGGCAACGCGTGGGCGACGGTTTCCCATTCTCGGATGCATTGCCATGGCGAAGCCTTTCCTCTGGCGAACGCTGACCGCGGTCGCTCTCTACGCGCTCTTGCTCTCGCTTTGGACCTATTTCGCAACGTCCATCGCTCCGGCGCTCATCGCCTCGGCCCATGACGCGAACGGCTCGACGGTCGCCAGCCGCTTGGTTTTGAAATTCGGGGGAGAGCGGCCGATCGATGACCTGCTCAAAAGTTGGCGCGTCGTCACCGGCGCGGTCGTGGTGGCCGGGGTTCTCCATCTCGCGCTCGTGCTGATCATCGGAGCTTGGAGTCGTCGCGAACGTCCCGACCAGACAACCGGCCGCTCCCGACTCGCGCGGATTGAAACGGGTCTGTTGCTTGCGCTAAGCCTCGCCTTCCTTCTGGTCACGGTCCTCATGGGGAGCATTCAGGACTACCATTTGTATGGTCAGATCTGGGGAGAGGTCCTCAAGGGGAACGACCCTTGGTTTCTTGTGATCGGCGGTGGGTACGGGCCTTATCCGCTCAACGCCTATGGTCCGCTTTACATTGTCTTGGCTCCGCTAACGCTCATAAATCCGCTGACGCCGAAATTGGTGTTCGCCTTCGCCTACTGGCTGTTCGTCGCCTGGCTGGTCAAAAGGCTCGGGCCCAGCGGTGGGCTTCCGGCTTGGGTGGGCCCCGTTCTTCTGGTCTGGCACGCGAACCCCTTCGCGTGGGTGGAGATCGCCATTTTCGGACATTTCGACGTCCTCGTGGGTCTGCTCTGCTTGGCGGCCATCGAGGCCCGTCGGCGATCCCGGAACGCCGAGAGCGCGGTCTGGCTCGCGTCGGGAGTTCTGCTCAAATTCCTCCCCGGAATTCTGGCCCCCTTTCTGGCGCTCGACAAAGGTCGCGTTCGGCTTGGGTATCTGGCGGCGACGGCCGCGCTCGTCGTCGTTGGCATGTCGGCCGTATGTTTGGTCTGGGGATGGTCGCCGCTGCGTCCCCTCGCGTTCGCGGTGGGGCGGGAGTCGGCGTATCTCTCGATCTTCCAATTCCTGCGCGGGCCTTATTCGCCCTTTGACCGCGACACGCTTTTCTTCTCAACCGATCAATGGGCGACGCCGATTCTGCTGGCGGCGCTTTACAAGGCCTGGTCCTGGACCCGCGAAGTTCACTTTGAGACGGCGGCGGCGTGCGTCTTGGCGGTGGCCGTGACCCTGGCGCTCTACAAGGTTGGGTTCCCCCAGTATTACATGGTGTTGTTCTTGATGGGGTCGTACTGGCTTGTCGCCGACCACGAGAGGCTCTCAAATCGGCTCCCGTTGATCGCGTCCTTCTGCGCCTATTTCGCCTGGATCGCTTATTTTGACACGTTGATCTACATGGGGCGGATTGGCCCGATGAGCGACTGGGTTGGCGCGCCGACGTTCTTGCTGGCGACTCTGCTGATCGTCTCGATCCTGCGTTCCGGTCCTCGTCTTCGAGTTGATGGCGACGCCGATCTCTAAGCGCGGCCGGGCCTTCGAAACGTCAATTCGTGCTGGGGAGTGGAGACGCGGGCCATGGCCATGGCGTTGGCGTGCTCGCGGGCCAGGTTTTGAAATTCGATCTGGGAACGCACGATCGGCTCGCCGGGCGCGGGGACGACGCGCTTGTAGGTGCCGTCGGACTGCAGTTCGCGGGCCTTGACGTTGTCGGCCAGCGAGATGGCCAGAATCTCGTCGATGACCCGGGCGCGGAGCTGGGGGTCTTCGATGGGGAACATCAATTCGACCCGGCGGCGAAAGTTGCGCGGCATCCAATCGGCCGAGGAGAGGAAGACCTCCGGGTCGTCGCCGTTGGCGAAGTAGGCGATCCGGGAATGCTCCAGGTACTTGTCGACGATGCTGCGGACCCTGATGTTCTCCGAGACGCCGGGAACGCCCGGGCGCAGGCAACAGATTCCTCGAACGATCAGGTCGATCCGCACGCCGGCCCGCGAGGCTTCGTAGAGCGTGGTGATGATCCTCGGATCAACGAGCGAGTTCATCTTGGCGATGATTCGGGCGGGAAGTCCGGCCTGGGCGTGTTCGGCCTCGCGTCGGATCAGGTCCGAGAGGCGATCGGCCAGGTACATGGGCGCGACGACGAGCTTGTGCCAGGCGTTGCCCTGGGAGTAGCCGGTCAAGAGGTTGAACAGAGCGCTGGCGTCCTCGCCGATCTCGGGGCGGCTGGTGAAGTAGCTGAGATCGGTGTAAAGCCGAGCCGTGGTGTGGTTGTAGTTGCCGGTCCCCAGGTGGACGTAGCGGCGGATTCCGTCGCTCTCGCGCCGGACGACCAGGGCGGCCTTGCAATGCGTCTTGAGGCCGACGATGCCGTAGACGACGTGGACGCCGGCCTTCTGGAGCATCCGGGCCTTGTCGATGTTGTTCTCTTCGTCGAGCCTCGCCTGGAGTTCGACCAGGGCGGTCACCTGCTTGCCGTTTTCCGCGGCGCGGGTCAAGGCGGTGATGATCGGGTTGGAGTCGGCCGTGCGATAGAGGGTCATCTTGATGGCCAGGACCTGGGGGTCTTCGCTGGCCTCTTCGATGAGCTGCACGACGGCGCCGAACGACTCGTAGGGATGATGGACCAAAAAGTCCTGGTCGCGCATCGACCGGAAGACGCTCTTTCGGCCCGCGAACGCGGCGAGCATCTTCGGCTCGTAGGGAGGTTCGCGAAGGTCTCGGAACCCCTCCAGCTTGTAAAGCCCCGCCAGAACCGTCAGGTCCACCGGCCCGGGCACCTTGTAAACGTCGCGCTCCTCAAGCTCCAGGGCCGACGCGGCGAGCAACTGCGCGAGGAAGTCGGCGTCGGCCCGATCCGAAATTTCCAGGCGAACCGGAGCGCCCCACTTGCGCTGACGGAGCGTTTCCTCGATGGTTGAAAGCAGGCTGCTCTTGACCTCGTTTTCCTGAATCGACAGATCGCTGTTGCGCGTGGCGCGGAAGGCGACGCGCTCGACGGTCCGATAGCCGCCGAAGAGGGCGTCGAGCCGGGGGCCGATCACGTCCTCCAGCAGCACGAAGAGCCGGAGTCCGTCCCCGTCGTCGGGCAAGGGCACCAGGCGGCTGATGACCGAGGGAACTTGAAGCACCGCGTAGAGCGACCGGCCGTGCTGGTTGAGCGACTCGATGCGGAGCAGAAGGTTCAGGCTCTTGTTGTGGACGTGCGGAAACGGGTGCGCCGGGTCGATGGCCAGGGGCGTCAGAACGGGATAAACTTGGCGCTCGAAGTAGTCGTCGAGAAAGGCGTTCTGAGCCGGGGTCAGATCGTCGGGAGAGCAGATCCGGATCCCGTGCTCCTCCAACTCGGGACGGACCTCGTCCAGCCAAACCTCGTACATCCGAGCCACGAAGTCGTGGGCTCGGCGCGAGATCTCCAACAGTTGCGCCAAGGGGCCCATGCCGTCCGTGGGGGGGTCCTGCGGCTCCAGGCTCTCGTAAAGCTGGGCCTGGAGCCCCGCCACGCGGACCTCGAAGAATTCGTCGAGGTTTGACGAGCAGATCGCCAGAAACTTCAGCCGGTCCAGAAGCGGGTTGGAGGGGTCGCGGGCCTCCTCGAGCACGCGCTCGTTGAAATCAAGCCAGCTCAACTCGCGGTTGATGAACAGATCGGCCTCGTCAATCGCCACGCTCGGGGGCGACGAGTTGGGGGAGACGCCGTTGGTTGTTGGCTGCTTCGACTTATCCACGCTTCCACACCATCCCAGGGGTTCGACGCCGCGGCTCCGCCGTCGGACGCTCACATAAGGAATGGCGAGGCGGAAACCGCCCCCGCCGCGCCGTTCGATTATATCATGATGGAATCAACCGCAGTTCCCGACTCCTCCGTCCGCGACGCCGCGCCAGGGCGAACGCGCTCGCGTCGAGGTTCAAAGGCCGCGCCGGGGTCGCCGAGCCGCCCGGCCCGGCCGGCTCACGACTCCACAAGCGACCGAAGGATCCTGAGGTTTCGGGCGTCGAGCTCCTCGCCGTCCGCGATTCCCTTCGGCGTTTCGAGAATCATGGGCAGCGACCGAAACCGCGGGTCGTTGACGAGGAGCCGAAACGGCTCAAGCCCAAGATGGCCGTCGCCGATCCCCGCGTGCCGGTCCACCCGGCTGGCGAACTCGCGCCGGCTGTCGTTGAGGTGCCACACCCGAAGCCGCTCAAACCCCACGACCCGGTCCAATTCATTCAACATTTCATCGTACCTCTCCCGATCCCCGAAGGAATAGCCCGCCGCGAAAATGTGGCAGGTGTCCACGCACATGCCGAGCCGATCTTGGGCGGTGGTCCGCTCGATGATTTCTTGCAGGTGTTCGAACCGGTGTCCCAGGCAGGTGCCCTGCCCCGCGGTGGTCTCCAGATCAATCATCACGGGGCAATCGGCGGTCGCCTCGATGATCCGATCCAGCGCCTGAGCGACCCGCTTGAGCCCCTCGGCCTCGCCCGAGCCGACGTGGGCGCCGGGATGGACGACCAGGTCCCCAATCCCCAAGAGCGCGCAGCGCTGGATTTCGACGACCAGGGCGTCGATCGACCGATTCCAGAGCGCGTCGTCGGGGCTCGCCAGGTTGATCAGATACGAGGCGTGCGAGACCGGATCGACCACCCCCGTTTCGCGCAAGGCCAGGCGAAACGCCTCGACCTGGGCGTCGGTCAGCGGAGGGGCGTTCCACTGACTGTTGTTCTTGGTAAACAGTTGGACGGTCTCGCAACCGAAGCGGCCGGCCGTTCGGACGGCCCGATCGCAGCCGCCGGCGATCGACATGTGCGCGCCCAACTTCAGCGCCGGCGTGGTGTTGCGTTTGACGATCCTTTGGGTGGCGGGCATCCGGTGGTTCCGATCTTGCTGGGCTTCGCGGAATGAGTCAAATTCCCCGAGAGCGATGGCTTGCGAATTGCGGTGAGTCGGAACTACAATGCGCGTTCCGGCGAACTTGTCCAGGGGCCTGGCCGAGGGTTCGAGCAATGGGATGGCTGATCGGGCTCGGCATCCTTCCCTTTACCGTCTTTGCCGCTTGGTGCGTTCTGCGCCGGCCGCTCCGCCTCTTCTTCGAGGACTTGCAGGTCGACCAGGCCCGCGACTCCTTCCGACGCAATCGGGAGCGCTTGGAGGCCCGGTTCCTCTCGAACCTCTCCCGCGTCGAACCGCGCGAGGGACTCCGCTGGGAGGACGCCCACTGGCGCGATGAAGTCCTCTGGGCCCGCGACCGCCGAACCCGCCATTTCCTGGCCCTCGTGCGCGTGGATTTCGACCCCGATTTCCACGAACTCTTTCAAGAACACCGCCACGCGACGGCCGTTTTCGAATACCACAATCGGCGATGGTTCGCCGAAGGGAAGCGGCTGGATCAAGTCCGCCCCGACGAAGCCGTGGGCCGCAACCGCCGTTTCGAGCCGGTCGCCGTAACCCATCCCAACCCCCGCCGCGACCTCTAACGCCCAAGCATCGCCACCGCCCATCCCCGTCGCCCCCTCCCAAAACCGCGCCCTGAAATTGGGTTCGTTCGGTCATTTTTTTACCAGCGGCCGATCGGCTCTCTCCCGGGTCGGACCCAAGCCCGTTGATCCGCTCACCCGCCATTCCCAAGAGCGCGGTCGACGACCCAATTCGGCAAGACCAGCAACCCACCAAATCCCTCAACTCGTTGAAACTCCGCGACTTAGAAACCACCACCATTCCGGGCGCGTCCACGTTCGTCCGGCGCCGGCCCACGCCGGCCCCCCGGTTAATCCCCGCGCGTCGGTCGGTCGAGACCGGGGGACGGTTGGCTTTGTTCGGCCAAAGCTTTGGGTTTGTTCGCGCCGAGGACTTTTTCTCCCGCGATCCCGAAGCTCACCGGAACACGCGAGACCCAGCGCGCAACACGCCAGGATAAGCATTACACCGGATTTTCGTTCGGCGCGGGAAATCGCCCGGCCAAGCCTTCGGAATATTCCCCAAACTCGCCACCACCCTCGCCGTCCAAATTTCTTGATTCCTGCAGACGGAACAAGAATCCGGGGGCAATAGTTTAAAAAATTTGGCTCATGCTTGCGGGGGTGAGCGCCACCGCCTTACAATTCGCGAGTCATGCCATCAAGGCGCTTTAATGGCGGCGGGATGCTTCCGCTTCGCCTTGTTGATTTGAGGACGTTCCCATGTCGACGAACGAGCCGGGCGATTCGCGGATCGAGGGTCGGGAAGACTCGGACGCGGCTGGGCGGGACGCGCCCTCCGCGGCGATCGAGGCTTCGGCCGGCGAGCCGGCGGCGGGCGTCGGCGTCGCTCCGGGGGCTCGAGGGCGCCGGTCGACGGCGACGGCCCTGTTCGCGCTGGCGATCATCGCCGTGGCGGGCGTGGTGATCTATCGGAACATGCCGGACGAACTCTTGCATCCTTCAAAGCTCATCGCGGACCCCGCGTCCGCGACGACGCCGGCGACGGCCGATCCGGTCGCCCCGGCCGTCCCCGACGCTCCGGATCCCGCCGAGGCAAGGACCAGCTTGGTTCTGATTCGAGGCGCCGGGGAAGGCGGATCACCGGTTGTCGCGCTGGGGCGTCCATACGGGCCCGAGACGTTCGACGCGATCCGGGGGACGGTTCAGCAGCTTCTCTATCGCGAGTTGATCCGCCAGGCGGTCTTGATCGCCGCTCGGGACGAGTTGGCTCTGGCGACCCGTGATGAGTTGCTGGACGACGCGAAGCCTTCCGAGGGAGAGGGCGAAGTGGTTGAGGCTTCGAGCCTCTTTCGTCAAGAGCGGGCCCGGGCCCTGTTCCGCCGCGGCAAGGGAGACGGGGCGGAGACCTTGCTGCTCGTCGAGCTTGGGGCGCGCCCCGACCGGGTCGGTTACGAAGAGGAACTCGTGAGCCGCGCCGAGGAGTTGGCGCGAACCGATTTCGTCGGGCTGCTCAAAAAACTGGGCCTGGAGGGCGAGCCGAACAAGGTTCGCGACGAGGCCCCCTTGCCCGACGGGGTCGAGGAGAAGCTGACGGGGCTGGGTTTGGTTGAGAACTTCGCCGCCGTCCGGGCGCTTCATGAGGCGATCCGAGCCGACGGCGAGTCTCCCGAGCGCCTGGGCGCGCTGGCCCGAGGCTACGCTCAGCTCGGCGCTCTCACCGGCCATCACTGGAGCGCCTCGCATCGGGCGTTCGACGCTCGGGCCTTGCTTTACGCCGAACGGCTGGCGGCTCGCGAGCCGAAGTCGGCCCGAGCCCTCCGCGATCGAGCGTTCGTTCGGACGATGCTCGGCCTCGACTATTTGGCCATCGCCGACTTGGACGCCGCGAGGAAGCTCGACGAGGCGACCGCGAACCCCGCTCCGCCCCCCGATTGGGTCGACGTCATCGACGCCCGCCTCAAGTACGACGTCGAGCGACTGGCCGACCACAAGGGGCCCCACGCCCGGCTGGCCGCCTATTTGAAGATGATGGCGCTTGAGTTCCCTCGCGACTCCCGCGCGGGGGTCAACGCCGCGAGGGCCGCGCTGGAGGTCGCGCCGGATTGCGATCGCGCTTACGACGTAATCTGCGAGAACGGGAGCCTCGGCGATGGGCATCAAATGACGGTTCTCGCCCCCCAACTCTTCGAGGCGCTCTTTCCAGCCAAGCTGAAAGCGCTGGGCGACGCGCCGGCGGCGGTTCGCGAAGTCTTGGACAATCCGCCCGACGAATTGGCCGTCGTCCAGGCGCTCGACGACGCGGGCAAGCCGGAAGCGGATTCGGGCGAACTCTCATGGGGCGTCTTGGCCCACCTGGCTCGCGAGACCCGCTTCACCCACATTTGGCGACGGCTCCATTTCATGACCAAAGTTTGGGTGGCGCCGGCCGACGACTATTGGGACGAGGTTCAAGACTTGGTCGCCAAGCACCGTTATCGTCCCTTCCTGGAGTTTCTGGGCGACTCCGCGGGCGGAGCCGAGTCGTTCACCAGATTCGCCGATCGGCTGGACTTGTCCGACATCGAGATAACCCAACACCGCATGACGAGCGACATGCTGCTCATGGGACATCCGGCTTCGCGATTCATCTGGGGCGTGGTGCTCGGAAACGCCTCGCCGAGCGCTCGCGAACTTTGCGCGATCATCACGGCCGAGGGCAACAACAATCGGAAGCACGGCCAATTGCTCCGCCACGTCAGCCCCCATTGCCCCTTCGGCATGGCGACCCTGGTCGAATACGACTGGGAGTCGGCCCAGGGCGAGGTCGCGAATTGGGAGAAGGAGGCCGGCGACTCTCCCGCCCTGCTGGGCGCTCTGGCGCGGAAATACTTCGAGCTGGAGCAATACGATGAAGCCGAACGCCGCCTGAAGCGGCTCATGGAAATCTCTCCCGACCATTGGGCCCACCAAAAGCTCGCCGACTGCTACGAGGCCAAGGGAGACCACGACCGTTGGAGGAGCACGCTCGACGAGTACCTGACCAATACCAAAGTGACGGGCCTGGAGCACGCCCGGGTTCGCGTTCAGATCGCCTATTCGCTGATGGCCAAGGGGGAGTGGGGCGAAGCGAGGGAGTACGCCGAAGACGCGGCCGAGACCTGGGCCGCCTGGGCGATGCTCTGCGCCGGGACGGTCAACGAGCACCTTGGGGATTGGGAGCGGGCCGAGCTTTGGTTCCGCCGGACCAGCGAGCGTTACCCTCACGACTCGTGGTCCGAGTGGTACCGCTTCTGCATGCGAACGGGCCGGGGCGACCTTGCCGACGCCCGCGCGCTGGCCGAAGCCGTCGTGTCCGCCGCGGCCGATCGCCCCGGCGTCGTGACGCCGGAGACCGTTGGTTATTTCCGATGGTTGAACGGCGAGCCCGACAAGGCGGTCGGGCCCTTGGAGGCCGGCTACCGCGACTCGCCCGACTCCTTGAACGCCGCGGCCCTGATGCTTCTGGTCGACGAGTTGGGCGACGCGAAGCGGCGCGGCGAGATGCTCGACATCCTCATCAACGCGCTGAGGGATCAGGCTCCGAAGACCGCCGCTCTCGGCGAGTTGTTTCGCGACTCGCTGGCCGATGGAGGGGAGACGCCGCTTGACCTGGCCGCCGTCGACGAGATTCTGGAGTCCATCCCCCTGGAGCTCCGCGGCAACACCGAATTCATCGTGGGAAAGTTTCTTCTCAACCGCGGCCGGATCGACGACGCCCGCCCCCACCTTCAAATCTGCGCCGACAGTCACAAGTCGTTCGCCTGGACTCGGGCGATCGCCGCGACGATCCTGCGCGGGCTCAAGCAAAGTCCATCGCCCTGATCCGGGCGGGGAGCTCGCGACGGTCGCGCCTTCGCCGTCGCGGGCCGTCTTGTCGCGGGTCGGGCGAGCATCTATAGTGCTGCTATGGAGGTCGCTCGCGCGGGCGTGGATTGAAAACGGCCTCCCGCCTGGATCTCGACGGGGCCGCGGGAGATGGGAGCGGAGATGGAGCGAGGGGATTCCACCACGCGCGTCGTGGTTCTGGGCTCGACGGGATCAATCGGTCGAAGCACGCTGGACGTCATCGGAGCGGACGCGACGGGACGACTCCGCGCCCACGGCCTGAGCGCCCACGCCAACTGGCGGGGTCTGGTTGAGCAGGCCCGATCGACTTCGCCTCGCTTCGTCACCCTAACGGACCATCAACCGATCGATGAGGTTCGCGAGGCGCTTCGCGGAACCGACGTCGAGGTTCTGACGGGGCGCGACGGCGTGATTCGGATGGTTCAGGATTCGGCCACCGACCGGGTCCTCAACGCCATCGTCGGCGCCGCGGGGCTGGAGGGAACCTGGGCGGCGCTCGAGGCCGGAAAGACGGTCGCCCTGGCCAACAAGGAAACGCTCGTCGTCGCCGGCCCGCTGGTCATGGACCTGGCGCGGCGACGAAACGCCCGGTTGCTCCCCGTCGACAGCGAACACTCGGCGATCTTCCAGGCGCTTCAGTCCGGCGCCCGGAGCGAAGTCCGCCGAGTGATCCTCACGTCGTCGGGCGGCCCCTTTCGAGGCAAGCCCCGGCGCGACTTGCTGAACGTCACGCCCGAAGAAGCGCTCAACCACCCGACCTGGCGCATGGGACCGAAGATCACGATCGACTCGGCCACGTTGATGAACAAGGCGCTTGAGGTGATCGAGGCCCGCTGGCTGTTCGACTTGGAGCCCGACCAGATCGAGGTCGTCGTTCACCCCGAGAGCGTCATTCATTCGATGGTCGAGTTCGTCGACGGCAGCGTGATCGCCCAGCTTTCGCCTCCCGACATGCGTTTGCCGATTCAATACGCCCTAACTCATCCCGACCGGGCCCCCTGCCCCGGCCCCCGTCTGGATTTGACCAAACCTTCGGCCTTGCGGTTCGAGCCCCCGGATCGCGAGACGTTTCCGGCCCTCGATTTGGCGTATGAGGTTATGAAGCGGGGAGGGACCGCCGGCGCGGCCCTCAACGCGGCCAACGAGGTGGCCGTCGCGCGGTTCCTCGGGGGCGAAATTGGTTTTCTGGACATCCCCCGCGCCTGCCGCGCTGGGCTCGATCATCACGAATTCGATCCCCGTCCCACGCTCGACCAGTTGTGGAAGGTCGACGCTCGGGCCCGCCTGGAGGTTCAACGTTGGATACCCTGAGCTCCGTCTGGAACATCTTGAAGGTCGCGCTTGGGCTCGGCTTCGTGATCTTCATCCATGAGTTGGGGCACTTCCTCCTGGCGAAGTGGAACGGCGTCAAGGTCGAGAAGTTCTCCATCGGCTTTGGCAAAACGCTCTTCGGCTTCAAGAAGGGCGAGACCGAATACGTGCTGGCCGCGATCCCGCTGGGCGGCTTCGTCAAAATGCTGGGCGAGGGCGAGGAAGGGGAGGCGGACGGCGAGAACAACGAGGCCAAGACGACCGACCCGCGCTCCTTCAGCAACAAGTCGGTCGGGGCTCGGATGGCGATCATCTCGGCCGGGGTGATCATGAACCTGCTTCTGGCCGTGGTCTGCTTCTCCTACGCCTTCGGCCAGGAGCGCGAGAAGGTCGCGGCGAAGGTCGGCGAGGTCGTCGCCGGCTCACCCGCCTACGAGGCGGGACTCCGCGCCGGCGACGACATCATCGAAATCGACGGCGCGGGCGACGTCGGCTTTCAAGAGCTGATGAAGGCCGTCAACCTGAGCGTTCAGGATCAGATCATCAACTTCAAGGTCAAGCGCCCGGGCGTCGACGAGCCGCTGGACTTCCTGATCCAGCCAAGGCGCGAGGCGACGAGCGACCGGCCGACCATCGGCATCACGCCCGGCCCCTCGCTGGACGTGATCGATTATCAGCCCCCCGCGGGAACCGTCGACGCCCCGAACTTCCCCTGGCCGCCGCGGTCGACGTCCGACCCGATGCTTGTCGCCATTGTCGAAGCGGCCCCCGAAGGCGAGCCCCCCGCCCCGATCGCCTCGGCCGAAGAGCTTCTTCTCCTCTCGGCCCGCAACGGATCGAAGCCGTTGCGGATCGTCGTCGAGGAGCGGCCGTTGAAGTTCGCTCGGAGCGACAAGGAAGGGGACGCAACCCCGGCCCGGACGACTTTCACCCTGCCGCCAAGCCACTTCGTCGACTTCGGCTTCCGCCTGGAGCACGGATCCATCAGCGCGATCCAAAACGGCTCGCCGGCTAAGGAGGCGGGCTTCGAGATCGGCGATCGGATCGTCAAGGTCGACGGCGAGGGCGCCCTCGACCCCATGCGCCTGGCGACCCTCTGCTTCGATCGCGCGGGCGAGCCGATGACCTTTGAGATCGAGCGATCCGATCAAGAGGGCGAGACGCCCCTGACGATCACGCTCACCGTCACGCCCGATCCCATGCCCACCACCTTCAACTCCGGCGCGGTCATGCCGACCGAGGACCTGGAGATTCCCAGCCTCGGCCTCAGCCTGCCGGTCAAGCCGATCATCGCGGAGGTTCGCCCCGACTCGCCGGCCGAGAAGGCGGGACTGAAGCCCGGCGACGAGATCGAGGCGATCACCGTCCCCAAGACCCAGGGCCGACCGCGGGGCCTCACCCCCGAGGGAGAGGCCGTCTGGCTCTTGCCCAGCGAGAAGACGCTGGCCCTCAACGGGAAGGACGCCGCCTGGCCGTTCGCGTTCAGCCTGGTCCAGTCGCTTCCGCTTCAGACCGTCTC
>Ga0180220_1002223_pt1 | contig 12918 bp, 10 predicted proteins | sample eDN5th37CBELigBY_FD_151335 | JGI IMG/M metagenome (GOLD analysis project Ga0180220, IMG submission 151335) | Enriched backyard soil microbial communities from Emeryville, California, USA - eDNA 5th pass 37_C BE-Lig BY (version 2) (version 2) | ecosystem: Environmental > Terrestrial > Soil >... | reverse complement strand
GGAGAACACGCGTACGGCAGACAATCCAACCACTGGATTACGGATGGCAAGAAAAAATACATTTGGTATTCCCAGACCGGGGAAGAGCAGTTTTTTGACCTGCTGGACGATCCGCAGGAACTGCATCACGCGATTCAAGACGAGGCGCAGCAACAAGCCGCCCAATGCTTCAGGACCATCCTGATCGAAGAGCTTGCGGGCAGGGAGGAAGGTTATTCGGATGGCACCCGCCTGATCGCGGGATGTGCGCCGCAGTTATCTCAAAGGCATTTGTTACAGCGATAGATGTTTTCTGAAGATATTTCGGGCGAAGCCGAAATCCAAAGGACGCAGTCATGATAAAAGGCATCAAGCCAATGATCATGGCTGCGTCCTTTATTGCCGTTTAATCATCATCTTCCATACTGCTTGCGGTATTCGCCGGGGGTCACGCCTTCGGATTGCTTGAATTTGCGGATGAAGCTTGACGTATCGCTGTAGCCGATTTGCTGGATTAAATCCTTGACCGGCAAATCGCTTTCGCGGAGGAGTCTTTTGGCCGCATTCAGCCGGAGGCGGTTGACCTGCTCGCCGATGGTGCACCCGGTTTGTTCTTTGTAATATTTTTTGAGGAACGAAGCGGAAACTCCGAATTGATCGGCCACCATCTGAAGCGAAAATTGGCCATCGGCGAAGCGGTCCTCGATGAACTGGGTCATCCGCTCGGCCAAAGAGAGGTTGTGGCTGACTTCCGGAGAGGCCATCCGCCTGCAAATTTCGGATGCGAGACGGGTCACCGCATGCTCCAGTTCCTGCAAGCTGTCATATTTCGTTACATGCGCGACGGCTTCCAGCGCAGACGTCTCGACGATGGTTTGAAGCTGCCTCGGAGCTTGCGAAATGGATTTGATCAATGTGTTCGAGATATCGTAGCAGATGCACCGAATAAGGTACAGCGGGGCATGGGCGTGATCCATTTGCCTGAAAACATGGCGGATCATGCTCTCCACCCGATCGGCTTGCCCGTCAAGCAACGCCTGCTGCAAGGCTTTCAATTCCTCGTTCGGATACCAGCGCTCCTCTTCATCCTGCACGACGTCATGAATGGGGATGAGGCGGCCTCTGCCCTTGATGATGCGGTAATCCAGTGCCGTGGAGGCTTCGATGAACGAACGCCCCGTCCGCGCGATATCTTCATACAACCGGCCCGCCCCGAGGGTCACCTCGACATTCCAACGCTTTTCCGCTTCCAAAAGCACCTGTTCAAGCCGTTCGTGCCATTGCGCTTCGGACACGGAAACGCTGCACACGAACGCGTAACAATCGTCGTTTTCCCATGGAACGCCGTAACAAACGGCACCGGTGCATTCCGAAATCAATCCCCCGAGTTCGGAAGCCGCCGACCGCAAGGCTGCGTCACTGCCTCCGCTTTTTTGCCGGAACATACATTTGAGCGCGCCATTCATGGGCGAATCGAAGCGAAGGCCGCAGCGCTGAAGCTGTTCGTCCAGCTCCAAGGCATATAAGGCTGCGCTCCCTTTCAGAAGCATCAGGGTCCAATATTCCCGCAGCGCGGGAAGCGATCGCTGCCACTGGTTCCGCAGCAGCGAGGTCTGATGGGCCAAGCCTTGAACGACGTCCTGCATATCGTTCCAGCCCCGGATGTGGCTTCCTGTCGATTTTAAAATGTTGACAAGTCCGGACAGCGGCCGGTAGTTCAATCTCATAAGCAAATAGATGAGAGCTCCTCCGAGAACGAGAATGGCTATCAGCGTAATCAGCGCGGCCAGTTGCGCTTCCTTCAAAGGCAGCAGCGTTTCTTCCATCGGGGAAAGGGAGACGATCGTAAATCCATTCGTCCCGGATGCTACCCGGGTGGCCAAAAGCTGTTTGCCCTTAACCATGGTTTCGTACGCGCCATGCTTGTCCTTCGAGCTTTGCATGATTTCCCGCAACGCCTGTTCCGCTTTATTCCTGTCCGGCCAGAACCGTTCGTCGTATATCGACGTCAGCAGCTTCCCGTCCTTGTCGTAAACGGCCGCATTCGAGGCGTTTTGCTTCAGCAGGCTGCGCAGCATCTCCTGGATCGTTTTTTCGTCGATCAAAAACAGAACCGTGCCGTATGGATCGATGGCGCTTTGCGGAATCGGTACGGCATACGTGATGATTCTGGCATTGGGCAGCACATGGGTATGAACGGGCTCGGCAGGCCTAAGCAGCGGTTTTTTCAAATGCTCCAGATCGTGGACGAACTGTTTTTCGTCCCAGTTTTCATAGTCGTAATAATCGTCCACGAACCGCTCGGGCGAATAGGTCGTCGTACTGGAGTACATGTATGGAAGCTGTTTGAAATAAAGCGCGACGTCCTGCAGAAAATTGTTTCCGGCGGCGAAATTCAAATATTTTTTGGCCTGAATGGCGTTGGACATATTCATGCTCAGCAGCGTCGGCTTTAGTTCCGGATTGATGGATATATCGTAAGCGATATTGTTCATTTCCCTGAATTTCGTGTCGAGTTCATCCCGGACTTGCCCCATCATGCCTTCGTATTTGCTGATCAGTTCGATTTTTAAAACGCTTTCAAAATGTTGGTACACGAACGCGCCCATCAATATGATCGGAATAAAAAGCAGCACGATATAAGAAAGCAGGTGGCGGTAGAACATTGGAATGCGCTGAATGGGTTTCATATCTGCGGCAAGCCTCCCGGTAAGATGATGCGCCCGAGCGTAAGGCGGGCCATTTTTTAGACGTTTATAATCATTCCATGGCGGTGAACTTCTGTCAATGGATGACGGAGCGGGAAAAGCGGAAGTAACACCGGAAACGCATATGCGGTTTGGATACGCCAGCGGCAAAACGTTGTGGCCGATCGGCATATCGAGGTGCGGAAAGCGCGTGGCGGCGCGGATGACAGCATATAAGGAACTTTTGACCATTCAAGAATGCGAACGGCTTATTCTCGTGCAAACGGGGTTTGTCTATAGTGAACATAGGCTTTTGAATGCGGTTACATTCATTCGCGGCCAAAGGACAACAAGAGAAAGGAGGAGAAGGCATGGATTCAAATTCCGGAGCGGCCATGAACGCCAACACGCTGACGGGGACATCCGTTCATAAGAAAAAAAAGCTGAACCGCTGGCTCCGTAACTACGAATTATATTTGTTTTTGCTGCCTACGCTTGCCTATTTCGTCATCTTTCATTACGTGCCGATGTACGGACTGCAGATTGCTTTCAAAAACTTCATCGCGGTCAAAGGCATCACCGGAAGCCCGTGGGTCGGCTTGGAGCACTTTGAACGTTTTTTCAACTCGGCGCAGTTCGGCATCATCATTAAAAACACGTTGTTGATCAGCTTGTACGAGCTTTTATTTGCATTCCCGGTCCCGATCGTGCTGGCGCTGCTATTGAACCAGGTGACCAGCAGCAAGTTCAAGCGGGTGGTACAGACGGTCACGTATGCGCCCCATTTCATTTCGGTTACGATCGTCGTCGGGATGCTTTATTTGTTCCTGTCCCCGCATAACGGGTTGGTCAATCATCTGCTGCAGGCGCTGGGCATGGAGCCGGTTTTTTTCCTGGGAAGCGAAAGCTGGTTCAAGACGGTATTCATCACGTCGGGCATTTGGCAAAATGCCGGCTGGTCGACGATCATCTATTTGGCTGCGTTGACGTCCGTCAACCCCGATTTGCATGAAGCGGCGATCATGGACGGCGCCAACAAATGGCAGCGCATATTCCACATCGATATTCCTTCGATTATGCCGACCATCATGATTTTGCTTATATTAAGCGTCGGCAATTTCATGACCGTCGGTTTCGAAAAGATTTATTTGATGCAAAATTCGCTCAACGCGGGTTCGTCCGAGGTCATACAAACCTACGTGTACAAAACCGGCCTGCTCGGGGCCCAGTACAGTTATTCGACGGCGATCGGCTTGTTCAATTCAGTCATCAACTTTATCCTGCTGCTTGCGATCAACACGGTTGCCAAAAAAGCCAACCAAGCAAGCCTATGGTAGAAAGGAGGTTGCCTCTACATGGCAGCAACGCACAGAACGCGGATGGACCGGGCATTCGATATCTTTAACTATACCGTGCTGACGTTTGTCCTCATCGTGGTGCTGTATCCGCTCTACACCGTCGTCATTTCCTCGATCAGCGATCCGGATTTGGTCAATAGCGGCAAAGTTTGGCTGTTTCCGCGCGGCATCACGTTCGAAGGTTACGAGCGGATTTTTTCGGACAGCAGCATTTGGCTCGGATACCGGAATTCGCTGCTTTACATGACGGTAGGTACGGTCGTGAACGTTTCGCTTACGCTCACCTCGGGGTATGCGCTGAGCCGGGCGGACCTTGCCGGCCGCAACTTTTTTATGCTGCTGATCACGTTCACGATGTTTTTCGGCGGGGGATTGATTCCGACTTATTTGCTCGTCAAGCAGCTCGGCATGGTCAATACGATGTGGGCTTTGATCGTGCCGGGGGCCGTCGGCGCCTACAACATCATCATCGCCAGGACGTTTTTTCAAAGCTCGATTCCGAATGAAATTTTGGAAGCGGCGCAGATGGACGGCTGCTCGAACACCCGCTTTTTTTTGCGGATCGTTCTGCCGCTTTCGGTGCCGATTGTGGCCGTTATGGTGCTGTTTAGCGCCGTAGGGCATTGGAACGCTTATTTTCAGGCGCTGATTTATATCCGCAACGAAAATTTGTACCCGCTGCAGCTCATTTTGCGCAAAATCCTGATCGTGAACGAAAGCCAGGACCAGATGCTGGCGAATTTGACGGATATGACGGAACAGCAGCGGATTGCCGATTTGATGAAATACGGCGTCATTATGGTCGCCAGCTTACCGATGCTGGTGTTATACCCGTTTTTGCAAAAATATTTCGTAAAAGGCGTCATGATCGGCTCCATCAAAGGGTGAAGACGAACGATCCGAATCTCGGCCTGATGTTACAATGAAGAAGAAAAAGGGGAGGAAAATGTACATGAAAGTAGCAGGGAAAAAAGCGCTTGCAGCGCTGCTGACGCTCCCGTTGATGCTGACCGCATGCGGAGGAGGCAGCGGAAACGGCGACAATGAGGGGAAAAACGGCTCTACCGCTTTCAATGAAACCGGATTTCCGATCGCAAACGATCAAGTCACGCTCAAGTTCGTCACGACCCGCGCGCCGCAGCAAACGAAACCGCATCAGGAGCTGAAGGTGGTCAAGGATTTTGAGGGCAAAACGAATGTACATATCGAGTGGGATGCTTCTTCGCAAGGATATGAAGAGAAGAAAAACCTGATGTTTGCAAGCGGCGACTTGCCGGACGTATTTTACGGCAGCGAATCGCTGAACGATATGGACATCGTTACCTACGGTTCTCAAGGGCAACTCATCCCGCTGAACGATCTGATCGATCAATACGCGCCAAACGTCAAAAAGATGCTCGAAGCCCGCCCGGACATCAAACGCGCCATTACGGCCCCGGACGGCAACATCTATTCGCTGCCTTCCATCCAGGAGGAGGAGCATCTCGCGCTGAACGACGTTTTGTTCATTAATAAAAAATGGCTCGACGAGCTTGGCATGAAGCTGCCGACGACGATGGACGAGTTTGAGCAGGCGCTTGCCGCGTTCAAAACGAAGGACCCGAACAAAAACGGCAAAGCCGACGAAATACCGTTCAGTTTCATTTACGGGCATGACCTTCTTGGCATTTATTCCATGTACGGCGCTTTCGGCCGGTTGGACACGTCCAGCCACATCGTGGTCGAAAACGGAAAAGTCGTATTCACGGCGGACAAACCTGAGTTCAAAGAGGCGACGGCATATTTCCACAAGCTGTACAGCCAAGGGCTGATCGATCCGGAGAGCTTCACGCAGGAACGCTCCGTGCTGTTCTCGAAAGGAAAAAACAAGGATGCTCCGATCCTAGGCGCCTACGTGGGCTGGGCTCCCATCAACGTCGTGGGACCGGAACGGGAAAAAGACTACGTCCCGCTGCTTCCGTTAAAAGGGCCGGACGGGCAGCAAACCTGGAACCGCTTCCGGCCGGGATTCATGACGCGGGCAGGCTTCGCGATCACGGCGAACAATAAATATCCGGAAGCTTCGATCCGCTGGATCGACGCGGTGTACGATGAGAAGGCGTCTCTTGAATGGAACTGGGGCCCGATCGGCCTCACGATGGAAGAGAAGGGGGACGGGACTTACCGTTTCAAACCGACGCCCGAAGGAATGAGCTTCGATGAGTTCCGGCACAGCGAGGCTCCGGGAAATACGTCGGCCCGCCTCATTTTGAAGGATACGATCAACAAGATTGAAAAATCCGATATCCAGCAATACCGCGCGGACCTGTATGAGCAGTTCAAGCCGTTTTTGGCCAAAGACATGTATCCGAACGTATTGTTCCCTGCCGAAGACATGCAGCGCTTGGCCGTTCTTCAGACCGATATCAACAGTCACATTACCAAAACGCAGGCCCAGTGGATTATCGACGGCAATTACGACGGGCAGTGGGACAGCTATGTGCAGGCGCTGAAGAAGATGGGGTCCGACGAACTCATCGAAATATATCAGAAAAACATGGATGCGTACAATGCGCAGTGAGAGGCTCAATCGGATTCGGCATCATCGACGGGATGGGGAAACGATTCTATGCGGTTCGAATCAAACGTAGGATAAGCGAAGCATTCGAGGGAAAGCGACGAGCGAATGATGAATCCGATGAGGAACAAGGGGGAATGGATCATGGAAAAAAGGCCGAACATCGTCATTTTTCATACCGACCAGCAGCGTTACGACAGTTTGGGCTGTACGGGCAGCCGCACCGCCAAAACCCCGCATCTGGACCGGCTGGCAGCGGGTGGCGTCGTGTTCGACAGGCATATTTCCGCCCATCCCGTATGCATGCCTTCCCGGGCGGCGCTGTTCAGCGGCCGTTACCCGCAAGGCAGCGGGGTCGTTCAGAACGGGATTGCGCTGCCGCGAAAAGAGCATTTGCTCAGGCATGAAATGAACGGGGAGGGCCAAGTGAATCCGGATGCGGTCAGCCACGTACCGACCATGATGGATGCCTTTGCGGCGGCAGGATACCGGACGGCGTCTTTCGGCAAACTGCATTTGACCTGCACGAACGCGCCGCGAAGCTGCCGTTACGAGGAATCGCGCATCCGTTGGGCCGAAGAGCCGATGGAGCGATGGCATGGCCCTTATTATGGATTTGAGCATGTCGAGCTGACGATCGGCCACGGGGAAGACTATGCCGGGCATTATGCGGACTGGCTGAAGACATCCTTTCCCGGGGCGGCAAAGCAAGCGGCTGAATGGGCTCACCGGGGAAGAGGAGCTTCCTCCGGGCTGCTGTATAACGGCGTCATTCCCGTCGAGGCGCACAGCTCGGCCTGGGTCGCGGACCGGGCGATTCGTTATATCGAGCAGCACGGCGGAAACGCGGAAGAAGAGGCCGATCCATTGTTTCTTTTTCTTGGGTTTCCAGATCCCCATTTTCCGTTTACCCCGTCCAGGCTGCTGACGGACATGTTCGAAGAAAAATCGTATGAAGTTGGCGGCGAATCGAATCCATCGAATGGAGAAAGATCGAAGGTGGAGATAGAAAGACGCAAGCACCCACGTGCTTGGACAAAATATTACGGGCCGAAAGCGATCCAAAACATCGCCCGCTATGAGCCGGATTTTGAAGCGAAAGCGAAGCGGTATACGGATGCGATGATCCATCTGATCGACCAATCGGTCGGCCGGGTGCTGGACTCGCTGGACCGGCAGGGACTCGCGGACCATACGATCATATTGTTTACGAGCGACCACGGCGATTTTTTGGGAGATCATGGCCTTGTGTTCAAAACGAATTTCGGCTGCAGGGCGCTGAACCATGTGCCGTTTATTCTGAAAGCCCCGCCGTCACTGGCTGAAGGCTGGCCTTCCCGGGTTCCGCAGGTGATGAGCAACATTGACGTCTTTCCAACCTTATGCGAACTTGCAGGCGTGCCGGTACCGGAAGGAGTGCAGGGGACAAGCGTAATGAACCTGCTCAATCGCTCCGGCGCGAAAGGCGTTCCCGCACTGGTCGCATGCATGGACGATGAGCCCGAAGGGCATAACTACAGCCTTTGGAACGACCGTTACCGCTACACTTGGTATCCCGCAACGGACGAACGCGAATTGTTCGACCATTGGAGCGATGCGGCTGAAGTGCGTAATATCGCAGCGCTGCCCGAAAATAAGCTTATTGTCCAAGCGCTTCACGCCGACCTGCTTGATCGTTTTATGCGGACCTCGAACGCCGGGGCAGGCAAAGTTTCGGCATGGTAGCAGAGCGAAAAAGCATGTCTTGGCCCAACGAAGCGCGGGGTAGTGAAGTCTATGCTGCACGTAGGACGGGGACAACGCCTGAATGACGCGCCGTGGCAGACAACGCCTGCCGGAGATTTTGATCTCCGCAGGCGTTTTTTTTCCGATGCTTTAGTTTTATGTTTTAGTCGTGATCCAGTCAGACCTGCAATACCGATGACGTTGGGCGGTCCGCCTCGCAGAGGGAAATCTTGTTCCAGTCCGGACTAGTCCGCATCGATGAAGGCGTGGTTTTCGAGCTTTGCCAACTTTGACGAGTTTGTTGTTTTAGCTACCGTTTCCCTTCCGGATCGGCTATGATCAAATGAAACAAACGGATGTCTCGCTTCGTCATAAATATCAGGTTTATACAGGAAAAAAGGAGAGGGCACCAGGTGAATGAACGAATAAACGTCTTTGAAGTCATGGCGATGAAACCGCATCTTTTGGGGCAGTTGTCGGAGGTCTTGATCCGCGTCGTCGAGGACGGGGCATCGATTGGATTTTTACCGCCGCTTTCGGAGCGGGAGGCGAAGGAATATTGGGAACAAGCGATGGCACCGGGCGTCCGCCTATGGGTTGCGGAGAAGAATGGCCTAGTAGCTGGCACGGTGCAGCTTCATCTCGCCATGAAACCCAATGCGGAGCACCGCGCGGAAATCGCCAAACTCATGGTATCTCCGGAAGCCCGAAGATGCGGCATCGCCCGGATGCTGATGCAGACGGCGGAAGAGGCGGCGCGCCGGGAAAGCAGGACGCTGCTTGTGTTGGATACGAGGGAAGGAGACCCATCGAATGCGCTGTACCGGGCGCTCGGGTTTATCGAAGCCGGCAAAATTCCGCGTTATGCCCGTTCAGCCGATGGGAACCTGGACGGCACCGTTTTTTACTACAAAGAAATATCGTTATCACCCCGACCGGGCATAAGTGATCATGCGGCGGGCGAGTACGGGGCGGCAGGGTCGGTGCATTGGTACCCTAGATCATCAGAAGGAGAGCGCAAGATGGAACACACCGTAATTTGGAAACGCCTGGACGATACGGGCATGGAATATTGCACCCACACGCTGGGAGAACGGACGGAGATCGAAGGGAAGGTGATACGCTCGAAGCTTGGGGAACGTTCTTTCGTGGACTATCATGTCGTTTGCGATGCGCAGGGGAATACGGAAGAGGCCGTCATTCGATATATCCGCCAAAATAACGTTCAAAAGATGCATCTGCAAAAGGACGCGGACCACCGCTGGACGCGCGATGGAGTCCATTTGCCCGAATTCGACGGGCTTGCGGATATCGACATCGGTGCCACGCCGTCAACCAATTTGCTTCCCATCCGCAGGCTTCGCCTCGGCATCGGGGAGTCGCGGGAATTGACCGCCGTTTGGGTTCGGTTTCCCGAGTTTGACGTGATGCCGCTTAGGCAGGCGTATACGCGCTTGGGAGAAAACGAATACGAATATCGATCCTTCAGCGGTTATACCGCACGGCTTCGGACGGATGCGGAAGGCATTATCCGCGAATACGAGGGGGAGTGGACCGAGAGAGCCTGGTAGTTACGGACGGAAGCCCAATTTTGGGGTTCCGTCTCAAAGGAATTTGCCAACGAAGAAGTTCTTCGCGTGAATGACTTGAATCTTCCGCCTCTCGAATGCTAATCTCAAGAAAACGGCCATGGTATACATACCAGCGTACCGTATGGTATCTGATAGGGAGGAGAAACGAAACATGATGATTCCATTGGGGCAGTTTGAGGTGACATCCGGCAAAATGGTCGTGTCCGATCCTTGTTACGACCTGAACCCGGACACGATCATAATGGGCGTGTTGGAAAACGCATTAAACGGCGCCTGGGACGCTTATGTCCATAAAACCGAGGTGCGGGATTGGGGCGAAGCCTGCTCCAAGCTGGTCGCTTGCCACAGCGCGTATACGGACAAGCAAGATCGGCTGGAATGGGTGAAATGCCGTTTCATCGTCGGCGTAGACAGCGGGCAGGCGGGTATATTCGACGCAAGCAAATACCGCATTCCCGATCCGGAGGCGCCGGAGCCGGATACGACGGGCAGCGATTGGTATCTTGCCTGCTGCGATATCACGGAAAGCGAAGAGGAGGCCGGCGTGTTGGACGGAGGCGTGGTCTCGCACACCGGACTTGGCGACGGAGGCTACGCGGCGTATGCTGCTGCGGATGACGAAGGCCGCATCGTCGGGATAAAAATCGTCTTTATTAAAGACGCCGACTTGTAGGGGAATATTAACTCGGCCGCGTGCGCCGCAACTCGGCGTCCATCCGGGAAGGGGACGTTTCTTTCGTCCGTGTCCAGGCCACGGGGCAGGGCAGCAAAATCGCCCTTGTCGGTTCGGCTGTCGGCGATAAAAAGTTCGGATTCAGAATCCGCACGAACGGCACGGCCAAATTGCAGATGAATCTCGGTATTGACGACACCCTCACGCTGCCGGACACGAAAGGGCAGTGGAAATACGTGACTTACGCGTTAGACGATTATCAGTTCCTCGGGGAACTGATTTATTTCACCGTTAAAGGCGCGGGCACGGCCGTGGAAATCGATCACATGAACATTAAAGCGGGCGAGCAGCTGACGCCTCCGGCGTTAAGACAGGGAATGAAGCACTGAATCTGTTCGGATATGTCGGGTCGGAGGCGGACATCACGTATGATTTTTCCGCAGCGGACGCGGGCAGCGCCGACGTGGTTACCTACCAAATCGATGGGATGCCCGAGGGGGCGGTCATCGACGAGCATACCGGGCGTTTTCCTGGAAACCGGCTCAACCGGGCAACCAAACGGTTCGCACGGTCACGGTTGCGGTGCCGCATGATCAATCCGAACCGCAGCCGAATACCGGAGGCTAAAAGGTTGAAGTGGAAGGCCGTAGCGCCTTCCTTTTTTTATTCCCGGATATCGTCGCAGCAAGAACGAAACCTCCGATTGTTATGGACTGCGCGGCGCATATTAGCCTGATTTTCAAAAAAAACTGGAAATGGCCGCCGCTAAAGGGTATGATATAGGAAATTCTTATATATCCTATGAATATACTGTGGATTATAACTATTGGTGGAGATTCTTGCGATGAACAAGATGAACAAAAAGAAGCGGGTCATCCCCCTTTTAGTGCTGCTGATCATACTGTTGATCCCTTTTGGAATGAGTTATGCTTCTTTTCAGTCGAAGCAAACGAGCAACCAAGGAGCGGAGGATTTTGTCCGGCGCCTGCAGACCGCCATGGACGGCCGGGCCGCTTTTAAATTGTCGGAACTGACTCCGATGGATTGGGATCGCGTTTATATTTTTCATCCTTATACGACGAAAAGCGAAATGGAACGGATCACCCGGACTTCCTGGACGACTAGCCGGTCCTTTATCGGATACCTGCTTGACAGGACGTTTTTGGGGGCGTACCCGCTCGATGACGACTCGCTGAATAAGCTTGTTTTTACGAAGGGCGGAAAGGTCGTGCTCGATGTGACGTTAAACCGCTCCGTTGCGGATTTTACGTCATTGAAAGAAATTCGGCGCGATAAGGAGCTGCTGCTCGGGAACGGCGAGGACGGCATCCATGCGCTTGGTTCCGAACCATGAACGGATGCGTGCTTTTATCCCAAGTTCGGTCGGAATATGCTAGAATGGACATACATTCGATCATGCAAACGAACCGGAGGAATCATCATGACGCAAACGACATCCGCTCCTGCGGTCGAGGTGGCTTTGTACACGATGTGCCTCGTCCAGGACGGCGACAAAGTACTACTGCTGAACCGTCCGAGCAAGCGGGGATTTCCAGGTTATATCGGTCCCGGAGGCAAAGTGGATTTTCCCGAAAGCTTGACGGAAGGGGCGATCCGCGAAGTGAGGGAAGAGACGGGACTTATCGTCAAGGACCTGGTCTATAAAGGTTTGGACGAGTTCGTCGATCCAGCCACGAACTACAGGTACATGGTTTTTAATTACTTGGCGACCTCGTTCGAAGGAGAACTGCTCGAGAACCCGCCGGAAGGCGAACTGCTTTGGGTTCCGATCCGGGAAGCCGCGTCGCTGCCGATGCAGGATTGGTTTAAGCGGCGGTTCCCGCTTTTTTTCGAGGAAGGTACTTTCGAAATTTACGAAGTCTACGACATGGAGAGCAAAAAAACGCTGAGGGAAAGCGTAAAAAAGCTTTAAAAGCGCTCATCGCGTCAAAAAACGGAAGACGACAGTCTTTTCGTTTATTTTTTTTTGACAAAGGGGAGATTGCGCCAGTAGCTGCTCATAAAGACCGGACATAATCTATTAAATCGTACCTTTGGGGCCTCAACCGCCATACCAACGTTGATTCGGTCGCGGCTTGAACCATGCATGACATCCGGCTCAGCGGCGGTTTGCTCAAATCTGCTTCCCTAGCATGAAATGCGCAAATGGCTATAACATCTGCTAGATTCCCTTCATAACATATATCAATCCTAAGAGAAGGAGTTGAAGATATGTTAGACGAGATTTTAGGAGATGACATCGTCCAAAACGAAGGCACAAGAGGCGACCGTACTCGCGGCGACCGTACTCGCGGCACTCGCGGCGATCGTACCCGCGGCCGTACTC